>WNFU01001656.1_pt1 | contig 31217 bp, 23 predicted proteins | sample 5400121 | NCBI WGS metagenome assembly WNFU01 (sample SAMN13153360, study PRJNA577476) | soil metagenome | isolation source: 100 cm soil or saprolite under grassland replicate 1 | place: USA:California | collected 2016-06-15
CCGCCGACTGGCTCTCCAAGATCTACATCCTGCGCCAGACGATCCTGAACGGGCTCGACAACGTCGAGGCGATGAAGTTCATCCTCGACAAGTTCCGCCAGGTGAAGAGCCACGACGAGTTCTTCAAGATGATGGTCGGGGGCGGGAAGTAGACGCCGACCTTGACGGAACCCCGCGTTCCGACTAGATCCCGCGGTTCCCATTGCGAGGCCCGGACCACCGCGCGCTCCGCGCGCCCGGTGCAAGCGGCCAAGAGGACGTCATGAAGGAAGCGATCCACCCCGACTACAAGTCCGCGAAGATCATGTGCAACTGCGGGAACGTCATCGAGACCCGCTCGACGCGCGGAGACTTCCACGTCGAGATCTGCTCGAACTGCCACCCGTTCTACACCGGCAAGCAGAAGCTCATGGACACCGCGGGTCGGATCGAGAAGTTCAAGACGCGCTACGCCACGGCGCCGGCGACCGCCGGGAAGCCCGAGGTGAAGGCCGCGCCCGCCCCCGCGCCGAAGAAGGCCCCGCCTCCGGTGGAGAACCGGGCCGCGAAGCGCGCAAAGGCCGGGAAGTCGAAGCCGCAGAAGAGCGAGGCCGCCGCGGCCGCCGCGGCCGCCGAGCCGAAGGCCGAGTAGCGAGCGGTCCGATCGGCCGGAAGCACGAGACGGCGCCCGCGAGGGCGCCGTTGAAGTTTCTGGTCAGCTCGTACTACTCGGTCACTTCTGCGCCGTAGCGAGAGCATCGGCGCTCGCAGCAGGCGTACGAAAGTGACCGAGTAGTGCTAGAAGCCGATCGTCACGGACGCCACGGCTCCGCCCGGGAGCGGCGCGAGGTCGATGCGCGCCGTGGTGTCCGAGAACCCGGAGTAGCGGTTCGGATCCTCGCCGGCGATCCAGAAGTACGTCGCCGCGATGGCCGCCACCCCACCGAGGCCGCCCGCGACGTACGACATCGTCTGGCGGGTCTCGATGTCCGACTTGAGCTTGTTCGCCTGGTCGCGCAGGCTCACGCCGCCCTGGGTCTCGATCCCGTCCTGCAGCTTCGCGCGGTCGTAGAGGAACGTGCCCGGAGTCGTCTCGTTGCCGTAGATCGCGTTCGCGCTCACCTGCAGCCCCACCGCCGCCGCGAGGCCCGCCACCGCCACGCCGGTCGAGAGCCAGGCGCCGAGCCGGAGCTTCTTCTGGCGCGACTCGTAGGCGCGCACGAAGTCGGGGCTCGGCACGAGCGTCACCCGCTCCTCCACGAGCTTCCCCGCCTCGACCTGCACGTCCTTCTGGTGCGCGACGAACCCCTGCTTCTCGACGCTGACCGCGTGGGGGCCGGCGGGCAGGACGATCGCGCCGCGGAGCGGCGTCGTCCCTTTCACCTGCTCGTCCACCTTCACGACCGCTCCCGCCTCGGCTGCGGAGATGACGAGCCGCCCGGTGCGCCCCGCGAGGATCCTCGCGACGAGCTTCTGCGCCGCCTTGCCGGTCTTCGTGACGAGCTCCGTCTCGGTCCGCGCCGTCTCGATGATCGAGCCCTCCCGCTGCGCCTTCCGCACGTTCGTGAGGGTGAGGTCGAGGCTGAAGGTCTCGGGGACGCCCGCGGACGCTGCGAGCTTCGTCACCTTGCCGGAGACGAGCCAGTCGACTCCGAGCGCGCCGCCGATCTCGGCCATGCACCCGGCGTCGGCGCAGCCGAGCATCTGCCGCTGCTTCTCGAAGGCGAGCATGTTGCGGATCGCGTCGGCGGTGACGGTCTGGAACGTGCCCATCCGGTCGAGCTCGTTCGCCGCGACCCCGCCGGCGGCGCTCGCGAGCTCCTTCGACGCACCGTTGGCCGCGAAGTCGAGGACCGCGACCTTCGGCTTCGCCTGCGCGGACGCGACGTTCGGGGACGCCGCGGCGAGCGCGACGAGGAGGGCGAGCTGACGCATGGCCGGATGATAGCCACCTCCGGGGACGAGGAGGCAAGCGCGCGGGTTGCGCTCGGGTCGCGCCTTCGCCAGAGTGGTCCGCCGTGAAGCAGGGGCTCGTCGAGTGGGCGGTCGTGACCGCGATCCTCCTCGCCTTGGCGGCCGGCGCCGCCGCGGTGTTCGGGCACGAGATCCGCGGCGCGTTCGGGGTGCGGCCGACCCCGGGCGCGGCGTCGCGCGGCGCCGCGGCGCCGTCGCCGTAGCGGCACCGGCGCGCCGCGTCGTATCCTGCCCACGCCGTGTCCCCGCTCGTGCTCATCGTCGACGACGAGGCCTCGAACCTCGAGTCGCTCGCAAAGATCTTCGAGCGAGAGGGCTGGCGCGTCGCGCTCGCGCGGAGCGGCCCGGCGGCCCTCGACGCGCTCCGCAAGGAGCGGGCCTCGGTCGTCGTGACCGACGTCATGATGCCGGGGATGAGCGGCGACGAGTTGCTCCGCGCGGTGAAGACGCTCGCGCCGGAGACGGAGGTGGTCCTCATGACCGCCTACGGCACGGTCGAGACCGCGGTCGCTGCGATGAAGGACGGCGCCTACGACTTCATCACGAAGCCGGTGAAGCGCCACGCGATCGTGAAGTCGGTCCGCCAGGCGCTCGAGAAGGCCTCGCTCGTCGCCGAGAACCGCGCGCTCAAGGCGCGCCTCGCCGAGCTCGCGCCCGGGATCGGCGGCCTCGTCGGCGACGCGCCACCGTTTCGCGCGGTGCTCGAGACGCTGCGCCAGGTGGCGCCGACCTCGGCGACCGTCCTGCTCGTCGGCGAGAGCGGCACCGGCAAGGAGCTCGCCGCGCGTCTCGTGCACGACCTCTCGACGCGCGCGAGGGGGCCGTTCGTGCCCATCAACTGCGCGGCGATCCCGGAGAGCCTCCTCGAGTCGGAGCTGTTCGGCCACGAGAAAGGCGCGTTCACCGGCGCGTCGTCGCGCAAGGAGGGGCGCTTCGAGCGCGCCCACGGCGGGACCCTCTTCCTCGACGAGGTCGGCGAGATGTCGCCCGGCGTGCAGGTGAAGCTCCTGCGCTTCCTGCAGGACGGCGTGCTCGAGCGCGTCGGCGGGACGGAGCCCGTGCGCGTGGACGTGCGCGTCGTCGCGGCGACGAACAAGGATCTCACCGCGGAGGCGAAGGCGGGACGCTTCCGCGAGGATCTGTTCTACCGGCTCGACGTCGTCTCGGTCCGGCTGCCGCCGCTGCGCGCCCGGCGCGAGGACGTGCTCGCGCTCGCGAGCTTTTTCCTGCGGCGCGTCGCGGATGGGCTTCCGAAGCGCGTGACCGGCTTCTCGCCCGCGGCCGCGGCCGCGCTCGAGCGGTACCCCTGGCCAGGCAACGTGCGCGAGCTGCAGCACGCGGTCGAGCGTGCGGTCATCCTGACGCGCACCGAGATCCTCGACGTCCCGGACCTCCCCGACGCGATCCGCGCCGACACGGCGAGCGCCGAGTCGCCTGCGGGCGCCGGGAGCGCGCCGGGCGCCGCGATCGTCATCCCGCTCGGGACGCCCATGGAGGAGGTCGAGCGGCTCGTCATCCGGCGCACCCTCGAGCAGACGAAGGGCGACAAAAACCTCGCGGCCCAGCTCCTCGGGATCGCGGCGCGCACGATCTACCGAAAGCTCGAGCGCGACGAGGAGGGCAGGCTCCTGCCGGGCGCCGAGCGCGAGGAGTGACGCCGGGGCGGCGCGGGCCCGCCCGGCGCGCCGCTTGGGACGCGTCACGCCGGCTGCCAATCTGGCATCGGTCCGAGGTCACGGGCGCGTCCTTTGCCAAATTGGCAGGCGGGGGTGCGCGGCCGGTGCGGCGGCCGTGCGGGCGGCGGGATTCGCCCGTGATCTCCGCGCGTTGAAGTTGCTCCTGCGGCGCGCTCGGTGGCACGTCGGTTGCTCAATCCGCCGCGGGCGGATCCATGCTCGATCTCTTCTTCCGCAAATACGCCTGGACGGCGAACCTCGTCCTCGTCTTCGCCGCCGCGTGGCTGTCGGCGAAGACGGTGAACACGCTCGTCGGCGTCCTCATCCGCCCGAGGCCGGAGGTGGACCTCCAGGCGGTGTCGGCGCCGCCGCCGCGGCCCTCCCTCCCCGCGTCGCTCGACACGGATGCGATCTACCGCCTCATCGGGCAGCAGCCGCCGCGCGCCGCCGAGATGCCGGTCGCGAACGTGCCGCAGTCGCCGCAGAACTGCGAGGACCTGCGCGCCGCGCCGACGAAGAGCGATCTGCGCATGCAGCTCATCGCGGGGATCATCGCCGACCGGCCGCGCTTCTCGCTCGCGACGGTGAACGACCTCACGACGCGCGAGACCCATGTCCTCGGCGTGGGCGATCAGATCGGCGCGGTGCAGCTCCTCGGGGTCGAGCGCGTGCGCGACGACCACGACGCGACGGGGAACGGCTTCCGGGTCGTCGCGATCATCTGCAATGGCGGCTCGAAGGAGTACCTCGACTTCGAGCCCGGCGGCGGCGGCGGCGAGGCCGCCCCCGCTGCGAACCTCGGCTTCGCGCCCGTGCCCCAGCCGCGCCCGGCGCCGCCCGGGGGCAAGCTCGAGGGCGTCCGGCAGATCGGGGACAACCGCTACGAGGTCGACCGGAAGGTCATCGACACGACGCTCGGCGACCTGAACCAGATCGCGACCCAGGCGCGGATCGTCCCGTCCTTCAAGAACGGCACGGCGAACGGCTTCAAGCTCTTCTCGATCCAGCCGGGGTCGCTGTACGCCTCGCTCGGCATCGAGAACGGGGACGTCGTGCAGCGCGTGAACGGCTACGAACTCAACTCCCCCGAGAAGATGCTCGACCTCCTCCAGAAGCTGAAGGACACGGGGCACGTCGTTCTCGAGTCGGAGCGCGGGGGACAGCTGGTCAAGAAGGAAATCAACATCAACGGTCCGTGAAGCGCGGATCGAAGGTCCTCACATGCGATCGCTCATCGCCACGCTCGTCCTCGTCCCGGCCCTGGCGCTCGCCCAGGCCCCGCCGCCACGCCCGCCGAACCCGGACGATCTGCGCCAGCCGCGGCCGTTCGGAAGGCCGCTGCCCCCACCCCGCCCCGGGGCCGCGCCGCAGCCGGGCGCGCCGGGCAGCCTGCCCGCGCCCGCGCCGGCGGCGCCGCCGCCGCCCCGGCCCGGTGCCCGGCCCGGCACCCCGGGCGAGTCGCTCCGCGCGGACACGAAGTGCGTCCCGCTGCAGGGCCGCTTCATGCTGACCTTCAACAAGGCGGACATCGTCGACGTGCTCGAGCAGGCGAGCCGCTGGACGTGCCGGAACTTCGTCTACACGGAGGACATCGCCCGCGGGAAGATCACCCTCCTCTCGAAGACCCCGGTCACCGCCGACGAGGCGTACGCCGCGTTCCTCGTCGCGCTCAACACGAACAACATCGCGGTCTACGCGACCGGCAAGTACTACAAGCTCATCCGCACCGCCGACGCGAAGAAGAACCCGATCCCGCTCTACACCGACTCGGAAGCCGGCACGCCCGCGAACGAGCAGCCGATCACGAAGGTGCTCCGGCTCTCCTTCGCGGACGCGGATCAGATGCGCGGCATCGTCTCGAACTTCGTGTCGCCGCAGGGCGCGGACGTGGTCGCGATCCCGCCCGACATGCTCATCATCACGGACATCGGCCTCAACATCCGCCGCATCGAGCGGATCCTGGAGGCGGTCGACCGCGCGGGCGCGGGCGACCTCGTCCGGATCGTCCAGGTGCGCTACGCCGCGGCGAAGGACATCGCGGACAAGATCAACCAGATCTTCCAGGCGCAGGGGCGGCCCGGCGCGAAGCGCACGCTGCTCGCGCCGGGGGGCGCAGGGATGGCCCGCCCGGGACAGCCGGCCCCCGCCGCGCCCGCGCCGGGAGCTCCGGCAGTGCCGGGAGCCCCGGGCGTGCCGGGCGCGGCGGAGCGCGGCGTCGAGGTCTCCGTCTCGAAGATCATCCCGGACGAGCGGACGAACAAGCTCATCATCATCGCCGACGAGAAGAGCTTCACGCGCATCCTCGAGCTCATCGAGCAGCTCGACGTTCCGTCGAGCGGCGAGGGCGGCATCCACGTCGTCTTCCTGCGCAACGCGAACGCGGAGGAGATGGCGACGACGCTCTCGAACCTCGCGCAGGGTCAGGCGAAAGGAAAGGTTCCCGCAGTCGGCGCGCCGATCCCCTCCGCGATTCCGGGGCAGCCCCCGCGCGCTGCGGCCCCGGCGGCGCCCACGGGCTCGGAGACGGCCGAGCTCTTCAGCGGCGAGGTCAAGATCACCGCGGACAAGGCGCAGAACGCGCTGCTCGTGCAGGCGAGCGGCTCCGACTTCAACGCGGTCTCGCGGCTCATCGAGAAGCTCGATCGTCCCCGGCGCCAGGTCTTCGTCGAGGCCGTCATCCTCGAGGTGAACCTGCGCAACGAGACGCAGTTCGGCGTCGGCGCGCACACCGCGATCCCGTTCAACTACAAGGGCGACACCGGCGTCATCCCGATCGCCTCCGAGCCCGGGCGCGTCTCCTCCTTCAACCTCGGCTCGGCCGTGGCGCTCGGCGGGTTCCTCACCGGGTTCGCGGGCCCGGTCTCGTCGGAGCTCTCGAAGCTCGGGATCAACCTCCCCTCGCTGGGCGTGCTCGTGCAGGCGCTCCAGACCTCCTCCGACGTGAACGTGCTCTCGACGCCGCACCTCGTCGCGACCGACAACGAGGAGTCGGAGATCACGGTCGGCCAGAACGTGCCGTTCCAGGCGGGCTACACGCCGCAGGGGCTCACGAACCTCGTCTCCGGCACGACCGGCACGACGGCCACCGCGAACCTCGGCTCGGTCCTCGGCCTCGGCGGGCTCTCGAGCCTCGTCGCGCCGATCCAGCGGCAGCCCGTCGAGCTGCGGCTCAAGATCAAGCCGCAGATCAACGAGGGTGGGAACGTCCGGCTCCACATCGAGGAGCAGACCGAGGAGATCGCCTCGAACGACCCGCAGCTCGGCCCGACCACCTCGAAGCGGACCGTGAAGACGCAGGTCGTCGCGCACGACCAGTCCACCATCGTCATCGGCGGCCTCATCCAGGAGCGGAACGTCCGCACCATCAAGAAGATCCCGTTCCTCGGCAGCCTCCCGCTGCTCGGCTGGCTCTTCCGCGACACCGTGAACACGAAGTCGAAGACGAACCTCCTCATGTTCCTCACGCCGTACATCATCCGCGACGAGGCGGACTACCGGCGCATCTACGAGAAGAAGCGGAAGGAGCAGCAGGAGTTCATCGAGCAGTTCTACGGCCGTCAGCCGCGGTTCGAGGTCGAGGTGGACTTCACGCGCAAGGCGGGGCCGTACGCGCGCATGCGCGCCGGCGTGCTCGAGGAGTCCTCCCGGCTCGAGAACGGCGGACGCGGCGGGCCGAACGAGCGGACCACCGGCCCCGGCGGCGCCCCGCCTCCCGCGCCGGGCGCTCCCGCCCAGCCGACGCCCGCGCCGCGGCGCGCCGATCCTTCGCTCCAGGACGATGGGACGCCGGTCGACCGGCTCGACGTCCAGCCGGAGGTCCCGCTGCCCGGCGGGCCGCCGCCGACCACGCCGCCGGCCGCGGCGCCGGCCATTCCGCCCGAGGCGCCACCGGCGGCGCCACAGGGAGAGCCGGCGCCGCCGCAGGGAGGCGCGCCTCCCGGGCAGCCGTCTCCCGGGCAGCCGTCTCCCGGGCAGTAGGGATGAGCGGGACCCTTCCGATGGTTTCACTGGATCCGACCATGCACGACGAAGCCCGAACCGAGATCGTCCCGCTCGCTCAGCCCGAGCCGCGCGAGCGCACCGCGCTCGTCGCGAACGCCCCCGCGTTCCTGTGCGGCCGCCCCCTCGGCGAGATCCTGCGCGAGACCGTGAAGCTCGCTCCGGAGCGGCTCGAGGAGGCGCTCGCGCTGCAGCGGGGCGAGCAGGCAGGGACGCGGCTCGGCGAGATCCTCGTGCGGCTCAAAGTCGTCGCGGAGGAGGACGTCCTCCGCGCGCTCGCGATCCAGCTCGATCTGCCGTTCCTCGCGCGGATCGAGCCGGACAGCGTGCCGGGCGATCTCGCCGCGAAGATCCCGATCCACTTCGCGAAGCAGGCGCGGGTGCTGCCGCTCGGGATGACGGGCGACGCCGTGCGCATCGCGGTCGCCGATCCGCTCGACATGGCGACGCAGGACTCCGTCTCGATGCTCCTCGGCGCCCCGGTCGCCCCCGAGGTGACGCCCCCCGAGGTCGTGCTCGACGCGATCAACGCGGTCTACGACCGCGCCGCGGACGAGCACGAGAAGCTGATGGAGGACCTCGAGACGGGGGATCTCGAGACGGTCGCCCACGAGCTCGAGGAGCCGACGGACCTCCTCGACTCCGACGACGAGGCGCCGATCATCCGCCTCGTGAACTCGCTCATGTTCCGCGCCGTGAAGGAGCGCGCGAGCGACATCCACATCAACCCGGAGGAGAAGGACATCTCCGTCCGCTACCGCATCGACGGCGTCCTGCGGGAGGTCATCCGCCCTCCGAAGCGGTACCAGGCGTCGATCGGGAGCCGCATCAAGATCATGGGCGGGCTCAACATCGCCGAGAAGCGGCTGCCGCAGGACGGCCGCATCCGCATCAAGATCGCCGGCAAGGACGTGGACATCCGCCTCTCGACGGTGCCGACCGCGCACGGCGAGCGGATCGTGATGCGCCTCCTCGACAAGGCGAACGTCATCCTCGACCTCGGCCAGCTCGGGTTCGAGGAGTGGCAGCTCAAGATCATGGACGGGCTCGTCACCCGCTCGCACGGCATCGTGCTCGTCACCGGCCCGACCGGCTCTGGCAAGACGACGACGCTCTACGGCGCGCTCGCGCAGATCAACTCGCCGGACCTGAACATCCTCACCATCGAGGACCCGGTCGAGATCCCGCTGCGCGGCATCGGGCAGGTGCAGGTGAACCCGAAGATCGAGCTCACGTTCGCGAACGGGCTGCGCTCCTTCCTCCGGCAGGACCCGGACGTCATCATGGTCGGCGAGATCCGCGACCTCGAGACCGCCGAGATCGCGATCCAGGCGTCGCTCACCGGACACCTCGTCCTCTCGACGGTCCACACGAACGACGCGGCGGGCGCGATCACCCGCCTCGTCGACATGGGCGTGCAGCCGTTCCTCGTCGCCTCCTCGCTCGTCGGGGTGCTCGCGCAGCGGCTCGTGCGCGTGCTCTGCCCGGACTGCAAGAAGCCGTACGTCCCGACCGCCGAGGAGCGCGCGCAGGTCGGGCTCAGCGAGGAGATCTGGCTGCAGGCCGGGAACCCGAAGACGATCTTCCGCCCGCAGGGCTGCCCCGCCTGCCAGAACACCGGGTACCAGGGCCGGACCGGCATCTACGAGCTCATGCTCGTCGACGACGACATCCGGCAGCTCATCCTCAAGTCCGTCGACTCCTCGACCATCAAGCGGGCGGCGGTGAACCACGGGATGCTCTCGCTCATGCAGCACGGCGCGTACAAGGTCGCGCGCGGGATCACGACCGCCGCCGAGGTCCTCTCGGTCACCGCGGAGGACCGCCACTAGATGCCCGTCTTCGAGTACAGGGCGCTCACCTCGGGCGGGAAGGCGGTGGTGGGGCTCCGCGAGGCGGACTCGCCGAAGACGCTGCGCTCGACGCTGCGCCGCGAGGGCGTGTTCCTCACCGAGGTCGTCGGCCAAAAGCAGGCCGACGCCCAGGCCGCGCGCGAGGTGAACGTCCGCCGCTGGGTGGTCGGGCGGATCTCCGCCGAGGACCTCGCGATCGCGACGCGGCAGCTCGCCGTCCTCGTCCACGCCGGGATCCCGCTCGTCGAGTCGCTCACCGCGCTCGTCGAGCAGGTCGAGAAGGAGAAGCTGAAGCGGGTCCTCGGCGACGTGAAGCAGCGGGTCAACGAGGGGTCCACCCTCGCCGACGCGCTCGGCGCGCACCCGCGCGTGTTCGGCGATCTCTTCGTCAACATGATCCGCGCCGGCGAGCACTCCGGCGCGCTCGAGATCGTGCTCGTCCGGCTCGCCGAGTTCACGGAGAGCCAGGCGCGCCTCCGGTCGAAGATCATGGGGACGATGGCCTACCCCGCCGCGATGATGGTCATCGGCTCGATCGTCCTCGGCATCCTCTTCACCGTCGTCATCCCGCGCGTCACGAAGATCTTCGCAGACACGAAGGCGACGCTCCCCTGGATGACCCGCGGGCTCATCGGGTTCACCTGGTTCGTCACGCAGTTCTGGTGGGCGCTGATCCTGATCATCGCCGCGTCGATCTGGGGGTTCCTGCGCTGGCGCGCGACGCCCGCGGGCAAGGCGCGCTGGCACCGCTTCGTGCTCACCGTCCCGGTCTTCGGCCGGCTCGTCCGGACGATCGCGATCGGGCGCTTCGCGCGCACGCTCTCGACGCTCCTCAAGAGCGGCGTCCCGCTCCTCACCGCGATGGACATCGTGAAGAACGTCGTCGGCAACGTCCGGCTCGCCGAGGTGGTCGAGCAGGCGCGCGATGCCATCCGCGAGGGCGAGTCCATCGCCGCGCCCCTGAAGCGGTCGGGCGAGTTCCCGCCGCTCGTCCACCACATGGTCGCGGTCGGCGAGCGGTCGGGCGCGCTCGAGGAGATGCTCGCGAACGTGGCGAGCGCCTACGAGGACCAGGTGGACACCACCGTGGCCGCGCTCACGTCGCTGCTCGAGCCGCTCATGATCGTGGTGATGGGCGGCGTCGTCGCGTTCATCGTCTTCTCCGTCCTGATGCCGATCCTCCAGATCAACACCCTCGCAGGAGGCTAGCCGTGAAAGCCCGCTCCGCACCCCATGCCGTCGTCCCCGCCATTGCTCCCTCCGTCCCGACGAGGATTGCCCCGCGAGGACCAGCGCGCGGCATGACCCTCATCGAGATCCTCGTCGTGCTCGTCATCCTCGGGCTCATCGCGACCGCCGTCGCGGTGAACGTCGTCGGCCAGGCGGGCAAGGCGCGCGTCGACCGCGCGAAGACCGACGTGCAGCGGATCTCCTCCGATGGCATCGAGGCCTTCAAGGTGATGCGCGGCCGCTACCCGACGACCGAGGAGGGGCTGAAGCTCCTCATCGACGAAAAGTTCCTGAAGCCCAACTCACCCGAGGGAAAGCTCAAGGACCCGTGGGAACGCGAGTACGTCTACCTCTACCCGGGGCAGGCGCACCCCGACGCGTTCGACGTGAAGTCGTACGGCAGCGACGGCCAGCCTGGCGGCGACGGCGAGAACGCGGACATCGTGAACTACTGACGGGAGGACGGGTGAACGCGCGCGGAAGGGAGCGGGGCTTCACGCTCGTCGAGCTGCTCGTCGTGGTGGCGGCGATAGCCCTGCTCGCGGGCCTCGCCGCGCCCGCGCTCGGCTCGATCACCGGCGCGAACGCCCGCGACGCCGCGGGCAAGCTCGCGGGCGGCATGCGGTACCTGTTCGACACCGCCGCACTCCGCCACGCCACCTGCCGCATCGCGCTCGACCCCGCGCAGCGCTCCTGGTGGGCGGAGTGCGCCCCGGGCCCCGCCGGGATCGCGCGCGACTCGCGCGAGCGCGAGGACGACGAGACGCTGGCGAAGCGGTTCTCCGACGAGAAGGACGAGGAGGCGCGGCGGCTCCTCGCGCGCACGACGTTCGGCGCGTTCAGCGATCAGCTCGTGCAGAAGCGCCAGCTGCCGGGCGCCGCCGGGTTCGGTAAGATCCACGTCGAGGGTCGCGCCGACGACGACTCCGGGCCCGCCTACGTCTACTTCTTCCCCGCGGGCCAGGCGCAGCGCGCCTTCGTCCCGATCGTCGACGGGAGCTACGTCTACACGATCGTCGTCGAGCCCTTCACCGGGCGCGCTCGCGTGGTCGTCGGGGCGGTCGAGGTGAGGGAGTGAGCGGGGGGGTCACATTGACCGCTCGACCTGGCCTTCGTCTTGGACTTGGTGTTGGTCCAGGTCCAGGTCCACGTCCAGGACCAAGTCCAAGCGCAAGTCACCGGGGTGGACCCGGGTTCACGCTGCTCGAGGTGATGGTCGCGCTCGCGATCCTCGCCGCGTCGCTCGTCTCGATCTCGGAGGTGGTCGGCGGGGCGCTGCGCAACCACGTGCGCGCGCGGAACCTCGACGTTGCGACGACGCTCGCCCGCTCCAAGATGGTCGAGGTCCAGGCCCAGTACGAGCGCAAGGGGTTCCGTGACTTCGACGAGTCCGATGAGGGGACCTTCGAGCAGGAGGGGCACCCCGACGTGCGCTGGAAGGTGGAGGTCCGCCGCCCGACGATCGAGCTCGGCCCCGACGCCGTGCTCGCCGCGCTCGCCGGGGGCAAGAAGCTCGAGGACCTCCTGCCACCGCCCGACCAGGCGCCGCAGCTCGCCCAGTTCCAGGGGATGATCAAGGGGACGCTCCAGGCGCTGCTCACGCAGATCGGCGAGCAGCTCAAGAAGACCGTCCGCGAGGTGCGCCTCACCGTCTCGTGGCAGGACGGCCGGGCGACCGAGTCGTTCGACGTCGTCACCCACCTCGTCGTCGGCGAGCCCGAGGAGAAGTGACGTGCGCGCCCGGGGCTTCACCCTCGTCGAGGTCCTCATCGCGATGGCCATCACCGCGGTGATGGCCGTCATGACGATCGGCTCGCTGCGCGGGATCGACCACGCGTCGGAGATCGCGCGGGGCCAGGCGGAGCGGTACGGCGCCGCGCGGCTCGCCCTCGCGCGCATCTCGCGCGAGCTGACGGTCGCCTTCCTGTCGGACAACTACGACACGCGGCGGTTTCGCGATCCGCCGACCCTCTTCGTCGGGCGCGAGGACGAGCTGCTCTTCACGACCTTCGCCCACTCGCGCTGGCACTACCGCGACGCGAAGGAGTCGGACCAGGCCGTGGTCGAGTACCTGGTCGAGTCGGACCCGGACCGGTCCGGCGAGAAGGTGCTCGTTCGCCGCGAGAAGGCGCGCCTCGACGACGAGCCCGACCGCGGCGGTCGCAAGGATCTCGTCGCGGACCACGTGACCTCGCTGCGGCTCCAGTACTGGGATCCGAAGCGGCGCGACTGGATGCGCGAGTGGACGACCCGCACCGTCGAGCACGCGAAGGAGCTGCCGCCGCGCGTCCGCATCGAGCTCGAGATCAAGCTCGCGGACGGCCGCACCGAGAAGTTCGTCTCCGAAGCGCGCATCGAGATGCGCAAGCCGCTGGGGTTCTAGCGTGAGCGCCTCTCGACCCGGCGAGCGCGGCGCGGCGCTCCTCATCGTGATGGTCTCCGTCGCGGTGCTCACCGCGTTCGCGGTGGACCTCGCCTACGACGCGCGCGTCTCGCTCCAGATCGCGGCGAACGGCCGGGACGAGCTGCGCGCGAATTACCTCGCGCGCAGCGGGGTCGCGACGTCCCGGCTCGTCCTCTCGTTCCAGCAGCAGCTCGACGACCTGCTCCCGAAGGGGAGCGCCCTGCCGGTGCCGCGCATCCAGCTCTGGAAGGTCGTGCCGCTCGGCGCGGCGCTGACCGACGGGCTGTTCGGCGGCGGTCCGCCGCGATCCCCGCACGGCGGCCCCCCCGGCTCGACGCCGATCGCCACCTACGACACGCGGATCGACGACGAGGGCCGCAAGGTGAACGCCCAGCTCGAGGCGATCAACAACCCCGGGTTGCTGCTCGCACCGCAGATCCAGGCCGTCTACCAGCTCGTCTGCGACCCGCGCTGGGATCCCCTCTTCGAGCGCGAGGACTCGCGCGGTAACCGGACGACGCGCGAGGAGCTGCTCACGCGCCTGCGCGACTGGGTGGACGAGGACGACCGCTCGGCGGCGCTCCGCGCGACCTTCGGCGGCGCGAGCTGCTCGATGGTCGTCGCGCCGCCGCCCTTCGAGGACGCGTTCGGCGACGAGAACCAGCCGTACGACCGCGGCGAGGACCGCTACCGGGCGAAGAACGCGCGGATGGACTCGCTCGACGAGCTGTACATGGTCGCCGGGGTGGGCGACGCCTTCATGGCCGCGTTCGGCGACCAGCTCACGGTCTACCTGCCCCGTGACGCGAAGCAAAACGTGAACGAGCTCGACCGCAAGGCGCTCGTCAATCTCGCGGCGAGAATCGCCGACCCGCCCATGGCGCCGCGGCTCCTCGATCCGGCCTTCGGCGAGGCGCTCCAGAAGTGGGTCCTCCAGCGTTCGGCCTTGGGCATCTTGTCGTACGGGCCGCTCGAGTTCGCGCAGGCGGTCGAGGCGGCCGGGGTGCACGTGAACGCGAACTTGCTCCAGGACACGAACCCCAACAACCCGTTCACGGACCGGTCCACCACCTTCTCGATCCGGTCCACCGGCACCGTCGGGAGCGTGAAGACGGCGCTCGAGGTCGTGGTCCGGATGGAGAAGCCGACGCAGGGCGAAGCGGTCGCCGCGCCGGGGCGGGTCATCCACTGGCGGGAGGAGTAGAAGATGGCGCAGCGGATCCTCGGTCTCGATCTCGGCGCGAGCGCGGTGAAGGCGGTGCTCGTCGAGAGCGCCTTTCGCGGCTTCGAGATCGTCGACACGGCGCGCGCGCCGCTCGAGCCAAGCCCACCCCTGCCCCCCTCTCCACAGGGCGGAGAGGGGGGAGTCGCCTGGCGCCAGGTCGCGGCGCGGTACGGCGCCGCGGTGCGCGGCCTGATCGAGGCGCGCGGCTGGCGCTTCGACTCGGCCGTCGTCGCGTTCCCCGGCACCGGCGGCTCGACGAGCGTCGTCACCCTGCCCTTCACCGACCCGCGGCGGATCGAGCAGACCATCGGGTTCGAGGTCGAGGGGCAGATCCCGTTCGATCTCGCCGACGTCGCGTGGGACTGGCAGCCGCTCGGCGCCCGCGACGGGAAGACCGAGCTCCTCGTGGCGGTCGTCCGCAAGGAGGAGCTCGCCGCGCTGCTCGCGGCGCTCGGCGAGGCCGGGGTCGACCCGCGCGCGATCGTGCCGCCCGGGCCCGCCTACGCCGCGCTCGGGCTCGCCGGGGCCCTCGCCGCGCCCGCGCCCCCTGCTTCCCCCGTCGCCCCCGCGGACGGGACCACCTCCGCGGTCGCTCCGGGCGCGGCGGCGACGCCCGCGCCCGCCGAGGCGATCGTGGACGTCGGGCAGGAGCGGACGAGCGTCACGATGGTCGCCGCCGGCACCTGCGAGGCGGCCCGGACGTTCGCCTTCGGCGTGGGTCACCTCGCGCGGGCGCTCGCGCGCGAGCTCGGGCTCTCCGAGGCGGAGGGGACGGCCCTCGTGGCCGCCGAAGCCGGCGGGCCGGCGCTCCCGCCGGCGCTCGCCGAGAAGGCGGCGGATCCCCGCGCCGCCGACGCGCTCCGCCGCGCCCTCGTGCCGCTCGTGCGCGAGCTCCGCGCCACGCTCCGCGCCTGGCGCGCCCGCGCCGGGCAGCGTCCGGTCGTGCGGCTCGTGCTCGCCGGCGAGGTGGCCCGCCTCGCGGGCCTGCCGGAGGTGCTCGCCCCGGAGGTCGACGGACCCGTCGCACCGCTCGCGCTCGCGTCGCCCGCGTTCGACCGCATCCCGGCCGCCGAGGCGCCCGGGCTCGCGCTCGCGCTCGCGCTCGCGCTCCGCGGTCACCTCGGGTCGCGGGCGGGGCGGCTCAACCTGCGCCGCGGCGAGCTCGCGTTCACCCGCGACTTCGAGCACGTGAAGGGGAAGGTGGCGCGCCTCGGGGCGTACGCCGCCCTCATCGCCGTGCTCGCGATCCTCTCCGCGGGCGTGAAGGTGTTCGCGCTCTCGCGGCAGGAGGCGTCGCTCGACCGGGCGCTCTGCGACGCGGAGACGAAGATCATCGGGCGGTGCTTCTCGAACTTCGAGGAGGCGCAGGCGGTGCTGCGCGGCCGCGGCACCGTCGGCGCCGCGCTCCCGCGCGTCTCCGCGGTGGACCTGTTCGCGGAGCTCTCGGAGAAGGTCCCCGAGGGCGTGCCGGTCCGCCTCGAGCGGATCGAGATCACGAAGGACAAGCTCCACCTGCAGGGGACGACCGACGCGGCGGAGAACGTGGACAAGATCGCGGCGTCGCTCAAGGGGTCGCGCTGCTTCGCCGACGCGCGCTCCGGCGGGGCGCGGCGCCGCGGAACGGACGGGAAGTTCGAGTTCTCGATCGACGCGTCGCTGACCTGCCTCGAGGCGGGGCGCGAGACGCCGGGGGAGAGGCGCTGATGGAGACCTGGAAGAAGCTGCGCGCAGACGCCGAGGCGTGGGTCGCGATGCTCGCGCCGCGCGAGCGGCTCATGGTGACCGCCGCCGCGCTCGCGGTGGCGGTCTTCATGATCTGGATCGTCTCGCACGCGATCGGCTCGGGGATCGCCGCGCGCGAGGGGCTCGTCGAGCAGAAGACGAAGGTGCTCTCGCAGGTCGGCAAGCTCGCCGAGGTGTACCGGCGGCGCGAGGCGGAGCGGAAGGCGCTCGAGGCCAAGCTCAAGGGCTCGCCCGTCGCGCTCATGAGCCACATCTCGCAGACCGGCGCCACGCTCGGGATCGCCGTCAACGACCTGCGCCCCACCACGGCGCCGACGGAGGGAGACGGGCTGAGCGAGGAGGCGGTCGAGGTGAACCTCTCCCGCATCGAGCTCACGAAGCTCGCGGCGCTGCTCCAGTCGCTCGAGCGCGGCGCGGGCGTCGTGAAGGTGCGCCGGATCCGCGTGACGACCCGGAGCGACGACCCCGCGCTCGTCGACGCGACGCTGCTCGTCGCCACTTACCAGCTCAAGACCTGAACCGGGGCCCGCATGAAGATCGACTGGAACCGCTCGCGCGTCCCCGTGGCCTACGGGGTCTTCGCCGTCCTCGCCTTCGCGCTCTCGCTGCGCTGGACCTTCCCCTCCGAGGCGATGAAGGAACGGCTCATCATGGAGGCGGGGCAACGCGGGTGGCAGATCGACGTGGAGCAGGTCTCCGCGAGCGGCCTGCTCGGCGTGCGCGCGCGCGGGGTCAAGCTCGAGACCGCTGCCGGGATCGCGATCCCGGTGGAGGACGTCACCGCGTCGCTCAGGCTCTGGCCGCTCCTCGCCGGGCGCCGCAGCGTCGTGTTCGACGCGTGGCTCTACGACGGGCGCGTGCGCGGCACCGCGGACCTCTCCGGAGACGCCCGGCAGGTCCTGCTCGACGTGGAGGGCGTGGACCTCTCGCGCGCGCTGCCCCTGCGCAAGGCCTCGGGGCTCGACCTGCTCGGCAAGCTCACCGGCAAGGCGGACGTGACGCTCCCCGCCGCCGCCGACAAGCGGCCCACCGGGCGGGTCGATCTGACCGTGGCGGAGGCCGGGATCACGAGCGGTCAGCTGCCGCTCCCGGGCATGACGAGCGGCCTCGCGCTGCCGCGCGTCGCGCTCGGGAAGGTCGTCGCCGCGCTGAAGCTCGCGGACGGCAAGGCGAGCTTCGAGAAGCTCGAGGCGACCGGGGGCGACGCCGAGGTCCGGACGGACGGGCTCTACTTCGTCGTCCAGCCGAGGATGGAGTTCGCCCCCGTGTCCGGCAAGGCGAAGGTGAAGGTCCAGGAGGCGTTCTGGGCGAAGAGCGGCTCGCAGGGCTTCAAGGGGCTCGCCGACGCAGCGCTCGCGCAGGCGAAGGGGAGCGACGGCGCCTGGAACTTCGCGGTGACGGGCTCCGTCGGCCATCCGCGCATGCAGCCGGCGACCGGCGGTCGCTAGCACCTCCGGGCGCGCCACCCGCGCGCGAAGCCTCCCCCGCCCCGCGCGGGCCGGGCTAGGATCGGGCCCCCGGAGGTGACATGCCCGCCCCCCTTCCCCGCGTCGCCCTCGCCGTGACCCTCGTCCTCGGCGTCGCCCTCGCCGGCGCCGCCGCCCGCGCCGCCTCCGGCCCGCGCGAGGAGCGCGTGAAGAGGTTCCTCGCGGGCGCCGAGCGCGAGCGCGCCCGCCTCCGGCTGACCCCGGCGGAGCTCGACGCGAGGAACGGGACCGTCTCGATCGAGCTCTCGCGTCCGGAGCTGCGGCCCGGCCAGACGTACACGGTCCGGGCGAAGGGGACGTTCGCCCCGGGCTCGCTCTTCATCGTCGAGCGCGACGACGTCGCGGTCGCGAAGGAGAAGCAGGCGAGGGGCAGCTGGCAGGCGGAGCTGCGCGTCTCGCCGATCGCGGCGCCCGGCGAGGTGGAGGTCTCGGTGTATCAGCCGGTCACCGGCTCGAAGGCGACCGCCTGGCTCGGGGAGCTCCCGTCCGCGCCGGTGACCGTCTCGATCGACCTCGCGGACGGGCGCGCGCTGCGGGTCGAGCCGGCGCGCGCGCGGAACCCGGAGGTGGACGGGGGCTACGTCGCGCGCGTGACGCGCGGCGGGAAGGCGGTCGGCGAGACGCCGGCGGCCGTCGCGTTCGAGGAGGGGGCACTCCACGTCCTCACCTGCGCCCGCGTCCCGGGCGCCGCGAGGCGCCCCGCGCCGGGCGGCAACGAGGAGGAGGAGGCGACGCCGGCGCAGGAGCTGTTGCGCGCCTTCGCGGGCGATCCCGAGTACCAGGCGCTCCGCGAGGAGGATCCCGGCTGCTTCGAGGCGAACCTCTTCGACCCGAAGGCCCTGCCCGAGGAGAGGCGGATGGACTGCCTCATGCGGCATGGGCCCGCCGTCGCGCGGATCGTGACGCGCACCGAGCGTGCGCGCGCGCAGGCGCCGAGGCCGCCCGCGAAGGCGAAGGCGGCGGATCCGCTCTGCGGCCGGGCGCGGCTCCGGGTCGGGGAGGCCGGCGCGCTCGACGGCACCTTCGAGGCCGGCGAGTTCGGTCCCGACTGGAGTGCGATCGGCGCCTCGGGCCCGGCGACGAAGGCGAAGGGCAGCTGGAGGTACGCGGCGCGCTGAGCGGAGGGCGACCGCGTCGCCGTCGCCCTCAAACCTTGAAGCGGTGGACCCGCTCGGCGAGCGCGCGCGCGCCGGCGCCGAGCCGCTCCGCGACGGCCGCGAGCCCCTCGACCGCGGTCTCGTGCTCGCCGGCGGTCTGTGACACGTTCTGCAGCGCGTCGCGGACGCGCCGGGTGGCTGCATCGTGGTTCTCCACCGCGCGGCTGATCTCCGCGATCATCCGCTCGAGCCGCCCGAGGCTCTCGATCTGGCGCTTGCCGAGCCCGGAGTGGTCCTCGAGCGCGCGCGCCACCTGGTCGGCCATCGCGTTCAGGCCGCGCAAGACGGAGTGGACCGCGCCGACGCTCCTCCCGACGAGCAGGACGGCGCCCGTGACCGCGCGGGAGCCGTCCGCCACCGACTCGACGAGGCTCGAGACCTCGCGCGACGACTGGGCGTGGGCGTCCACCGCCATCCGGATCGCCATGGCCGTGTCGCGGCCGTGGACGGTCGAGCGCTGGATCTTCGAGAGCGCCTCGAGCGAGTTCCGGGCGAGCTGCACGCCCTCGACCGCCAGCGCGTCCCCGCGATCGATGAGCGCGGCGGTCCCCTCCACGTCCTCGCGCACCGAGTGGATGATGTCGCCGATCGACTTGGTCGAGCGCGCGATCTGCGCCGCGAGCTCGCGGATCTGGTCGGCGACGACTCCGAACGGCTTGCCGTGCTCGCCCGCCTGGGCCGCGATGATCGACGCGTTCAGGGAGAGGAGGTTCGTCCGGCCGGCCACCTCGGAGATGAAGTCCACGACCTGGTCGATGTCGTCGGAGCGCTGGCCGAGCGCGGAGACGCGGCGGTGCGCGTCGGCGACCGCGGCGCGCAGGCTCTCGATGCCGTGCACGGTCTCCTCGACGACGTCGCCCGCGCGCTCCGCCATCTCCGCGACGAGCTCGGCGGTCGCCTCGCTCTCGCTCGCGGCGCGCTCGAGCGTGGACATGGACGCCTTCACCGCCGAGAGCGTGCTCCCGGCGTGGCCGGCGAGGGCCTCGAGGTGGCCGAGCCGCGCCTGGGCGTCGCTGCCGACGGCGCCGAGCTGGTCCACGTCCTGCGTCGCGGCCTCCATGGCCCGCTCGAGCTCGGACCCCTTCTTCGTCACCTCCTCGAACGCGCGGACCATCTCGCCCATCGCGCGGTTCGTCGCCGCGACGTAGTCGGAGAGCCCGCCGACGCCGCGCGAGACGAGCAGGACCGACCCCTCCATCGCCTCGACCGCACCCTGGACCGCGACGACCCCGGCGTGCTCGTCCATGGCTCCGCCGCGGACCCGCTCGCCGATCGCGGCTGCCTCGCTCGCGCCGAGCGAGACGCCCGCGCTCGCGCCCTGCACGTCGACGACGAGCGCCTTGAGGCCGTGCGCCATGCGGCGGAAGTCCGCGGCGAGCTGGCCGATCTCGTCGCGCGACACCGACGGCGGGCTCGCGGTGAGATCGCCCGAGGCGATCCGGTCGGCGGCTCGGCCGAGCGTCCGGAACGGGGCGGTGATGGCGCGCGCCGCGACCCAGGCGAGGAGCGCGGTGGCGACGTAGACGAGGAGCGCCATCTTGACGATCGCGTCGAGGAAGTCCGCCCGCCGCGCGCGAAGCGATCTCTCGGGAAGCCAGGACGCGACGACGCCGCCGCCGGGCGCGCGCGAGGTGAGCAGCCAGCCCTCGTCGAGGCGGACCGTGCCGAGCGGTGCGCCGCGCGCGCGCTCGTACGGGACGTCGCCGGGCCCGAACCGCGCGACGATCCCACCGCCGGCGCCGAGGAGCGCGGACGGAGACCCCGTCGCGATCCAGACGTGCTCGGCGACCTCCGGATCGGCCTTCCCGCGGATCGTGTTGATCGCGGTCTCCTGCGCGCGGGCCGCGGCGGCGATGTACTCGCGGTCGATGTCGGCCCGGTGGCTGACGTAGCCGGTCGAGGCGAACAGGAGGACGCCGATGGTGTTGAGGCCGAAGCCGACCGCGAGGATCTTGCCGCGGACGGTGCCTCGCGCGGAGAGGTCGCCGCGCGCGCCGAGCGCCTCCACGACGCGCGCCCCCGCGGCCGCGGCGAGCGAGTACGCGAGCATCGCCGCGAGGAGCGTCACCGCGAGCGCGATCGCCGCGGCGGCGAGCGCGAGGTCGTCGTCGAGGCCGCGCTGCCGGAGCGCCATCACCATCGCCGCCCCGGTCGAGAGCGCGGCGAGCCCCACGAGCCCCGCCACGCGGACGGGGAGCCGGTGCGCTGCGAGCGCCGCCGCCGCGCCCGCGTTGCCGACGGCTTCCGGGCCGTCGAGCGCGACCGCGAGCGGCCGCGCGAGGGCCGCGAGGACGAGCCCGACGACCATCGCCTCTACGGCGAAGGCCCCGAACGCCGCCGTGCGCAGGAAGGCGAGCTGCGGCTCGGTGAGCGGGAACGCCTCCGCGTAGATCCACGAGGCGACGAGGACTCGCCCGAGGACCACGACGAGCACGGTGGTGAGGAGCCTTCCGACGAAGCGCATCCGCGGCGCAGTGTATCCCGCCGAGCCGCCCCGCGGGGGTCTCGGACGTGCGTGACATGCGTTGTCACGCAACGCTGCGATTCGCATGGGGAAATCGGCGCAGCCGGCCGCGACGGCGTCCTCGAGATCGGTGGAAAACCCTCTTTGATCAAGGGCTTCGCTTGAAACGCCCATGGGGTCGTGATATCGGGTCCGACCATGCGCATCCGGCGGCTCGACATCGTCGGCTTCAAGTCCTTCATGGACAAGATCGTGGTCGCCTTCGACGACGGCGTGACCGGGGTCGTCGGGCCGAACGGCTGCGGGAAGTCGAACGTCGCGGACGCGATCCGCTGGGTCCTCGGCGAGCAGTCGGCGCGCCAGCTGCGCGGGCGGTCGATGGAGGACGTGATCTTCAACGGCTCGGAGTCGAAGCCGCCGCTGTCGATGGCGGAGGTCGTCCTCACCTTCGAGAACGACCGCCCGAGCGAGCTGCCGACGCAGTTCCAGGGCTACTCGGAGATCACGGTCGGCCGGCGCCTCTTCCGCACGGGCGAGTCCGAGTACCTCGTGAACGGCGTGCAGGCCCGCCTGCTCGACGTGAACGACATCTTCTTCGGCTCGGGCATCGGCCGGACCGCCTACTCGATCATCGAGCAGGGCCGCATCGGCCAGATCGTCTCGGCGCGCCCCGAGGACCGGCGCGCGATCGTCGAGGAGGCCGCCGGGATCACGAAGTACAAGAAGCGGCGCGAGGCCGCCGAGCGGAAGATGGAGGCGACGCAGCAGAACCTGACGCGCGTCGCGGACATCGTGCAGGAGCTCGGCAAGCAGCTCGAGAGCCTCAACCGCCAGGCGCGCAAGGCCGAGAAGTACAAGGCGCTCAAGGGCCAGATCCGCGAGCTCGAGCTGCGCGCCGCCGCCGCCCGCTACCTCGAGGTCACCGCCACGCGCCGCGCCGCCGAGGAGCGGCAGTCGGTCCTCCGTGCCGAGGAGGTCGAGCTCGCCGCGCGCGTCGCGGAGCTCGACGCGGCGCTCGAGCAGGACCGCGCGCACCTCGCCGAGGGCGAGGCGCGCCTCGGCGAGCTCTCCGAGCGCGAGCACGAGCACGAGAGCGCGCTGCGCGTCTCCGAGGTGTCGCAGGACGCCGCCGCCCGCGAGGTCGAGCAGATCGCGGAGCGGACGCGCGCGCAGGCCTCGGAGGTCGAGGCGCTGAAGGACCAGGCCGAGGCGCTCCTGCGGGAGCGCGAGGCGCTGCTCCGGCAGCGAGACGACCTCGTGTCGCTCGTCGCCGCCGACGAGGGGCGGCTCGCGGACGCCGAGGTCGCGCTGCGCGAGGCGGGCCGCGAGCAGGGCTCGCTCCAGTCCGACGCCGATGGCGCCCGCGCCACCGCCGCCGCGGCGCAGTCCCAGGCCTCCGCGCACACGAGCCACCTCGCGCAGCTCGAGCGCCAGCGGCAGGACGTCCGCGCCCGCCTCCAGAAGAACCGCGCGGAGGCGGACGAGCTCGCCTCCCGCGCCGGCCAGCTCGACGGCTCGCGCTCGCGTCACGTCGAGAAGCTCGGCCAGACGCGCCAGCTGAAGCTCCGGCTCGACGAGCAGCGCGGCGCGCAGGAGGAGCTGCTCGAGCGGACGCGCGCCGAGTTCATCCAGAACGAGGCGAAGCTCATCACCCTACGCGAGGAGCTCGCCGAGAAGCGCTCGCGCCTCGGCTCGCTCCTCGAGATCGTCCGCAACTACGAGGGCTACGGCCGTGGCGTGCGCAGCCTCATGACCCGCGCGGGCCAGGGCGAGACGCGCGAGAGCGGCGTCTTCGGCCTCGTCGCCGACGTGGTGTCGACGCCGGCCGAGTACGAGACCGCCATCGAGGCGGTGCTCGGCGAGCGGCTCCAGTACGTCATCGTCGAGAGCCACTCGCAGGGCGTCGAGGCGATCGACTACCTCAAGACCGCCGCGGAAGGGCGCGCCTCGCTCATCCCGCTCGCGCGGCTGCGCCCCGGCGAAGAGGCGGCGCCGGGCGCGCTCGGCAACCACCCGGGCATCGTGGCCCCCTGCCTCGACGTGGTCCGGTTCGACCCGTCCTACGACAAGGTGGCCCGCTTCCTGCTCGGCGACGCGCTCATCGTGCGCGACCTCCCCGCCGCCCTCGAGATCTGGCAGGAGCAGGGGGGCCGGCGCACGCTCGTGACGCTCGACGGCGAGGTGCTCGACCCGTACGGCGTCGTCACCGGCGGCCCGCTCGAGGGCGAGGGACACGGCGCGCTGCAGCGCCGGCGCGAGGTGCAGGAGCTCGAGGAGACGGTCCGCGCCTTCGAGGCGGAGTTCGCGCTCGCGACGGAGCGCCACCGGACGCTGCAGGCCCGCCTGCTCCAGCTCGAGGCGGCGCTCAAGGGGCTCGACCGCGACGGCCGCGAGAAGGAGCTCGCCCTCCTCGAGCAGGAGAAGGACCTCGCCCGCGTCGGCGAGGAGCTCGAGCGCGTCGCCGGCCGAATGGGGCAGCTCGAGGTGGAGCGCGCCCAGCTCGAGGAGGCGCTCGCGGCGCTGTCGCGCGAGGAGGAGGAGCACCGGCTCGCGGCGGCCACCGCCGCGGCGGAGCAGGCGCGCGCCGGGGAGCGCGCGCGCGAGGCGGTGGAGCGCCTCGAGATGACGAAGGCCCGCGGCGACGCGCTCACCGCGGAGCTCATGAACCTGAAGGTGAAGGTGGCGGCGGACGCGGAGCGGCGCGAGTCGTTCGGCGCCGCGCTCCGCCGCATCGACGACGCGCGCCGCGAGGTGGAGGACCGGCGCGCCCGGCTCTTCGCCGCGCTCTCCGAGGCGAACGCGCGCGCCGCCGAGCTGCGCGGCCGCATCGAGGGCACGAGCCTCGACCTCGGCCGCCTCGCCCAGGACCTCGCCCAGGTGCACGAGGAGCTCGGGCGCGCCCGCGCGGCCCACGAGGCGCTCGCCGCCGGCTCGCGCGCGCGCGACGCCGAGGTGCGCGAGGTGCGCACGCGCGCCGAGGGCGTCCGCGCCGCCGCGGCCGAGGCGTCGCTCACGGCGCGCGAGCAGTCGCTCGCGCTCTCGCACCTCGAGGAGCAGATCCGCGAGCGGTGCCAGGCGGAGCTCAAGTGGGAGGTGGCGCGGTTCCACCTCGAGCGACCGCCGTCCGACGAGGAGCGGCAGAAGCTCGAGGACCTCAAGGGCCAGGCCGACCGGATGGGCGCGATCAACCTCACCGCGATCGAGGAGTACGACGACCTGTCGAAGCGTCACACCTTCATGAGCGAGCAGAAGGGGGACCTCGAGCACTCCCTCGCCGACCTGAAGGCCGCGATCGTGAAGATCAACCGCGCCTCGCGCGAGCGCTTCCAGGAGACGTTCGACCGCGTGAACGAGAAGTTCCAGCAGGTCTTCCCGCGCCTGTTCGCCGGCGGCCGCGCCGGCCTCGTCCTCACCGCCGCCGAAGGCGACGGCGAGCAGGGCGTCGAGATCTTCGCGCAGCCCCCGGGCAAGAAGCTGCAGAGCGTCAACCTGCTCTCCGGCGGCGAGAAGGCGCTCACGGCGGTCTCGCTCATCTTCGCCATCTTCCTCATCAAGCCGACGCCGTTCTGCCTCCTCGACGAGGTCGACGCGCCCCTCGACGACGCCAACGTCGGCCGCTACAACGACCTCGTGAAGGAGATGTCCCGCGCCTCCCAGTTCATCCTCATCACGCACAACAAGCGGACGATGGAGGTCGTCGACACGCTGTACGGCGTGACGATGGAGGAGCCGGGCGTCTCGAAGCTCGTCTCGGTGCGGCTCTCCGAGCGGACGCGCGAGTCGGCGGCCGCGTAGCAGGGTCGTCGTCCCACCGCACTCATTGACACGGGCGCGCGGCCCTCCCTATATCGTCACGCTTTCCGGAGCCTCCGTGCGCCCCGACACCCTCCCGCTCGCCCTCGCCACGAACGACGCGATCGTCATCGCGATCGCCGTCGTCCTCCTGCTCCTCGTCGTCGCGGCCGCGGTCCGCATGCTGCGCCGCCGGGGCGCTCCGCCCGCCCCGCCCGCCCCGCCCGAGCGGATCGAGCGCGGCAGGGCGCCAGCGCCCGCGCCGGGACCCCCGCCCCGCCCGGCCGCCGCGCCCCCGTCGCCGCAGGCGCCGCCCGCGCCCGCGCCCGCGCCCGCACCATCGGCCGAGGAGGCGCGGCTCGCGCGCGAAGCCGAGGAGGTCCACAAGCGCGAGGAGTACCGCCAGAAGAAGGAGGCGGAGCGCGAGGAGAGGGAGCGGCGCCGGCAGCAGCGAGAGGAGGAGGAGCGGCGCGCCCGGGCAGAGGCGGAGCTCGCGGCACGCGAAGCCGAGGAGGCGCGCCGGCGCGAGGAGGAGGAGCGGCGGCGCAAGGCGGAGGCCGAGGCGGGCCGCACCCTCGCCGCTGGGCTCGAGAAGACCCGCGGCGGCTTCATGGCCAGGCTGAACGCGCTCTTCTCGGGTGGGAAGCCCGTCGACGAGGCCGTCCTCGCCGATCTGGAGGAGGTGCTCTTCACCGCCGACATCGGCGTGAAGACCGCGACGAAGCTCCTCGAGTCCGCCCGCGACCGACTGAAGCGGAACGAGCTCTCCGACGCCGACCGGCTCAAGGGGGCGCTCCGCGAGGAGATCGCCCGGATCGTCGCCCTCGACGGCGCCGCGGACGGCGCGGGTCGCCCGCTCGCCGTGGGCCCGGCGCGGCCGTGGGTCGTCATGGTCGTCGGCGTGAACGGGTCGGGGAAGACGACCACCATCGGCAAGCTCGCCGCGAAGCTCAAGGCGGCGGGGCACTCGGTCCTGCTCGGCGCCGGCGACACGTTCCGCGCCGCCGCCGGCGAGCAGCTCGAGGTCTGGGCCGAGCGCGTCGGCGCGCCGGTCGTTCGCGGCAAGGAGGGCTCCGACCCGGCGAGCGTCTGCTTTGAGGCGGTCCAGCGCGGCGCCGCGGAAAAGGTCGACGTCGTCATCTGCGACACGGCCGGGCGGCTCCACACGAAGGCGCCGCTCATGGAGGAGCTGAAGAAGGTGAAGCGGGTCATCGGCAAGGCCACCGCGGGCGCGCCGCACGAGGTGCTGCTCGTGCTCGATGCGACGAACGGCCAGAACGCGATCGCCCAGGCGCGCCAGTTCCACGAGTCGCTCGGCGTCACCGGGATCGTCCTCACGAAGCTCGACGGCACCGCCAAGGGCGGCGTCGTCATCGGCATCTGCGACGAGCTCCGGATCCCGGTCCGGTACGTGGGCATCGGCGAGACGGTCGCGGACCTGAAGCCGTTCGCGCCGAAGGAGTTCGTGGAGGCGCTCTTCTCGTGACCCTCCCGTGGGCGGTCTACCTGTTCGACATCGACGGAACGCTCGTGTCCGCGGGCGGCGCCGGGCGGCGCGCCTTCGAGCGGGCGGTCGCGGAGCACTGCGGCGAGGTGAAGGGCGCGCTCCGGGGGCTCCGGCTCGACGGCATGACGGACCGGCTCATCGTGCGCGAGGCGCTGCGGCTCCTCGGGCGGCGGTTCGAGGAGGCGTTCTGCGACGCGCTCCTCGCCCGGTACGTGATGCACCTCGAGACGGAGATCGACGGGCCCGGGTACGCGGTCCTGCCCGGGGTGGTGGACGCGCTCGAGGCCCTCCGCACGCACGGCGCGCTCGTCGCCCTCTGCACGGGCAACGTCGTCGAGGGCGCGCGGCTGAAGCTCGCGCGCGGCGGCCTCGACCGATATTTCGACTGGGGCGCCTCCGCGGTGTGCGGGTTCGCGGCCGACGGCGAGGACCGCGAGCACGTGGTGCGCGCGGCGCTCCGGCGCGCGTCCGAGCGGCTCGGCCGCGCCGTGGCGCCGGCTGAGGCGCTCGTCATCGGCGACACCCCGCGCGATGTCGCCGCCGCCCACGCGGTCGGGATCCCGGTCCTCGGGGTCGCGACCGGCCGGTACGCGGAGGCGGAGCTGCGGGCGGCGGGGGCCGAGCACGTCGTGCCCTCGCTCGCCGGGGAGGGCGCCCGCCGCGTCCTCTTCGGGTGACCGGCGCGGACCGGCTTGACCGGCCGCGCGGCCACGCGCTACTCAGACCGACATGCCGCGCGCACACCCGCCCACGCCGGACGTCCCCGGGACCGAGCTGCCGCCGATCGAGGGCGCGCGCGTCCGCGCGGTCCGCGCCGGCAACGACGCCGCCATGCAGATCCAGGCCTGCTTCGAGGGAGCGCCCGACTACTTCGCGCGGACCGAGGGTGGCCCGCCCGGCCGGGATGCAGCGACGCGGCTCCTTGCCGACGCGGAGGGCGACGACCTGCGGCGCATCTACGCCCTCGTCCCGGTCGTCGGTGGCCCCGCCGTGGGCGTCCTCGACCTCTACCTGCATCACCCGGAGCCCCGCGTCGCGCACGTCGCGCTGCTCCTGTTCCGCGAGTCGTGCCAGGGGCTCGGATACGGCAAGGAGACGACCGCCGCGCTCGAGGACGCGCTCGTCCGCGCGGGCTTCGAGACGCTCCGGCTCTCCGTCGGAGACGAGAACCCCGAGGCGCGCGCCTTCTGGGAGCGGATCGGCTTCGCCGAGATCGGACGGCTCGACCGCGGCGTGTCGGTATTCGAGAAGCGGCTCGGCTGAGCGCTCCTCGAACTCCGCGCGCAGAGCGCTACGCGCCTGCGCGCGTTCGGACATCCTCGCGGCGCAACGCGGCTACGCGAGCCGCGCGCGTACGATCGCGGAACTCGGGCGCCTCCGCGATGCGGCGCCGTCGGCGCCCCGACCGGCTTCGCTGCGAGTCTGCGTGCGCGAGACTGCGCGAACGACTCGAACCGTGCGGTTCACGTTGATGTCGCGGACACGCTCATCGCGACCGTCACTTGCCCGGGCGCGCTCGGCCAGGGAGGGGCGTCGTCCCGCTGCGTAGGGCCGGTCGCTGCGGACGGACCCAGCACACAGTACGGAGCCGGGGTGCACGGACCGGGACGGCCGCCCATCCTCGAGCACCTCACCAGTCGTCGAGCGACCGGCCGGACCGGGCGGACGTGCCCCGGCGGCTGCGCTTCAGCGCCCTCACGACAGTACAGCGCCCGGGCGGAGACGTTCGTCTCTGAAGTCGCTCTGATCTCGAGACCCGATTGCGTCGCGAGGCGCAGGAGGCCGTCGCATCGCAGGCATCCTGCGCCTCTCCTACTCCGGCGACGGCTGCGGCAGCGGCGACCGCGACCAGCGCAGCACCGTCCCGCGCAGCCCCTCGTACACGCTCGAGAGGCCGACGTAGGCGAAGCCGACCTGGAACAGGACGAGGAACGGCAGCGAGTAATAGACCTCGCGCTCGATGAGATACACGACGCCGTACGTCATGTAGGCCGCGAGCGCGAGCTCGACGATCGGCTGGAACGTCAGCGCCGCCTTGTAGCGCTTGCGCACGACCGACTCGCCCGCGCCCTTGACGCCGTGCTTGGGCGTGCGGGTGAACCCCGTCTCGTAACCCATGAGCGCCTCGACGACGGCGCGCGCCTGGTTCACCGAGAGCCCGATCCCGAGCGCCATGACGAGCGGCAGGTACTTCACGCGCTGCCACCACGTGCGCCCCTGCTCGGCCTGGCTCCCCGCGTAGAACATCACGACGCTGAAGGACGCCGCCGCGAAGAACGGGATGTCGAGGAGGAGCACCTCGTACCAGCCGTGCGACACGCGCACCACCACCGTGATCGGCAGCAGGATGGCGAGCGGGATCATGAGCAGGTAGGCGATGTTCGCGGTCAGGTGGAAGAAGGCCTCGCGCCGGACCTCCTTCGGGAGGTTCGCCTTGCGGATGAGCGGCCAGAGCTTGAGGGCGGTCTGGATCGACCCCTTCGCCCAGCGGTGCTGCTGGCTCTTGAACGAGTTCATCTCCACCGGCACCTCGGCCGGGGTGACGAGGTCGGTCAGGTAGACGAACCGCCAGCCCTTCATCTGGGTGCGGTACGAGAGATCGAGGTCCTCGGTGAGCGTGTCGTGCTGCCAGCCCCCGCCGTCCGCGATCGCCGTCCGCCGCCAGATGCCGGCCGTGCCGTTGAAGTTGAAGAACCGGCCCGAGCGGTTGCGCGCGGTGTGCTCGATGACGAAGTGGCCGTCGAGCAGGATCGCCTGCGCCTGGGTCAGGATCGAGTAGTCGCGGTTCAGGTGGCCCCAGCGCGCCTGGACCATGCCGACGCCCTCGTCCGTGAAGAAGTGGACGCTGCGGCGAAGGAAGTCCGGCTCCGGGATGAAGTCCGCGTCGAAGACCGCGACGAGCTCGCCCTTCGCGAGCGCGAGGCCGTTCTCGAGCGCGCCCGCCTTGAAGCCCTTGCGGTTCGTGCGGTGCACGTACGCGATGTCGAGCCCCTCGGCGCGGAACCGGTCGACGCACGCGCGGGCTATCCCCTGCGTCTCGTCGGTCGAGTCGTCCAGGACCTGGACCTCGAGGAGCTCACGCGGATAGTCGATCTTCGCGACCGCGCCGATGAGCCGCTCGGTCACGTACATCTCGTTGAAGATCGGCAGCTGGACCGTGACGCGCGGGAGCTTCTCGAAGCGCGCCTTCGGGGTGGGCAGCCGGTACTTGTGCCGGTGGTACAGGTACGCCATCGCGTACCTGTGCGACCCGTACACGGAGAGCACGAGAAGGAGAAGCGCGTAGGCGACGACGACCGAAAGCTCGAGAGCGCTCATCTGTCCGAGAGGGTCCGCGGGTGAGAATCCCCCCTGAGGGACCCGCGAAATTGCGGCGGACTATATCGGCACGGTCGGGGAAGTCAACGACGCATGGCGCGCTGCGCCGCGCACCTTGGGGGGACCTCGGGAGGTCACTCCTTCTTCACGGCGACGCCGCGCGGCGGCTCGATGGATGCCTTGAAGATGTCCACCGCCTTCAGGTAGTCGAGCGCGGTCCGGAGCTGGTGGTCCTCGGAGCCGTGTCCGGCGGCGGCGGGCACCGGCGCGTCGTTCTTGAGGTGCCGCTTCAGCTCGCGCTCGCCGGGCTGGGCGTCCTCGACCCGCGGCGGCGCGACGTCCGCGACGACGACGTCGGGCGCGATGCCGCGCTCCTGGATCGAGCGGTTCTTCGGCGTGTAGTACCGCGCGACGGTGAGCTTCAGCCCGGAGCCGTCCTCGAGCTCGATGATGGTCTGGACGGAGCCCTTGCCGAAGGTGGACGTCCCCATGATCACCGCGCGCCCGTGATCCTGCAGCGCGCCGGCGACGATCTCGCTCGCGCTCGCGGTCCCCTTGTTGACGAGCACGATGAGCGGGTAGGCGGCCTCGGTGTCCTTCTCGTGCGCGCGCTCGACCTCCATGTTGCGGCGGCCACGCCCGGCGGTCGTCACGATGATGCCGCTCGAGAGGAAGACGTCCGAGACGCGCACCGCCTGGTCGAGCAGGCCGCCCGGGTTGTTGCGGAGATCGAGGACGAGGCCGCGGATCTGTCCCCCAAGCTGGGTGCGCGCGTCGTCGAGGGCCTTCAGGAGGTTGCGGTCGGTCCGCTCCTGGAACGTGCGGATGCGCACGTAGGCGTAGCGCCGATCGGGGTCGAGCACCTTGAGATCCACGCTCTGCGTCCGGATGCGGTCGCGCACGAGCACGAGCTTCTGCGGCGCGGTGAACCCCTCGCGCATGATCTCGAGCGTCACCTTCGTGCCGGCCGGCCCCTTCATCCGCCGGATCGCCTCGGCGAGCGTCATCTCCTTCGTGGACGTCCCGTCGATCGAGAGGACGCGGTCGCCGGGGTGGATGCCCGCGCGCTCGCCGGGCGACTCGACCACGGGCGAGATCACCGTCACCTCGCCGTCCTGCAGGGTGAGCTCGAGGCCGAGCCCGTCGAACTCGCCCGTCGTGTCGTCCCGCATCTGCCGGTAGACGTCCGGCCGCATGAACACGGAGTGCGGATCGAGCCGGGACATCATCCCGTCGATCGCGCCGTAGACGAGCTCCTTCTCGTCCACCTCCTCGACGTAGCTGTTCTCGACGTGCGCGAGCACGTCGGAGAAGACGTCGAGCGGCCGGTAGGGCTGCGCCGTGGCGCGGCGCGCCGCGGTCGCGACGTGGTCCACCGCCAGGCCGGCGAAGAACGCCACGGCGAGGCC
>WNFU01005980.1_pt1 | contig 31209 bp, 32 predicted proteins | sample 5400121 | NCBI WGS metagenome assembly WNFU01 (sample SAMN13153360, study PRJNA577476) | soil metagenome | isolation source: 100 cm soil or saprolite under grassland replicate 1 | place: USA:California | collected 2016-06-15
CGGCTCGCGAGCGGCCCGCAAGCGACGAGGAGCTCGAGCCGGCGGGGTCGGACGAGACGCTGGCTTTGCTCGATGAGGCGCTGGCGGTCCGTGAGTCGCTCGCCGAGACGCCCGAGCACTGCCGCGAGGTCCTCGACCGTTTCTTCGCGCGTGACGAGAGCTACCACACGATCGGCGCGGCGCTCGACCTGCCGCCCGGCACGATTGCCAGTCGCATCTCTCGCTGCCTCGCTCGCCTGCGAGAGCTGCTCGAGGGAAGAACCGAGCCCGGTCAGGCGTCTGGTTCACGATGACCTCGTTCGATGAAGAGCGCCTCGCTCGCCTGATTCGGGCCCTTCCGCCTGCTCCGGACGCCTGGGTGCGCGCCGCACAGGAGCTGCCGCTCGCGCGGAGCGGGTTCGATGCAATCGTCGGGCGCGCGGAGGCCGACGCGGAGTTCCGCGAGCGGCTTGTTGCAGACCTCGAGGCGGCGCTGGAAGCGGAAGGCTACGAACGGGATCCTGCGGTCGTCGAGGCGTTGAGGGTGCGCTTCAAGAGCAAGTAGCGCCCTCGTGTGCAGCGGGGAGAGAATCCCCGTATGGCCCTCCTTGATCTGCGCTTGCGAGAGTTCCTCGAGGAGGTCGCATCCGAAAAGCGGACACCCGGCGGCGGGTCCGTCGCTGCGGTGGTGACGGCGGCCGCGGCAGGACTGCTCGCCAAAGTGGCGCGCGCCTCGAATGACACCTGGCCCGAAGCGCGTGGGATCGCCGCCCAGGCCGAGTCGCTCCGGGACCGGGTTGCACCCATCGCGCAGCTGGATGCGGAGGAGTACGAGGCCGCGCTGCAGGCGCGGTCCGATGGGGGAGAAGCGCCCGGTGAGCGCCGCGACTCTGCGCTCGGGCGCGCGTACGCGCGTGCGGCCGAGCCGCCGCTCCAGATTGTCGAAGCGGCGGCCGACGTGGCGGTGCTGTCGGTGTCGGTTGCACAAAACGGCAACCCGACCCTCCGTGCCGATGCTGTCGCCGCCGCCGCGCTCGCCGCAGGCGCGGCGCGAGCGGCGGCGGAGCTTGTGGCGGTGAACCTCACCGCTTCGGCGGACGACGAACGCGTCCTGCGGGCACGGAGGCTCGCAGACGAAGCCGCCCGCGCCGCCGGAGCGGCGTACGAGGGCAGTTCCTAGAGACCAGAGGGAGGCGCGAGGCGCCCGTCTGAGAAGCCCCAGCGCCCACCAACGCCCCCGGCGGCGCGGCGCGCTGCGGCCGTCGCCCACCTCAGGCCTGCCTCTCGCAGCCGCGCCGGCGCCGCCGGCCTTCCTTCCCGGGCGATCGCGGCGAGCCGCTCCTGGGTGGCCTGGCGGAGGAAGTCCGCGTGGCGGGCTCGGGCGATCTCCTGGTGGGAGGACGGAAACATTCCACCTACAAGACGGCCGAGCGTGGCGTTTTTTTCCTGGCAGTGGAAGGAGTTCGTCCGGGCTCATACGCTTCATCGATGACCCAAGAGCCTCTTCCCGCGTGGAGCCTCCCGGCGGACGCAGTCCAGAGGATCGAGCTCCCCGAAGCCTGGCCCGGCGAGATCACCCGCGAGTGGGCCTGGGGAGGGGCAACTGGTGCCAGCGTGCGGGTGTGCGTCCTCGACAGCGGCGTCGAGGCGGGGCATCCGCTGGTGGGCGAAGTCCAGCAAGCCATCGCGATCTCGATCGAGGGCGACGAAGTCGTCGTGGACGAGCGCGACACCGAAGGTGACCTGTGCGGTCATGGGACGGCTTGCGCGGGTGTGATCCGCTCGCTCGCCCCGGATTGCGAGATCGCGAGCGTTCGGGTTCTCGGGGCCGGCTACACCGGTAGCGGCGCGGTCCTGCTCGAGGGTCTTCGGTGGGCGATCGAGCAGGGGTACGAGGTGGTCAACATGAGCCTGTCGACGACGAAGCAGAAGTTCGCCGGCCTGCTCCACGAGCTGGCCGACAGCGCATACTTCCGTCGCACGATGCTCGTCGCCTCGGCGCACAACATGCCTGTCGAGAGTTACCCCTGGCGGTTCTCGAGCGTCATCTCGGTGGGAAGTCACGAACAGGACGACCCGTTCGCGTATTTCTACAACCCGACGCCGCCCGTGGAGTTCTTTGCCCGCGGCGTCGACGTCGAGGTCGCGTGGACCGGCGGCGGCCGGCTCGTCTGCTCGGGTAACAGCTTCGCCACACCCCACATCGCCGGGATCGCGGCGCTCGTCCTTTCCAAGCACCGAGAGCTGACGCCGTTCCAGCTCAAAAGTGTGCTCTACCTGACGGCGACGAATGTCGGAGGGGAAAGGTGAGCGAGGACCTTCGCGCGGCTGTCGCAGCGGGCGTGCTCGGCTCGGAGGAGGGCTACCGGGCGCTCCTGCAGTCGATCGTGGAGGTCGCCCGCGCGATCTTCAAGGCGAAGGCGTCGTCGATCTTCCTGCTCGATGAGATTGCCGATGAGCTCGTGTTCGAAGCGGTCTCCGGCCAGGGCCAGGAGTCGCTGATCGGAGAGCGCTTCCCCTCGAGCACTGGGATCGCGGGCTTCGTCCTCGTCAGCCGCCAGCCGCTCGTGATCGAGGACGTGCTCGCCGATCCCCGCTTCTCGCGTGAGGCAGCGGAGGGAACGGGCTTCGTCCCCAAGGGGCTGATGGCGGTTCCTCTTTTGCACGAGGAGCGTGCGCTCGGCGTCCTCGAGGTGCTCGATCGCCCCCGGGACTCGAAGTTCAGCCTCGCCGAGATGGAGCTGCTGGGCCTCTTCGCGAACCAGGCGGCGATCGCGCTGGATCTCTTACAGCGAGCGCGGCGAGCGAAGGACGCGTTGTCCGGCGACGGCGAGCTGGACGTGGTCGCACGGGTTGCCGCCGCCCTCGAGGCGCGGCGCGACGAAGGCTCGGAGGACGCCGCCTTTCGCCTGTTGGCCGAGCTCGAACGTCTTCTCTAGATAAGACAGAGCCCGGGCCAGCCCGGGCTCTGTCGACTTCGTTGAGAGCGAACCCTATTCGGACCTGTGCTGGCCGGTTCGCCGGACGTGTGCCTCGACGTCGTCGGACTCTTCCTCCGTGCCGGGCTCCTCGTTGGCCATCACCGTCTTCTGGTGGGCCTCGACGTCCTCGGTCTCGTCCTTGGCCTCTTCTTGCTCGAAGCGCTCCTCGGACATTGAACTCCTCCTTCCGGAAGGTCTCGGCGGATTGCCGGTATCGCAAACCGGACGGCCGAGCTCAGGGGAATCTTCCCCCGTCCTCTTCAAATACACAAGGTGGCCTGCGATCCTCAGCCGCGTGCGGCGGTTCTTTGGGCTGCTGGCCGAGTCTGGAAGGGCGTTTCAGGACGTCTTTCGCAACCCTGCGCTGCGGCGGATCCAGCTCGCCTGGGCCGCCTCGATCCTCGGGACGTGGGCCTATGGGATCGCAGTCGTGGTGTACGCCTACGAACAGGGCGGTGCGAAGGCCGTCGGCATCGTCGGTCTGGCGCGCTGGCTCGCGGCCGCGGTGGCCTCGCCGTTTGCTGCGCTTCTCGGCGATCGGTACGACCGGCGGTGGGTCATGGTCGCCTCCGATCTTGTTCGTGCGGGCTTGATCGGAGGTGCCGCCCTCGCCGCGTATTCCGGAGCGCCGCCGATCGTCGTCTACGTCCTCGCCGCTCTGGTCGGCGTCGCCGCCACGGCTTTCCGCCCGGCCCAGGCAGCGTTGACTCCGACGCTGGCCCGGACGCCCGAAGAGCTCACGGCGGCGAACGTCGCGGCAAGCACCATCGAGAGCGTCGGCATCTTCGGCGGCCCGGCGATTGGCGGTTTACTGCTGGCCGCGACTGGGGCCGGGACGGTTTTCGCGGTCACGGCCGGGGCGCTGCTGTGGTCAGCCTTTCTCCTCGTCGGCGTTCGACCCGTCACGGACGCCGAGACACCCCAGCGACAGGTCGAAGCGATCCGAGAAGAGTTGCTTGCCGGCTTTCGGACGATCGGGCGCGACCGGCGCCTCCGGCTGCTGGTGGGCCTGTTCTCGGCCCAGACCTTCGTTGACGGAATGCTCAACGTCCTGATCGTGGTCATCGCGCTGAAGGTGCTCGACACCGGGGAGGCGGGCGTGGGATTTCTCAATTCCGCGGTCGGCATTGGCGGTCTCGTGGGGGCAATGGCCGCCGCGGCACTCGTCGGCCGCAAACGCCTCGCGGCCGACTTCGGGCTCGGCATCTTTATCTGGGGCTTGCCGATCGCGCTTCTCGCGGTCTGGCCCAACCAGGTGTCGGCTCTCGTGCTCCTGGGCGTGGTCGGGATCGGCAACACGATTGTGGACGTGTCCGGAATGACGCTGCTACAGCGTTCGGCGCCGGACGAGGTGCTTGCTCGTGTCTTCGGGGTCCTCGAGAGCCTGCTGCTCTTGACCGTCGGGCTGGGCGCCCTCTTCGCACCCTTGCTGCTGGACCTACTCGGTACCCGCGGGGCGCTTGTCGCTGCCGGAGCTCTCTTGCCTGTCCTCATTCTGCCGGCGTGGCCGACGCTGGCAGCAATCGACCGCACCGCTCGGATCCCCACCGAGCAACTCGAGCTCCTGCGCTCGAACGCGATCTTCGCCCCTCTTCCTCCGACGACGCTCGAACAGCTCGCGGATGCGCTGGAGGAAAAGCGCGTCGGTGCCGGGGAAGAGGTCGTGCGGCAGGGTGACCATGGCGATCGCTTCTACCTTGTCGATGAGGGGAAGCTCGAAGTGATCATCGACGGCCGGCCGGCTCAGTGGCTCGGTCCTCGGGACTCGTTCGGCGAGATCGCACTCCTGCGTGACGTGCCGCGGACGGCGACGGTTCGTGCCGGGACGGACGCCGTCCTCTACGCCCTGGAGCGGAGCGAGTTCCTGTCCGCCGTCACCGGCTTCGGGCCCAGCTTGAGTGCGGCCGAGGGCGTTATCGGGATGCGGCTCGGACCTGGTCGTGCTGGGATCGTTCGGGCGTAGTGACCTCGAGCGCGGGCTCGTCGATCGCGAGTGTCCGCGCGTCCGCGTCCACGGTCGCTCTGACCCCGAGGGGAATCGTGCAGAGATGGTCGCCGTGCCCCAGGGGAAGGTTGTGCACGACAGGGACGCCGAGCGGCTCCAGGTGGTGCTCGAACACGTCCTCCATCGAGCGACTGCGCAGCCACGGCTCGGGCTGGCGCCATTCCTCGCACTTGTGCATCTCGCCGATAGCGATGCCGGCGACCCGGTCGAGCTTTCCGGCGCTGCGTAGCTGAGTGAGCATCCCGTCGACCTGCCATGGCGGGCAGTGGACGTCCTCGAAGAAGAGGATGCAGCCGTCGAGGTCGACCTCCCACGGCGTCGCCAGCGTTTCCCGGAGCAGCCAGAGACAACCGCCGACGAGCGGAGCCGTTGCCCGGCCGCCGCCGAGGCCGCCGATGTATGGATCGTCGGGCCGTGCGGGCACCTCGCCCAGCGACTCCGGCTCGGTGAGCGCGCGCAGAAAACGCTCCTTCGACCAGTCGCCGCGCTTCGCGCTACCCATTCCGGTGAAACCCGGCCCGTAGAAGGTGACGAGGCCGGTGCGCTGGCGAATGGCGACGTGCAGCACCGTGACGTCGGAGTAGCCGACGAGCGGCTTCGGATTCGCCGCGATCGTGTCGAAGTCGAGCTGCGGGATCACCTGCGAGGCGCCGTAGCCGCCGCGCAGCATCTGAATCACGTCGACGTCGGGATCCGCGAACAGCGCGTTCAGGTCCTCGGCGCGGCGTCGCGCGTCGCCGGCGACGTAGTCGTCGCGCGCGTAGACGCCCTCCGCGAGCTTGACGTGGTAGCCGCGCTCCTCGTACCAGCGCACGGACCGGTCGATCTCTGAGCGTTGCTCGAACGGGCTCGACGCTGCGGCGACGCCGATCGTTCCGCCCGGCGGAAGTGGGCTCGCCTTCACGCCCGCGATCCTAGATATCCCGACAAGGGCCGGAGGGTAGAGCGAGCGGCAGCCGCTCTAGCCCGCGAAGCGGGCGTTCCCCGACCTGACGCGAAACCGTAGCTTTCGCGTCAGTCCAACTTCGCCATCACGTGCTTGACCTGGGTGTAGTCCTCCAGCGAGTACGTCGACAGGTCCTTTCCGTAGCCGGACTGCTTGAAGCCGCCGTGCGGCATCTCGCTGACCAGCGGGATGTGGTCGTTGATCCAGACCGTGCCGAACTGGAGCTTGCGCGCCGCGTTCAGCGCACGGCCGATGTCACGGGTCCACACCGAGGCGGCGAGCCCGTATGGGACGTCGTTCGCCCACGCGATCGCCTGGTCGTCGTCGGCGAAACGCTGGACGGTCACGACGGGCCCGAAGACTTCGCGCTGGACGATCTCGTCCTCCTGGCCGACATCGACGACCACGGTCGGCTTGACGAAGAAGCCACGGTCGCCGTTCGTCCCGCCGCCCGTGAGGATGGTTGCGCCCTTCGCGCGCTCGAGGAAGCCGAGTACGCGCTCCTGCTGCGCCTTCGAGATCACCGGCCCCATCTCGATGTCATCGCCTTCGGCCGGATCGCCGACGTGGAGCGACTCGACCGCGGGCACGAGCTCCTCCAGCAGCTTGCTGTAGATCTTCGGCCCGGCGACGATGCGGGAAGCGGCCGTGCAGTCCTGCCCCGAGTTCCAGTAGCCGCCGATCTTGATCCCCTCGGCCACCGCAGCGGGATCGGCGTCGTCGAACACGAGCACGGGTGCCTTGCCGCCGAGCTCGAGGTGAACGCGCTTGAGGTTGTCCGCCGCGGTGCGCGCGATCACCTTCCCGGTCTCGACATCGCCGGTGAGCGAGATCATCCGGACCTCCGGATGCTTCACGATCGCCTCGCCGGTCGGCACGCCGTCGCCCGTGATGACGTTGAGGACGCCGGGCGGAAGGATCTCAGCCGCGAGCTGCGCGAACCGGAGCGTGGTCAGGGGCGTCTGCTCGGACGGCTTCAGGATCTGTACGTTCCCGGCTGCGAGCGCGGGGGCGACCTTCCAGATCGCCATCATCAGTGGGTAGTTCCAGGGAGCGATGCCGCCGACGACGCCGATTGGCTCGCGCCGGATCCAGGACGTCGTCTTTCGCGTAGGCGAGCGGCTTGCCGACGTTCCGCGACTCGAGCTCCGCCAGCTCATCGGCGTGCTCGTCGATCGCCGTCGCGAGCTTCAGCAGCGCCTCCGCCCGCTCCCCGGGCGTCGTCTCGAGCCATTCCGGCAACGCCTTCTTCGCGGCGTCGACGGCACGGCCGACGTCCTCGGCCGTCGCGCTCGGCACCTCGGCGATCACGTCCCCGGTTGCCGGATTGAGCACCTCCATCGTCTCGCCGCCCGAAGCGTCGACCCACTCCCCCCCGACGAGGTTCTGGTGCTTGGACACGGTGGTGCTCATGCCTACCTCCTTCGCAGAATGCCGGTGTCGCGCGTCAGACGCTGCGCGATCGTCACCGGAACAACGGTCATGACTATCACGAAAAAGACGACGACGTTCACCTGTGGAAGCTGCTGGCCGAGCCGCAGGTTTCCGAGGATCCAGATCGGCAGCGTGTTCTGAGCGCCGGCGGTGAACGTCGTCACGATCACCTCGTCGAACGAGAGTGCGAACGCGAGCAGCGCACCTGCGACGAGAGCGGTCGAGATGACAGGGAAGGTGACGAACCGGAAGGTCTGCCACCCATCCGCTCCGAGATCCATCGACGCCTCGGTCAGCGACGTCTGGGTTCGCCGCATCCGTGCGACGGCGTTGTTGTAGACGATCACGATGCAGAAGGTCGCGTGCCCGATCACGATCGTCCAGAGGGAAGGGTTCAGATGGTGGACCGGGTTGCTCGAGAAGAACGAGTTCAGCGCGATTCCCGTTACGACGCCCGGCAAGGCGATCGGCAGGACGAGCAGGAACGTGATCGTGTCACGGCCGAAGAAGCGAAAACGGCTGACGGCGGTCGCCGCCGCAGTGCCCAGCACGAGTGCGAACGCGGTCGCGACCCCGGCGGCCTTGAGCGACAGCACGAGCGCTTCGCGTGCCTCCTGGTTGTGCCATGCGGCATGGAACCACTTGGTGCTGAAGCCGGCGATCGGCCAGCTCTGAATGTTCGAGGAGTTGAAGGCATACACGCAGATCAGCATGAGCGGAATCCACAGGAAGAGGACGACGAGTGTCGCCCAGACCCCAAGGGACAACCGAGTGGCGCGCGTTTCCACTACAAGGCCTCGAACGCACCGAGCCGCTTTGCCAGCGCGAGGTAGATGGCCATGACGAACAGAGGCACGGTCGCGTAGGCCGCTGCGAAGGGCAAGTTGTTCGTCAGCCCGAGGACATTGCGATAGATGACGTTGCCGATGAAGTCGACGTTGCCGACGAGGGACGGCGTGATGTAGTCCCCGAGCGTCAGCGAGAACGTGAAGATCGAGCCGGCGGCCAGCCCGGGTAGGGCAAGCGGCAGGATCACCCGCCGGAACGTCGTCCAGTTTCGCGCACCGAGATCGCGCGAGGCCTCGAGGTACGAATCGGGTATGCGCTCGAGCGCCGCATACACGGGCAGAATCATGAACGGGAGCCAGATGTACGAGAACACGATCCACATGGCGGTGTTCGTGAACGCCCAGCCCTGGGTCGGCAAGCCGATCTTGTCGAGCGACCAGTTGAGCGCGCCGTCGTGGTTGAGGATCAGGCGCCAGGCGTAGATGCGTGCGAGATAGCTCGACCAGAGCGGCAGCAGCACGAGCACGAACAGCAGCGTCCGCAGCCGTGGAGTTGCAATTCGAGCCATGAAGTACGCGAACGGGAACGCGATCACCGCGTCGGTGACCGTGACTGCCGCCGCCATCCAGATCGTCCGGAATGCAATCTGCCGATAGGTCGAGTCGTGGATGACGACGTCGAAGTTCGACCAGGTCCAGACATGGACGAGCTTGCCTGTGAACGCGTCGATGCTCCAGAACGCGGACACGAAGAGGACGGCCAGGGCCGCGAGGTAGAAGACGACCATCCAGCCGAGCGGTGGTACGAGCAATACCAGGGCCCGGAGCCACGGGCGCCGCCACAGTGCCGCCGAGAGGCGGCGGCGGGCCGTCCTCAAACGGCCCGCCTCGTACGCCTGTGTCGCCACTAGCTCTTGATGTCAGTCCAGGCTTGCTGCCACTTCGTGTAGTCCATGCAGTCGGTCTTTCCGTTGCCGCAGGCCTTCACCGGCGTCTTCCAGAACTTGATCGAGCGGAAGTACGCCAACGAGGCGTTCGCGTGATACTGCGCGCACGAGCCTTTGGACAGCTTGTCCATCACCGCGCACGCCTTCGTGTTCGCAGGCGTCTCGCCGAAGTAGATCGCCTGTTGAGCCTGCACCTTCGGCGTCGACACCCACTTGATCCAGAGCACGGCGCAGTTCGGATGCTTCGCCTTGGAGGAGATCATCCAGGTGTCCGCCCAGCCCGTGGCGCCCTCCTTCGGGATCAGGTCCTTCACTGGAGCCTTCGCCGCGATCAGCGTGTTCGTCTGGTATGGCCACGAGGCACCGACAACGGCACTGCCGTTCTTGAACAGGTCGATCTCGTCACCTGCGGTCGCCCAGTACTTCTTGACGAGCGAGTGCTGCTTCTTCAGCAGATCGACCGTGGCCTTGAACTGCTTGTCGTTCAGCTCGTACGGATCCTTGATCCCGAGCGACGGCTTCGTCTTCGAGAGATAGAGCGCCGCGTCCGCGATCTGGATCGGGTTGTCCGGAACCGTGATCTTCCCCTTGTACTTCGAGCTGTAGAGGATTCCCCACGAGCTTGGGGCGGGTTTCACCTTCTTCGTGTTGTAGAGAAGCGTGTTCGGCCCCCACTGCAGCGAGATCCCGTAGTGCACGCCCTTCACCGTGTTGTGCGGCGGTGCCTTCAGGGCCGGGATGAAGTTCTTGAAGTCGGGGATCAGCTTCGGGTTGATCGCCCGCACGTCCTTGCCGAGGATCAGCCGCAGGCTCGCGTCGCCCGATGCCGACACTGCGTCGTACTGGCCGGTGCGCATGAGCGTCACCATCTCGTCCGAGGAGCCGCCGTACTTCGCACGCACCTTGCAGCCGGTCGCCTTCGTGAACGGCTTGACCCACTGTGGCTGCGTATAGCCCTCCCATGCGATCAGGTTGAGCTGGCCCTCGGCCTTCCCGACCTTCGTGATCGTCGAGCTGTCGGCCGCGGAGCTGACTCCCGACGCGGGCACGCACAACGCCGCGGCGAACGCCGCGACGAGCACGTGCGACCTGCGAATACGCCTCATGCTGTTCCTCCTGTTTCGATCTCGAAGGTGTGCTCGGGACGCCACTCCAGGCGCACCCGCTTGCCCCTGGACTCGAGCGCCTCGTTCGAGGACGTCTCGAGGTTCTGCCTGACGACGGTGAGCTCGCCCCCGGAATCGAGCTCGACGATGTACCTGGTGAACATGCCGACGTAGATGACGTCACGGATCCGGCCCAGCTCGCCGTCGCCGATTTCCTCGAACTGCATCCGGATCTTTTCGGGCCGGACCGTGAACCTTCTCCCATTCCGCTCGAGCACGTTGGAGACGCCGACGAAGCCGGCGACGAACTCGGTTGTCGGGCGCTCGTAGACCTCGGCCGGCGCGCCTATCTGCTCGATCCGGCCCTCGCTGAAGACAGCGAGGCGGTCGCTCATGGTGAGCGCCTCCTCCTGGTCGTGCGTGACGTAGACGAACGTGATGCCAGCGTCGCTGACTTCGCGCTGGATCCTCTTGAGCTCGATCTGCATCTCCTGCCGAAGCTTCAGGTCGAGCGCCCCGAGCGGCTCATCGAGCAGCAGCACCTTGGGCGCGTTCACGAGCGCGCGGGCGAGCGAGATGCGCTGGCGCTGGCCTCCCGAAAGCTGGATCGGCTTGCGGTCACCGACGTCGGGCAGTCGGACGACCCGGAGAATCTCTTCGACCCTGCGCCGCCGCTCGGCGCGAGCGACACCTTTCACCCTGAGGCCGTACGCGACATTCTCGGCCACGGTCATGTGCGGGAACAGCGCGTAGTCCTGGAAGACGGTGTTGACGTCGCGCTCGTACGGTGCGCGGCCCGTGACGTCGGCGCCATGAAGCTCGACTCTCCCTTCATCCGGCCGTTCGAAGCCCGCGATCAACCGCAGCGTCGTCGTCTTCCCCGACCCGGAAGGGCCGAGCAGCGTGAAAAACTCGCCGTCCTCGATCTCCAGGTCGACGCGGTCGACTGCCACCACGTCGCCGTAGGTCTTGCGTACTCCGATGAGCCGGACCTCCACTGCCGCTTGAATCTTCGCCGAGACCGGTGTCGTCTCAGGCAGGGCTTGCGTCGCCAAGCGATTCCTCCAGCAGGTCGAGCCCGCGCTCGAGGAGCGCGTCGTCGATCGAGAGCGGCACGAGGATACGGATCACGTTGCCGTAGATTCCGCACGAGAGAAGGACGAGGCCCTTCTCGCGAGCAGCAGCGGTGACGCGAGAGGCGAGCTCCGGCGTCTTCTCCACGAACTCGATTGCGAGCATCGGCCCGAGCCCGCGCACTTCGCCGAGCAAGTGGCTCTGAGCCACAAAGTCCTCCAGCCGGGCGCGGATGCGGTTTCCAAGCTCTGCGGAGCGTTCTCGGAAGCGGTCGCTGCGGACTTCGTTGAGCACCTGGATCGCGGCAGCGCACGCGACCGGGTTGCCGCCAAACGTGCCTCCGAGCCCGCCGGGAGGAACGGCATCCATCAGTTCGGCACGGCCCGTCACGGCTGCGAGCGGCAGACCGCCCCCGAGCGATTTCCCAGAAACCATCAGGTCTGGCTCGACACCGAAATACTCGATCGCCCAGATCGGACCTGTTCGCCCGACACCGGATTGCACCTCGTCGTCCACGTACAGGATGCCGTGCCCCTCGCAGATCTCCTTCAGCCGCGGCGGGAAGTCCTCGGGCATCGGGATGAACCCGCCCTCCCCCTGGACGGGCTCGAGCACGACACACGCAACCTGTTCGGGATGGACGTCTTGCTTGAACAAGTGGCTCAGAGCCACAAGCGCGTCTTCGGAGGTCACGCCCCGGTACGGATAGGGGGCGGGGGCGCGGTACACCTCCGGTGCAAACGGCCCGAACCCTTGTTTGTAGGGAACCACCTTCGCGGTGAGCGCCATCGTCAGGTTGGTGCGGCCGTGGAAGGCGTGGTCGAAGGCGACAACCGCAGGCCGTCCCGTCGCGACGCGTGCGATCTTGACTGCGTTCTCGACCGCCTCGGCGCCGGAGTTGAGGAGCAGCGACGTCGTCTCCGCCTTGCCCGGCCACGTCTCGTCGAGCAGCCGGCAGACCTCGACGTACGGCTCGTACATCCCGACCATGAAGCACTGGTGCAGGTAGCGGTCGACCTGCTCGTGGATCGCCGCCGCCGCGAAGCCGTGGCCGGTGTTCTGGCAGCCAAGCCCGCCCGCGAAGTCGATGTACTCGCGACCGTCGACGTCCCAGATCCGTGCGCCCTCCGCCCGGGCGACGACGAGCGGGGTCGTCGCAACGCCCCGCGCGACGTAGCGCTCGCGGTCGGCGCTGACCTGTTCGGAGGCGGTGCGCTCGCTGACTGCCATCAGGCGTGCTTCAGGTCTCCCAGGATTTCGCCGGCGGCTCGCTCGCCGGTCTCGACGCCGCCGTTCAGGTATCCCTGGAAGTCCTGCGACGTGTGCTCGCCCGCGAAGTGGCAGTTGCCCTGCCGCTCCTTCTCCATGCCGGAGAACTTCGTGTACTGCCCGACCTTCCAGTACGAGTAGGAGCCCTTCGTCCAGGGGTAGGCCGTCCAGAAGTCGACCGTCGCGGACGTGCCGTCCCAGTGCGAGGCGATGTCGACGCCCGGGAACTGCGGAGCGAGCTGGCTGAAGAACTGCAGCGCGCGTTCTTGCGGCGTTCCCGAGCCGAAGCTCGCACCGATCGTGCCGCCGGTGTAGTCGACGAGAATCCCCTTCTTCCCGCTCTGCGCGCGGGTGACCTCCCAGGTGTTCTGGTAGCCGGTGTCTGCATAGGTGTTGCCGTTGTTCTTCGCCTCGTACCAGAAGCGGTCGTCGAACTGAACGTGGAGCTTCGAGTTCGTCCCCATCGGCAACTCCTTGATCGCCGTGATCTTCAACTGCTCGAAGCCGGCCTTCATGTAGTTGACCGAGCGCAACATCGAGAACGGGATCGCAAGCACGACATGGTCGACCGTCGTCGTCCGCGTGGTCGCTCCGTTCTCGAACGTGAGCGTGAAAGAGCCGCCGCTGTTCTTCTTGATCGCGGTGAGGACGTGATCCTTGTTGATCTCCTTGACGAGGCGCGACTCGAGCTCGAGCGGGACCTGATCGTTTCCGCCCCTGACGTGGTACTTCTCGTTCGACGGGCCAAAGACTCTGAACTGCCCGTGACCCGAGTAACCGAGGAGATAGAGGAGGTTGAGCGAGCTCTGCTCGCTGCACTCGGCGCCGTACTCGATGGTGTACGCGATGTTGAGCACGCTGCCGAGGTTCGAGCCGGCGCCCCCTGGCACGGTCTCGTTGAGCCAGTCGATGATCGACATGTGATCGAGCTCCCAGCCGCGCTCGGTGTAGAGGTTCCACAGCGTCGGATAACTCGCTGCCGAGACGTCCTTGTGCATCTTCTGGTAGATCGCGTCCAGGTCGACCAAGAGCTGCGAGTACGGGTACTTGGCGTTGTTTACGTAGAAGAAGTCCTCCGTTCCCTTGGGCTGAGCCTGGAGCAGGTTGTCGAGCGGAAAGCCGAGCTCTTGCGCCAGCTGGCGCATGGCCGTGTGTCCCTGGTCGATCATCTCGCCGCCATGCTCCGCGAGCTGGCCGTTGAAACTCGTGTGGTCGGTCCAGCAGCGCCCGCCGACGCGAGTCGGATGAGCTTCGTACACGTCTGCGTTGTAGCCCGCCTGCTGGAGTCTGTAGGCGCAGGTCAGTCCCGCCAGCCCGGCCCCGACGACGGCAATCCGCACGTCTGTCGCGGCATGGGCGGCTTTCGCGAAGCGCCCCATCGTGGATGCCCCCGCCACGGCGACTCCCGCAACGGTCGTTCGCTTCAACAGCTCGCGTCGCGTCGTCCGGCTCTCGACGACGCTGGCGTACGCCTCCTCAACACGCTGCGCCAGCGGTGTTCTTGCCATCTCGAAGCCTCCCAGGGTCGTGTGCAGCGGGAGCATTTCGCATTCGCAATGCGAGTTCAAGTGCGGGCTTGCGTTGACCAAATGCGTGGCGCGTGGTACGAATCGCCTCGCTTTGCGCAGAGCACACGCTCAGCCGGTGCACGGCGTTGAAGACCGTCGAGGGCCGGTCAGCGCGCCCCGCCGAATCGATGCACTCGACCAGGGCATCATCGAAGCGCTGCAGGCCAACGGCCGGGAGTCGTTCCGGAGGATTGCCGCCAGGCTCGGTGTCTCGGAGGCCACGGTGCGTGCGCGCTACACGCGTTTGTCAGCCGACAACATCCTCCAGGTGGTGGCCGTTACGAACCCGCTGGGGCTCGGCTTCGAGCAAGCGCTCGTGGGGATCAAGACCGGCGGCTCGCCGGAGCCGGTTGCGGACGAGATCGCGAGCTGGGCCGAGGCGGACTACGTCGTCGTCACCGCCGGTCAGTACGACCTCGTCGTCGAGCTCGTCGCCGCCGACCGGCGAGACTTGCTCGACCTCACGAACCGGATGCGCGCAATCGACGGCGTTGTCTCGACGGAGACTTTCCTCTACCTGGACATGGTGAAGCAGCTCTACGACTGGGGCACACGCGTGCGGCCCGAGCAGTGACGGCCTCAGCTCCGGCCCGCCTCGATCTTCAGCGCGCGGCGCGCGAGCACCTCTGGCTGCACTTCACGCGGATGGGCGGGTACCGCGACGCGGAGATCCCGATCATCGTCCGCGGCGACGGCTGCTATCTCGAGGATGCGAACGGGAAGCGCTATCTCGACGCGCTGGCCGGTCTGTTCTCCGTCAACATCGGCTACGGGTTCGGCGAGGAGATGGGGGAGGCGGCCGCGGCGCAGATGCGCGAGCTGCCCTTCTATACGAACTGGTCCTATGCCCACCCTCGCGCGATCGAGCTCGCGGCCGAGGTGGCGTCACTCGCACCCGGGGATCTCAACCGTGTGTTCTTCGTCTCCGGCGGCTCCGAAGCGGTGGAGTCGGCCTGGAAGCTGGCGCGCCAGTACTACACGGCCCGCGGCGAGCAGCGCGTCCGAGCGGCGATCGCTCCTACCGGAGCGGAGCCGCTGACGCGTGTCGACGAGGCGCGTGCCGTTCCGGCGCAGGGCAGGCGCTGGAAAGCTATCTCGCGGCACATCGCGTACCACGGGACGACGATGGGAGCTCTGTCGATCAACGGCATCCCTGCCCTACGCGAGCCCTTCGAGCCGCTCGTGCCGGAAGTCGTGCACGTGCGCAACACGAATCGCTACCACCGTCCGCAGAACGAAACCGAGGTGGAATTCACAGCGTTTTTGCTGGACGAGCTCGAGCACACGATCGAGGCGACCGGCCCCGAGACGATCGCGATGGTGATCATGGAGCCCGTCCAGAACGCCGGCGGCGCGTTCACACCGCCCGAGGGTTACTGGCGCGGCGTGCGGGAGCTGTGCGACCGGTACGAGATCCTGCTTTGCGCGGACGAGGTAATCACCGGCTTTGGCCGGCTCGGCGCGTGGTTCGGCTCCGAGCTGTACGACATCCGGCCGGACCTGATCACGATCGCGAAGGGCCTCTCCTCTTCGTACGCGTCCATCGGCGCCGTCGTCGCGTCCGACCGCGTGATGGAGCCCTTTATGCAGGGCGCGAGCATGTACTCCCACGGGATCACGTTCGGCGGCCATCCGGTGCAGGCGGCTGTCGCGCTGAAGAACATCGAGATCATGCGGCGGGAGCGGATTGTCGAGCACGTCGCCGAGACTCAGGATGCATTCCGCGCCACCCTCGCCCACCTGCTCGAGCTTCCGATCGTCGGCGACGTACGCGGGACGGGCTTCTTCTACGCCATCGAGCTCGTCAAGGACAAGGAGTCGCGGGCGAGCTTTGACGCCGAGGAGTGCGAGACCCTTCTGCGCGACTTCCTGTCTCCGCGACTGTTCGAGAAAGGGCTGATCTGCCGGGCGGACGATCGTGGCGATCCGGTCGTGCAGATCTCGCCTCCGCTGGTGGCGCGACAGGAGCAGTTCGACGAGCTCGTCGGCATCCTCGGCGACGTCCTCGACGAGGCTTGGAGCCGGGTCTCCTGATGACGGTGGCCGGCGAGCGCGAGGTCCCGCGCGCCGTCGCCTCGCAGCCGGCTGACATCCGGCTCCTGGAGGTGACCAAGCGCTTCGACGACGTCGTCGCGGTCGACGGGCTCAGCCTCGAGATCGAGCGTGGAAGCTTCTTCGCGTTGCTCGGCCCGTCGGGGTGTGGCAAGACGACGACCCTGCGGATGATCGGCGGCTTCGAGCAGCCGAGCGAGGGCGCGATCTACCTCGGCGACCGTGAGGTGAGCGGGCTGCCGGCGTACAAGCGCGACGTCAACACGGTCTTCCAGTCGTACGCTCTGTTCCCCCATCTGTCGGTCTTCGAGAACGTGGCCTTCGGCCTGCGCCGCCGTTCGGTGCGCGGAGAGGCGCTCCGCCTGCGCGTGGAAGAGATGCTCCGCACCGTCGGGCTCGAGGGGATGGGAAAGCGCAAGCCACGCCAGCTGTCCGGCGGGCAGCAGCAGCGTGTCGCGCTCGCGCGCGCCCTCGTGAACAAGCCGCAGGTCTTGCTGCTGGACGAGCCCCTCGGGGCGCTGGACCTCAAACTACGCAAGCAGATGCAGCTCGAGCTGAAAGGCATCCAGCACGACGTCGGCATTTCGTTCGTCCACGTCACGCACGATCAGGAGGAAGCGATGACGATGGCGGACCGGATCGCCGTCATGAACCACGGCCGCATCGAGCAGCTGGCGACGCCGACCGAGCTCTACGAGACGCCTGCGACCGCCTTCGTGGCGGGCTTTCTCGGCGTGTCCAACCTCATCCCCGGCCATGTCAGCGGTACCGACACGGTTCGCCTCCGCAGCGGTCCCGAGGTGCGGGTGAGGCCGGAGGCGCTCGCCGGGCGCAGTGGCGAGGTCGCGGTCGGGATCCGCCCGGAGAAGATCCAGCTTGGGGGCGGACACTCCAACACCCTCGACGGCAAGGTCGTCGAGGAAGCCTATGTGGGGGTCGCAACGCAGTACATCGTCGAGACCGAGTGCGGCCGGCTCACGGTCTACCGACAGAACGCGGCGCCCGGAGTGAACGGCGCCGAGCCCGGCCAGCGTCTCACCATCAGCTGGAGTCCAGATTCCACGTTCGTCGTCGACTCAATGGAGGGATCCGAATGACCGATGTCCTCACCCGACGTCAGCTTCTCGAGCGAGCCGCGGTCGGCAGCGCGGTCATCACCGTTCCAGGCTTCCTGGCAGCCTGCGGTGGTGGCGGCGAGAAGTCGGCCGCGACGACCGCGAGTGCGGACCGCACGCTCGCCAAGACTCTTCGCTTCTCCAACTGGACCCTGTACATCGACATCGACGAGAAGACGAAGCGGCGGCCGACCCTCGACGCGTTTCAGAAGAAGTTCGGCGTCCACGTCAACTACCTCGAAGACGTCAACTCGAACGACGAGTACTTCGGAAAGATCCGTGGGCCGCTCTCACGCGGCCAGTCGATCCAACGCGACATCATCGTGATGACGGACAACTCGCGCTACCCGGCGCTCCTGATCGACAAGGGCTGGGTCGAGAAGCTCGACCACAGCGCGATCCCGAACCTCAAGAATCTGGTCCCAGCGCTGCAGCATCCGGGCTGGGACAAGAACCGCGACTACAGCCTGCCCTGGCAGTCGGGGATGACGGGGATCGCCTGGAACGAGAAGCTGACGAAGCCCGTACGGACGGTTGACCAGTTCCTCACCGATCCGGCGCTCAAAGGCAAGGTGACGTTGCTCGACGGCATGGGCGACACGCTGCCGCTCGTCCTGCTTGCAAACGGCGACGACCCAAGCAAGATCACGGACGACTCATTCAAGCGCGCGATGGACAAGCTCAAGAAGGCCGTCGACTCCGGGCATGTGCGCCAGTTCACCGGCAACGACTACTCCGGGATGCTCGCGAAGGGTGACCTCCACGCGGCTTTCGCCTGGTCGGGTGACGTGGTCCAGCTGCAGCTGGACAACAAGCATCTGAAGTACGACCTGCCGACGACTGGCGGGGCGATCTGGACCGACAACATGCTGATTCCGAAGGGCGGCGACGTTTACACCGCCTCGGTCTATATGAACTACGTCTACGACCCGGCGGTCGCCGCCAAGATCGCCGCCTACGTCAATTACATCTGTCCCGTCGCCGGCGCCAAGGAGGTGCTCGCGAAGACGGATCCCGAGCTGGCGAACAACCCACTGATCTTCCCGCCGAAGTCGCTGCTCGACCGGGTGCACGTCATGGATGCGAAGGCGCTGAACAACCAGGACTACATCAAGCAGTGGCAGACCCTGGTCGGGGCGTAGGGACAACTAGGCAGGCGTGGGTTTCGTCCACCGGCATCGCTGGCTGACGCCCTACCTGCTGCTCGCCCCGGGCCTAGCCTGGCTTGCGGTCTTCTTCGTCGTTCCGCTCGGCTTTCTCGGCTACCAGTCGCTCCAGACCGGCTCGATCGACTTCGGGTACTCGTTCACGTGGGCGTGGGGCAACTACTGGGACGCGATCTCCACGTACCACGCACACTTCCTGCGCTCGCTGGAGTACGCGGGATTGGCGACGGTGATTGCCTTTCTGATCAGCTATCCACTCGTCTACTGGATCGCGTTTCGCGGCGGCCGCTGGAAGAACCTCCTGCTGCTGCTCATCATCGCGCCGTTCTTCGTCACGTACCTGATCCGGACGCTCGCCTGGGAGACGATCCTCGCCGATCAGGGGCCCGTCGTCGGGTTCCTGCGCGACGTCGGAATCCTTGGGCACGACGGACGGCTCCTCGCCACTTCGGTCGCGGTCGTTGCGGGCATCACCTACAACTTCCTGCCGTTCATGGCCCTTCCGCTCTACGTCTCGCTCGAGCAGATCGACCAGCGGCTGATCGAGGCGGCCGAGGACCTCTACGCAAGCAAGCGGAGTGCCTTTCTGCGCGTGACGTTGCCGCTGTCCATGCCGGGTGTCGTCGCCGGGACGCTGCTGACCTTCATCCCGGCGGCGGGCGACTTCATCAACGCCCAGCTCCTCGGGACGTCGAAGCAGCACATGATCGGGAACGTGATCCAGTCGAAGTTCCTCGCGGTCAGCGACTACCCCGCCGCCGCCGCGCTGTCCTTCGTGCTCATGGCGATGATCCTCGTCGGGGTGCTTCTCTACGCGCGCGCCGTCGGGACGGAGAAGCTCACGGGATGAGCGTCGCTCGCCTTCGGCTCGCTCCCGTAGGGGAAACCATGTTTCCCCTGCGCGACCCCTTCTTTAGGTCACGCCTCAGCCCCCGCGCCGCTGAGATCGCCGCGTGGGCTGAGGACCGCGACATCGCTTGCGATGTCGCTGAAGCGGCCGCGCCGGCTTTGCCGACGCGGCCGCTTCCGAAGAGGGGAAACCTCCCGGTTTCCCCCGAAGCCCCTTCCCCCGCTCATCGGCCAGAGGTCGGCCGATGAGCGTCGGCGCGCAAGCGCTCCCGGTGCTCCAGGGCCGAAGCGCTCTCGCCCGTGGCTGGGCATTCGCCAGACGGCATGTCCTGACGGTCTACGCGCTGCTCGCGTTCGCGTACCTGCTGGTGCCGATCGGTGTCGTCATCGTCTTCTCGTTCAACGACCCGGCCGGCCGCTTCAACTTCACCTGGCAGGGCTTCACGCTGGACAACTGGAAGAACTGGGACGGTGTCCCCGGTCTCCGTGCGGCAATCACGCTCTCGGTCGAGATCGCCCTGATCGCAAGTGTCGTCGCTACCGTGCTCGGCACACTGATCGCGCTCGCGCTCGTGCGGTATCGCTTTCGTGGGCGGGGCACGACGAACCTCCTGATCTTCCTGCCTATGTCGACTCCCGAGATCGTGCTCGGAGCGTCGCTGCTGACGCTCTTCATCAATCGAAGCGTCACCAATGTCCTCCAGCTCGGCTTCTGGACGATCGTGATCGCCCACGTGATGTTCTGCATCTCGTACGTCGTCGTGACGGTGAAGGCACGGCTGATCGGGTTCGATCGGCATCTCGAGGAGGCGGCGATGGATCTCGGTGCGAACGAGGTAGCGACGTTCCGGCTCGTGACGCTCCCGCTGATCGCACCGGCGATCCTCTCCGCCGCGCTGCTCGCGTTCGCGCTTTCGATCGACGACTTCGTCATCACCTATTTCAACGCGGGGCCCGAGATCACGTTCCCGATCTTCGTGTGGGGTGCCGCCCGCGTCGGGGCGCCGCCCCAGGTCAACGTGATCGGCACCGCCATCTTCATCCTTGCCGTGGCCGCGATGGTCGCGAACGTGCTCGTGCAGAATCGCCGCGCGAGGAGCGCCTGACCGACATTCCGACGGTCCCGCCGCGGCTTCCGCCCTGGTGGCTGGACGAGGCGGGCTCCTTCGAGCCGGCGCCTGCGCTCGGGGGAGACATCAGCGCGGACGTGTGCATCGTCGGCGGCGGTTATACGGGCCTCTGGACCGCACTTGCCTTGAAGGAGCGTGAGCCGGCAATGCGAGTCGTGCTCGTCGAGGCCGAAACCTGCGGTGCGGGCCCGAGCGGACGAAACGGCGGCTTTCTCCACGGCTACTGGGCGTCGCTCGCAGATCTGCTCCCGTCGCTCGGTCGGGAGCGCGCGCTCGACCTGGCGCACGCCGGCGAGCGGATCGTGCCGCGTGTGCGTGCCTTCTGCGAAGCGTGCGGCGCGGATGTCTGGCTGCGCGAGTCGGGCATGCTCATGGTCTCGGCGGCGCCGGCTCAGGATTCGGCGGTCGAGGACGCGGTGGCTGCCGCCGCTGCGGTCGACGCCGAAGGCGAAGCCGTGCCTCTTGACGAGGCCGGTGTCGCCGAGCGAATCCGCTCGCCCGTGTTCCGGCAAGGCGTCCTCTTCCGGGACGGTGCCACCGTCCAGCCCGCCCGGCTCGTGCGCGCACTACGACAAGGCGTCGTCGATGCGGGCATCGAGCTGTACGAGCAGACCCCGGCGATCCGCATCGGCGGCGGCGAGGTGATGACCCCACAAGGTCGCGTGCGCGCGCCCGACGTCGTCGTCGCGATCAACGCCGCCGCGGCGGCGTGGCGTCCGGTGGCCCGGCGGGTGACGAACTTCGGCTCTTACGTCGTGCTGACGGAGCCGGTGCCCGAACTACTCGAAGACATCCGCTGGACTGGCGGCGAGGCGATCGTCGACGGCCGCATGTTCCTGCACTACTTCCGGACGACCCGGGACGGACGCGTCCTGATGGGCAGCGGCTCCGGGCCGATCGGGCTCGCAGGCAAGCTCGACGGCCGCTTCACCGACGATCTCGCCACGGCTGCGCGGGCCGAGCGCGGCCTTCGTCGACTACTGCCTGGGTTGGCGGCGGCGCGCATCGAGCGGGCCTGGGGAGGACCAATCGACGTCGCTGCGGACCACCTGCCGTTCTTCGGTACGGTGCGCGGCAAGCGAGTCCACTACGGACTCGGCTACTCGGGGCACGGAGTGGGTCCGAGCTGGCTCGGCGGCCAGATCCTGGCGTCGCTCACGCTTGGGCTGGACGACGAGTGGACGGCGCTGCCGCTGGTGACACGTCGCGTTGCGTCCCTGCCGCCGGAGCCGTTCAAACGCCTCGGCGGAGGCATCGTCCGCGCCGCTCATCGCCGCCGAAGAAGCCGAAGAAGAGGGCAGGCGACCGTCTCTTGCTGCGCGCACAGGCGCCGCGCTTCCTCGCCTCCTGCGAATGCAGATCGGAACCCGCTGACCTTGACGTGCGCTTGCCGAGCCCTAAGGCCGGAGATTAGTGCAGGCGAAGCCGGACTAATCGGAGGCGGGACTAACGCGTGCGGCGACGCGAAGCGCCGCTGCACGCGGACCACGATCGATCGCCAGCCGGAACCCCAAGGAGAGTGCGCGGGCTCGGCCCGCGCACGTTCCGCGCGAAGCGGCGTAGCCATCGCCGGGCGAAAGCGCAGCTTTCGCCCGGGACCCTCTAGGCGCCGTGAGTTGATTGGATGTCGGCCGGGCAGTGCCAGTACTCGGTTTTCCCGACGACCTTCATCGAGGTGCAGCTCTGACGCGTGAGATCGGGCGCCCCCTGCAGCTTGCCCGGGGTGCACGCCGCCCAGCTGCCGGTGTCCCCGGCCGGCGTCGTGAGCGCCGTGCACCTTGATCGCGACCATCAGGCTCAGGACGAGCAACGCGCCAACGAGAACTCCACGCATGCCTGCGTATCGGCAATTGCGCCGTTTCCCTCAATTCCCTGAGTTTCTGTGGCGCTCGCCGCCGTGCTGGCAACGACGCCGCTTGCGGCGTCGTCCTCAGGAGGCGCGGCTTTGCCGCGGCTCCGTCTGAACTGACCGGTCGACACACTCGAGCTCAGCGCAGCCCACCGCGATCGCGACGACGCCGCTTGCGGCGTCGTCCTCAGGAGCCGCGGCTTGGCCGCGGCTCCGTCTGAACTGACCGGTCGACACACTCGAGCTCAGCGCAGCCCACCGCGATCGCTATGGGCACGGAAGAAGTTCTCGGAGCCGGCGGTCGCCATCGCGGAGCTCGCCGAGATCTCCAGCGCCAGTGTTGCCGCGGCCACGATCTGCGCGAAGCGGTAGACCTTTCCCGGGCCGGCGCAGGCCATCAGCTCGAGCCAGGCCTGTGCGTACGGAAAGGTCGTGCCACCTCCGACCGTGCCGACCTCCAGGCCCGGGAGGCGCAGCGCGCAGTGGATGCCGCCCTCGACGCGGTGGCCGGTCCCGTGCGCCATCGAGCTCGTTCCGACCATGCCGAGGTCCTGGCCGGTCGCAGCGAAGATCGCGGCGATCGCGGAGGCGGGAGTGAATGCGACGGACTGCATGCCCGACGCGATCGCGCCGTGCGTTCCCGCGAAGGAGAGCTCGAGCAGGTCGTCGACGGTGGTGCGTAACGCGCGCCGGACGGATTCCTCGGTGAGCGTCGCCTCGGCGAGGACGGTCTTCCCGTGGCCGCCACGCTCGAAGTAGCGGTGTGACGGCTTCTTGTCACCGCCCATGTTCGCCTCGAGGATCGCGCGCTCCGGCTTCACGGGCGCGTGCTCCATTACGTAGCCCACGTTCAGCGCATAGGCATTGCGGGTCATCATGTTCGGCCCGCAGGCGTCGCCCGTCGTGAACGCCCAGAGCACGTGGCACATCGGGCCGACGACGTGCGTTTCCACTTCCCGGAGTCGCGCATAAGAAGAGATCCACTCCTCGCTTCGCTCCGCGAGCCAGCGGCGCATCTCCGCGACGTGGGCGTCGAGGAACCGCGCCAGGTGGACGGCTTCCTCGGTGGATTTGCAGATGAAGCACGATGCTCTGGTGATTCGGTCCGCGAGCACGTACGTTCGGAAGCCACCCGAGTCGGCGGCGGCGCGCGCCCCGCGATAGAGCGACGCCGACAGCCCACCCTCGGTGTGCGCGAGCGGGACGAAGACCTGCTCACTGGACCTGCCCGTCTCGGTCACGCGGCCAAATGGTTCCTCGAGCTCGTACTCACCGAGCTCGAGCTGGAGCGGTCCGACGACGGAGACCGGAATCACGGCGGCCCCGGTCAACATCTCCTGCGCATTCACAAACGGTGAGAGATCGATCGCCGTCACGCCGCCGTCGAGGCCAAGCGCCTCCTGCCGTGCTTGGATCGACCCGGCGTCATTCTTCCGCGGCCACCGCTTCAATTCCACGAGGCCAGCTTAGTGCGCGACCCGGGCCGCCGATAAGCTCCGCCGGTGGCGACAGGCCAACTCATCGAGATGAAGAGCGAAGGGCGGGAGGCCTACGCAGGGGTCCTCCGGTTCTACGAACTCGCCAAGCGCCAGGAGTGGCAGGTCCGCGATCTGCCGTGGGGCGAGTTGCCTCCGATCCCGGAGGCAAAGGGATCGCCCCAGAGCCAGGCGCGCCGCCGGGACATGTGGCGTTCGGTGCTGACGCAGCAGCTCCAGGCGGACATGCTGGCGTGCGACATGGCCTCGCAGCTGCTCAACATCGCGCCCGACGTCGAGGCAAAGCTCTACTACTCGACAATGGTGCAGGACGAGTCGCGCCACACGGAGGCGTGGTTGCAGCTCGTCACCGAAGCGGGAGGAACAGCCGAGCGCGACCCGCACCTCGACAATCTCGCGCATCTGACGCTCGAGGCGGAGACGCTCGAGGAGAAGGTCTTCCTGATGCAGGTGTTCTACGAGCGCCTGATCATCTCGAGGTTCCGCCTGATCGCGAGGTCGGCGCGCGGCACTGTGCTCGAGGACCTCTGCAACCGGCTTGCGACCGACGACGGGATCCACCACGGGGCCGGAATGGCCTACGAGAAGGTGCTTCTGCAGAACCTCTCGAAGAAGATGAATCGGAAGCTCGTCGAAGCGGCGAATCGCCTGCTACCGGTATTCGCAGCGCACGCTCTCTGGAGGCCCCGCGAACGAGCTTGGATCGGCCGCGCGATGGAGTCGCGCGACGTCGCCCGGCTGCAGGAGGATCTCGAGCTAGGCGTCCGTCTGGCCGAATCCCTCGGCCTGGACGTCAGCGACGTCGATCTGAACTTCAGGTAGGGATTTGGCTGCGACGCTGATGGACGGCGCCGCTCTGGCGGCTCGACTCCGCCAGGAGGTCAAGGAGGAGGTCGCCGAGCTCGGACACGTCGGACTCGCCACGGTGCTCGTCGGTGACGACCCGGCCTCGGAGATCTACATCCGCCACAAGCACCGGGCCTCGGAGGAGGTGGGCATCGAAGCGATCGATCGTCGTCTGCCTGCCTCCACGCCGGAGGACGAGCTCGTCGAGCTCATCCAGGAGCTGAACGAGGACGATGGCGTGGACGGCATCCTGGTTCAGACCCCGCTGCCCGGCCAGATCGACGAGGCCGTGGTGATGCGGACGATCGAGCCGATGAAGGACGTCGACGGATTGCACCCGTTCAGTGCAGGCCAGCTGTATCTCGGCCGCCAGACACTCGTTCCGGCGACGCCGCTCGGCGTCATGCGCCTGCTGGACGAATACCGGATCCCGATCGCCGGCTCACGCGCGGTTGTCGTCGGGCGCAGCGCACTGGTCGGCAAGCCGCTCGCAATGCTGCTGCTGCAAGCGAACGCCACCGTCACGATCTGCCATTCCCGGACCGACGATCTCGCCCGCCAGGCTCTCGACGGCGACATCCTCGTCGCAGCAGTCGGCCACCCGGGGTTGATCACTGCGGACATGGTCAAGCAGGGTGCGACGGTTATCGACGTGGGCCTCACCCGGACCGAAGGGGGTCTCCTCGGCGACGTCGATGCCGGCGTGGCCGAGCTGGCGTCCTTCCTGACCCCCGTGCCCGGCGGAGTCGGTCCGATGACGATCGCCGCACTGCTCGGAAACGCTGTGCGGGCGGCGCGCTTTCGCAGTGGAGCGCTTGCGTTCCCTCTCATCTGAGCTAGACTCGGCCCGCTGTATTAGTAGTGGCGGCTCGGTGCCCGGGCCGTCGCGTGTTTTGAAGGAGGAAGTAGTTGGCTCAGGGCACCGTGAAGTGGTTTTCGAACGAGAAGGGCTACGGATTCATCGAGCGTGAGGGTGGAGAGGACGTCTTCGTCCACTTCTCCGCTATCACGCAGGAGGGCTACAAGTCGCTGACCGAAGGCCAGCGAGTTGAGTTCGAGGTCGTGCAGGGCCCCAAGGGCGCCCAGGCCGCGAACGTCCAGCCTGTCTAGCTTTCCTTTCGGAACCGATTAATGAGGCCCCCGAAAGGGGGCCTCTTCAGTTGCGTGGAGGTAGTTCGAGAGTGAGCGTTACCTAGAAGCGAGGAAGCGGCCGTTCGAGCAAAGCACGAACGGCCTCTAGGCGGCGCCGCCGAGTCGGCGCCTTGGCTGTTGCGTGGAGGTAGTTCGAGAGTGAGCGTTACCTAGAAGCGAGGAAGCGGCCGTTCGAGCCAAGCACGAACGGCCTCTAGGCCGCGCCGCCGAGTCGGCGCCTTGGCATTTTTTGGGAGGATTTCGGCACATGGCGATCACGAGAGAGGACGTGCTCCACGTCGCGAAGCTCGCACGCCTCGAGCTGACGGACGACGAGATTGCGCGGCTCGAGGTGCAGCTCAACGACATCCTGGCAGCCGTCGGGAAGGTGTCGGAGCTCGATCTCTCCGACGTGCCGCCGACCTCGCATCCGCTCGCGGTCGTCAACGTGTTCCGGCCTGACGAACCGCGTTCCTCGCTCCCGCTGGAGGATGTGTTCGCGAACGCGCCCGAGCGCGACGGCGACCACTTTCGGGTGCCGCCCACCGGTGTCGCGGAGGAATCTTCAGCGTGATTGACACGCTCCGGCTCACGGCCGAGGAGGCAAGAGGAATGCTCGAGCGTGGCGATGTCTCGCCCGCCGAGCTGCGCTCCGCCTATCGCGAGGCGATCGACAGCCACAACGACGAGCTCCACTGCTTCCTGACACTCGTGGACCAGGACGAAAACGACGGCGTGCCGATCGCGCTCAAGGATGTGATCTCCACGAAAGGCGTTCGCACCACCGCCGGCTCGAAGATTCTCGATGAGTACGTCCCGGTGTTCGACTCGACCGTCGCCGACCGTTGCAAGGCCGCCGGTCTCCAGCTGCTCGGCAAGACGAACACGGACGAGTTCGCAATGGGCTCGTCTACCGAGAACTCGGCCTTCGGGCCGACGCGAAATCCGTGGGATCCCGAGCGTGTGCCGGGCGGCTCGGGCGGTGGGTCCGCCGCGGCCGTGTCCGCGGGTCTGACCCCGTGGGCGCTCGGTTCTGACACGGGCGGCTCGATCAAGCAGCCGTCCGCGCTGTGCGGCAACGTCGGCCTGCGGCCGACGTACGGAACGGTTTCGCGTTACGGCATCGTCGCCTTCGCTTCCAGCCTCGACCAGGTTGGCCCCGTGACGAAGACCGTCCGGGACAACGCGATCCTCTACGGGATCATCAGCGGGCGAGACGAGTGCGACTCGACGACGGTCGACGTCCCGCCGGTCGAGCTTCCCCAGGCGGAGGACCTGAAGGGCGTTCGCGTGGGTGTTCCACGAGAGCTGAACGAGGCCGAGGGAATCGAGCCCGGGGTCGCCGAGGCTGTCCGGCGCGCAGTCGACCTGTGCTCGGAGCTCGGTGCCCAGGTGGGCGAATGCGAGCTGCCGCGTTCCGTGGAGTACGGGATGCCGTGCTACTACCTGATCGCGCCGGCGGAGGCGTCGTCGAATCTTGCCCGGTACGACGGCGTGCGCTACGCGCTGCGGCGTGACGCCGAGAACTACTACGACATGGTCGAGCGCACGCGCGACGCCGGCTTCGGCGACGAGCCGAAGCGCCGCATCATGCTCGGCACGTACGCACTTTCGGCCGGCTACTACGAGGCGTACTACGGCCAGGCGCAGAAGGTGCGTACGGTGATCGGCCGGGAGTTCGATGCTGCCTTCGAGCGTTTCGACGTGCTCGTGAGCCCGACGTCGCCGACCGTTGCGTTCCGGTTTGGCGAGAAGACGGAGAACCCGATTGCGATGTACCTGGCGGATGTGCTCACGATCCCGCCGAACATGGCCGGATTGCCGGGCATGTCGATTCCGTGCGGGCTCTCCGAAGGCCTGCCGGTGGGTCTGCAGCTGATCGGACCGCAGTTCTCGGAGAACACGCTGTTCCGGATCGGGCACGCGCTCGAGCGGGCGATCGGTTTCGACACCGTTCCGGAGAGAATGCGAGGTTCCTGAATGCCTGAGTGGGAACCCGTCATCGGCCTGGAGATCCACGTCCAGCTGAAGACCCGGACGAAGATGTTCTGCGGCTGTGAGAACGGCTTCGGTGGTGCGCCGAACACCCAGACGTGCCCTGTCTGCCTGGCCTTCCCGGGCGCGCTGCCGGTTCCGAACGAGACGGCAGTCGAATGGACGATCAAGCTTGGGCTCGCACTGGGCTGCGAGATCGCGGAGCGAGCGATCTTCCACCGCAAGAACTACTTCTATCCGGACAATCCGAAGGGCTACCAAATCTCCCAGTACGACGAGCCGCTCTCGCTCGAGGGGTCGTTCGTCGTGCCCAGCCCGGACGGCGACACGGAGGTCGGAATCGTCCGCGCGCACCTCGAGGAGGATGCGGCCAAGACAATCCATGTCGGCGGCGCGACCGGGCGCATCGTCGGCTCTGCGCACTCCAACGTGGACTTCAACCGCTGCGGGACGCCGCTCGTGGAAATCGTGACCAAGCCCGACATCCGCTCCGCCGAGGAGGCCAAGCGGTTCCTGCAGCTCCTGCGGCAGACGATCGTCGAACTTGGGATCTCCGACGCCGAGATGGAGAAGGGCACGCTGCGCGCCGACGCGAACGTCTCGGTGCGCGAGGTGGGGGAGAAGGACTACCGCACGCGCACCGAGCTCAAGAACATGAACTCCTTCAACCACATCGCACGGGGCATCGACGCCGAGATCCGGCGGCAGATCCAGGTCTGGGAGTCAGGTGGGAAAGTCGTCCAGCAAACGCTGGACTACGAGGTGAGGTCCGACACCGTCACCGCGCGGCGGCAGAAGGAGGAGGCCGACGACTACCGCTACTTCCCCGAGCCCGACCTCGTCCCGCTGGAGCCATCCTCCGAGTTGGTCGAGCAGCTGCGCGCCGAGCTCCCGGAGCTCCCGGGTGCACGGATCCGCCGCTTCGAGCGTGATTACGAGCTGCCGTTCTACGACGCCGAGGTGCTGAACGGCTCGGCGTCCCTCGCCGCGCTCTACGAACGGGTCGCACTCGACGGTGTCGACGCGAAGGCGGCCTCGAACGTCCTCATGAACGACTTCGTCGCCGCGGGAGTGGATCCTGAGACGGTGAACGCAGACGAGCTCGCGAAGGTGATCGCCGCTCGGGCGACGATCCCGCGCGCGACGTTCGCCAGGGCTTTGGCCGAGAGCGGCGACCCCGAGTTCCGAGCGGACACGTATCTCGGCGACGCGCTCGTAGCGGACACGTCCGAGCTCGAGCCCCTCGTCGATCGCATCCTCGCGGACAATCCCGGGCAGGTTGCTGCCTACAAGGGCGGCAAGCAGGGCCTGCTCGGTTTCTTCGTCGGGCAGGTGATGAAGGAGACGCAGGGGAAGGCCGACCCGAAGGTCGTGAACGAACTCCTGAGAGCGAAACTCGACGGCTAGCGCCGCGGGGCCCACGGACCCACACCGCCAATGCGCTCGACGGCGATGTGCGAGACGAAGCCCGGCGGTGGATCTGGCATCGGCGGGAAGTCGACGTCCGGACCGAGATAGACGTGGGCAAGGCGCTGCAAGAGCTCCGGCGCGCCGCCCTCCGTGATCCGTGCGCGGCCGCGCACGACCAGATACTCCTTCAGCCCCGGCGGGTGGATGCGCGTGCCTTCGAACGAGATGACGACGCGGGGATCGCGCTCGACGTTGCGGATCTTCTGCTGACGCAGCAGGTGACCTCCAACGAGCTCGTCTCCATCGAGACCGATCCAGATGCACGTTACGTGCGGGCTGCCGTCCGCGTTGAGCGTGACTAGGTGCCCGAGGGCGCCCGACTCGATCAACTCGCGCGCGCTGTCCGGTAGGTGAGCCACGGGGGCACCTTACTCCCGGTTTCGGGGCGGCCTTCCCGGGTAGGCGATTGAGGCCCCTTCGGTTCCTAGCAACCTAGACAGGAGGCATCGATGGACACGTGGGTCTGGATCGTGATCGCGGTTGTGGCTGCGATCGTCTTATTGGCGGTGCTCTGGAGCGCCACGCGTGCCCGTCGCACGCGCTCGCTGCAAGACCGGTTCGGCCGAGAGTACGACCGCACCATCGAGCACGCGGGCGACAAGCGCGAGGCAGAGCGGGAGCTCAGAGAGCGGGAGAAGCGTCACGAGCAGCTCGACCTTCGGCCGCTCGCGCCCGAACAGCGAGACCGCTACATCGAACAGTGGGAGGTCACGCAGGGTCGCTTCGTCGACGATCCGTCAGGCGCAGTCGCGGAAGCAGACAGGCTCGTGCAGCGGGTCATGAAGGATCGCGGCTATCCCGTCGACGACTTTGAGCAGCGAGTAGCGGACATCTCCGTCGAGCATCCCGACCTGGTCGAGAAGTACAGGACCGCGCACGGTGTCGCCCAGGCCAGTGAGCGAGGCCAGGCGTCGACGGAAGACCTCCGTCACTCCGTGCGGCACTATCGGGCACTCTTCGTCGAGTTGCTCGACGTCGGTGACGCGGACGAGATCGAAAACGTGGATGACGTCGCCACACGCGACGGCGATGACGAGGCCGTTGCGGAACGTGAGGCCGACCGGGTTCAACGCCTCCGATGAGCGAGCGAGCCGAGACAACACAGAGCACGAACGGCAGTGAAGAGCGGCTCGAGCCGTTGCTCGGATCGGACGAGACGGAGCAGTTCCGCGGACGCTGGCGGACGATCCAAAGCAACTTTGTCGACGAGCCGCAGGATTCGGTTCAGGAGGCCGACGAGCTGGTGACTCAACTCATGCAGCAGCTGACGCAGACGTTCCAGGCGGAACGGCAGTCACTCGAGTCGCAGTTCAGCCAGAAGGACGAGGTCTCGACGGAGGAGCTTCGGGTCGCACTGCAGCGCTACCGCTCGTTTTTCGAGCGGCTCCTCTCGACCTAAATCGTTGGCGACGAAGTTCGATCGGTTCGACCGGTCATTTCAGATGGGCGGCGGGCACAGCCCGCCGCCCTGACGTCGGCGCCGCCGAGTCGGCGCCTTAGATCAACCCGCAGTAGCGCGCCGTGTTCGGCCACGGATAGAACCCGCGGCCGGCACGGTGCGCCCTTTCCGCGACCCACATTTGCTCCAGCGGCGTCCAGTGGTCGGCCGTGCCTTTCCGTCGGAGCAGGTGGGCCGCGTACATCCGCTGGAAGGACAGATCCATCTGCAGACCGCCGTAATACGGTGGATTCGGATCACTCCAGGGTCTGCAGGGCAACGCGCTTCCAGACGGAGATCTTCGCGGCGACGTCCGCGGGCGGATCGGGGAGCTCCCGCATCGGTTTGCGGCCCATCGTCCGCTGCCAGTGCCAGGTCTGGTGGCGATACCTGTCGATGAGACGCTGCACTTCGCGCTGCGCCAACTCGGGTGCCACGGCCTCCGTCTCTGCGGGGGGCTCCTCGGGCGTGGTCTCGGCATGCAGGGCGGCCGCGCCGACTAGGGCGACCCCGAGCGCGCAGGCGCACGCGAGTGCGAGTGTGAGTTTGGAACGCATCTGAGTGATCCCCCGGGA
>WNFU01002266.1_pt1 | contig 31194 bp, 29 predicted proteins | sample 5400121 | NCBI WGS metagenome assembly WNFU01 (sample SAMN13153360, study PRJNA577476) | soil metagenome | isolation source: 100 cm soil or saprolite under grassland replicate 1 | place: USA:California | collected 2016-06-15
AGCACGGCGCCGAGCAGCGCCGCCAGCTTGACGTCGCCCATCCCCATGCCGGTCGGCACGACGAGCAACGGCAGGAAGAGAACGAGCGCGGCCAGGAACGACGCCAGCACCCACTCGAGGGCGTGGTGGGGGTAGAGGGAGATCTGCGCTACGAGCAAGGCCGCGGTGGCCGGCAGGACGATCACGTTCGGGATCAGCCGGCAATCGAGGTCGATCGCGGACAGGAGCACGAGCACGGCGGCGAAGACGGCGCCCACCACCGCGCGACCATTCAGGCCGAAGCGGATAAGGCACGCGGCCGCGAGTGCGACGCTCGACACGCCGACCGCGACCTGCCACGTGCGCGGGAGCGCGCGGACGAACGCGAGCGCGGTGGCGACCCACGCGGTGGCGCGGGCAGGCTCCTGCGCGTCCAGCGTTACCCTCTCGCGTCTGTCAGAACGCGGATGTCCGCCGGCAACGTCTCGAGCGCCGCCCACTTCTCCGTGACCTTCAGCCCGGTCGTCCAGCGCGGCGGCTCCCCGTCGCACACCACGAGCACACCCACGCGGGGGTACAACGCCTCGATCGCGGCGACGGACCGCGCGGCGTCGCCGAGCGAGTCGGAGGCGTCGATCACGACGACGTCCGGCTCGTGGCGCTCTACAAGCTCCGCGGCCCTCACGACGCGCTTCGTCGACTGGACCTCGAAATGGTTGCGCGTCAACAGGAAGCGCGCCAGCCGCAGGAATTGATCGTCGCCGGTCCCGACGAGCACCCGGGTCGGCCTGCCGTTCGCCGCGCTCCAGACTTGACCGTTGTCGCGGGGCGCCGACTCTGGACGTGATTCCGGCCGTGCGGCCCACGTCACGCGGTCTCCCGGCTCGAGCCCGTGCCGTGCGCACTCCCCGGAAGCGAGCTCCACGACGTCGTGGGCTCCCCGGCAGAGCGCCGCGCGCCAGGGCTTGAGATCGGGCACGACCTTGAGCACGACCTGGTCCGCGTCGACGAACATCACGTCGATCGGAAAGCGCATGAAAGCGGTGTGGATCGACCAGCCGGGTCGCATGACGATCCCGGACCCGGGAAAGAGCCTGGGCCGGCCCACAAGCCCTCGCACTCGCCTAGGCAGGGTGTCGGCGACCAGACACCGTTCGCAGACGACCTGACCGTCAGCCTCGCGGCGGAGGACGACCTCTCCCGCCCGGCGGCGCACGCCTAGCCCGAGCCGAGGACGTTCGAGACCGAGTAGGCGGCCGGTCCGAGCAAGACGACGAATAGGGCCGGGAAGATGAGGAAGATCAGCGGGAACAGCATCTTCACCGGGGCTTTCTGCGCACGCTCCTCGGCCGCTGCCCGCCTGCGCTTGCGCATCTCGATCGCGAGGTTCCGCATGATCGCTCCGGTGGAAACACCGAGGCTTTCGCCCTGGAGGACGGAGCGGACGAAGGCTCGCAGCGCAGGTGTCTCGGCCCGGCGCAGGATCCCTTGCAAGGCGTCGTTGGCGGTCAGTCCCATCCGCTGCTCCTGCATCGCCAGGCGGAGCTCGTCGCCGAGCGGTCCCTCCAGGCGCTGGGAGGCCAACTGGAGCGAGGCGAGAAAGCTCAGTCCTGCCTCGAGCGTCACGACCAGCAGGTCGATGAGCTCCGGCAGCTCGTACTCGATCCGTTCGGTGCGCAAGCGCGCCTTCCGCGACAGGTAATAGACGGGAAGGAACCAACCCATTGCGGCGAGCAACGCGGTCCCCGCCACCATCAGCGCGATCGGCTTTCCCGAGCTCGCGGTGAACCAGACTGCGAGGATTCCTGCAACAGCGGCCGCCAGCACTCGGTAGCCCACGATCGTCACCGGCTCGACGTCGTACAGCCCTGCGGCCAGAAGCTGGCGCCGGATTCCCTGCTCACCGGTGCCCATGAGACGCTGGGTCACGCGGCCGAGATTGCTGGCCATCGCCCCAAATGGTCGTTGCGACGGCGCGTTGGTATCCGCGCCGGGTCTTGCGGAGAAGCCATACGACTCGATCTGCCCGACCGTCGTTCGGCCGCCCACCGACGACGCCGAACCCAAGAGCAGCATCACGCCTACAGCGAGCAGGATCACCCCGATGATTACGAGAACGACCATCTAGACCTTGATGTCCACGATCTTGCCGATCACCCAGGAACCGGCCATGACCATGAGCGCCGAGAACACGAGCACGATCCGGCCGGAGGTGTGCGTGAACATCGGCTTCATGTAATCGGGATTGAGCGCCGAGATCGCGAGCAGGAGCCCGAGGGGCAGAAGCGAGACGACGATGCGCGCAAGGCGGCCCTGCGCCGTGAGCGTGCGGACGAGGCGCCTGAGCTCTTGGCGCTCGCGAATGCTCTCCGTGACGCGGTCGAGGACCTCGGCAGCATTGCCGCCCGTCTCGCCCTGAACAGAAGCGACGAGCGCGACCTGCTCGATATCGCGGTTCTTCATGCGCTTGCCGACGGCGTCGAGAGCGTTTTCGAGCGGAACGCCGAGCTGTTCGTCGGCGATCACGCGCTGGAACTCGCTGCGCGAGGGCTCTGCGGCGTCGGAGGTGACCACCGACAGCGAGCCGACGAGGCTGTGGCCGGCGCGAAGGCCGGAGGCGAGCACGTCGAGGTTGTCGGGCAACTGGTCGCCGAACACCCTGCGCTTGCGTGCGACTCTCGCGACGACGATGCCTCGCGCGACCAAAGGCATCCCCAGGCCGATGAGGCCGAGCGGGCCGGCGATCTGTGAGAACGCCCACACGGCGAAGAGGGTCACGATCAGCGTTCCGGCCACCACCTGGACGGGCGGGATCCCGATGTCGGCGAACTGAAGCGCATCCTTGAAGCGCTGCCACCAGCGCGTCCGCTCGAGGGACCGCTCGGTGCCCGTGAAGACGCGGCTGACGAGGGCCTCCCGCTGCCGCGGCATCGACACGTAATCCGAGACGCGCGCCTTGACCGTGCTGCCGCGCTGGCCCAGCGGCACGAGAATCGCGGCGCCGAGAAGAGCCGGGATGAGGAGGCCGATCAGGACCATCGTCCACGGTGACCTCCAGACCTTGTCGGCGGACGAACTGTGATAGACGGGGTTCGGCCCCGGAAGAGTCGGGCTGACGTAACCCGCGCGCGAACCGCCGAGCCCGGCCACGGAGACGCTTACGTTAACCGGGTGCCCCGGCCTGATGACCGAGTGGTACGCCACGACGTACTCCTGCGCGAGCTGAAGCCCGAGCTGCGAGTAAATCTGCTGCAGGTCTCCAGGCGAGTCGGCGCTGGAGAAGGTGCCGCCGGTCGCCTGGGCGAGCTGCTGCAGCGGCGTCGGCTTGAACGTCTTCGAGCGAAGACCGACGCTGAAGACGCGGACATGCGCTGCCTTGGCGGCGTCGATCGTCTGCTGGAGACGGGCACTGCTGCCGATGTCCGCGCCGTCGGAGAGCACGATCACCGAGCCCGCGCCGATACCCGCGGTCTGAAGGAGGGCGACGCCCTGGGCGACCGCGTCGTACAGGCGCGTCTTGCTGGCCAGGGGCGGCGGTTGGGCAAGCGCTTTGTCGACCGCAGCCTGCGACGTGGTGAACGAGAGGGTCACGTGCGTGGCTGAATTGAACGTGAGGATCGCGAGGCGCTGGTTCACATTGCGCCGCGCTGCGAAGGCCCGAGCGGCATCCATCGCCCCGGTGATCGGAGCTCCGCTCATGCTCTTGCTCGCGTCGAGTGCAAGGACCGTTCCCGAACGTAGGCCGCCTGCCTCACCCACGGGCTTGACCGAGAGCCCGATGACTCCGCGCCCGTTCTCGCTCACCGTGACACCCGATGCCTCGAGGCGCTGTCCCGCCGGAAGAGTCAGGAGGTAGGTGCGCTGCGGGAAAGACGCTCCTCCGGCCTCGGTCAAACGGAGCGGAGCCGCCGCCGTACCGCCGGCAACAACCGACGCGAAGGCGACGAGGGCCCCGGCCAGGGCGATGCCGAGCCGTTTCCTCACGCCGCCGGGGCTCCGGGCGCGAGGAAGTTCGGGTCGACGCCGCTGAAGAGACCAACAGGCAACTGGATGCCGCGGCGCTCGAACTTGCCGATCGAGGCCATCCGCAGCCCGGTCGAGCGCAGCCCGCCGACGACCGCGCCGTCATCCTTCACTTCGTCAACGTGGAACTTGAAGATGTCCTGGAGCGTGATCACGTCGGATTCCATTCGCTGGACCTCCGTGATTGCCGTCACCCGCCTCGTGCCGTCCTCCATCCGCTCGAGGTGCACCATCATGTCGACGGCCGAGGACACCTGCTGCCTGATTGCGCGAACCGGCAGGTCGTAGCCGGCCATCAGCACCATGGTCTCGACCCTGGCCAGCGCATCGCGCGGCGAGTTGGCATGGACGGTCGAAAGCGACCCGTCGTGGCCCGTGTTCATGGCCTGGAGCATGTCCAGCGCCTCTGCGCCGCGGACCTCGCCGACGATGATCCGGTCGGGCCGCATGCGCAACGCGTTCCGCACGAGATCGCGGATGACAATCTCTCCTTCGCCCTCGATGTTCTTCGTCCGCGCTTCGAGCCGCAGCACGTGGCGCTGGTTGAGCTGGAGCTCGGCCGCGTCCTCGATCGTGACGATGCGGTGCGTATCGGGGATCGCTGCGGAGAGCGCGTTCAGGAGCGTCGTCTTGCCCGATCCGGTTCCGCCCGAGATGAGAATGTTCAGCTCCGCGTGCACGCAGCGCTCGAGGAAGTCGACCCCTTCCGGGTTGAGCGTGTGGTTCCGAATGAGGTCCTCGAGGTTCAGCCTGTGCTGCGAGAACTTCCGGATCGTGATCAGCGCCCCTGACAGAGACAGCGGCGGAATGACGATGTTGACGCGGCTGCCGTCGGGAAGACGTGCATCGACCATCGGCGACGACTCGTCGACGCGCCGTCCGACCTCGGCGACGATCTTGTTGATGATCCGGCGCAGGTGCGACTCGTCGTCGAAGCGCACGTTGGTCTCGTAGAGCCTGCCCTGGCGCTCGATCCAGATGTCGTAGGGGCCGTTGACCATGATCTCCGTGCCGTGGCCGAGGGCGTCGTCGGCGATCTCCGCCGCGAGGCGCTCGCGGTCGTCGCGAGACATCCCGGCCTCTTGCGCGAGGTGACGCCGCGTGTCGGCGAGGACCTGCTCGCGAAGCGCGGCAGGGTCGAGCCCCGCGTTGAAGAGGCGAGGGCCGAGCACGCCGATCACGGCAAGGTGGATGCGGTTCTTGATCTCGGCGAACGGGTCGTCGCGGCCGGTCGTCGCGGCGGGGCGTGTTGTTGTCAGGCGTTCGTGTAGATCCATGACTAGTGCCTCCTCGCGAGCAGATGACGGCGGGACGGTTTGCCTTCAGGCTCTTCTTGCGGGCCTGCGTCGGCGCCGGCGCCTTGGGCGTGCGCAATGAACACTTCGGCGAGCCGCTGGAACGAATGCGCAGCTTCCGACTTGGGACGGGCCAGGACGATCGGTCGCCCCTCGTTCACGGAGCGCGTGATCTGAACGTCACTGGGGACGCGAACCTCGGGCTTCCTGCCGACGATGCGCTCGACGTCGTCGTCGCTGATCCCGACGCGGCTGTCTGCTCGGTTGAGGACGAGGGCGACTCGATCGGCCTCGTACCCCATCAGGTCGAGCGTCTCGAGACCGAGCCGCGTGTTCTTCAGCGAGAGGGTGTCGAGCATGCTCAGCATGCAGATCTGGCTCGAGGCGTCGATCGCGGAAATGACCTCCGCGGAGAAGCCCGGCGAGGTGTCGACGATCAGGAAGTCGCTCGTCTCGCGGAGAATCGCGTAGACCTCCCGTAGAAACTCCACGGTAACCATGCTGGCCTGGTCCGGTCTCGTCGGCGCCACCAGCACGCGAGCGCCTGATTCGTGCGGAACGAGATACGCATCCAGCTTGTCCGCATCGAGTGAGCCCGGCGAACTGGCCAAGTCGAAGATCGTGCTTTCGGGACGGACACCGAGGCACAGGGCGAGGTCGCCGAACTGGAGGTCCAGATCCATGACGACCACGCGCTTTCCCTCAGCCGCGAGCGCGGCACCGACATTCGACGACGTTACGGTTTTCCCGGTTCCGCCTTTCGGCCCGAGCACGCAGACCATCGCGCCGAGTCCCCCCGCGCCCGCTGTTGTCCCGGCCGCGTGCCTGCGTGCAACGACCTTCTCGAGCGTGAAGCGGACGCGTTCCGGCGACTCGGGCAGACGCACGACGTCGTCGGCTCCCATCTCGAAGAGCCGGCTGAGGAAGCCGTCGGGAGAGGACATCGAGAGCACGACGATCGGCAGGTCCGGATGGTCGCGAGCCGTGCCCGAGATCAGGGAGAGCGCGCGCTCCGAGTAGCCCGAGCAGGCGATCACGAGCAAATCCGTCGCGCTGTCCTGCAGCGTCGCCCACGTCTCGTCTACCCCCTGGAGGAAGCCGAGCAGCTGGATCGAAGGATCCTGCGGCAGTGCCGCACGGACGGCGACTTCGTCGACGCCGTTGTCGAGTGAGACGAGGGTTCTTATCGCCCGGTCAGCCAAGGCTAGTGGTCCCCGAGGAAGTTGGCGAGCGTGATGGACTCGGAGCCCGCGGACTTTGCCTTCGTCTGAGGCCGCAGAGCAAACCAGAGGGTGGCGTTGTCGACGGCGAATGCGAACCGTGCCGCATCCTTCGTGCTGACGCGGAGGATGTAGTTCTCCGAGACCGGCGCAGTTGTCCCCGACGCGACCTGGTTCGGGGCGGCCAGGATGAGGACGTTCTGCTTAAAGAGTGCGACCTTGTCGCCGACGTGGGTGTAGATGTCGACACGATCACCCGTCTGAACCTGGGGGACGATGCCGTGCGAGGTATCGAGGTTGATCGACATCGCGCGCCATGTGCCGGTCGCCTTGTCGGTTCCCAGCAGATCGGCGGATCCGGAGAGTGCGGTGCTCGTCGGCGTGACGCCGAAGTCGGTGATCGCCAGCTGCTGCGCCGGGTAGATGTCGTTCAAGGCCACCTGGCCGTGCAGGACGGCGGCATCGGTTACGGCGCCCTCCTTGAGCTGTTCCTTGGGAACGGCCGTGTACTCGAAGAGTCCTCTCTTCGCGAGGGCAAGGGCGGTCGTCCCTTTCGGAATAAAAGCTGTGGAGCGAAGCACCGAGACGTTTGCGCTGGCGCTCTTGACGCTACTGCGGTAGTGGCTGAGGTACGCGAAGAGCAGAATCGTTGCCAGGACGAGCGCTGCGACCCCGGCCACGACCGTACGCCGGGGCGTCCCCAGCATTCCCTTTGGCAACAAATTTTCCACGGTTCGTTTCTCCTATCTCGTCTTAGTCGCAGGTCTTTGTGGTGGCGTTGTATGTGGCGTTCGCGTTGTAGGCGTTCAGGTCGGTCCCGCTCAACGGGTCTGTGGGCGCCTTCTCGATTCGCATCGTCGCGTTCGAGGTGATGTCGCTACCCAGGGCCGGAAGCACATTCCTCACACGGAGGAAGGAAAGCCAGTTGTAGTGGGCTCTGATCGTCACCTGGACAGAGTCGCCGACGATGTGCGAGGCGCCGGCAGCTGGGAAGCAGATGCGTACATTCAAGCCTGATGTGCCGTTGGTGCAATAGCCCGACGGTGTCGACGGCTGCGCCGCGATGGAACCGGTGCCGTTCCGTAGTTCGGCGCTGGCCGCCTGGTTCTTCAATGCGCAGTTGATCTTGAGATTTGGGGTGCTCTTCGTCACGTTGTCGTTGGCCCATGTCGGATCCGGGCTGGTATTCACCGCGGCGTACCGCGCCGCCTGATTCGCCAGATGGGTGGCGTCGTTCTTGTAGTTGAACGCCTTGCCGAAATCGACTACTCCGAGAACGAGGACGAGGAGCAAGGGCAATACGAACGCGAACTCGACGAGCGCAACTCCCTCCTCGCGAATGAGTTGCCCCCGCCCATGACGCCGAAGGCGAGCCACCAGTGACATAAGCGGGGTCATTTACTCGTTGACGACAGTAGCCGGTGTTTCTAGACCTGGCTGCCGGTCGTCGAAAAGATCTGGGTGATTTTTCCGCCGAGGAATTTGAGAGCGACAACCGCAACGATCGCGATCAGCGAGATGATGAGCGCGTACTCGACGAGCGTCTGGCCCTTTTCGTTCTTGAGCCCGATGCGTGCCGAGAGGTACGCATGCAGCATGCCGATGTCCATTCCTACCTCCGATGTCGCGCCGACGCGGTGCCGGCAATAGATGTCCTGGCCTTGGTGTATCGCGTAGAGCCCTTGCAAACCACCCGCGAAAGGCTTGACCGACCCACCCCTTCGTGTCGGCGACCGCAATCGGCCGCGACCTCGACGAGCGCAAGGCAGTCCTCGCGAACGAGTTGTCCCCGCTCATGCCGCCGGAGGCGAGCCACCGGTGACCTGAGCGGGGCCAGTACCCGTTTGACGAGCTAGCCGGTGCTTTAGAGCTCGCTGCCGGTGCTCGAGAACAGCTGAGTGATCCGTCCGCCGAGGAACTTGAGAGCAACAACCGCGACGACCGCGATCAGCGAGATGATGAGCGCGTACTCGACGAGCGTCTGGCCCTTTTCACTCTTGAGCCCGATGCGCGCCGCAAGGTACGCGTGCAACATACCAATGTCCATTCCTACCTCCGATGTCACGCCGACCCGGTGCCGGCAGTAGATGTTCCGTTGCCTTTGATGTATCGCGCGGTGCCTCTGCGAACCACCCGCGAAAGGCTTGACCCACCCACCGCTTCGGCTCGGCGACAGCGATTCCGACGATGGTGTTCGTCTGGAGCGGCGGAAGGATCGGTCGGCCGAACAGCCGTCCCCGCGAACGAGCTGCCCCGCTCATGCCGCCGGAGGCGAGCCACCGGTGACCTGAGCGGGGCCAGTACCCGTGATGAGCTAGCCGGTGCTTAGAGCTCGCTGCCGGTGCTCGAGAACAACTTGGTGATCCGTCCGCCGAGGAACTTGAGAGCAACAACCGCGACGACCGCGATCAGCGAGATGATGAGCGCGTACTCGACTAGCGTCTGGCCCTTTTCACTCTTGAGCCCGATGCGTGCCGCAAGGTACGCATGCAGCATCCCGATGTCCATTCCTACCTCCGATGTAGCGCCGACCCACCGAACGAGTTGTCCCCGCTCATGCCTCCGGAGGCGAGCCACCGGTGACCTGAGCGGGGCCAGTACCCTGACGACCTAGCCGGTGCTTAGATCTGGCTGCCGGTGGTCGAGAACAGCTGGGTGATCCGTCCGCCGAGGAACTTGAGAGCAACAACCGCGACGACCGCAATCAGCGAGATGATGAGCGCGTACTCGACGAGCGTCTGGCCCTTTTCACTCTTGAGCCCGATGCGTGCCGCAAGGTACGCATGCAGCATACCGATGTCCATTCCTACCTCCCATATCGCGCCGGCCCCGGGGTGCCGGCGGTTAGACGTTCTGATGCAATTGATGTATCGCGCTATGCCTCGGCGAACTACCCCGCGAAAGGCTTGACCGACCCACCCGTTCGGTTCGAACCTCGCGCGGGACATCGCTCGGCGAGGGCTGCAGATAGCGTCGCTATTTGCAGCTCTGGCCTTGAAGGTGGCGAGACCTGGGCCTTCGGGCGTGGCCCCGGAAAGGGCTTTGCTGTTTGATGCCTGGTGGTGGGCAGTTCAGTCGGTATCGCAAGCGGGAAAACGCCCGCCATCATCGACGCTGCGGTCGGACCGATCTGGCGCGTCCGCGGTCGCTTCGCGGAGGCGCTGTCGCGCGAGCCGTTCGTCGTCCTCGTGCTCGCTCTCTACGCGCTCATCCTGACCTCGCTCCTGCCGCTCGTCGTCGGCTCGGACACCTGGCTTGCGCTCGTAAGCGGCCGTGGCGTGGCCAAGAACTGGCTCCCGCGTCATGACACGCTGACAGTCTGGTCGCACGGCGCGTCGTGGATCGACCAGCAATGGCTCGGCCAGCTTCTCTTCTATTGGACCCAGGCCGCCGGCGGCTTCCGGCTCCTGTTGCTCCTGCATGTCGCGTTGCTCCTCGGCGCGTTTAGCCTGGCGCTCGCATTTGCGCATCGCAGCGGCGCGTCGATCCGCAGCGTTGCACTCGTCGCCGCACCTGCCTTGCTGGCCGCGTTCCCGAACTCGGCCGCAAGGACGCAAGCGTACGCATACGTGCTGTTCGTGCTCGTATTCTGGCTCCTGGCGTCGTCGTCGCGCTCATCAACGCGGCGCGTGTTGCTGGTTCTGCCCGTCCTCGTCCTGTGGGCGAACATCCACGGCTCCGTGGTGCTGGGGGTGGGCCTCGTCGTCCTGTGGGCGGTGGCGGAGTTGCTCCGGCTCAGGCGCCGAGCGGGTGCCGGCCGCACGCGCGCCGGTGCGGTCGGGCTCGCCGTCGCAGCGCCGCTCTGCTTATTCGTGTCGCCCTATGGACTCGCGCTCTCCGGCTACTACCGGGACATTCTCGGCGCAAAGGCATTCGGCGACTATGTGACCGAGTGGGCCGCGACAACTTTCCCGAGCAACTGGCCGTTCTTCGTGCTCGCGCTGGGCTCGCTCTGGCTTTCGGCCCGCCGTCCCAAACGCTTGACCCTGTTCGAGCACCTCGCTCTACTGGCGACGGCTCTCGCCGCTTTCGACGCCATTCGGAACATCGTCTGGTTCGCGCTCGTCGTCATCATGGTGATTCCCCGCGCGCTCGACGGGGTCTGGCGGATCAAGCCGGCGCCGCTGCGCCCGCGCATCAACCAGGCGCTTTCTCTGGGCGCGCTCCTGCTGATCTTCGGATCATTCGGCGTGGCGGCCTCCCATCCGGCCTCGTGGTACACGCATACCTATCCACACAGTGCTCTCGGGACCGTGGCGGCAGCCACCGCCGGCGATCCCTCCCGGCGCGTGTTCGCGAACGTGCGCTATGCCGACTGGCTGCTCTGGGAACTGCCGAGCCTCTCTGGCCGCGTCGCTTTCGATGCCCGCTTCGAGCTTCTGAGCTCGCAGCAGCTCCGCCAAGTGAACCGGTTCCGAAACGACTTCGACCCTTATCTGGCGGCGGCCGACGGATACCCGCTGCTCGTGCTCGACACTGATCGGGAGAAAGTCGCGATTCGCTTGTTGCTCCACGAGACAAACGTGAAGCGGCTCTACCGCGACTCTCGCGTGACCGTGCTCCTCCGGAACGGCCGCCCGACGGCGTCATGATGCGCATGGCATGGTCGTAGCTCGGGGCCGCGAACGGCCACGCATCGTCGCGCGTGACGGAAGAAGTTGGGTGACGCGATTCCCGCGAACGCCCTCCCGCCGCGACGTCCTGCTCGGTCTGCTCGCGATCTGCGGCTTCTCGACGCTCCTGCGCATCGCGCTGGTCACGGGTGCGCACGCGCCGCTTGTCTTCAACGACGAGCTCGGCTACGAGAAGCTCGCACAGAGCATCGGCAAAACCGGGCACCTCGCGCTCTTCAACGAGCGGGGGCTCTCTTACTCGCCGCTCTACTCTGTCGTTCTCTCCCCGATCTTCGCGCTCGGCGCGTCGGCGCCGACGGCGTACAGCCTGATCAAGATCGTCAACGCGTTCCTCATCTCGTTGGCAGTCTTCCCGACGTACAAGATCGCCCGCTTCGCGCTGCCTCGACGCGCGTCGCTGCTTGTCGCGGCGGTGTCCGCGCTGGCCGCCCCACTGATGCTCTACTCGTCGTTTTCGATGAGCGAGAACGTCGCGTATCCACTGTGCCTCACGGCGATCTGGGCGATGCTCGAGGCGCTACGCGCGCCCGGCCCGCGGAACGACGCCCTGTTGCTCGGCGCGATTGCCTTGGCCTGCGTAGCCCGCGTGCAAATGATCTTCCTGATCCCGGCGGCAGTGACCGCCGTCGTCCTCGCGGGGGCGTTGGGAAGGGAGAAGGGCATCAGTGTGAGACGCTCGCTCTTGGAGGCGGCATGGCGGCACCGACTGCTGGTCGGCGTTCTCGCCGGGGGCTTCATGGTCGCGGCCCTTCGGGCGCTCGCAGGTCAGGGAGTCTTCTCGATCGCGGGGAGGTACGCCAACGTCGGGACAGAAGGGCTTCCCGACCCATGGCGGTTCCTCTACGTCGGCGCCCAGCATCTTGCAGGCCTGGATCTGGCGGTTGGCGTCGTTCCGTTCGTCGGCGCGATCGTGGCTGCGCTCGCCTTCGCTCGATCCGGGTTCCGGCGTGACAAGCTCCCGTTCGCCGCCGTTGCCGTCGCGGTCACGACCTGGCTGCTGATCGAGGTCGCGTGGGACGCGGCCGTGTTCGACGGACACGGCGGAGATGCACCGCGGATCCATGAGCGGTTTCTCATCTACCTCGTGCCGTTTTTTGTCACCGCTGTGGTTGCCACGATTTCCCTTGCGGAATCGCATGCGTCCGCGCGGATCTGCTTCGGAGCTGCCGCGTTCGCCGCTCTGCTACCCGTCGTGATCCCGTTCCATGACGTCGTCAACCAGACCATCGCCGCCGACACGTTCAGCCTGGAGCCTTTTGCACAGTCTCAAAACGGCAAGCTCGTCCCGATTCCGTACATCACGCTGGCCGTTATTTGGTTTGCGGCAACACTCGGGCTGCTGTACGTCCGAATGCGAAGGCGGACTCGAATGGTCGTCGTCATCGTGCTTATCCCGTTCGTCTTGATCACGGGCATTGCGTGGGACAGGATCGAGACCGCCTCGGCGTTTACTCGCTCACTGCTCCCCAAGCGCACGGATTGGGTCGACGCAGCGAAGCCCCAAGGCGATGTCATCCTCATCAGTGGGCCGTCGCGAGAGGACAGGGCGTTCCTCGAGACGGCATACGGCAACCTGTCCATCAGCAGGCTCTACTTCACCTGCCGGCTCTCGACGGGGCCCGAGTTCGGCGAGCGGCAGGCGACGATCGACGGATCGGGCCGCTTGCGTGGCCCGTCGGGCCCACTGAAGGCGCAGTACGTGGTCGCGGAGCGCGCGCTGGGCATCCGCGGGCGCGTCGTGGCCCGCAACACCAAGGGGCATCAGGTCCTCGTGGCGCCACTGGACGGCCTGGTCAGCGCCGCTCCTGGAAGGCGCGCCGCGCTGAAGTGCAAAGCCTCTTAGGGATGTTGATTGCGCCCCATGCCATGCTTGCAGTTAGCCATGAATCGGCCACGTCATGATCGACCGCGCTAGGCGCGTCCGGTCGATGAGCGACCCCCCGCGCCGGCAGGTGGCGCTTGCAATACCGGGGCGTCCTTCGTGGCGGCGCGATCGAGTCATACGCGCCTTCCAGCTGATCGGGTTGCCTGTACTCGCAGTAGGGATGGTTGGCTGGACAATCGTTACGGCGCACCGTCAAGGCGAGCTCGCGATCGACTTCAAGAACGTCAGTCCCGAAATCCGCGGACTCGTCCACGGCGTCAACCCGTTCGTGGTCGAAAACGTCGGGCAGGGAGGCCACTTCTTGTGGACAGTGCTTGCGGGGTGGCTGCTCTCGCCGTTCGCGTGGCTCCCTTATGGCTACCTCCTCGTCGTGGCCTTGGAAGTCGCCGGCGTCGTAGTCGCGGCGCTCCTCCTCGGGGTGAGGGACTGGCGCCTGATCGCTCTCGCGCTCGCGTGGCCGGCCACCACGAACAGTGTCCAGACCGCCAACATCACCGTGCTGACCACTGTGTTGCTTGCGGCGGCGTGGCACGATCGAGACCGAACCAGGGCGGGCCTGTGGGCGGGGCTCGCGGTGGGTGTCAAGGTGTTCGCGTGGCCGGCCCTATTCTGGCTCGCAGCGACTAGGCGGTGGCGCGCCCTTTTCGTTGCGCTGGGGATTCAGGTATTCGCGCTCCTGATCACGTTGCCCTACATGTCATTGGGTGACTACGTGCGGTTCGAGCGGGAGGTCGACCAGGTCATGTCCGGCCAGGCGATCACGCTGGATGCCTTGGTGCGTGACCTCGGGGGATCGCCGACCCTAGGGCGCGCAGTTGCTCTCATCGTCGGGCTTGCGGTTCTCTGGAAGGGCCGCCGGGACCTGGGCTGGGTGGTCGTTGCAATGCTCGTCCTCAGTCCGGTCGTCTGGTTGCACTATTTCGGCCTGCTGCTCATCCCGCTTGCCCTTTGGTCGTCGTCGCTTCTCGTCTGGTGCATCCCGTTGCTGCTCTTCCTCGTCCCAGGCTTGCGGAACGGGGAGACGTGGCAGACGGCTCTTGCGCTCGGCGTGCTCGCAGTGGCGCCCGGCGCAGCCTGGATCCGGAGTGGCCGGGAGGCCGAGGAGGCCGGAATTTGGAGATCTCCGGCCTACTCCGGCGCAGGACCGCCGAGCACCTAGCTTTACGCTCGCTCGTAGAGCGCGAGCGTGCCGCCGTCGGGCAGGCGCCATCGTTCCAACCGGGTATAGCCCGGCGGCGTGACCGGCGCTGCGCTGCGGCGGATCAGGAAGCGCGCTCGTGCTAGGTAGGCCTTGCGCGCGTCGTATCTGAGCGAGTAGTAGTTGAGCCCGTGCCCGTTGAACCAGATCGTGTCGGGCCCCTTGTAGGCCCAGCTGCGCTGGGAGCGGGGGAGCGTCGCCATCGTTCTGAACGGGTCGGCCTGGTGCCAGTTCTCGTCGGTAGGCGGCCCGATGATGTAGCCGTACTGTCCGAAGACGGTCACCGCGGCCGGAGTGAAGCTCGTCGACGGTAGGTCGAGGACGACGCTTCGCGGCAGCAGCGACGTCCCAAAGCTGATGGCGAGAAAGGCGATCGCGCCGTACGCGACGAAGGCGGTGGCGGCCCAGACTCGAGCTCTTGCGGCGACGTATTCGAGCCAGCTCGTCGCGATGACTGCGAGCGCCGGGAGCATCGGCAGCGAATAGCGTGGATCCTTGTGTCGCAGCAGCGTGAACATCACGTACGTCCCGACCGCCGTCAGGATCGGATAGAGGTTCCGCGCGGCGAGCTCCCGCTTTCGGAAGCAGAACACGATCCCGACGAGCAGGAAGAGGAAGGGCACCAGATACAGCTGCGTGTCGAGCAGGTTCCAGAGGTACCAGAGCACCGAGGCCGCGCTCGCCACCCGGGGACTTCCTTGCACGACGCCCTCCGGACCGGCGTTGTACGCGAGGCTGTTGACGACCTTCCAGAAGTGCCACGCGTACCACGGCCCTGCCACGACGAGCATGAGCGCCGCGGCGCCGGCGACGTTGATCAGCCGCTGGAAACGGTGCCGCAGACGAGCGTCGGCCAGAGCGATTGCGGAGGCGTGCAACACGGGCAGAGCGAGTGCGGACGGAAACGTCCACTTGACGAGCAGCCCGCAGCCGCACGCGACTCCGAAGAGAAGGGAGTAGCGCCGACTCGAGAAGCCGTCGGCCCGCAGCAGGAGGTAGAGCCCGAGCGCGACAACCGCGGTCAGCGGCACGTCGAGCATGTACTCCTTGGAGGAGCTGACGACCATCGGTGCCGTGACCACGAAGACGACCGAAAGCCATCCGACGCGCGCGTTCCAGAGCCTCCTGCCGATGCCGTAGGTGGCGAAGACGAGGACGGCGAGCCAGACGGCGTTGCTCAGGATCGCGACCCACATCGCTTCACTACCGAAGGCGCCGTAGAAGGCGTCCGTGACCCAGTACGCGAGCGGCGGGTAGTAGAGGTAGGTCTCCAGGAGAGACCACGGATGGGCGAGGCTGAAACCATGCAGGTAGAAAAGGCTGTGGGCGAGATGACGCCCCATGTCCCAGTGGGGAGGTCGCGACTCGAGCGTCAGCCACAGCACGTTGAGCGCTGCGATCGCGGCGACGAGGGCTCCAAGCGGCACCGGGCTCGGCAGCCGGCGTACCAGGGCGCGGGTGAGATCTCGCGTGCGGGCGCGTGGGGCCGCGGGAAGCGCGGGACTTAGAGCCTATTGCGGTAGGCGCTCCCAGTCGGTGGCGCGCCAGGTGATGAGGCCGCAGGCGAGGTGGAGCATGGCGAGGTAGGTGTCGGCGCGCTTCTCCCAGCGGACGAGGATGCGGCGGAAGCGGTTGAGCCAGGAGTGGGTGCGCTCGACGACCCAGCGGCGGGCGCGGAAGCCGGCCTCGCGCTTGATCGCTTGCGCCTCTTCGCCGCGGCCGCGGACGTGGGCGGTGAAGGCGAACTCCTCGGCGAGCTCGTGGGTCTCTTTGTTGGCGTAGGCGGCGTCGAGGCAGAGCCCGTGCGGAGCCTGCGGCGTCGGCTCGGGCCGCTCGATCGGGACGCTTTCGAGCGTGTCGCGGGCGAGCTTGTGGTCGTTCAGGTTCGCGCCCGCCGGCGCGATCCCGAGCGGGACGCCCTGACCCTCGGTGAGGAGCGATCGTTTCGCCCTTTTTTAGCTCTATCGGTCGGATTGGGGCCGGTCAGCTCGCCACCGAGCGGCGCCTTGCCGAGCGCGCCGTCCATCGCCAGCCACTCCCACTCGATCCCGTGCTTGTCGTCGTAGGCCAACAGCCCTTGCCGCCAGAACTCGAGGAACACCCCCGCGTCCGTCCACTCACGGAAGCGCCGGTACGCCGACGCGCAGCTGCAGATCCCGGTCGCGTCGAGCGCGTTCCACTGCATCCCGGTGCGCAGCACCAACAGGATCGCGTTCATCGCGTCGCGGTCTGGCACCCGCGGGTTGTGACAGCCGAGCGGATGCGACGGCCGCGCCGGCAACAACGGCTCCATCAGCGCCCACACCCGGTCCGGGATCCGCCAGCCATCGTCTTTGACCACGAGACCCATCACGCCTCCCTCGTCGATTTCAGCAACGAGGTCGGACTTCGCTACCCAGGTCCGGGTCCCTGCCTACCGCAACGGGCTCTTAGGTCCATCGGCACAGCCTGAGCCGACTGGAGGCTCTTAGGAAGCAGGCCGCCGCAGGCTCAGGATCGAGAGCAGGAACGACGTGAAGAAGACCTGGATCCCGACGATCACGAGCGTCGCGGCCAGAATCGTCACCCTCTCCTGCGCAAGGCTTCCGAGCCCATTGGCGATCCACTTCGCAACGATCACGGCGCCGAGCCCGGCCCCCGTCACGGTCAGCCCCGTGCCGAGGAGGAGGCCGTGCTCGAGGCGGAAGCGGGCGATGCGACGCTCGAGCCAGGGATCGCGGTCGCCGAGGTGGTTCACCGCGTAGATTCGCCCGCAGAGGCCAAATCCGAGCAACTGCGTCCCGACGACAAGGAGTAGCGAACCGCCGATCAGCGTGTGGACGTAAAAGCTGTGGCCGAAGAGCGACGCGCGCGCAAAGACCGCCGCCATCGTCGCCGCGCCCACCAACGCTACGAGGAATCCGGGTACGAGGAAGAGGAAGTCCGGGTTGTACAGGAGCATCAAACGGATGTGGCGCCAGCCGTCGCTGAACGGATTCAGCTTCGACTTGCCGCCGCGGGGGTGGAGTGCGATCGGAAACTCGCTGACCGTGAGGTCCGCCCTGGAGGCGCGGATGACCATCTCGGACGCGAACTCCATCCCGCCGGAGCGCAGGTCGAGCTTCGGAAGCGCGTCGCGGCGCACCGCGCGCATGCCGCAGTGGGCGTCCTGCACCGGCGTGCGGTAGAGGAGCTTGAGGAAGCCGCTCAGCACGGGATTGCCGATGTAGCGGTTCATCCACGGCATCGCACCCGGCTGGATGTTCTCCATCCGGTTGCCCATCACGAGCTCAGCCCCAGCATCGAGCTCGGCGACGAACTTCGGAATCTCCTCGAAGTCGTAGGTCAGGTCGGCGTCGACCATGATGATGTAGTCGCCCCGTGCGGCCGCGAAGCCGGCGAGATACGCCCGGCCGTAGCCGCGGCGGGGCTCGTGGACGACCGTCGCGCCTGCAGCCTCGGCAAGCTCGGCGCTGCCGTCGTCCGAGCCGTTGTCGGCGACGACGACCTCGCCTGAGATCCCGTTGTCGTAAAGGACGTCCAGCGCTCGCGTGACGCACTGCACGATGTTCTCCGCCTCGTTCAGGCAGGGGATGACAACAGAGACGAGCGGGGGCTCTGGGAGCGGCGCCGGCGCGACGACGCGCATGGGCTGGGTAACCACAGTCGAGAAATATCAGCGCTCACATCCCATTACTACTGGGCGTTCGGCCAAGTTTCCGCCCCGGCTTCGTCCTTTCGGGGGGGATGGCGGACGAGGCCGATACCCTCGTGCCGGTGCGGATCTGCATCGTCTACGACTGCCTCTACCCCCACACCGTGGGCGGGGCCGAGCGCTGGTACCGAAATCTGTCGGAACGGCTCGCCGAGCAGGGGCACGAGGTGACCTACCTGACCCTCAGGCAGTGGGAAAAAGGGCAAGATCCCGGCGTCCGGGGCGTCCGTGTGATCCCGGTGGGCCCGCGTCTGCAGCTCTACGTCGGAGGCCGGCGGCGCATCGGCCCGCCACTCGTCTTTGGCAGCGGCGTGCTCTGGCACCTGCTCCGCCACGGCGGGCGGTACGACGTCGTGCATACGGCCTCCTTCCCGTACTTCTCGCTCCTGGCTGCGGGGCTCGTCAGGCGCTGGCACGGCTTCAGGCTCGTGGTTGACTGGCACGAGCTGTGGAGCAGGCGGTACTGGCGGGAGTACCTGGGGCCGACAGGCGGGCGTATCGGCTGGGCCGTGCAGGGGTTGTGCCTCCGGATTCCCCAGCGGGCCTTCTGTTTCTCACGTCTCTACGAGCGGCGACTGCGCGAGGAAGGGCTCCACGGCGAGGTGGTCATGCTCGACGGACAGTTCGAGGGGGAGGCTGCCGCTGCGACGCAACCGGCCGAGTCCGTCGTCGTGTTCGCAGGTAGACACATCCCGGAGAAGCGGCCGGCCGCGCTCGTGCCGGCGATCGCCAGGGCGCGGGAGTCGATTCCAGAGCTGCGCGGCGAGGTCTTCGGGGACGGGCCGGAGCGGAAGCGGGTGATCGACTCGATCGCAGAGCACGGGCTCGAGCATGTCGTGGAAGCACCGGGTTTCGTCGACGGTGCCCTTGTCGAGCGTGCGCTCGGGCGGGCGCTCTGCCTTGCACTCCCTTCTCGAAGGGAGGGTTACGGACTGGTCGTGCTCGAGGCGCTGTCGCGTGGAACGCCTGCCGTCCTGGTACGCGATGAGGACAACGCGGCCGCGGAGTTCATCGCCGAGGGCGAGAACGGCTTCGTAGCCGACTCGGCCTCGCCCGAAGACATCGCTGCGGCGATCGTTCGCGTGCACGAGGCGGGCCCGCGCCTCCGCGAGTCGACCCTTGCCTGGTTCAGGCGAAACGCCGCGCGGCTCTCGCTCGACAGATCTCTCGACGTCGTCTCGGCGATCTATGACTCCCAGAACGGAACGGCTCTACGTGGCTGATCGAGCGCTCGCGCTCGATCTCATCCTTGCGACGGTCGGCCGAACGGCCGAACTGGCGCGTTTCCTCGATTCGCTCGTCGCACAGACGGTGACGAACCTCCGTCTCATCGTCGTCGACCAGAACGACGACGAGCGCGTCGCGGACATTCTCTCGCGCTACAGCCAAGACATTCGTCTGACCCGCGTGACGTCCGAGGTCGGGCTCAGCCGGGCGCGGAACGTCGGCCTGCGCCATCTCGAAGGCGACATCGTCTCCTTTCCCGACGACGATTGTTGGTATCCACCCGATCTGCTGAAGCGGGTGACGGATGACCTTGCGCGCCATCCCGAATGGCACGGAACGACAGGGCGCACAGTCGATGAAGCCGCGCGCTCGTCGTTCGTGCTCTGGCAGAAAGAGCCGGGGTTGGTGACGCGACAGAACGTCTGGAGGACGGCGGTTGCCGTGACGATGTTCCTGCGCCGGCCCGTCGTTGAGCAGGTGGGGCGCTTCGACGAGAGTCTCGGCGCGGGCTCGGGAACGCCCTGGAGATCGGGAGAGGAGACGGACTACATGCTCCGCGCGTTGACGGCTGGATTCACGATCGGCTATGACCCGGAGCTCTCCGTGTTCCACCCGTCGCCGAAGCCGGAGCTCACGGAGGCTGCCGCGCGAAAGGCGTACTTCGGCGGCATGGGCCAGAGCCGGGTGTTGCGAAAGCACCGCTACCCGTCGTGGTTCGCGGCCTACCGCGTCCTGCAGCTCGTCGCCGGCTCGGCGTTCTTCCTCGCGCGGGGCAAGCTTGCACTCGCACGCTTCTACTGGGCGATGGCCAGAGGCCGCGCCGTTGGCTGGGTTCGCGGGCGTCAGCGGCTCGGCTAGCGAGACGACCGGTGCCGGCGCGGCAACCGGTGGTGGCCCCACTGGATCAGCCGAGGCTTCTTGAGGGCGACGATCTTGGGCTCATAGCGTTCGGGCCAGATCTTCCGGATGTAGGTCTTGTCGTCGGCCGGGTAGCAATAGGACGGCGACAGCGTGACGTCGGGCGACCGGTCGACGAAGTAACGGTTGAGATGTGACTCGTCGTGCCATACGGCGGTGATCCCGCGGCGAGCGTCGACGTCGACTCCGGAGCGGATCGCATCCGCCAGACGGAGGAATTCCTCGCGTTCACCGCCGAGGAAGCCGCCGCAGTAATAGATGCTGCCCTCGGCGGGGGACACGTACGCCGCTGATTCGGGCCGCCCTTCGTACGTGCCACGCCGCCCGACGTAGCCGGGGTGTGCCGTCCCGACGAGCGGCGCGAGGACCTCCCGCCCGACCGGAGCCACAAATCGCATGTCCGCGTCGATGTGGAAGACATGCGAAGCATCTTTCAATTGATCGGCGTGCTCGACGATGACGTGGTAGCGCTCCATCGTCGCGGCGGGCCAATCCTCACGTCCGTCGAGCATCAACGGCAGCAGCTCGGCTCCGGAATCGCGGAGAAACAGCTCGCCGGCCGAGGCGAGCATCTCGTGGCCGTAGCGCACGTAGCGATCTCCGGACGCGACTGTGACGAGTGCGACCTTCATCGAGTTGTCAACGGCGGGCCAGTCCGCGAGCGAGACTCCGAACGAGCAATCGCTCGTTCGGCTGCAGCCACACGACGTAGTAGAGCGACCAGTAAGCCATGACACCGATGACGGAAGCACCCGCGGACGCCGGGATCGTCGCAAGATCGACCGTGAAGCGGAGGAGCACCAAACCCAGAGCGATTACAAGCGCGATCGAGTATGCGGGCAGCCAAACTTCGCGGGCGAACTCTTTGATCGTCACTCCGAACGCTGGAAGAGCCAACCGAAGGAAGACAGGAAATCCGAGCAGGTAGGGAATGGTCGTTCCAAGAACGACTCCAGTCAACCCAAAGATCGGAGTCAGAGCGAGTGACAGTGCAACGTTGAGGACCGCCACGCTCACTGCGAAAAGCGCGAATAGGCGAATCTGGCCGACCGCGACCAGCATGTTCCATCCAACGGCGGTGTTCGAGTAAATGATCAAGTATCCGACCAAGAGCGTCATCGCCGGTGCGGCCTCATCGAACTTCTTCCCGAGCCACGCTTCGAGGATCGGCTTTGCGAGCACCATGAGGACGAGCGCCAGCGGCACAATCACCGCGACGGCATAACGCGTTCCGCGGAGCAGGAGCTCGCGCAAGCGCTCGCTGTCGTCTTCGGCCCGGTAACGGGCGGCTGCCGGCAATACCGGCCCGACGAGGGTCGCCTGCACGTCGCGCACGAGATTGTGTGCGCGGATTGGCCCCTCGTAGAGGCCGACTGTGGCGGCGGGGCGAAATGCGCCAAGGATCGTGCGGTCGAGCGCGTAGATCAGGAAATCGGCAAGCCCGGCGATGAAGAAATACCCCGATAGCTCGAAGAACCCACGGGTCGCTGTTCGGCTGATCCCGTTGCGTCGGAACCGATACGGGAGGCGCTTGAAGAACATCAGGAGCGCCGACGAGGCGCCGGTGGCAAGCGACCCGGCCGCAGCGGCGGAAACCACAGTCCAGAGAGGTGCTCCGACGAGAACGAAGGTGATGACGAGGCTGCCCGAGACGATCAACGCTGCAACCTCGGCCGCTGCTGCCAGCGTAAAGAGCTGGCTGCCACGCAATGTGTCGTAGAAGACTCTTGTCGGCCACGAGATCAAGGTCGTCACAGCCAGAGCGATGACGCCGAGTCGCGCCTCATGCTGCAAGTCCGGAGGGACAGACCAGACTTGGAGAAGCAGTAAGCCCAGGCCGGACACGAGTCCGCTCGCCACGATGCCTGTCGCCGAATACGCGAGCATCGCTGTTGAAAACGCACGGTCGCGAGCCGGTTGATCGGAGGCCTCCGCAATCGTCTTGATAGCCGATGTCTCGACCACCGCTTGAAGCACGATCAGATAGCTCGTTAGCGACAGGAGCAGGGCGTACGTGCCGAACTCGCCGAGCGGGAGGCGGCGTGCCAGCACCGTCGTGACCGCGAGACCGACGAGTATCCCGATGACGTGCGACCCCTGGCGAGCGAGGTATCCAATCGCGAGGCGCTGCTCGTGCTCGCCGCTCCCGGCACCGCTGCGCGCATTTGCGTCGTTGCTTATGGGGGCCGATTCGGCGTTCTTCACACCGACATCAGAGCCGGGGAGTTGCTGGGATACCTTGTTCGGCGAGTGGGTCGCGAGCCATGAAGATTCTCTACGTTGCGATGCGGTACGACTACGGCCTTCCGAGCCGCGGCGAATCGTTCGAGCACTACAACTTCTACGAACCCCTTCGCGACATGGGGCACGACATCCTCTACTTCGACTTCATGACTCTGCTGGAGGAACATGGCCGGCGCGCAATGAATCGGCGCTTGTTGGATGTTTGTCGATCCGAGAAGCCTGACGTGCTGTTCTCCTGCTTGTTCAAGGACGAACTCGAAAAAGAAACCCTTCGGGACATCTCTGCGCACAGCGACACGGTGACAGTGAACTGGTTCGCAGACGATCACTGGCGTTTTGAGAATTTCTCGAGACATTGGGCCCCGTGCTTCAACCACGTTGTCACCACGGCAAGCAGCGCATTGCCGAAGTACGCCGAGATCGGCTATCGGGGAGTCATCAAGAGCCAGTGGGGATGCAACCATTTGCGTTATCGGCCGCTCGACGTCGCGAAAGAGTACGACGTGACGTTCGTCGGGCAGCCGCATGGAGACCGACGCGCCGTGATCGAGGAGATCCGGCGAAGCGGCATAGATGCGCGCGCGTGGGGGACTGGGTGGCAAGCCGGCCGGCTCTCTCAGGACGAGATGGTGGGTGTCTTCAGCGCGAGCCGGATCGTGTTGAACCTCTCCAACGCGTCAGTTCTGAACACCGGTCCCTTCGGACGCGCGAAGGTGCGCGTGCGAGCTAGCCTCGAGAGCAGGATGGGCCGCTGGCTTAACCGCAAGCCTGACGGCTCGCTGCGCAAGGTCCGTTCGAGTTATCACGAGCAGATCAAGGGGCGCAACTTCGAAGTTCCCGGTTGCGGAGCGTTCCTTCTCACGGGAGAGGCTGACAATCTCGGCGACTACTACGAAGAAGGACGCGAGGTCGTGACGTTCTCGGATGTCGACGACATGATCGACAAGATCCGGTATTACCTGCGACACGAGGAAGAACGGGAGACCGTCGCTGAAGCCGGATTTCGGCGCACGCTCAGCGAGCACACGTATTTCCACCGATTCAGCGATATCTTCAGACAGATGGGCATGAACGCCTCGGTCGCATCGATAGGCGCGCGACGCGGGGAGACCGTGAACATCGAATGATCTTCATCCGGTAACGCGGATCGGACCAACCTATGCCCCGTGTTTCAGTCATCGTCCCGGCATTCAACGCTGCGAGATACCTGCCGGAGACCCTCGCGTCCGTCGAAAGGCAGACGTATCGCGACTGGGAACTGCTCGTCGCCGACGACGCGTCGACAGACGCAACCGCGGACGTTGCCGAGAACTTCAGCGATCGGGTCAAAGTCTTGCGAACGTCTGTCAATGCCGGCCCTGGTGCTGCGCGCAACCGCGCGATCGAGGCGTCCACCGCCGAGTTGCTCGCGTTCCTCGACGCCGACGACCTCTGGCTTCCGGAGTATCTCGAGCAGCAGGTCGCCCTCTACGATGAACACCGGGCACGGACGCATGATGTCGGACTCGTTGTCTGTGACGCGCGCATCCTTGGCCCGGACGGCTATCGCGCCGAGACGTACATGGAGGCCGTTCGGTTTCCGCGTGAGGTGACGCTGACCCGCCTCCTGGTTGCCAACCCCATCTTCATCAGCACGTTGTCACCGCGGGCCGTCGTCGAAGAGGCCGGTGGTTTCTTCCCGCCAATATCCGGCACAGAGGATTACGACCTCTGGCTACGGATCGTCGAGCGTGGCTACCGCGTCGTCGCGAACCGCCGGCCGTTGGCGATCTACCGGCTGACGCCTGGTGCGGTGTCGGCCAGGCTCGACGAGGGGGCGCGCGCATTGCGTTCGACGTACCGCCGCGCCCTCGAGCGTGGGAACCTGTCATGGCGGCAACGCAGAATCGCGCGGCGGAAGCTGCGCTTCAGCCGCGCGCTTGAGAAGAAGGCCTCGCTCGTCGGAAAGCGCAGGGAGGGGCGCCTACATTACGCCGATGTCGGGCGCGCATTACCGCTGCTCCTGCTCGTGAAACTCGAGCATCCGAATCAGTGGCTCGATTCGATCCGATACGTCTTCGGGCGTCCGACGAGCAGCTCGGCGCTGGATCGGCCAGGCGTTTGAGCTTGAGCGAGGGAGCGGAAAGTCATCTCGCGTCCGACGTGAACACAAACGGGATCTCCTGATGTGCGCCCCGAATCCCGGAGAAGTCCATCGCGTCGAGGTCGATCCGTTGCCCTCCGAGGAAGCGAGCATTCAGGGTCTCCGGCGAGTAGCTCGGATCTTCTCCACTCCGGTTCGCCGTTGTGCTCACTGCGTTCGCGGGCACCGAAACGACGCAACTCTCGCGTGAGGCCAGCATGAGGGGCGGCGCCATGTACCGCCGGACATGCAGCTCGTACTCGAGCTCGTTCGGGTTCGAAAAGCTTGCGCGGCGCAACATTCTCCGGAGCAGGTCCGTCTCGAAGATGTGTCCGTTCACGGACATCGGATATGCAAAATCCCCGTCTGCGCGCGTCCAGTCCCACTCCATGATTGAGTCGGAAGCCGCCGCGCTGGGCACACGCTGCTCTCGGTCAAGCGGATAGCAGTACTTGGTGTTCTCGCCCAGCCTGAGGCTGAAGCACGCGAAGCCGTGTGGCAGGATGAGATGACCTGCAGGGCGTCTGAAGCAGAAGTCGTCGTCGGTGTGGAACACCGTGTACCGCGCCGCCGTGTCGACCGCCTCGAGCACGTCGCGCCGGAAATCAGCAGATTGCGGAAGCAGCCGCGTGCGTTCGCTTATTGCCACGAGTTCATACGCCCGCGAGAACTCAGGATTTGTCGCAAGGTAGATGACGACGGTCGAGCCGCCATACGGCGCGTTTCGCTCGATGCTATGCAGGCATGCATCAAGCTGCAGAGCGCGGTCCTTTGAGAAGACAATGCAGCTGATGTCGCCTGGGTTGAGCACTTCGCCCTGGGGTCGAGCCGTGGGTCGTGCGCGTTTGAGCGGTGGGACATGCCTCCGTGCCGCCAGCCGAGCCTGGCCCGCAGCGACCGGCAGCCGCCCTGCTATTCGCCGCAAGAGTTCCGCGGGGCTCTCGTGCGGCCGGCGCCTCATCGGCATCGGCCCACCTTCGGGCCAGATCTTCGTCTCGCGGACATGGCTCCGATTAAAGCGGCATTCCGACGGCCGCACGATGCGTGGTTGAGAGCGGCTCAGCCAGCGGCGTGACGCGAGCTGCGATCGTGCTCACCTGCTACGACGCAGGAGACACGCTCCTCGAGACCATCGCGTCGATTCGGAACGAGCGGGCCGAGTTGGTGATCGTCGATGACGGGTCGACTGATGAAAAAACCCTGGCGATGCTTCAAGGGCTCGAGCAGGAGGGCTTCAACGTCGTACATCGGCCGAACGGCGGCCTTTCCGCCGCGTTGATGACCGGCGTCGAGGCGACGACGAGTCCATACATCCTCCGTTTTGATTCCGACGATCTCCTCGAGCCGGGCGCGGTCGACGATCTGGCGGCGGCGCTCGATGCGCATCCTCGCGCAGCCGCTGCCTGGGGCGACCTGCAAACCTTCGGCTTGACCACTTCTCGAGTGCCGTCCGTCCCGGTTCTCGATCCCTGGCATCTGACGTACGCGAGCGTGCTTCCGGCTTCGTCGATGTTCCGCCGAGCCGCTCTTCTCGATGTTGGGGGGTGGCAGCTTCGTGGAGGGTACGAAGATTGGGATGTGTGGATGGCCTTGGCAGAACACGGCTATACAGGCGTCTACGTACCTCGTGTTGTTTACCGGTACCGTCGCGAGCACGAGGGTCTCTTATTCGATTCGCTCAGACGTTACGAGGAGCATTACGAGGAGTTGCGGCGCCGGCATGGTTTGCTCTTCGCACGGCGCGCCGGCAACCGTCAGCGGTCGCCGGCGCCTCGGGCTCTCAAAGCCCTTCTACCGGTCATCGACGGTTTGCCGAGACTCGCCCGTCTGAAAAAGGTATGGGCGGCGCAACTCCTCACGCACCTGTTCTGGAACGGTGGGCTCAGAACGACTCTCCGGATGATTGTTCAGGCTGTTTCAGCTCGAGTGCCGCCATCGCGTCTCTCATCTCGTCATTGATCGGCCGGGCCACGGAACCAGAAGAGTCCGCACCCATAATGGAGCTCAGCCGCTTCATGTAGCGACGCTCCGAGGCGGAGCTTGCCTTCGTCATCGACTGCCGAGAACTCGACGAGCTCGAGCTCGTTCATCCACTCGACGATATCTCGCGGATCGTGAATGCGATGGGCGTTGAAGAAGACTCGCGGACGACCCACCGGCAGAGAGAGAAAGAGGTTACCGCCGGGGGCCAGGACGCGCCGAAGCTCCGCGAGAGCCTGCCAGGTTCCGCTCGGGTTAAGCGCGTCCCCGTAACGGCCGAGTCCGATGTGCTCGACGACGTGGAGGCTGGACAGCGACGAGATCGACCGGTCGGCTAGGGGCAAGGCGAGAATGTCCCCGACAACGGGCTGCAACTGGGCGATATCGAGCACCAGCGGCCGGATGTCGACGAACCTCACCGGCAGCTTCGCGGCGAGCATCCCTACGAACATCAGCTGCGAGCCAACGTCTGTGTGCTCAGGAGGCTCGTTCGAGAAGATCCGTTCTCCGGCCCAGACCGCCTGCTGAAAATAGTGGGGGTCGAAGGGCGACGTGGCTAGCTTGTCGGTCAAGCACGGGTATGCATCTCGATAACGCAGGTGCTCGGCGCCGGGCAATGTTCGGTAACGGCGCCACGACCGTGCGTACGCGGGAACATTTGCAAGCGCGGCAACAGCACGCCTTCCGTTCTCCGCGGGCCGCTCGAGCAGCGGCGAAGAACTCGCAGCCGAAGCAAGGAAACGACGAATCTTCAAAGGTCAGTTCCTTTCATCGATCGAAGAGCGGGCAATTTGAGTCTTACGCCAGCGTGATGCGAATGATGTCGTGACGCACCTCGAAATTCGACGCCCGCTCGTCGACGAGGTTGTGGATCTGGTCCAACGTCGGGTAACCCGGACTGACTCCCATCAGCCGAGCATCGTCGATCAGGACGACGTCCGGCTGGGCGCGATCGACGATCGCGCGGAGCTCCCAGGGTAACGGTGGATCGTACGCGCCCTTGGCTGTATCGCCGGAGGAGTAGTGCGCGTCGAGCCAGAAAAGCGCGGGTCCGGTCACCTCGGACGCCAGCCGGCTGAGCTCTGTGTAGCTGTCTCCGTGAATTACGGTCACAGTTGGTTCGTTCGAGAATCGATCGCGTGCCGCTTCGTACAGGACGTCGTCGAGCTCGATCGTGTAGATCCGTTCGAAGTGTCGCAGGCACCCGGCGACAGTCGAGCCATGGTAAGTACCTGTCTCGATCAGAGTGGGAATCCGATTGCGCGTGCCGTAACGAATCAACGTGCGAGCTTTCCCTCTCGCCGTCAACGAGCCCGATAGGCGCCGACCCAACGTCTGAGAGAGGAGCGACCGAGCGGTTTTCAGGGGTTGCAATGCACTCAGCGATCGCTCTTCTGAAGCGCTATGTAGTTGGCGTATTCAAAGATCTCTGACCGTTCTGTGTAGTCGAGCGGCCAGAGCGCTCCCGGCAACAGACGGTGAATGCAGTACGCAGGCTCCAATAGATCGACGAAATCCCGCAGGGCATGGTGCGCATCGATTGCGGTACCGACGAATTCGAACTCGATGATTCCGATGCGTGAACCAAGCATGTCCCCGGCACCGCGAAGAACGTCGAGCTCGGCGCCTTCTGCATCGATCTTGAGCAGATCAATCCGTTCGACGTCGAGCTCATCGCACAGACTGTCGAGCCGGCGAACGACGACGGTCTCCTGCTCAGCGACGGCCAGTCCGTGTCGATGGAGGTCCCGGCGGATGAGCGAGCCCATCTCCGACCCCGGCCTGTCTGCGTAAAGGGGCTCTTCGCTGTTCTCGGCGCCCAGGGCATAGCGAAAAGTCCTGGCGCGTTGACCGAGACCTGCCTGAAGCTTTGGGAACGCCGTCGCCGAAGGCTCGAACGCGTAGAGTCGCGCCCCGGCGATTCGCTCGAGGACCGCTTCGGAATAGCGGCCTACGTTGGCGCCGACGTCGAAGATGACCGGCGACGTCAGATTGGTTGCCAGACGGTCGAGCAGCCAAAGCTCGCCGTTCGTCGCCTGATCATCATTGCCGAAGTTCATTCCCGCCAAGGCCACGCCATGCACTCGTGTCCAGTAGGGCTGGAGGAACCTGCGTCGCAACATTCAGGAAAGCGTAATGTGTCGCGCCGGCTCAGCCGTGATCGCGCAAAGAGTGATCCACGAGCCCGTGCTCGTACGCGTAACGCGTCGCCTCGGTGCGGTTCGACACGCCCAGCTTCCGGTAGATGTTCGTCAGGTGGAACTTCACCGTCTGCTCGGCGACCCAGAGCTCCTTGCCGATCGCGTCGTTCGACAGCCCCCGCGCCAGGGCCTTCAGGATCGACGTCTCGCGCTCGGTCAGGCCCGCCGCCTTCGCGGCGTCGTCGGCGACCTGCTTCTCCGGTAGCCCGATCGCGCTGAACACCGATCCCTCGACCGCCTGGCGCAGCGCGGAGGGGACGTCCACCGGGCTGACGCTCTTGACGATGTACGCGCTGGCGCCGCGGTTCAGCACGTCCTGGATCACGTCCGGCTCGGTCGAGACCGAGAGGATCACGACCTTCACCTCGGGATGGCGCGCTCGGATCCGGTCGAGGCACGTCAGGCCGTCCATACCGGGCATCCGCATGTCCAGCAGGGCCAGATCGGGCTTCGTCTGGGACACGAGCGGCAGCACCTGGGCGCCGTTGTTCGTCTCCGCCACGACCTCGAAGCCCTCGGCCTCCTCGAGCGCGCTCTTGATTCCCGCGAGAATGAGCGGATGGTCGTCGGCGATCAGGACCCGCATAACGAATTAAGCCTAGTCGAGAGCGCGGCTGCAGGAATCCCCCGTTTATGAGACCTGTGCCCGCCCGTGTTCTCGTTGTCGCCGCGCACCCGGGAATGCGCGCCGGTATCCGCGCCCTGCTCGAGCGCAGCGGCTTCGAGGTCTGCGCCGAGGCCGGGAGCGCCCAGCGCGCCGCCGCGGCGGCGCTACGCGAGCGGCCCGAGCTCTGCATCGTCCACGGAAACATCCCCGGAGGCGGGATCGCGGCCGTCGGCCTGATCAAGACCCGCGTGCCGGCCACCGCGGCCGTTCTCCTCGCACCACGCGCGGATGCGGAGGAGTTGATCGACGCGCTGCGCGCGGGCGCCGCGGGCTACGTCCTGGAGTCGACCGGCCCCGACGGCATCGCCCGCGCCCTCGATGCGGTCCGGCGCGGCGAGCCGGCGATCCCCCGTGAGCTGCTCGGCGCGCTCGCCGACGAGTTCCGTGCGCGCGGCCTGCGCCGCCGCGTCAACGTGCCGGGCCGTCCGGTCGCAGAGCTCACGCGGCGTCAGTCGGAGGTGCTGGAGCTGCTGCGGCGCGGCCTGTCGACCGCCGAGATCGCCGAGCGCCTGTTCATCTCGCCCGTCACCGTGCGACGCCACGTCGGGCTCGCGATGGGGAAGCTCGCGGCCGGAGACCGCGCGGCGGCCCTGCGGTTGCTCGAAGAGTCGGAGAGCTAAGCCCGGATCGGCGCGGGGATCGCGACGGCCGGCCTCCGTCGCAACGGTCGCGGGCAACCGGCGATCACGATCGTGGTCGCCAGGACGCCGAGCACGAGGACGACGTTCGAGTGCCGGTTGTCCGGCGGCATCCACGCAATCGCGAGCCACAGCGGCGAGAAGCGTGGGTACCTGAGCGCGATCGGGACGAAGAGCAGCAACAGGTAATGCCCCCAGACGATCGGCGAGAAGAGGAGCGCAGCCGCGAGGATCATCACGAACGCGTCCTGCTCCGCCCGCGCCCGTCGGGCGAGCGCCACGGAGGCGGCGAGCGCTGCGGCGCCGAGTAGCACGGCTCCGACCTGGGCGACCGGGCGCGGCAGGCCCATCGCCAGGCCGAGCGCGGTGACGGAGTAGCTGTCGCGCTCCTCGACCTGCGCGACGAGGCGCAGCAGGCTGCCGTACTCCGTCAAGCCCGCGAAACCGAGTCGCGCCCACGCGATCAGCGTCGCTGCCAGCGCTGCGCCGCACGCGAGCGCCGCCGTCTTCGTCCGCTTCGTCGCGACGAAGAACACGAGCAGCGGCCAGAGGAACAGCTTCGACGCAACGAGGATGGCGAGCGCCGGGACGGCGACCCTGCGGTCGTCGCGGTACCGCCAGAGGACGGCGAGCGCGAGCAGCAGCAGCGGGCTGAGCGTGCCCATCTCGAGGCTGGAGAACGTCGGCAGCGCGACGAAGACGGCGCCGTAGCAGCGCCAGTCCCGGATCCCCAGCACGCGGAGCGCGAGCGCAGTCGAGGCGATCAGGATTCCGGAGAAGACCGTGACCGCGACGGAGTAGGGGAGCAGGCCGATCGGCACGAGAGCGGCTGCCACCCAGGCCGGGTAGACGAAGTTCTCCTTGCTCGCGATCACGTCCGTCGTGTGCGCCGGGTACGGCGAGGTTCCGTGGACGAAATCTCGTCCCGCCTGCCAGAAGACGTGGAAGTCGAAGCCGAAGAAGGTCTCGCGCAGCAGCGCGAACCGTGCCAGGAGGGCAAGCGGCAGGATGCCCAGGAACACGAAGGCGAGTACCCGGCCGATCGCCACGCGCAGCCCATGGTGCGTCCGTCGCAGGTTCTGCGACGTCTGAGCGCCCGGTACCTGGGCGCATATCGCTTCCATCACGAAGACATCATGGGGGGAATCGGCGCATGCCCCCACCGTTGTTCGGCTAGACGTTCTTCGCCGTTCGTCTAGGAAACGCTTGGTTACTGGGCTGCCGCGGGCGGACGCCAGCGGAGCAGGTTGACGCTGAGCGTCGTCGGGC
>WNFU01001661.1_pt1 | contig 31164 bp, 29 predicted proteins | sample 5400121 | NCBI WGS metagenome assembly WNFU01 (sample SAMN13153360, study PRJNA577476) | soil metagenome | isolation source: 100 cm soil or saprolite under grassland replicate 1 | place: USA:California | collected 2016-06-15
CCCTCGAAGGGTTGCTGCGTCAGGTCGGTTTCGACGACATCACCACCGAGGCACTGCGCTACCCGCTGGGTGGTGCCACCCGGCACGGGCAGCGCTGGCACGCGTACCTGCTCACGAACATGAGCACCGCCAAGCACCCGATTGTCAACGTGTTCGGGCTGATCGACGAAGCCGACTACGACCGTCGGTTCGAACAGCTGGCCGCCGAGCCTGTGCTCCGCCTGTACGGTGAGGTCCGCTTCCTGGTAACCCTCGCCCGGCGCAGCTGAGCCACGGACCCACAACACCGGCACCCTAACGGCCCCGGCTGCCGGGCGGGCGGGTCGATGCTACGGCCACGGCGACCGGGTAACCGGCCGCCTGCAGCCTGGCCTCGCCGCCCACCTCGGCAACTGCCGCATCGATGCCGCCACACTGGACAGGTCAGCAGGTTTGCAGTACCCCCGACCGCCACCCGTCGATCCTAGGATTGATCGTAACCTGTGCGGCTTTGTCAGGGCGAGCGGCCACGTCAGGCATCAGATCGTCCAGAGCAATCTGCGTCGCCAGAAAGTAGCAGCCGCGACCCGCCCAGCCGTCACCACGAGAGCGCGGCGTTCAGCCGCGGCAGCGGCAGCACCCTCCATGACTTGTCCATGACAACTCTGTCCATTGGCTCCGGATCAGGCCCATCCAGCGAGCCACGCCGACCCGCGCGAGCATCCGGATCTGCCGCGAATCGCGCGTGGTGGGGTGCGGCGGTGTCTGGAGCCTGGGACTGAGGTTTCGACGTAGCAGCGGGGCGGTTCAGCGGCATCGGCTGCGGCGGGCTGTGTCTACCGTGGGGCATGCCTGGTGTCGGGCATGTTGCAGGCCGGCACGGTGGTCCATGCCGGCTGCAACGTGGTGGCGGCAGTGCGCGTCGCCGGGTCAGATGTTGGCGAGCGCCTTGTCCCGAAGGGCTTTCAGGACCGAGAGCCGGTCCTCGGCCTCGATGCGGCGGGTGGTGATCCGGTCGGGGTAGCAGCGTAGGAACATGTTGGTGAAATGGGTGCCGTAGTGGATGTAGTCATCGCCGTTCGGGTTGTCGAGGGGCCGGACGACCGCGTTGAAGTTGGGTTCGTGGAAGTACGCCATGGCGTACCGCTCGCGGGTGTTGAGCGTCACCTTGTGCGGCGTGGACAGTAGCCGGCCGCCGGTGAGGAACTGCAGGATGTCGCCCGGGAAGACGGTGAAGACGCTCGGCTGCGGGGGCACGTAAGTCCACGGTTCCTCGTTTTCGTACATGCCGGCCGAGCTTTCCGACTCCAGCCAGTTGCGGTTGCGGTGTTCACCTTCGACAGGGGGCCGGACGAACAGGCCACCGACCTCGTCCTGCGCGGCGATGACCAGCAGGCCGTAGTCGGTGTGTGCGCCGATGCCGCGCGAGGTCTGCGCGGACAGCGCGGGGAACCGCAGCACACGCATGTGGTGCCAGCCGTCGTGGGTGAGCCGGGTCAACGCGTCGATGTCGTCCAGGTCCAGGCCGAGCGCGACGAGCCGCAGCAGTTTCTCGCCGATCGAGCCGAGTTGGATGGTGAACGCCTGCATCCGCCGCGCGTATTCGGCGCTGGGCCACGGCACCGGGCCGTGGCAGGGCCACTGCTGCTGGACCAGCGGGTCGCCGGGCGCGAGGTCCTTGCAGACGGTGAAGATCTCGGAGTAGTCGGCCTCGCCCGCGGTGACCTCTTCTCCGGAGGCGATGTAACCGCTGTAGGACAGGTCGCTGACGTGGCGGGCCTTGACCTCCATGGGCTGTGCGAAGAACCATCTGCTGGCCTCGATCGCGTCGGCGGTGACGCGGTCCTGGGCCGGGTCAGTGGCGACTTGGAGGATCCCGTCCTCCTGCCAGGCGCGGACCAGGTCGTGCCCGAGGCGCACGTCGGATTCGGTTCCGGTAACCGCGTCCGGTAGTCGAAACGTCTGCAGGGTTGTCATCATGGACTCCTTCGGGTTGATGGTTCGTCACGCGCCCGCCGGCGGTGAGCGGCACCGTCACCGGGCCAACCGTGACCGACCCGCGGCCTTCATGCGGCGGCGGTTGGCGGTGCGGGCAAGCACGGCCAAGTTCGGCGGCGCGACGGCGCCCGGTCACCGGGCCGACCTCCCGCGCGAACGCGGCCACTGCTGTTCCTGGTAAGGCGCGGACGAGCGCCGACGCTGCGCTCGTCCGCGACGGCGTGGCTAACGATCATGTCGTTGAGGGGCATGGCCAGGCGAGCGGGAATCCGCCAGGCACTGCACGAGGTCGGCCGCTGGGCACGGAACGGGGACCTTCGAGCGACCGGCCCGATCTCGTCGCTGAGACGGGCCGGTGTGCCTACGATTCTCACGGCCACGCAACGCGTTCAGCCATGTCCACGCAGACAACGTCCTACCGTCGACGACTGTGCCCGTGCACTACTTTGCCGCGACCGGCGCGCGGTGCTGATCTGCCGCAGCTCGCACGATGTAACGACGCATGACTGAAGCACCTACTTGACACGGCCAGAACGATGGAGGCGTGCTGATCGCTGGGATCGACGAGGTAGGTATGGGCTGTATCGCAGGACCGGTCTATGCCGCCGCAGTCGTGCTACCCGCCGATCACGGCATCGCCGGCCTTCGCGATTCGAAGAAGATCAGTGCGGGCAAACGTGAACAGCTGGCCGTCCAGATCTGCCAACGCGCACAGCTCTTCGCCGTTGCAAGCGCGTCCGTCGAGGAGATCGACACACTGAACATCCTGTCCGCGTCCTGGACTGCGATGGCGCGGGCTGTCGCCCTGTTGGACCCGCGGCCGACACTGTGCCTCGTTGACGGCGCCCATGCCCCGGAGCTGGAGGTGGCCGAGGTAAGAGCGGTGCCTGGCGGCGACAGAACAGAGGAAGCGATCATGGCTGCCGCCATCCTGGCGAAGGTTGCCCGTGATGCTGAGATGGTTCGCTTGGACGCGCTGCACCCCGGCTATGGATTTGCCCAGAACAAGGGCTACGGTGCGCCGGCGATTGCGGCTCTGAACGCGCTCGGCGTCTGCCGACCGCATCGCCGGACGTTTGCACCTGTCCGATCTCTCTTGAGTGGCTGACGGCGTACTGACCGCCCCGAGATGCTCGCCGCCATCCTGATCTGCCGCTGTCCGGGCTGCCGCAGGGCGCTCGCTGACCAGAGCAGTTGCGGCCGATGACGGGCACCTGACGGGGTACGAGATCCGCACGCCGGCGGATCCGGACGACCCTGTGACCGCCGTCGTGTTCCTGTCGGCCCTCGGCTTGCCGTTGTCCGCGGAGGCGGTGGTCACCGGCGTGCTGTTTGCCGAAGGCGCCGGACCGGCCGACGCGGTCTGCGGCAGCCGGTTCCTGCACGCCTCGTCCGGCAGCGCGTGGATGACCCGGCAGGTGCGCGAGTTCACCGGCGCCCGGCACCTGTCGCAGAGCCTGCCGGCCGACCTGGACACCATCGACGAGCGCCCTTACTGACGACCAGCACCGCCACGCTGCCTTGCGGCTGCTGGACGACGGGCTCACGATGATCGACGCGCTGGAAGCCGCCGCCATCATCTGACCAGCCCCGGGCCGTCCGGGTCACGCCGGCTGGAACAGCGCCCCCGCGGCCAAGGCCAGAGCCAACGTGCCCCCGGCTGCGCCGCCGCCGACCAACAGCGAACGGGGAACGCTGCGCGTCTCCCACCAGGTCAGCACACCGGCTACCGCCCCGACCAGCGCGGCAGCCAGCAGCGCGATCGCCGCCCACACCGCCACCATCGACCCACTCATAGTTCTCGAATCTCCTTCGCACTCTCGTGGCATGCCCGTGGCATGCCCGGACGCCAAGGTTGTCCGAGCCGTCGTGCCGAATCCAGGTCGCCTCGACGACGTTTGGCCCGCCCCATATGTGGTACGTCTGATCAACCTTCTTTGATCTCTAATTGGGGAGTATCTTCTTCCTTGTGCGGGCCAAACGTCGTCGAAAACTTCCCGGCCGAGGATATTGGCGATGACGGCGGAGCGGGAACGCGACCGTGACCGGCTGCGCACGGACCGTCTCGTGGTGGAAGCCGCGCAGTACCGCGCAGCCGAGAAAGCGCTGCAGCGGATCTTCGACGGCGGCCGACGACCCGCCCGGATCAAGGTCCGCCGCGCCCTGCTCCTGCAACCCCGGCAGCGTGGCCCGCTGAGCCCAGCCATACGGCTGCTCATGCGTAACGGCACCGCCCTCGGCTTTTACCTCAGCGCGCTTCTGGAGATCCAGTCGCGCCGGCCGCCGCGACGCAACGCAGTGATCGCGAACACGCGGCCACTGGACACCGACGGTGTGAACCTCGGCTGGAAGGCGCTGTTGCCGCACGCGCCGGACGCCAAGGCAACCACCCGGCAGCTGCAGCGGACGCTGGACCGGCTGCAAGGAGCGCGGCTGGTCCAACTCGGCCCGCCACGGATCCGCGACCGCTACGCCGCCTTCCGGCTGATGTCGGAGACCGGCACCATGAGACGTACTCGTTACTCGGTACCGGTCGCCGGTGACGACCCCGTCTTCCGGCTCCCGAAGGACTTCTACCTGCGCGGCTGGGTGCACGTCCTCACCGCCGCCGAGATCATCCTGCTCATGGTGCTGCTCGACCTACGCGAGCAGTTCGGCTCCGGCGGTGTCTACCTCGCCGACACCCGCAAGGCCGAGTACTGCCTGACCAAGGAGGTGTACGAGCGGCACACCGCCCTCACCGCGTACGGGCTGATCGACAGGCTCGACGACCCCGACCGTCGCGGCGATGGAACCATCGTCCGCCGTCCCGCCGACGGTGACCCACCCAGGCCGTGGCGCTTCCTCGTTCACCCGGATCGCCTCAAGCGCGACGCTCATAAGACCGTCGTCGACGCGCTGCGCGCACGATCGCAGCCAGCCGCCTGATGCCTGCACTCCCTTGCCGCGGTGCGGTGTTAGGCCACGTACGCGGATCTGGTTCCCCTCTAGTCAAGGGGTTGCAGCGAGGATTGTTCTACGCTTGCGGGCGGCGGGTCCGGGTTGTGACTTGTCCGAAGAGGCGGCTGTCGGGGTTGGGCCGTCCGCGCTGGATTGCAGAGTCGCTCCCGAGTGTCCTCCCGGACCCGTCCCGCCGGGGCGGGATCGTTTGGCGTCTCGGATCATCTGCTTGTAGACGACGTCGGAGAGGTGGCGTTTGAGCGCGCGGAGGGCTTCCATCGTGGTCTTGCCTTCGGTGAGGCGGCGCCGGTAGTAGGCGCGGCCGGGCGTGTCGTGGCGCAGCTGGACGACGGCCATGATGTGCAGGACCCGGTTGATGCGCCGGTTGCCGAGCCGGGACAGGCGGTGGCGTTGCTGGTCGCCGGAGGAGGCTTCGATCGGGGCGGTGCCGTTCCAGGAGGCGAAGTGCGCGGCGGCGCGGAACCGGGCGATGTCGCCGATGTCACCAAGCAGGCGGGCGGCGCCGGACGGGCCGATCCCGTTGAGGTCGCCCAGCGAGCTGCCGTTGGCGGTGACGAGCTGGCGCAGCTGCTTGTTCGCCGCCCGGACCTTGGCGTCGATGATGGTGAGCTCGTCGATGAGTTCCCGGGCCAAATCGTGGCGGGTCTGGGCCACGATGCCCACCGGTTCGGGGGCGGTGCGCAGCAGATAGCTGGCCTGGCCGCGGGTGAGGAACTTCTTCGCCCCGCCGGGCAGGATCTCCAGCAGCATTCGGTGTGGATGCGGTTTGACGACCTCGGTGCGGGTGCGGCCCAGCTCGTCACGGCGGTGCGAACCGGCTTTCATGGTCAGACGGTGCGCCGGTGACGGCGTTTGCGCGTGTCTCGTTCCTGGCCTGGGTCGCGGCCGCGATGGCGGGCGGGGCGGGCGGGTCGTCGAGGAAGTCGGCGCTCGGGACGAAGAACAGGCCGCCGGTCACCGGGGTGGAGAAGTCGAGGATCCGGTCGTGGCGGGCCGGTGGGTCGCCGAGGAACATCCGCTGCAGCATCCGTTCGGTGACCGTCGGGGTGCGGGCGTAGCCGATGAAGTAGGTGCCGAACTCGCCGCGCCCGACCGCGCCGAAGGGCATGTTGTCGCGCAGGATCCGCTGCTCTGTGCCGTCAGGGTCGACGATCGTGGTCAGCGCGACGTGGGAGTCGGCGGGCTTGACGGCGTCGTCTAGTTCGATGTCGGACAGCTTGCTGCGGCCGATCACCATTTCCTGGGCCTCGACCGGCAGGGCGTTCCAGGCCCGCAGGTCGTGCAGGTACTTCTGCACGATTACGTAACTGCCGCCGGCGAATCGCGGGTCTTCGGCGCCGACGAGGACGGCTGCGGTGGCTGCGGGGCCTACCGGGTTCTCCGTCCCGTCGACGAAGCCCAGCAGATCCCGTACGTCGAAGTACTTGAACCCGTGCACCTCGTCGCGGACCGTCACCGCGCCGCGTACCCGGTCCATGATCTCCGAGGCCAGCGCGAAGCACAGGTCCGGCCGCTGCGCCCGGACATGGAACAGCAGATCATCCGGGGTGGCCACCGCACGGTGGACCGGCCCGACCACCTCCCGGAACGGGTGCAGCTGGGCCGGGCGAGGCCCGGCGAACAGCCGGTCCCAGGCGTGCGATCCGATGCCGGTGACGCAGCTCAACGCGCCTCCCGGCGCCCGGAAACCGACCGCCCGCTGTAACCCCGACAGCTCCGGCAGCAAGGCCCGCACGCGGGACTCGCCTGCTGGGTCGATCGTCACCACCAGGAACAGTGCCGCCCGCGTCAGCGGGCTCAGCACCGCCTGCGGGATGAGCTCTCGCCCCGGCTCCGCCATCGCCGTTCACCCCTGGTTCGTGTCACGGCCGCAGGACGGCCTTGATGACTCCGTCGGCGCGCCGGTCGAACGACTGATACAACCGGGGCGCGTCATCGAGCCGGCCATGATGGGTGACCACAACACCCGGCCGGGCCCGCCCGGACAGCACCAGGTCACGCAGCAGCACCGTGTACCGACGGTCGTGGGTGCGACCGAATCCCACCGAGATGCCCTTGGCGAACAAGGTCGCCCAGGGCACCGTGAGGCGGCCGTCGGCGTGCCCCTCCGGGGCCGGGTGCAGGTCCTTCTCGGCGTAGACGCCGACGATGCCCAGATGCCCGGTCGGGTTGATCAGCCGAGCCAGGTCGCTGATCACCTGCATTGGGTTCTCCACGCCGGGAGTCGTGCGGTCGTGGGCCTGGAACCCGACCGCGTCGATGCCCACCCCGACGCCGTCCATCGCCTCCTCGCCGGGCAGCGGGCCCGGCGCAGTTCGCGGATCTGGTCGACGGGATCCCCGTGCCGGTAGTCGACCGGAACGGCGCCGATCTCGCCGGCCTTGTCCAGCCGTTCGGGTACCGCGTCGACCACGTATACCTCGGCGGCACCCTTCAACAGGCAACTGTAGGCGGTGAGCAGGCCGATGGTGCCGGCGCCGAACACCGCGACCGTCGCGCCCGCGCTCACCTGCGCCAGTTCGGTGGCGTGCCAGCCGGTCACGAACGCGTCGGCCAGCAACACCAGGTCGTCTTCGAGCTCGTCGCCCGGTTGGCCGGGTACCGGGATGCAGTTGGCGTCGGCGAACGGCACCCGCAGCAGCTCGGCCTGCGCGCCCCGATACGGGCCCATGCCGGCGTAGCCGTATGCGGCGCCGAAGCCGCCGGGGCGCACCCGCAGGCAGGCCGCCGACAGGCCCCGCGCACAGTTGACGCACACGCCGCAGTACAGGTGGGTCGGGATCACCACCCGATCCCCGGGCTTGACCATCGCCACCGCGGAGCCGACCTGCTCGACGACGCCGAGCGTCTCGTGCCCCAGCACGAGCCCCGGCGTGGCGCCCGTGCGCCCGTCGTACATGTGCAGGTCCGTGCCGCAGATCGCGCTCGAACTGATCCGCACGACCACGTCGTCGGGTTCCTCGAGCACCGCGTCGGGGACGTCTTCAACCGCGACCGCGCGGGTGCCGGCAAACACGACCGCCCTCATGCCGGCCGTCCGGTTCGGATCATCCGAGCCTCCGTCGCCTCAACCGGGACTGGGCCGCACACCGATCCTCAACATGACGCCTCGCACGCCGCGGTGGCAAGCCCAGAGTGGCGCGGATGCGGTGCCCGATGCGGTGCCCGTCGTCCAGCCCCGCCACGCAACGTGCTGCCCCAGGCACCACGCTGCGCCAGCCGCCAGCCATCCGGCCCGCTCGGCCCGCGTCAGCGTCGCGAACGCACCCATCCTCGGCGCGCCCGCCCGATCCCGACATGCGCCCGGGTCCCGTCTACTGCTGCCGGCTGAGGCTGTCATCACCGGCAGCCGGGCGGCCGCCGTCACCGGCGCCCTTGTTCTTGCTGTCGCCGCTGGCAGCGTATCGTGTTTCACGGCGACCATCGAATATCGTGCCGGCAGCTGAAGCATCCTCTCCTGCGGATGACGTTGGGATCCCCGTTAGCCCTGCATGGATCGAACGCCGCGGCGAGGAGAGCGCCGCCGAGCCCGCCTGGTGGGAGTGCGTCCGGCGTGCGAGTGTCAGGGCATGGTGATGGCCTCGCCGATCGCCTGGGTGTGGCGGCGCGATCCGACCCTGACGAGCATCCGCCGGGCGGCGCGGGTCGCCGTGGTGGCATGCCTCGGCTTCTACGCCTGCCGGTACGGGCTGGGCAACGCCACGATGGCCACCTACGCCCTGTTCGGCGCGGTCGCGCTGGGCATGCTCGCGCAGATCCCGGGTCCCCCGGCGCAGCGCAGCCGCACCATGCTGGCCGTGCTGCCGGTCGGATACGTGCTGGTGACCGCCGGAACGCTGCTGTCAGTGTCGAACTGGTCCGCGGCGGCAGGCATGTTCGTGTTCGGCTTCCTGATCAGCTACGTCGGCGTCGGTGGGCCGCGGCTGGTCGGATTGGCCACCGGGGCGCAGCTGCTGTACATCCTGCCGTGCTTCCCGCCCTACGATCCGGGCTCGCTGGGCTACCGGCTGGCCGGGCTGACCATCGCGGTGCTCCTGCTGGCCGTGGCCGAGTTGGTATTGTGGCCGGACCCGGCGCCGGTGCCGTACCCGGGGCTGCTCGCCGACGCGCTCACCGCACTGGCCGGCTGCCTGACGGCGCTGGCGGACGCGTACGGCGGCGACCCGAACGGCCGCATCCGGGTCGCCGCACTGCTGCCGGACGTCACCGAGGCAGCGGAGACGATCCGGCCGTCCCGGCTGCTGCCGGCGCAGCGGCCGGCCTCCGCCGGCCCGCGCGACCGGGCACTCAGCCACGCCGGCGGGTTGGCGCGGCTGGTGCTGGGCCGCACGGTCGACCTGTACCTCGCCGACGACGGGCATGCGCTGCATGCAAAGGCGGCCGCGGCCCTGCTGCACCAGGTCGCGTCCTGCACCGAGGCGGCGGCCGAGTGCCTGCACGGCGCCGGTCCGCCGCCGGACAGCGCCCCGATCGCGGGCGCGCTCGACACGTTCCGCGCCACCCGCCGGCGGGTGGTACCCGACGGCGTGCACCCCGACCGGCTACGCCTGGGCGCGCTCGCGGTGAGCGTGGGCGAGTGGGCCAAGGCGATGGTCGTAGCGGTCCGGGTGGCCAGCGGGGCATCGATCCACCCGGACACCACGCCGCCGGCTGCCCGGCCCGGTCCGTTCTGGTACGCCTACCAGCCGACCGCCCGGCTGTGGTGGCACCGCTTCCGCGAGCACCTGACCCCCCGCTCGGTGTACTTCCAGGGCGCGCTGCGGCTGGCGGTCGCCCTGGCCGCGGCCCGCTTCCTGGCCGGTGTACTGGACCTGTCGCACGGGTTCTGGGTCCTGCTGGCCACGCTGACCCTGCTGCGTACCTCGGCCGCCGACACCCGGTCGACGCTGCGGCCGGCGCTGGTCGGCACGATGATCGGGTCGGTGCTCGCGGGCGGCCTGCTCCTGCTCGGCGCCGAGCCGCGGGTGTACGAGGTGGCCCTGCCGATCGTCATGCTGGTCGGCTTCGCCGCCGGGCCCCTGCTCGGGCTGGGCTGGGCGCAGGCGCTGTTCACCCTGGTGATCGCGCTGGTCTTCGGCCAGCTGGCGCCGGTGAACTGGCGGCTGGCCGAGGCGCGGGTCCTCGATGTCGCGGTCGGCGCCGCCATAGGTGTGCTGATCGGGCTGTTCGCCTGGCCCCGCGGCGGCGCCGGCGAGCTGTACCGAGCGACCGCCGGGTTCCTGACCGCTGGCGGCGCCGTGGTGCGCGAGACCGTCGCCGTGCTGGCCACCGCCGCCCCGCCCGGGCCGGCGCTGCCGCGGGCCCGCCGGCAGGGCCAGCTCGCCGAGGCGTCCTATGCGCTGTTCCAGACGGAGCGCCACGGACCTTCCCCGGTGGACTGGCAGGCCACGCTGAACACCGGGCACCACACGGTAGGCGGGGCCGAGGCACTGCTGCGTACCTGCCCGACCGGGCGGCTGCTGCCCTGCGCCGGCCCGCTGACCGCGCAGGCCGACGCCACAGCCGGCGGGTACGACCGGTTCGCGGCCGGTCTGCTGCGCAGGCAGCGGGTGCCGCTGGACCCGGTACCCGCGGACCCGGGTGGCTGGCCCACCGACCTCGGGCTCGACCTGTACCACCTCGCCGACCTGCGGGTGTGGCTCGACGGGCTGGCCGACGACCTAGTCCGCATCGCGGCACCCGCCGCCCCGGCCCGCGCCGTGGAACCGGCGCTGACCGGAACCGACCATCGACGCTCCTCGGCGGCTGAGCATCGGACCGACACCACCGGTCGCGGCCGCCCGTGACACCTCCACGGCGTGGTCCAACACCGCTCACCGTTCGATCTCGACCGCCTCCGGCTACGAATGGTCGTTGTCGGGTGGGGCGAGACGCGGTGTAGCCGACCGCGCCGACGCGGCTCGTGCGGTGGTCGCCTGGGCCTGTTCCTACCGGTTTGCGCCGTCTGCCGTGATCGTGGTGATCACGGCGGAGAAGTCAAGGTCACCGGCGCCGTTCTCGGCTGCCTGCTCAAGCCAGTCCCGCGACGCCGAAGCGACCCGCACGCGTCGGCCCGCCCAATCGGCGATCTGGGTGACCAGACGAAGGTCCTTCAGCGCCAGGCTCAGCTTGAAGCTGGGCGGATAGTGGCCGGACTCCACGTTGGCGCGTTTGGCCTGCACGGTGCCGCCGATCGGGGACTCGGCGAGCACGTCCAGCAGGACGGATCGGTCGAGCCCGAGCGCGTCGCCGAGGGCGAGCGCTTCACCGAACGCGGCGATGGCCGCACCGAGCACCGAGTTCACGACAACCTTGGTGGCCGCGCCGGCCCCCGGCCCGCCCACGTGGTACAGCGTGCCGAGCGGGGCCAGGATCGCCGCGACCCGCTCGAAGGTGGATTCGTCCGCGCCGACGAAGATGGCCAGCCGACCCGCGGTCGCCTCGGCAACACTTCCCCGCACCGGGGCGTCCACCATGGTCACGCCGTGCGGCAGCCGGGCGGCGACCGTACGGACCGCCTCCGGACCGACGGTTGACATGTCGGTGAGCAGCCGACCCGGGGTCAAGGCGGCGGCCAGGCCGTCCTCGCCGAGTACCACCTGCTCCAGCGCCTCAGCGTTGGTCAGCATGGTGATCGCGGCGTCGACGCCCGCCGCGGCCTGCGCCGGTGTCGACGCCACCGACGCTCCCCGGTCGGCCAGCGGTTTGGTCTTCTCGATCGTCCGGTTCCACACGGTCAGGTGGTGGCCGGCCTCGATCAGCCGGGTCGCCATCGGCGTGCCCATCAGTCCGAGGCCGACAAAGGCGATCTTCGCCATTGGTTGCGCCCCCTGTCTCACATGCCTTCCGGATGCGGGCCCCACACGGGTACGGCATCCACCAGGATCGCGTCGATGTTCTGGAGGTCGGAACCGGACAGCTCGATGCCGGCCGCCGGGGCGGTCCCGTCGAGCTGGGTCGGCCGGCGCGCGCCCACGATGGCGACGTCGACGGCGGGATTGGCCAGCGTCCAGGCGACCGCCAGCTGGGGAAGGCTGACGTCCCGCTCCCGCGCGAACTCCTTCAGCCGCTCCACGACCGCCAGGTTGCGGCGCAACGTCTCGCCGGTGAAGTCCGGGCTCTTGCTGCGCCAGTCGTCGGCGTCGAACGTGCTGGACGCGGTCATCCGGCCGGAGAGCAGACCGTGCGCCAAAGGCCCGTACACCAGCACACCGATGTCCTGCTCGGCCGTGTACGGCAGGATCGTCTCCTCGATCTCGCGGCGGAACAGGTGGTACGGCGGCTGCAGCGTCTCCACCCGGCCGAAGCGGCCCAGCGCCCGCATCTGTTCCACGTCGTAGTTCGACACCCCGATGTGGCGGATCTTCCCCTCCCCGACCAGTTCTTCCAGCGCGCTGGCCGTCTCCTCGGGCGGAGTGCGCGGATCGGGCCAGTGAACCTGGTAGAGGTCGATGTAGTCGGTACGCAGGTTGCGCAGACTGGACTCCACCCCCGTACGCAGCCACCGCCGGGTGGCGTCGCGCACCATACGGTCGCCGTCCATCCGCAGCCCACCCTTGGTCGCGAGGACCACCTCCTCCCGGCTGGTGCGCTCCCACAACGCGTCCGCGAGCAAACGCTCGGCCACGCCGAACCCGTAGCCCTGCGCGGTATCGAACAGGTTGATCCCCAACTCCAGGGCACGACGGATGCAGTCCCTGCTCTCCTGAAGGTCAGCCGGCCCCCAGTCGCCACCGAACGCCCACGTCCCGAACGCGACCGCGGACACCTGAAGATTCGTCTGTCCTAGTCGAACCCGCCGCACGCCGCTTCCCTTCCTGCTCTCGTCCTCGACGAATGCCGGTCGAAGTGGTCTGGGTTTACTCGCTTCCCGTTGGTGTCGCGGCGGGCCCGGCCCGTAATGGTGCCGCGCCGCACGCACGTTGTGTCACCACCAGCATTCGCCCTGATTGCAGGTTTCGCGAGTCCCGCTACCCGCATCTACCGGGATCGGTATCGGTAACCTGGGCCGGTGGCCTCCGCATCCGAGCACGGGCCCCTGCCACGACTGCTGATCGGGCTCACCGTCGTCACCGGGCTGGTGGACGCGTTCAGCTACCTGCGCCTAGGCCACGTGTTCGTCGCGAACATGACCGGCAACGTCGTGTTCTTCGGCTTCGCGCTGGCCGGCGTCGGGGAGATATCGGCGGTCGCCAGCCTGATCGCGCTCGTCGCCTTCGCCGCGGGCGCGGCGCTGGGCGGCCGGCTGGCCCGCCAGCCGCAGCCGCACCGCGGCCTCCTGCTCGCCGCCGCGTGCCTGGTCCAGGCAGCACTCGTCCTCGCCTCGGCGATCCTGGTGACCGTCGCGGGCACCGGGTCGCTGGCGACCCGGCTGGTACTGGTCGCGCTGCTCGCCGTGACCATGGGTGGGCAGAACGCGGTCGTGCGCCGGCTCGGCGTACCGGACCTGACCACCACCGTGCTGACCTTGACCGTCACCGGTCTCGTCGCCGACGCCTCACCGGCCCCGGTACGCGCACGCCGGACGCTCGCGGTCCTCGCCATGCTGGTCGGCGCATTGATCGGCGGGGTACTCCTGCGCTGGGTGGCGACATCGGCGCCGCTGTGGCTGGCGACCGTCCTGCTACTGGCCTGCGCCGCCAGCGGGTACACGGCCACCCGTTCGCCCCGCTCGGCCGCCTGGCGGTGACCGGCTCGATGAGGGCCAAGCGTCGTCGGCTCCCTGATAAGCCCGTACCTCAGCAGCTACGAGCCTGTGGAAGCACCAACCTGCAAGAACCACCGGAGGCCACCCCAGTCGGAGTAGCCGCGCCGCCCCATCCCCTGAGCACAGGAAGCGAGCTCGCGCTCACTTGATCAAAAGTGATGCCCCGACATTCGCCAGCGCACCACTGTACTTCGATTGATCTCCACTTAGCTTAGCGTGACGGATGCGGCTCAATCCGCCACACCGAATCCGGCGGACAGCAGCAGAACCACAGCAGTAGGCGAGGATGCCGGCACTCGAAGCATCAACCTGCGCAAACACGCGAACGCGGCCGGGCCGATACCATATTCCGATCAAGGCGAGGAACAGCAGGAACGCGCGCATGCACCTAGGCCGCGAGATCAAAAAGATACACGTTCGTCTCTAGCCCAGGGTGGCGAAGCCCCGCAACGCCCGGACAGCGACATGCCCCGTACCCGCCCTGGAAAGAGACTGGTCAGCACCGCGCGATGATGCATGCGCCGCAACCGCGGCGCGGTGATCATGTCGGCGCGGGGCCCAGGTAGCTGCGGGCGGCGCCGACCGAGCCCGCTGAGGAGCGCCACCGAAATGATGGACGACCTGCGTCCACCACGTGGAACGACCTCCAGCGATCAGCGGCGCAACCCTTGCAAGCCCGGCCGCCGCCATCGACAACGCCATGGCCAACCACGCTACGAACCAGGCCCTCACCGTCGACCGGAAGGACCAACCTGCAAAATCCTGCGCAGGCTCAGCATTCGCCCTGAGCCTCAACCCCAAGGCACTGACCAGCGACAACACGTCGAACTCGACCGGCCAACAAGATCGAACAGATGCAGGTTTGTCTCTTGCCGGGGGCACGTCAAAGAACCACAAAATCGGAGCGTGGTCGGTCGACAACTGATCGTCAGTGCCACGTACTCGCTCGCTTGATCCGCGCAGCGGCACCAGACTCGGTCTGGTGCCGCTGCCAGTCGAGCGAATCGCCGTTACCCCGCGATGGCGGGGAGCGCACCCTCGGGTCGGCCGCTCCCGCTGCCGTACCGGGTTGAGGACCAGCAGCATCAGACACATAGGGTGGTCCCAACGCGCGCCAGATGGGGGCGTGGGTTGTCTCAGATGGACGGTAGTGGTGACGCACCAGGAACAGCCGGCGACGCCTCGGCTGACGGTCGTAGGCTCGGGCCGGTCGACCGACCGTGCCGGCGGTCTCTGGGCCGCGGTGCTCGACGGCTCGGCGGCGATCGCGGCCGGGGGTGCCGTCGCGGGCGGATTCGGCGTCGAGGCGCTGAAGTCGGTGATGACGGGCGACCAGGCCGGGCGGTGGTGGTTCTTCCTCGGTTGTGCTTGTGGTCTGGCCTTGATCGTGCTCGGATTTTGGCTTCGGGGGCAGGCGCGTCGCCAGGTGCGGATCGGCATCGTGGTGACGGCGGTTGACGCCCGGCGAGGTCTGGCGCGGGCACGTCAGCTGAACCAGCAGGCCGAGACGTTCAGCCAGAACACCTGTGCTGTCACGCTGAAGACGGAGGTCGAGCTGTCCGGGGACGGCGCTCGGGACCGGGTTCTGGTCGATCGCCTCGCGGACGAGACGCTCGCCGCGACGATGATGGCGGAGCGCCTCACGCCGGATGCGTGCCGCATCAACTTGATCCCGACGATGCCGTTGAACGTCGCCTTCTGGTTCGGCGCCAAGTTGGGGTATACCCACGCGCGCGAGGTATCGGTGCACGCGATCCGCCAGGCCGACGGGTCGCCGCCGTACTTCCCGGCGACGGTCCTGCGGACGTTGGAGTCGGGCACCGAGCCACTCGTTGCTGACCGACTGGAGGCCGTGGATGGCGGCGACCCGTCCAAGGTCGCACTCGCCCTGGACCTGCAGGGCTTTGGCGACCAGTTCCTCGATCAAGTCGTGGCCGCTTGTCGGCAGCACAACATCGGCTTCCTCCTGCGGCTACGGAGCCCGTCCGCTCGGCTGGCGGAGAACATCGAGACGTTCACCGGGGTCGTCGAGCAGACTTGCCGGTTGTGGCGTGAAGCCCCCTTGCCCGCCCGGGCTCGGACCGGCGATCACGCGATCTTCCTCAGCGGGCCGGTAGCGATCTCGGTCGCGCTGGGCGCCCGGCTCGCCGCGCCCGAGAAGGACAAGTGGACCGCGTTCACGTTCGACAACGCGACCAGCCGGTACGAGCCCTTTCCGGTGCGTTCGACCTCCACGTGACGAGTCGCTCGTATGGGTGACCTGACCAGTACGAAGGAATGTCGTACCCCGTCCCTACTGTGTATGCGTCGGGGTTGCCCCGAGGTCAGGGAGGGCCGGTCGCGCCGCGATCCGGTGACCGACAGGGTAGGGCCGGCGTTCGAGTGAACAGGGGGGTATATGAGCTTGGACGAGGCGTTCGACGCCTTCCAGGACAAGGTCGACGCGGACCCGAGGCAGGTCAAGGAGGCCCGCGCTCGCCGCGAGACGTTCAAGGCCGCGCTCGGCGGCGAGTCCGACATCGTCGAGGTGTGGGGTTCAGGGTCGTTGCGACGCAGCACCCACATCGGCCCGAAGATCCACGACCTGGACCTCGTGGTGATCTTCAAGTCGGACGCCCACCCCGGATGGGGCGAGCCGGGAGAGTCCGCCGGCGAGGCCCTGGATGTGCTGGGCGGCAAGGTCAACAAGCTGCTTGGTGCCACGAACGGCACGGTGGAGAAGTTGGTCCGTATCGCCGACCCCCGTGACCACGCGGTCAAGTGCTTCATCGACCTGCAGGGCGACGACGACGCGTTCACCGTCGACGCCATGCCCGCGTTGAAGCACAACCGGGCGCTGTTGATCCCGGAGAAGAACTCCAGCATGTGGATACCGGCCGATCCGATGTACCTGGTGAACGAGATCGCGAAGCGCAGCGCCAAGTGGGACTACTACCTGCGCATGATCCGGGTGCTGCGGCGCTGGGGACGCGGCGCGGATGTCGACGGCAAGGTCAAGTCGCTGGTGATGGAGGTCCTCGGCCTGCACCACCTGCCGACCGCATACGCGCGGCCGGAGGCGCTGAAGCGGTTCTTCACGGCCGCGGCCACCGCGGTCGGCAACGGTCCGGTGCTCGACCCCGCCGGACTCTGCGGGGAGATCCAGCCCGACCTCGACCGTGTCGGTCTGCGCGGCTCGCTGCTGAATGCCGCCGACCTGGCCGATCAGGCGTGCGAGGCCGCCGACCAGGGGTACACCGACGACGCGAAGCGGCTGTGGCGCGAGGTGTTCGGCGACGACTTCCCGGCGTCGAAAGGCAAGATCAGCGGCACGCCGGCTCTGATCGTACCGACGGTGGCCCCCCGACGGATCAAGGACGCGCCGCAAGGCTGACGATGACCAACGTCCGCGACATAACGCCGATCAATTGGTGGGACGCCGAGCCGAGCCGCCACGCCAAAGATCAACAGGAGGTGGCGGCCCGGTTCCCCGACCTGCGCTGGGTGCCAGAGAACCCAGGCCGCTGGGAGGGGCGCCTGCCGATGTGGCCGCTGGACCGGACTCCACCGGCCGGACTGTTGGATCTACTCGGTGGCGAGGGCATGCAGGTCGTGATCCTGTACCGGCAGGCGTACCCGATGGTGCCACCCCGGATCTATCCGGTCGACCCCCGACCGGAGCCGCTCGAATGCACCCAGCACCGCTGGCACGTCATGGGCGATGGCAGCCTGTGCTTGTTCCAGACCGAGACGGCCTGGGATCCCGCCGACTCGATCTGCGACCTCCTTGTCAAGGCTGCGGCCTGGCGAGTGGAGTACGCCCTCCTCAAGGCCGGTGCCCTCACCGAGATGACGGTGAACGGCATCGTCAGAGACTCGCAGCACGACGACTTGATCACGCGGGCCGCGTTGTCCGTTGCGGCCGACGCCGAATCTGCACAGCTCGCTGAGAACCGATGATCGGCCCCCTGGTGCTGTTGCCGCGAGACGCGGTCCGCCACCTTTGCTCCCCCAGCGCGGGGTCCCACGGCGAGATCAAGTTCACGGGCTCGCGCCTTGACGGCCTCATGGCTGTCAGCTTCGTTCACAACGGCGCCTTCGGGCACGGGGTCGCGCTGCGGGCGAAGACTCACCCGATGAACAGCTCCGGTGGGGCCGGTAACGGATTGTGGTGCAAAGTCGAGGCGGACCTCCACCTTGCCTGGCATGAGATCGCCCGGCGGCACGCGGCGATGACCACCCTCGCCGCCTTCAAGGAGATGATGCCGGTCGGCCTGAAGGATCCCGGCGTCAACGGCTACATCGTGCTGACGTACGCGCCCGGAGCGGACGCCGCGCCGTACAACGAGATTCCCGTTCCGCTGTTCGCGGCCTGGTACGCGACGCGAGGAGGTGTCGAACCAGTCCCAGTGGCGGTCGAGCCGGAGACGATCGGGATGGGCCAGCTGCATCCGTTCTGGCCCGTGGACGACTTGTCGGCGGTCACCGTGACGGCCATCGGCTTGGGAAGCATCGGAGGGGCCGCTGCCCTGTCGCCAGCCCGATACGGCCTCGGCCGGCTACGACTTCTGGACCCCGATCGTCTGCTGTGGCACAACCTTGTCCGGCACGTTCTGCCCGAGCGCTTCGTCGGTCAGTACAAGGTCGACGGGATGCACGAGTACCTCAAGGAGCGACATCCCGAGATGACCGTCGAGGCGCACCGTCTCGACGTTGTAGATCAGGCCGACTGTGCACGCGGCCTGCTGGCCGACACCGACATCGTGTTGTGCTGCGCCGACGGCGTGGCAGCTCGACGAACAGTCAGTCACCTCGCCCGCCGTGCCCGACGCCCCGCAGTTCTAGCGTGTGTATTGTGCGACGGCAGCATCGGCGAGATCATTCGACTGCGGCCCTGGTCCGACCACGGCTGCCTGCTGTGCCGCCGACAAGCACTCGTAGACGCCGATGTTCTTGATCCCGAGCCAGCCCTCGAGGCTAGATATGGCACCGGTACCCTGCACCGCCCGATGACCGCCGTAGGCGCGGACCTCTTCCTCGTCGGCGACCTCGCCGCGAAGATCGTTGTAGCGTCGGCACTCGAAACAGCCGGCCACTTTGAGCATCGCCTGCCCGGTGAACAGCTCACCATCGGACTGCAGGCCCGCAGGGGCTGGAGCGGACCATTCGACCTTGGATATACCGGCCAAACCCGCTGGACGGCCGCCGCCCCACCGCGGCCGGACTGCGTTACCTGCGGACAACAGTGATTGCCGGTCCCCCCACCGAGATCGTTCCAAGCGCGCCGGTCGCCATACCAATCACGGTGGAATCCTGGGGGTTCAAGTCGGTGGGCCACACGAACCATTTCCCATGGCCCACGATCTTGGACATCGCCGTATTCCTAGAATAGACCACGCCTTCCCCCCGCGTTGCGACTTCGCGTCAGGGCTGGAATCGGTGCGATCAGCGGCAGATCACGCGGGTGATGACCGCAGGGAGAGGCGTTCGCTTCTATGGTCGGACAACGTCGCCGGACTGGCATTCGGCGCAACTGGCAGTGGTACCGGTCGCGACGGCTGGTCGAGCCGCACGGCGGGGTCATCGTGGCCGAGTTCTTCGACATCGGCCAGAGCCGGTCGCTGCCCTGGCGGCGACGGCCCGAAGCCAGCGCCATGCTCAAGGCGCTGCGCGACCCGAACCGGGGATTCGGTGCCGTCGTGATCGGCGAGCCGCACCGGGCGTCTGGGGGCTTGTCCCGGGCAGTTCGCGGCAGATCCACCCCCGGGGACGCGACGCCGCTACACTCCACAACGGCGATTCGCCGGCAGCGATCCATGATCGAGTGGGAGATGACGTTCTTCAGCTCACCGAGTCCGTTTGGCATGCCGGAGTGGACGCCGCAGCGCCAGCAGGTTCACAAGCATCTCCAGGATCGGGCGTCGCCACTTGCCGGGTTGTACGCATCGGCCATCTTTTTCCTGGTGGTGCCCACCTGGCCCGGCCGCCACTACCTGCTGGGTCATGCTGTCAGAGAAATCGCCCAACGCCTGCCCGACTTCCTCGACCCCCAGCCCCGAACCAGGGCGGATGACGCGAAGGCTCTGAAGTCGTTCGTAGTTGCTTGGAGCGCGGCAGGCTTACCCGTAGGCGTTGGTCTGACTGGGCTCGACCTGCCGTCAGGTTCGTTCCCAGAGGATGGTGGCAATGCTTCCGCTGACCAGCCAATGGATCAGGACATCCTCCCCATCCCGTTGGATGTCGCCAAAGCCGCCGCGAGTCTTGTTGAGATTCACCTGCGAGGTACGACCAACAACTACAGCAAGGCCGCCTCGATCATCTTGACTGGAGGGCATCGTGATCGGGAGGTGATCTCTGGAGGGACCATAGCTGCTCGCGATCCGACCGTGCTGCTCTGGATCAATACGGTGGCCTGGTTCATGGAGTTCACCCACATCAGTGACAAGCAGGACAAGACCCTGCCTCCCGACGGCGAGCTGGTTCGCCGATTCAAGGTCATCGAGGACATGTTGGAGTCCATTCTTTCGTCGTTCTACCAGGTGATCGACGACCTGGATAAATACTTGGCGATCGCCAACGCACCTGTTGGATCCCCAAGCCCCACCCCGTCGGCGCGCCTGGACCATTCGCCTGAGAGCGAAGGTGATCCGCGTGACTGAGTGGAAGGTACCAACAGACCAGGAACTCGATCAGGTCTTGAGCCGGCTGGGGAACGAGCAGCATCGTCGTTATTTCTACGAGCGCCTGGAGAACCCACGCTGGCTGCGCCGGCTACACGAACGTCATCGCCTCTTCGGCGCCCCGCCCCAACCGTGGACCGACTCTCAAGGGGAGACGCGGCTACCCCGGTGGCCTGAAGGGGACTATCTCGCGCGAATGGCGACAAACGAGCCTGAGTTGGCGGTTGAGATCGTGACCAAGGCTAAACCGACAACAAACTCGCTCGTTCACCGGACCTTCCTTGAGGTCGCTCTCGCGATTCCGCCCGCGCAGTCAGCTCGTCTTGTCCCGCTTGCCCGGAAATGGCTTGAAAGCCCATCCAAGGACTGGTTGGGTTCGCATCGACTTGCCGAATGGGCCGCTCACGTGGCCCGTGGTGGCGACGCCGGGACGGCGCTCAAGCTGGCGAGAATGCTTGTCGAGGTACGTAGAGGCGAGACTCCTACGACGCCCGTCCGCGACACGCGCGCTCGGGGTGGAGTCACCACCTGGCTGGACTCCTACGACTACGCCGATGCTCTGCGCACGATGCTCCCCGATCTGATTGCCGCCGGAGGTCTTGCCGCTCTTGAGCTGGTGAACAACCAGCTAGAGACATGGCTGCGACACGGTGGGCAAGGCATCGTGGACAGCCTTCGTGACTACTCATGGCTGTGGCGACCATCGATCGCATCACACGAACAGAACATGGGCAACACCATCGAGGACGCGTTGATCGATGCGGCGCGGGACGCAGCCCGCCTTGTGGCAGAGCGAGACGATGTCCAGCCTGCTGATGTGGTCGCTGCCCTCGAACGCCGTCAGTGGACGGTTTTTCGCCGTCTGGAGTTCAACTTTCTGGCCGATCTGGTTTCAGAGAGCCAGGACCGCGAATCCGCCGCGTTCACTCTGGCCCGTCAGCGCGTCCTGGACGCCGGGAATCTGAACGACTACAGCCTGGTGCATGAGTACAGCGCAATCACTCGCGCTGTTCTGCCCCTACTTGACGAGGCTGAGACGGCGGCCTGGACGAGCCTGATCGAGCAAGGTCCGATCATCGACGAGGCCGATCTGCGTGAAAGGCTCGCACCTGACCCTCAAGCGGGCAACGATGTGGACGCCGCTGACGGTGATGCTCGCGCCGTAGAACCGACCCTCGATGAGCGCGTGGACCTCTACCGCGAAGTTTGGCGGCGAGACCGCCTGGGTGCGGTACGGGAGGCGCTACCCCCACCTCTTCAGGACCGCTACGCGGAACTGGCGCGGCGCTTTGGCGAAGCACAGAACAGTGACTTCGCGACTTACACGTCGGCGATGTGGGTTGGTCCAAGCAGCCCCAGCACACAACAAGAGATTCTGGAGCTAAACGTCGACGACCTGATCTTGTTTCTGCAGCACTGGCGCCCGGGACCACGCACCTGGCCTCCGGGGCCATCCATCGACGGACTGACACAGGAACTCCAAGCAGCGGTTACGTCTGATCCGCGCCATTTCGCCGAGCGTGCTGAGGACTTCGCTCCATGCGGGCGCTCGTTCGTCAAGGCAATTCTTCAGGGCCTTGAGGCCGCCCTCCGAGGTGGCCTGTCATTCCCCTGGGCATCAGTGGTCAGGCTGTGCGCGGCAGTCGCCTCGCAGGTCGTTGATGATACTGAAGCCGACGCTGGCATTCATGAAGAGGATCCGAGCTGGCGATGGGCGCAGAGAGCGGCCGCGTCGCTGCTGTTACAAGGGCTTCAACCGACCGCGGAGGAACTGCCCCGCTCGCTCGGCGAGCAGGTACTGACCGTGCTGGCCCAACTCGTCGAAAGTCCAGAACCGACACCTGACGACGACCGGCAGGGCTATGGCAGCGACGGTGAAGATCCGGTGACCGTTGCCCTCAACAGCACGCGAGGGCAGGCGTTGCGTGGGCTGATTGCCTATGCGGCGTGGCAGCTTCGTCAAGAGGGAACCCAGCCACAAGAGCCACCAGACGCATCGGGAGAAAGTACGCCGGCCAGGCAGGCCGAATCAGGTCCGGAGGCAGGACTCGCCAGCGTCCCCGACATCCTTGACAGGCACCTCGACCCCACTGCCGATCCTTCGCCAGCCGTACGTTCCGTGTATGGACAGCACTACCCCCAACTGCTCCACATCATGCCGGAGTGGGCGCGCTCAAGAGCCGTAAGAATCTTCGGGTCTGACACGCCGCTAGACCGCCAGCAACACGCCGCCGGTGTTGCGTTCCTCGCCTTCAACCAGCCCGCACCCAGGCTGCTCGACGCGCTGAGCACCCAGTACTCAGCGTGGGTAAATGCCGCGGCGGCAGGGGACTTCGACGAAAAGCCGCTCTACGGGTTCGAGTCGATCGCTGGGCGGTTGGCCGCGCACCTATTGCTGCTGTACTCCTGGGGACGTATCGATCTTGAAACCGGACTCCTGGCCGACTTCTTCGAGACCGCGCCAGCTAAGGTCCGGGCCGACGGTCTGAGCCACTTCGGATGGTTGCTCTGGAGAAGCAAGGGAACAATACCCGACGATGTTTTAGCCCGTCTTCAGACGCTATGGGAGAGACGCCGACAGGCACTTGTCGAGGCGATCGAGGCAGGCGCTCCCGTAGAAGAAGCCGGCACGTCGCCCACAGCCGAACTCACCGCGTTTGGCTGGTGGTTCCGGTCCGAGAGGTTCGACCGCCGATGGGCACTCGACGAGCTGCTCGTCGTCCTTCGTTACACCGCCGATGTCGAGAGCCTCGATGTTGACCTCACCGAGCAGGTTGTCCAGGCGGCGCATACCGATCTCGATGCGGCACTGGACGCCTATGACCTTCTGCTTCGCTCAGCGCGACAGGGTTGGCGCCTGACTGAGGTTGTTCGTGAGGGCTATGACCTCCTGGCTGCCGCCCTCAATAGCGGGCGAGCCCAGCTCGTCGAACACGCGACCCGCCTCATTGACGAGATTGCAAGCTGGGGGTTCCTAGACACCCGTGGCAACGTCGAGGCAGCTTCTAATCGCGCGAGAGACGAAGACCAGGCGCAAGGCGGCTAGATACGCACCCAGCCTACGCATTTCAACCCCTAGTGAGATCAGTCGAGACCCTTTCGGTGCGGTGGCGTGCCGGCGGACGCCCTCGCCCGCGGGAGTCGGGGCGAGCCGACGTCATGCCGAACGGCAGGCGCGACGAGATTGGGAAGTAGCGTCACTCAGGTGGGTGGTTGGCGGAGTTTTCCCTCGATCGCTGCAGTGATGATGCGCCGCGCGTACTGCTGGACTTCAGAGGGTTTCCCCTTGAGGTTGGCATCGACGGTTTGAGATGGCAGCTCCAGGACGCGCTCGGTTTGAGCGGCCAGTTCGGGCAAGCCGCCGAGGGAGGTGGCGACAGCCTGGAGATTGTTCTCCCAGCCGGCGCGCAGCATGCCGATGACCGCGGGGACCATGATTAGAACGATCTCGGGATGCTGGTCGAGGCGGCCCAGTTCGGACATCCCGGCGTAGTTGTCGTCATCGAACAGGGCGGCCATCATGCGCGCCATGAGCGGCAGATACCGCCACAGCGCTGCGACAATGTGGCGGGCCGTCTCTAACTCCACCTCCGTCGCATCGACGACCGCCCGTAGCGCGTTTGGCACGGCGATGACATCGACAGCGTCGAAGAGCGCCTCGGCCGGGCCGGTCAACCACGGGCCGGCGTCGTGGATGCGGTGGCGCCGGCCGTTAGGGGCTACACCCAGGACCCGCTCGACCGCGTTCGCTTCCTCGGTCGTGGCATCGATCCGTTCCCCGAGGGCAAACATGCGCAAGATCAGCTCGACTGCGCGCGACCGCTGAACGGCGCTTACCCGACCGTGCCGCGGCAGGGAGTTCCGACCTCGTTTAGCCGCGAGCGCAGCGGCCATCAGACTGACGGTCTGCCCCCGGCCGGTGGCCTCGCGGGCATCCAGGCCATGCCGCTTGGCCTCGGCGGCTATCTCCCGCTCGAACAGGTCGAGCATAGGAATTCTCTGGGGGTGGCTTGGCTGTGGTGTGACGTTGCATGAGCACCCAGCGTGCCGGGTTCTGCAACGGATCTCTTAGCGTGTCGTTCTCGTGGCTGGTCGTCGTTGAGGCTGCCGTGGGAGAGAACGAGGTGATGGGAGTGCGGGCGTTCCCGGTGACGATGCCGTCCGGGGTGCGGTACTGGACGGTGCTCGACGGGGAGCTGGTCGTGGTCGGTGTGGTGGACGCGTTCCTGCGGCATGTGCGGTTCGGCCGCGACGGGGCGGAGTCGACCACGAAGGCGTACGCGGGTGGGATCGCGCTGTTCCTGCGGTGGTGCCGACGGACCGGCCGGGACTGGATCGCTGGGGTGGAGCAGCTGGGGTTGTTCATCGTGTGGCTGCGCCATGCTGGTCCTCAGGTGAGCGGCGTCGACGCGGCGCTGGGCGCCGGGGAGGTGCTGGCCGGGCCGGGGGTGGATCCGGTGCGCCGGGAGCGGCGGACCAACGGGGTGCTGGCCGCGGTGCGTGGGTTCGTGGTGCACGCGGTCACCTCCGGGCGTGCGCCGGCCCGGTTGCTGCCCTTGCTGTATGAGCTGGCCGACGACCGGGACCTGCCGGCGGCGGCGCGTGACAGCGACGGTCGGCTGGCGTGGCGGATGCGGGCCCGGCACCGCCAGCCCGAGTCGGACGAGCCGGTGGACCGGGCCAGCGATGAGGAGATCGTGGCGCTGCTGCGGGCCTGCTGTAGCGCGCGGGACCGGCTGATCGTGTTGTTGATGGCCCGCGCTGGGCTGCGCCGCGGCGAGGTGGTCGGCCTGCGCCGCTGCGACGTGCACCTGCTGCTGGACTCCAGCCCGCTGGGGTGTGACGTGGCGCGGGCGCACCTGCATGTGGAGCGCCGGGACAACGTCAACGGGGCGTGGGCCAAGTCGCGCCGGCGGCGCGCGGTGCCGCTGGATTTCCTTGTGGTGCAGGCGTTTGACACCTACGAGTTCGAACGGCTCGAGGTGCCCGGCGCGCAGGAGTCCGACTTCGTGATGGTCAACCTGTTCCGTGCGCCCGTCGGGGCGCCGATGCCACCAAACGCGGTCAATCAACTGGTTGCCGCGGCGTGCCGGCGGGCCGGGCTGGCTCGTCTGGTCACGCCGCACCAGATGCGCCACGCGTTCGGCAGCAACCTGGTCGACGCCGGGGGCAGTATCGACGAGGTTCAGGAGCTGCTGGGGCACGCCTCGATGACCTCGAGTGCGGTCTACCTTCATCCGGATCCCTCCCGGCTGCGCGCTGCGGTGGACCGGGTTCCCACGCCGCGCGAGTGGCAGGGGGCTGGCCGGTGAACCGGGCGACGGCGTCCGCCGCCAGCCGGCGCGGGCGCGACGAGGATGCTCTGCGCGCGCGGCTGGAGGCCCTGCTCGACCCGGGGTTCCTGGCTGAGGCCGGTTGGGACGGCGAGGCTCTGGTGCTGCGCCCGCCGGCTGAGCACCGGCTGCTGGGCCGACCGCTGTGCCGCGCCGAAGGCTGCGCCAAGACCGCCCACAGCGCGTCGCGGATCTGCCGCGGCTGCACCAGCCGACTGGCCAGGCACGGCCTGGCAGCCGATGATGTCGCCGCGCTGCCGGCGCCGCAACGCACCGGCCCGGACCGGTGCGCGGTGCCCGGCTGCCCCCGGGAGTGGCAGTCGGCACCGCGACGGTTGTGCATCGCGCACGAGCACCAGCGGGCGGTCACGCTGAAGCTGTCGTTGGCCGAGTTCCTCGCTCATCCGGCGGCGCGGCCGCTGCCGCGGTTCGGGCCGTGTCTGGTCGCCGCGTGCACCCGCGACAGCCGCAGCAGCAAAGGTGGCTACTGTTACGCCCACGGGCAACGCTTCCGCGCGGCCAAGCTGGCGGACCCGGACATCGACGAGCAGGCGTGGCGTGGCACCGTGTCGGCGGCCTCGGAGCCTGGCCGGGTCAGCCTGCGCGGCCTGGCCCCGCTGGTCGTCGTGCAGGTGTTGTTCGGCCTGCAGCAGCGCACCCGCTCCGGCCGCAAGACCAACGACGACCAGCTGCGCCTGATCTGCAACGCGCTGCGCCGCCAGCAGGTGGCCGATCTCGCCGACTTCAATCAAGGCAAGACCTACGCCTACGTCCGAGGCATGGTCAACTCGATGCTCGGCCATATCCATCGTGTCCTGCTCGACCCGGAAACCGAGCGGGTCAAAGACGTGTGGGAGCTCGCCGCGTTCGGCCACGGCGACACGCTGAAGTTCACCAGCATCAGCCAGCCGTGGCTGCGCGAGACCGCCAAACGGTGGGCGGTCGACGACCTGCCCAAGCGGCGGGGCAACCGCGTCGAGGCCGTGGTGCGCCACCACGTCGGCTGCCTGGTGCGGCTGTCGCAGAGCCTGCGGATGCGCCCCGACCGTGGCGAGGATCCGGCCGCGTTGGGCCGCGCCGACATCGAGAACTTCCTCAACCGGCTGGCCTACCAACAATCGGATGGCCAGATCAGCATCGACGCCCGCATCCGGGCGGCGCAGCAACTCAAGACCGTCTTTGCCCGCATCCGCGCCCTGGGCCTGACCCGCCCCGGCGGTCCCGCCGCCAGGCTGGGCGACGACTTCGTGTTCCTGCGCGGCGACGTCCCGCCGGTGCCTGAACGCGAACCGGGCCGAGACCTGCCGCCGGAGATCATGCGGCAGTTGTGCCAGCACCTGCCCTCGTTGGCCGGCATCGCCAGCGAGGAAGTCCGGGTCGGCATCGAACTGCTTATCGATACCGGCCGCCGCCCGGAAGAGATCTGCGACCTGGCCTGGGACTGCCTGACCTATGACGACGACGGCAAGCCGGTGCTGGTCTACAACAACGACAAGGAGAACCGGCTTGCCCGCCGGCTGCCCATCGCCGAGGCGACCGCGGCGCTGATCGTCGCCCAGAAGCTGCGGGTACGCGACCGCTACCCGCACACCCCGGTCGGCGAGCTGAAGCTGCTGCCCTCCCGTTACGGCGCGGCATCAGCGTAGGAACTTTGGACGGCCGCCACCGGTTGTGGGTCGACAGCCTGCCCACCCTGCGCCGGGCCGACAACACCGCGTTCGACACCGCTGCGCTGGTGCCCTACTGCTACCGGCACACGTACGCCCAGCGCCACGCCGACGCCGGGGTTCCCGTCGACGTGCTGCAACGATTGATGGACCACGGCTCCCTCGACGCGACGAAGCGGTACTACCGGGTCGGGGAGAAACGCCGCCGCGAGGCCGTCGACCGGCTGGCCGCGCTGCAGTTCGACCGGCACGGCAACCGGGTCTGGCGGCAGGCCAAGGCCCTGCTGGACTCCGAACACGCCCGCCGCGCCGTCGGGGAGGTCGTCGTCCCGTTCGGAGTCTGCGCGGAGCCCTCCAACGTCAAGGCCGGCGGCCACGCCTGCCCCTACCGGTTCCGCTGCGTGGGCTGCGACCACTTCCGCACCGACGCGTCCTACCTGCCCGACCTGCAGGCCCACCTCGACGACCTGCTGCGCAACCGGGAACGGCTGCGCGCCGCCACGGACGTGGACGACTGGGCCCGAGGTGAGGCAACACCCTCCGACGCCGAGATCGGCCGCATCCGCCGGCTGATCAACCGGATCAAGGGCGACCTCGACCAGCTCACCGCCGCCGAGCGCGCCGAGGTGGAGCAGGCCGTGGCCACCGTGCGCCGCCACCGCACCGTGATGCTCGGCACCCCGCGGGTGCGTCAGCCGCTGCCCGACGTGCGCCCGGAGCGTTCGGCGTGAGCGGCGCATCACCGGCCACCCCCGCCCGCACCGCCGCCGCGGCCGCCGGGCGCCAGGCCGACTCCGCACGGCGCCGCCAACGCGTCATCAAGGCCCTGAACCACGCCGCCAACAGCGGTGAGGAGATCACCGTCACCGGCATCGCCCGCGCCGCCGGAGTGGACCGCACCTTCCTCTACCGCCACCGCGATCTGCTCGAACAGATCCACGCCGCCGAAGCCCAGCCCCGCAACGCCGCCGGCGTCGGGCCGGCGGTCAGCCGGGCGTCCCTGCAGGCCGACCTGCTCAACGCCCAGCAGCGCGCGGCACGGATGGCCGCGCGCGTGCAGCAACTGGAGAAGCGCCTGTCCGAAGCCCTCGGCGAACAGGCCTGGCGTGCCTCCGGCCTCGGCGCGCCCGACGACGTCGATGCGCTCAAGCAGCGCACATGTACTGGCAGCCCGAGACGGAGTGGGACCGCATCAATGTCTACGAGCCAATCCTCCGCTCGCACAAGCCTGGCGGCGAACCCTTGGTCCGGTTCCAGCCGGGTACGCCGCCCACGCTGGTCGACAGCAGCACTCCGGTGTGAGGTGGCCCGTGTCTGAGGAGTTCCGGTCGGTCCGCGAGACCCTTCTCCGGGCAGGGAACCGGCTCAGGGCGGAGGCGACGGCGCTCGAGGAGCGGGGCGAGTCGGATGCGGCACGGCCGCTGTGGCGGCGCGGCAGGGAGCTTCGCCACCGATACACGGATCTGCTGTCGGAGGTGGCGGTGGCGCGCTCCCCCGACACGGGCGAGGTCGTCCGCTGGGCCATCGACACGGTCGGGTTGGACGGCTGGGAGCTACCGTGGCCCAGCACACCGGATACCCGAGCGGGTACCACGCACCTGGCTGACGATGACCGGCGCGCTGCGGCTGCGCGAGCCGGTGGAGGTCACGCCGTTCCTCGTCCGCCCGGGCCCCGGCGCGCCATTCGTGGTACCCCGTATCCTCGACGCCCCCGGCGTGCGGGCGGTCCTCGCCGAGCTGCCGATCGGCCGGCACACCGGCTGGCCCATCACGTACTTCGGGCCCCGGCCGAAAGACACCAAGCTGGTCAACCTCTGGGGCAGCGACACCTATCAGGTCTACGAGAACGGCGAATGGCTCGGCTGGGACCAGACCACACCCTGGGCCGCCGACTACGACTTCGACCTCGAACCCTGGCTGCGATCCGGGAAGATGCTGTGGATCCGGCCGGGCGACGAGTCCATGGAGCTGCGTACCGGCGTCGAAGGCTGCCCCTACGCCGGTCTGGACGGCGTACGCAAGATTCCATTCATCGAGAACGGCGAGGTTCGCTACCCGACGTGACCTGAGCCGGCGATGAGGGCGGGGAACGGCCGGTAGAAGTCGAACTCCTCGCGGGTTCGCGAGTCGCGGTACACCCAGTCCATCGGACCCACCTGCTCCACGGTCGATCCCCTCGCGTAACCGCGCAGGCTTTCGTAGACGACCCCGACGCCGCCGAAGCTTGGGCCGAACCACAGCTCGATCCGTCGGCGACCGGATCCGACCGTCTCCTGCCGGATGCTCTGGAACACCAGGCCACCGGGTCCTTGCGCCTGGAAGCTGTCCTGGTACGCCTGGTCGTGTTCGCTGTCACCAGCGAGGCGCTCGAAATCGACACCCTCAAAAACGAACCCGGCGAACTCGCGCTTGCTACCCGGCGACCGGAACGGGTAGTCGCCGACCAGGGTGAAGGTGCGGCGCCGCGGATCGAACCGGAAGGCGAGAAGCACGCTCTCCATCAGGTTGTTGAGCGCTTCCTCGGGACGTGACATCGGCTGCATCGGCACCTCCTCACGGGCCTTCATACATGATGTGGGTCAACTCGGCGAAGTCAGGGTGGTTCAACGGCACGATGTTGCCGTCAGCCTCCAGAAACAGCCTTCCGTTGGGGTCGCCCGGGTGGGACTGCGACGACTGCCAACGGAAGTACCCGTTCGCCTGCCGGCTCCATTGGTTGTTCGCCGGGTTTGCCCGGTGGGCCGCATGAAGCGAAGTCGCTCCACGGCGTTCTCGTCCACCCAGATGAAGCCCTCGTGGTCACGCGCGGGTACCTCGCGCCAGTTCCGGGGGCGCTGGCGGCGCAGCGACGAGAGGGATACACCGCGCAGCGAGCGTCTCGGGAACGGTGTCGCGCCGGGATGTCGCGGCCGGTTACCGGGTAGCCCGTGGCCGTGCAGGCTCTGGCCGGGATGGAGCAGGTCCCCGAGCGGGCCCCACAGACCTCTCGCCGCACCGGCGGGACGACCGGAGCGCCGGAGCCTTCCCTTAACCGCCGAGCAGCGCTCCGATCGCCAGGCCGATGAGCTGATCGAGGATCATCGAGGTGATCATCTTGAAGATCGGGATCTCGGCCAATGATGCTCCGAAAGGTTGCGACAGCGGTCGCGACCGCTTGGGCGATCTCGATGGCCAGCGTGCTCAGCTGGACGATGACGTTGATCTTCAGGGCGAGCACCACACCCGCCGCTGTCATGAGCCCCACGCCAACGCCGGTCGCGGCCTGTGCGCCGTTGCGCAGGTTTACCAGCGGTGCTGCGCCACCGGTCCAGCGGTTCTGGAACGCGGCAATCGACTGCCCGACGTTCCGCTGCCAGACCTCCTGCCCGTGCTTGTCAGCGTCGTCGACGACGCTCTGCAAGGTGCCGGCGAAGTCGAGCCAGACTTGGCCCATCTCAAAGAGCTTCTCCTCATCGGCCTCCGGCCAGCTGTATCCGAACATGCCGAGGAGAGAAACCAGCTCACCGGGCAGCTGCAGTCCCATCGGCTACCCGCCGAGGGCCTGGTGGATTTGCTGGAGCCCACCGGCGATGTCCGTCTCGGTCTGTCGAGACCGTCGGCCATGACGTGCAGGCCATCGGCGTACTCACCGAGAACTCGCCATTGCTCTCGAAACAGGTCAGCGCCACGTCGTGGATCAGCCCGTACAGCTCGCCGATCAGCGAACCGATGTCGTCGCCACCCCATGGGTCGCCGAAGGCCCGCAGGCGGGCCTCGAACTGCTCGATGGCTTCAGCCAGGCGGTCCACGCTCTGGTCGATGCCCTCGGCGCTGCCCCGCAGGGAGTCGGGTCGGATCTCGAAGCCGGTCACGGGCGACTACCTCCCGGATCCGAACCGGGC
>WNFU01005110.1_pt1 | contig 31088 bp, 32 predicted proteins | sample 5400121 | NCBI WGS metagenome assembly WNFU01 (sample SAMN13153360, study PRJNA577476) | soil metagenome | isolation source: 100 cm soil or saprolite under grassland replicate 1 | place: USA:California | collected 2016-06-15
CGTTTGATCGGAAACAACCTGCCAGTATGCGTCCTGGCTTCCCGGCTTGCATATCACCAAAACAACAGGTAGCGAGTGATTTATCCAGTAGTTTAGGTGCGCTTCATCTCCGCGATAAACAAACCCTTCCGGAACGGCCTCCCGAAAATAGCTTTCTCCGCTCTTGATCTGCAGCGCAAGGAGACGACCTGTTGCTACACCTTCGACGACAATCTCAAGATGCGCATCGATTCCAACATCGCTCACCCGCTTGTTCTCGAAATAGCCAATGAAGGTCGTTGACGGTGAGGGAGTGGATCAAAGCCACTCCTTGCCGATCAACGAAGTGATGGTCATCAACTTTCAAGAATCCTCCAGCGACTAGTCAGAAGGTATAACGCGATGCCGCTGAGCCGCTATTCGAAAACATAACCAAATCACCCGGTCTCGTTTGTCGGCTCAAGCGGCGGGTTATAAAGAGGCTTCCCTTACCCGAGTGTCGTCTCAACTAACATGTGAAACGTCCCCAAGGCGTTTCCCTCAAATGACTGAGAACATAAATTGTCGGAATTATATTAGCCAACACGTGATAGACGTGAATACGTCGCTCCTTTCGATCAAGACGCGGTACGAACCTATCCAACGCGAGCGATAAGATCGAAAAACAGCAGATGATTCCGGAAAGCACTCCCAAAGCGGTTACAAGCAGTTGCGGTATCCTAATCGGTGCCCCGAACACGTTCAAAGTCCCAACGGCTCCAATGGCAAATGCAAAATAGTCAAAGGAGCTGAACATTCTCATGACGTTCCAGGTTTCGCTTCTTTATAACTAGTGAGTATACAGGTCTGCGAATGACGGTTGTTAAAGTTCATACAGGCGGACGGATCTTCCTGAGTTTCCAGATGGCTGTCAAGGATTTCTGAAAGCCGCTCATGCCTTCATATACAGGTCTGCGAAATCCTAATATACCCGACCAGGACGAGGGACGATTGTTAATCCGTCGAGAGGATTCAGACAGCTTTTCCAACTCGGTTCAAAACATGCGTGTAGATCATCATGGTACTGACGTCATTATGTCCAAGTAGCTCCTGGGATAGCTTCTGTGCCTGACTTTCGCAAGTTTTCGCTCGCGCATTTAATTTGGGATTGATATCGGCATTCTTGTGGGGTTTCGCCATCAACAATCATCGATTATGAAGTGATGTATCGCCGATTAGCCCAACAATTTTTTCAATCGGTCGATGATCTCTGGAGGCTGGGTCATGACCTCTTTGACCAGGGCCTCCAGTTCCTCGCCGCTGATCGGGTCCAGCTCGAATCTTTTTTTCTTGATGTCGTCCAGAAAGCCGGGGTCTTTGAGCATCTTTTCATACGCTTCGCGCAGAATCTTCACTCGATCCGGCGGCGTTCCTGGAGAAGTGACATAGCGCTATTGGCGAGAATAACCGTCGCAAGACGGCGGCCGCTCTCCGGCGTTTTGTTACGATCCATGATCTCGTGCAAAGTCGGAGTATCGGCCAAGCGCGAGTCGCGCTTGCGCCCTGTCTGATAGAGATTGCGCACGAAGCCTTTTTTCTTCCACGTAATATAAGGCTCGCGCGCGAAAAACGTCTCGACCGTAAAGGTCCGGCACTGAATCTCGCCGCGCTCCATGGCGAGGTCGAGTTCAGGTCCGCCGGGATAACCGAGGATAGAGTTGATCTTCAGCGGCGGCAGAATTTCTTCGAGAAGCCGCGCCAGCTGATAGTCCGAACCCGAGGTGCCGGTGCTGCCACACCTCGCCGGCTCCTTCGAGTTGCGGATGTCGTCGATGGATTTGTACGGCGCATCGGTGCGCATGGTCATCTGGGATTCACTCTTGACCGGTGAGCCAATCCAGACAAACTTTGCCCAATCGAACTTCACCTCTGGCCGTCCCACGAGCTGGTCCATATAGACACCCGGCAGAATGGAGCCGATGAGGGTTAAACCATCGGGCTTGGCCACATTGTACAAGTAGTTGGTTGCGATCTTATGGCCCGCGCCGGGCATGTTTTGAACGAGCGTTTCGGGATTTCCCGGGATGTGCTTGCCAATGTGGGCGGCAATCGCGCGCGCCCACAAATCGTAGAGTGAGCCCGCCGTGGTTCCGACGAGAACCCTGATCGTTTTTCCTTTGTAAAAGGCTTCTTCCTGCGCGTGGGCGAGCGGGTTAGACAGGAGACTCCAAAAGATAGTGAGGAAGAGAGAAACGGCGACGGCGCCAACCGGGTTCTTCATTGTGTCGCCGGAAGTTTCCCGCGTGGAAAGCCAAAGGCCTCGATGGCCATCGCCATCCACTTCGACGTCTTATCGATATCCTGTAAATCTCTGATCCACACTTTCTTTCCTCTAACGATCTTCTCTAACGCCGATCCGGGTGAGAAAACCGATGCGCTGACCGGCTCGTACTCATCGATGATGGCTTGTCCCTTGGGGCTAGCCATAAATTCCAGCCAAAGGAGAGCGGCGTGGGGATTGGCAGCCGTTCCCAGCACCGTGTGAGGTCCGTCAACTCGAACCGGTATCGGCTCAATGATTCTTAACTGCAGGCACCCACTCGGATCTTTGCGCATGACTCTCACGACACCTTGGTAATATGCCCCGCAATGTAGGGTGTACTCGCCGGCAGCAATCTGGGTGATCGTCCGGCTTTGCCCGCGAATCCAAATCGGTTGCTGTGCGGCAATCTTCTTAGAGTAACTGATCATCCATTCCTCGCCTGCGCCGGCTGCCATAACCGCCTGGAGGTTGGGCCGGATATCGACGAGGAACTTTTTGCCCTTAAATTCCGGCTTCAGAAAATCGTCCCAGCTATTAGGAACTTTGGCCGGATCGATGAGGCATTTGTTGAACGCGACCACTTGCATAGAGCTTTCCATCGCCACCAGGTTTAATTGGACGGAGTCGATCATTTTTGTCGGAATGTCCAACACCTTTTGCTCGGCCATACCCAAGATATCGAACTTTTTTAGATGCGGCAGATAATCTTGATAGAGGTCCGGAGGAACATGGATGACATCTTCGTCCAACCGAGAACCCGTTTTCAGTTGAATGGCCCGGCTTTGAGAATCCTCTCTAGTAATCTCCTGTGCGCGGGCGTCGATGAAAGGATATTTTTCTCTGAAAACTCTGACTAACGGGGCAAGGGTCGCCGAACTCGACGAAGCCAGCACCCGAAGGGCACCTTCCTTTTTGGCCTTCGCCAAGATCTCCTCACGGCTGGTCTCGAAGATGTATCCTTTTGCCTCTGCCTCACGCTTGGCCTTTGCCACGGCGAGATTCGCGGAAGCGGCATCAGCCGCGCTCGTGAACAACAACCATCCACTAAGTAGGAGATAGAAAATAAAGCGCCCTGAGCAGACTCGATTCATATCGCGTCTCGGTCTCATTGCTTTTACGGACTACTTGCATTCAATGGCGCCATCGTCATGCACGTCAACTTCAAAGCTTCGGCATGGGTAAGTTTCGTACGGGTGCTTTAAGCATTTGCCATCACGAATGTCGAACTTACCGCCGTGATAGGCGCAAGTGAGCGTGTGCCCTTCCAAGGTGCCCTTGTGAAGCGGAAACCCTTTATGCGGGCAGCGGTCGTTGAATGCATAAATCTTATTTTCCACCTTGGCGAAAAGAACCGGCGTGTTTCCCAGGCGCACGCCCGCCATTTTGCCTTCGCCGAGCTCCGGAGCTTTGAGCGACCGTGCGTTGGTTCGTTTCCAAAACTCTTCGATGAAATAATGGCGCGTTTTTTTGATCTGCGCGCCTTCCATTTCCAGCTCTGTAGCCAGTTTCTTTAGCTCGTCGCGAGTAAGTTTTTCTAATTTTTCCCGTGTGTATGTCCGATTCATGGTTTCTCATCGATCCCCAAGCTGTTGTCGGGGAAAACTCGAACCTCTAATGGTTTGAGGTTTTCAAAGTCTATTCCGGCACTGACGACCGCTCCGGTGCGAACATCGAATCGCGCAAAGTGCCAAATGCACGTAACGACGTGACCGTTAAGCCGGCCCTCATTGAGCGGGTAGGCTAAGTGCCCGCAGGCGTTGTCGATCGCGTAAATTTTGCCGTCGACTTTGGCCAAAAGAACCTCGTTCTCACCAACCTTGGTCGCCGTGAGACCACCCTCAGCGAGGTCATTGGCGTTAACCTGGCGCTGCGGCGACTTTTTCCTGAGAACGCTTTGAACCAAACTCCGCAGCCCCTGTCTCTCATACGAGTAGGCGAGATATTTTTCCCACTCCGCTTGGAGCTGCTCATCGCCAAGCTGAGCAACGATCTCTTCCGAATACTCCATCTCGGACCCAATCAGTGCAATGTGGCGACCAGCGTCTGCATTTTCATAAAGTTCATTCTCAGAATAGCTGGGCTCATCCGAGCCCGACAACGCTGCAACCGTTGGTCAAACGCGCGCGAATCTATTGCGCGTCTGCCGTCGCCTATTGCCGGCCCATAGCGAGCAGCCGTCCCCAGCCTTGAACCGGTGCGATAATGCCGGGGCGCACCAAGTCATTCCAAACTTCCGTGCTCATATTCGTGAACGCCGGCTTGCCGAATTCCTCCTCTAACGCCGGTATGACATGCAGGCACAAGGCTGCTCCTCCAGGAACCGAAATGGCCTCCGCCTCTGGAAACGATTGAGCCGCCTCGCGCCCGACATCGAGCGCCATATTCAGGCCTTCTTCTAAAGACATGGCGGCCGACTCGGCGCCCCATTGGTTTCTCTTGGTAATCCCAACGACATCGATGCCGCCATCGGCCAGGTAGCGAACGAGAGCGTCGTTAACCTGGTCTGCCCAGCGGCTGCCGACGGCGAGCTTTGTCAGTCCGAGGTGTTTCATCGAGGCGATGAGCGCTTCGAGGGGCGCGTCGGTTGGTATGCCGGTTTTTTCCGTCGTCTGGCGCAGCAAATCGACAACTCGCTTGCGGCCCAATGCGGCTGACACGGGCGCGCCGCCTAAGATGATGACCTGCGCTTTTTCGTTCGCTAGTGTCTCGACGCATTTCCAGTAATTGGCGAGCGCCTTCTCGACCGCTTCCAGCGTGTAGTTCGTAATTCCGAGAACGGCCGAAAATTCCATGACATCGAGCGGCACCAGCCGGTAGAACTGATAACCAGCGCCGCGCGCACGATCTTCGTGCGAGCGCGGATGAATCATGCCATAGCGAAAACGGGGCAAGAAACTTTTTATATGGTCAGCCATGAGGACCTCCGATCTGTCAAATCATAGACGGTTTGGACGATCACTGTAGCTTCTTACTAGGACATAATGTGGCGCGATGACCCGTTCAGTCATTCGCCGCTTCGGCATTGCTACGGATCCAGTCTTTCAATGATTTTTCTTCTTCGTCTTTGTGCGCATGGTGCATTTTTGCGTGAAGCCATCCAGCTCCACGACCTCCTCTAAGGCGCCAGAGATCACAACCGTGCAGCCTTGGTCACTCGGATATTTTCTGCAATCGACTTTGAACCGATTTCGCCATACGATTTTTCTCCTTCCCGGCGATTATTATGGACGCGAGAATTTTGAACCGGTGAAAACATATCACCAATTTATCTATCGGTATACCAGTTCGGTAAAGCTACACGTAATTCCGGCGACATGCGAGTGAACGGTAACGTCGAAGTCATAACCTTCAGCCTTCGCCAACACACCATTCTTCACACTCGTTGGCTGAGAAATGGAGACCAAATACCAACTTTAAGCCGTTTCCCGATGTTGTGGCATTGATCCCTATAGTTTAGTGTGAAATTGAAGCTCCCTAGATTCCGGTTCCTGCTTACTCGTCAGCGAGGAGGGTGAGTGATGAAAGCCAGAATTTCTTTCATTCTGACAAATTTATTTACTCTGTGCCTTGCGGCTTCGACAGTTCATGCCGACATGCAGGACGACCTTGATCGAGCGGTGTCGATCATTGAACGCTTCCAAGAGATACCCGAGACAGCAATTCCGCCGGCGGTCCTGCGTGATGCGAAAGGATTAGCGATTCTCACCATGACCAAAGCGGGATTCATTCTGAGCGGCAGGGGCGGAACCGGCGTTGTCGTTGCGCGCACCCAAACGGGGTGGAGCGGTCCCTCGGCTATCGGCACGGGAGGGCTAGGAGTCGGCTTCCAGGTGGGAGTACAGGTCTCTGAGTATGTGTTCATTCTTAATACCCAAGAGGCAATAAACGCGTTTTCGAAAGGCACCAATGTTACTCTCGGAGGTAACTTAAGCGCGGCAATCGGTCCCATCGGTCGTTCCGCCGAGGCCGGAGTGACGCCGCAGGCGGCAATCTATACTTACAGCCGCAGCCAAGGAATTTTTGCCGGTGTTTCGTTGGAAGGGACGGTGATCGCGACGCGGTATGAGGCGAACGAGGAGTATTACGGCAAGCCGGTCTTCCCGGCTGATATCCTCGCGGGCAATGTAAAACCGCCGGCCGGCGCGCAGAAGTTACTTGATGTTTTGGCGAAATACTGAGGGCCAAACTGCGGCCGGAATCGGACATCGTCGTTTTGAAAGATGTGATCTGCGTTAGCCCCCGTGCTGAATTTGCCTCATTGAAACTGATCACGCTCAGCCAGTGCATCGTGACACGGACGTCCATATTTACTCGCTCTTGAGCTCGCGCATCGCGGCGATTTCCCGAGAGCTTTTGGGGTCGCCGGAGGATTCGCTATACACCAACCAAAGTGCTATTGTTAAAGTTCCTTTAGAGCTTGTTCGACGTATTCATTGAGCCTCCGAGCTTTAAACGAGCCGGAGGCTTTTGTTTCAATAGGGAGGTCGTCATGGCGGAAAGCATCGGTATTAGTTTGCGAGATGGCACTTTGGTGCGACATAAGAAGAAGGGTTATGAAGGCAAGATCGAGGGCACGACCGCGATCAAAGCCTGCTTCACGAGAGACGGAGCTTTACTGGAGATGCCCGTCACCAAAGAGGCTTTTCAATATCGGGTGGTAGTCAGTGGGGAGTTGATGCGCCATATCGCTCCCTTTGACGATTTAGAAATTCTCGACGCGGCAGCCGAGATCCTCTGTGTTCGTTGTCATAAGACATTTCACACCAAGCCCGGTCTAACGGGCAAAGCGTGCGGGCGTTGCACCTGCGGTGGCTGGATTTGCCCGGTCTGCATGGGATGCCAATCGGAGGACGCTGCCGAAAATAAAGCGACCTCCTGCATAAGTCAGCGCAAACGGTTCTTAAAAAAACTCGCCAAGGAAAAGAAATAGTTTGCTTACACGCCGTTAACGACCCCGCCGCCTTGTCACTAGCTGCGCTATTATCTACCTCACGTGAGGCCCCTTGCCAGCATAGGCATCGCCCCCACCAGTCATTGTAACGAACGCCAGCATCCCTGTTACGTTCATGGCCATTGCCTGAAGGTTCTTCGTCATGCTCTCTAGTGTGGTGTTTCAGAAGTTCATTTAAAAACTCTAAACCATGGCAATGGTTGAAGCCGCGCTCAAATCCCCCTGTATCCCCCTTTTTTCAAAGGGGGAAGTTGCGCTCCAGGACTCTAACCTCTCTTTGGCAAAGAGGGGAAGGGGAGATTTTGGGCGGAGTGAGGGGCGGAATTATGTCGCGAACTTCTCGGTCAGGTCGCTAGCAGAGTGCGTGAGCTGCTACTTTCATGAACAACCCCAGGGCTAAAGTCGTTCAACCCGGCACAGAAAGCAGCCGGGGCCACTGCTGTGGATGTTCACGTAGCTCGTGCGCGGATCAGCCAGGCGTTTCTCGACGCGTGCTTGAGCCTCCTTCCCGCCCGTTAGATCGGTGAGATCGTAGAGCATTCGATCGTCGGTATTGTAAGAGCGGATACCTATCAGGTTAATCTCGCGGATAGCCTTCGGGATCTCGTTCTCTCCGACGAACCGCGGGCAGGCGTCGGCATCGGCATGCAGAAAGATCGGGCTCGGAGACCAGTACACCCCCTTCGGCGGGTCAACGTGATAGTTAGCGAGCAACATCTCGCAGCCCTTCCCGGGCTGGCTCAGGCAGTGTCGACAGAAAAAGCCGGTGTCCTTGTCTGACATCCAGTGCACGATCCGGTTACCGCTGTCATCCATGCCTGAGCGCCGGAATCGATCGGCCACCGCTGTATCCATCGCGATGCAGCGAAATTTCATGGCTACCTCCTTTGGCTTGCTTAATTCCACTGGCAGCGAATTGTTCTAGCTCCTACGATGATAAAACACCCGTGTCGCTCGTTTGTGAAACAAAGCAGTTTTTTGATTTCTGATTGGATTGCGTCGCGCAAACGTCTTGGGAAATCTACCGAGACTCGGTATCTTTGAAGAATATATAGGAGAAATTTTTCACATACGGCCGTCTGCGGGGTTTTAAGGTCTATGGCGCAACAAAAGCTGCTCCTACCGCGTCCGTTCGAGGTGATCATGCAGCGCCACGAACGGGAAATCATGCGCTATCTGCTGCGGGTATCAGGCGATCGCGAGGATGCGGCGGACTTATTCCAGGAAACCTGGTTGCGCGCGTACCGCGCCTATCCCGGACTTGAGCCTCAAAGCGAGGTGAGGCCGTGGTTGTATGCGATCGCCACCAACCTGTGTCGGAATCGATTCCGTGATCGCGCTCGCTGGGCGGCCGTGGTCGTACCCGATAGGGAAGAATTACCGGCAGCGGACATGATTGGGAAAAATCATCGATTCGATCATGAAAACGAAGGTTACGCCGCTGTCCACGTGCGCGAATTAATCTCTGATCTCCCAACAAGACAGCGCGAGGCGCTGCATTTGCGTTATTTCGCCGGCCTCGGTTACGGCGAAATAGCGACGGCGATGGATTGTACCGAAGATAACGCGCGAGCCAATGTTTCGCAGGCTGTGAAAAAAATTAAGGCAAAATGGTGAAACTCATGAAAGTCGAAACTCTTCTGGGTTCAATCGGCAACGAAGTCGGCAGCGAAGCAGTCGAGGAATTGCTGCGCCGGACTCGGGGCCGTGTCGATAAGGCGTTGAAGCACATTCGGCGGCCGCAGGCTGCCGTGGGCATCGTGAAATCGCCATTGGGCGATTTGCTGGTGGCAATGAGCGCCGGCGGCGTTTTACTCAATTCTTATTTGCGCGGCGCCAGTGATCTCGAAGCTACGATCCAGAAGCTGCGATTGGCATTCGATCCTATCGAGGATCAACGGACCGTCAGAGAAGTCGGCGCAGAGATTCGTCGCTATCTCGCCGGCGACGCAAAGGCGTTGCGCCAGAAAGTCGACCTGAGTCTTGTGGGAACTCCTTTTCAAAAGAAGGTTCTAGACAAATTGCAGAGTGTGCCTCGTGGCGCGCTGATCAGTTATCAGGCATTGGGCGCTGCCTTGCAAGCCGCAAACAGCGCAAGAGCCGTCGGCAATGCATTGCACGATAATCCGATACCGATCTATGTTCCATGCCACCGCGTGATTTCCTCGGACGGACGGATCGGCGGATACGCGGGCGGCGCCGCGCGCAAATTGCAACTGCTTCGGAGCGAGGGTTTCGAGTTGAATACCGCGCAGGCGAGGATTCCCGATAGCGTGGTATGGGGTCACAAGGGGAGCAAGATTTACTGTCGAAGAGACTGCCGGACCGCGGCCCATGTAGACCGCGCGCAGATCCTCTTTTTCGCCGATCCGCGACAGGCAGAGGGAGCAGGCATGCGACCGTGCAAAATCTGCCGGCCTGGGTAGGGAATCGTTGTTGAAACCGCGAGACACGTTCAGAAGGGCTCGTTCAAAGAACGATCGCGGAGACGAGATCGAGTTGAATCTTCATTTCAAGTCTCCCTACGATTGGCAGACCATCATTCGGTTCTACCAATCTCATCCGATTTTCTCCGGGTTCAAGCGATTGCCAGCGAGCCACAATTGAAACTCCGGATTGTAAGTGGAAACCGAAGGATTCTTTGCGAAGTTGAAAGTCGTGTTCGGAAAATGTTCGATTTAGATTCCGATCCCGTGCTGATTGCGCGTTGCTTTGCTCGGGTTCCGGTTCTCGCAAAACTCTGCGATCGCTTTCCGGGCCTGAGACTTCCCCGGGGATGGGATCCCTTTGAGACGGCGATCTGTTCGATCCTGGGCCAGCTCGTTTCGGCTGAGCATCGGTCAAATCTTGTCGCCCAGCTCGTGCGCGGCTACGGCGATGAGATCTTTCACCCTGTATCGGGAGCACCGACGCGCCTATTTCCTCGACTTGAAGTCCTCGCGAAGGCCGAGCTAAGCGAAGTCAAGACAACGGTCGGTCGCAGAGAGGCGATTCGACAATTCAGCCGTCGCGTGCTGAGTGGAGCTATCTCACTTTCGGATACTCAAGATCCGGTGGCGTTTCGGAAAGCGCTGCTTGAGACCAGGGGTCTCGGCCCGTGGTCGGCCGAATATATAAGCCTGAGAGCCCTCGGTGACACTGACGCGTTTCCTAAAACCGATTTGATTCTTAAGCGGGCACTCGAGCTTCACCCTGATCTTGACTTGGCAGCTGTCAAACCGTGGAGATCCTATGCGGCGATTTACCTGTGGAAGGAATTCGCCCAATCACTTTCCAAGAGAAAAAAGGAGATATAAACATGACTCTCTTCTACAAGAAGATCAAATCGCCCGTCGGCGAACTCAAATTGGTCGCAAGCTCCAACGCTCTCGTCGCCGTCCTCTGGGAGTCGGAACGCCGAAATCGAGTGAAGCTCGACACGCCGAAGCTCGCTCCTGAGCACCCAATCCTGCTCGAGACAGAGCGACAGCTGTCGGAGTATTTCGCAGGCAAACGAACTCAGTTCGATCTTCCGCTCGAGCCGGACGGGAGCGAATTCCAGAAGACGGTTTGGCATGCGTTGAGACAAATCCCATTTGGACGGACCCAGAGTTACCTAAACTTGGCCAAGGCTGTCGGCTCACCCAAGGCGTCTCGGGCTGTCGGAGCCGCCAACGCCAAGAATCCGCTATCGATTATCGTGCCATGTCATCGTGTGGTCGGGGCCAACGGATCGCTGACCGGATTTGCCGGCGGTCTTCATGCGAAAGCGACGCTGCTAGCTCTGGAAGCAAGAGCTGCAGCAACGATGAACAGAGAAATCGTCCATGAGAATCCCGGAGCCATTTCGCGAACATGAAATCGACTGGCGACGACACGGAATCAGCATCATCACAGGCAGAGTTGGACTTTTCCTTTAGCTCCAGGTAAAAATCTAGTTTAGTTCGCGGTAGAACGGGTCAAAAGTGATCTCTCTTTTCGCTCCCTCGGTTTCCGGTTGGGCGTGAGAGTTGTCTCAGCGGCCTAACTGATCAAGCAGATTTCCGCCGGTCGATGCAGGATGTTGCGCAGCCCTTCATGGTTTTGAAGGGTGTAAGGGTCCGTTTCATAGATCTATCTGATGCAGTCGGACCAACACTTTTTGAAGGAGTCTAGATGAGCCTACCTCAATCACAGCAGAAAGTTCGCCGGGTTCGCCAGAAGCCGCGCCTGGCTGAGGTCGTCCGGGTGGAGTGCTTCACTCCCCACATGGTCCGGGTGGTTTTCGCCGGGGAAGAACTGGTGGGCTTTACAACGCGAGGCCCGGCGGAGCACCTGAAGGTGAACTTTCCTCCTCCCGGCGAGTCGACGTTGGTGCTCCCGGAATGGGGGCCGGAGGGGGCCGATCCTTTTGGCAGGTCAGCAGCGACCATTGAACCGCACCTACACGCCGCGGCGATGGAATCCCGAAGCGGGAGAACTGAGCGTCGACTTCCTGCTCCACGGCGAAGGCCCGGGTTCCACTTGGGCGCAACAGGCCCGGCCGGGACACGTGGTGGCGGTGTCTCACCAGCCGGGAGGCGCTTACAAAGTGGACGCGGAGGCAGACTGGTACCTGATAGGCGGCGATGAAGCTGCGCTGCCTGCGGTGGGAACGCTCATCGAGTCGCTGCCGACATCATGCTTGGCCTATGTCTTTGTGGAGGTGGCGGATGCGGACGAGGAGCTGAAACTGGAGTCCTCCACGCGGTTTCAGGTGAAGTGGCTGCACCACGGCGGGGCGGCCGGACGGGTCGGACGTAAGCTGGAACAGGCGGTGCGAGAGTTCCCATTTCCGGAGGGCCGCGGCCGAGTCTGGATCGGTTGCGAAGCGGGTGTCATGCGAGAGATTCGCCACCACCTTTTGAATGAGCGGAAGATGGACCGGGCTCACGCCCATACCCAAGGCTACTGGAAGTACGGCGCCATGAACCACCCCGACAACGACCGGGGTCAGGACGTGGAATAGACGCACCTTGCCAGTGCCGTTTGTCGATACTCTTACGGTGCCTCACTACTTTCTATTTCTCTTTGTGCTTTCTCCGAGCACTCTCTTAATAGGTCTTGTGATCGCCCTGGGCTTTGTATGAGATCGGCCAACCTAAGGTTGGAGCGTTTTGGTAAGCTTCTCATTCACCAGTAGGCTAACTCGCCCTGCGTCGATCAAAGCCCTGTCAGTACATGTCACGTTGTCACGTGATCCGTCTCTCCTGCGACAGGTTCGAACACCGATCAAAGTTGTTTCGGTGCTGCTCACTTTTGTTCCGAATCTCTACAAGAGTCTGACTCCGGAGTAAAAAATTTACTCCGCTTTTCTTGGTACGCTGCTTGCCTTCATTCCAAAAATTGCAGGCGACCAACTTGATGTCGTGAAAGCCGTTTCTTTTCTTTCGCTGGAACGCATGAAGTGAATCGGCACGCAACCCGCGAAATTCAACTCATCTAGCACCGATTGTCAGAACTTTCGGAGATCGCCGGTTCAGCATGCTCGACGGTTTTCGACGCCACAGAACAGATTAGCGAAAAATTGGAGAAGCGTATAAGCGCAAACGCAAAAATGGGATTGAAAACCGATGTGAGCCGCCGGCAATTTCTCAAAACAATGGGGACCGGTGCGGTCGCTGCTTGGACGGTTGGGGCGATGGGAATCCCCTCAGGCCAAAGCGCGCAGCCTCCTGATACAACGTTACCCGGGCATTTGGGTCGAATGTTTCGTTTGCCGCCGTTTGCGCCGCCTACGAATGCCATTCGCGAGGCACTTCTCGAACTTGGCAAGGCGGGCGGCATCATGGATGCGGCCGACGATTTAGCTGCCGGTCCGGTTGCTTTGATTAGTGATCCGGCACTCAATCTCGTGAACCAAAATAATCCCAACCATACGGCCGGTGCGACATTCATGGGCCAATTCCTCGATCACGACATGACGTTCGACACGCGGTCCCGCCTGGGCTTTCCAACGCAACCCGTCAGCTCGCCAAACGCCCGCACTGCATTTTTTGATCTAGATTCCGTTTACGGCGGTGGTCCAGGAGAAACGCCTGAGTTGTACAGCGCGATTGATCCGATCAAGTTTCGCGTGGAGAACGGCGGTCAGTTCGAGGATCTTCCACGGAATCCGACGAATAACGCGGCGATCCTCGGTGACCCCCGCAACGATGAAAATCTCATAATCGCCGGTCTGCACGCAGCCTTCTTGCTATTCCATAACCACGCGGTGGAATTTGTGCGGTCGCAAGACCCGTTGATCACCGACGACGAGGCATTCTTCCGAGCGCGTCGTCTCACGACATGGCATTACCAATGGATGATTGTGCACGAGTTTTTGCCGCTTTTCGTCGGCCAGGCGATGATAGACACCGTCTTGACCGGCGGGCGGCGTTTTTATGAGCCTCGCCGGAATGTAGCATTCATCCCGGTGGAGTTTCAGATTGCATACCGCTTTGGTCACAGCATGGTGCGACCATCGTACCGGGCGAACCTCGCAGGCGACAACGGACAAGCCTTTTTCGGAATGATTTTTGATCCTGCGGGTGAAGGTAGCGAGGACCCTGTCGATTTGCGCGGCGGCGCTAGAGCGCTACGACGATTCATCGGCTGGCAAACTTTTTTTGACTTCGGTGGCGCGTTTAGTTCCGCTGTTCGACCGAATAAGAGGATAGATACAAAAATTTCAACGCCCTTGTTTCACCTCCCACTGGCGACGATACCGGCCGGCACACCGCCGGTCTCCTTGATGCAGCGCAATTTATTGAGACATCTGACATGGCAGTTGCCATCCGGCCAAGCGATCGCCCGAGAAATGGGGGTATCTCCGTTAGACAGCGCCGATTTGGCTGAATTGGAGTCCATCGCGCTATCTTTTGTTCAATCGACGCCGCTGCTTTACTATATCCTGAAGGAAGCTCAAATTGTCGAGGATGGTCTCCGTCTCGGTCCAGTGGGCGGGCGACTCGTCAGCGAAGTGTTTATCGGTTTACTGCAACTCGATCCAAACTCGTACCTCAACCTGCAACCCGACTGGGCCCCAACCTTGCCGACGCAAGGTGGCACGCCGCAAAGTTTTCGCATGGTCGATTTTTTGGCCTTCGCGGGTGTGGATCCGGCCAGTCGCGGTCAGTAAGCCTGGATTCCTAACCCAGGCTGCATTGAGCGGGATCGTGCCTCCCACTTCGCCCATGCTAATCCGATCGTGATCATCGGAAAGTTCACCTCTTGTTTCCCAGCAGTGTCCAGCTCCTTTTCCAGAACATTGATTCCCGCGACTCCTGATCCTCTTCGCCCGCCGATCGTCGCAGTCGCTTTGGGCTGCATTCGAAAATCTGGAAAATGCGCTAGAACAACGGACAACTTAAAACCAAAATAGCCAGTGGAGCGATTTTGGATTCCGGTCTCGATGGCGAAAAGCACGGCTAGGAAGACTTGCGAGCTGGACGCCACAGGTGTGTATTGCATGTTACGCCTCGGAACTTGGTGTTCTGCGGATTTTCGCTTTGCTCTGATGTCAACTTCGATGTGCAAGCGGGGAAAACATGTGCTATCGAAGCTGATGCGAAAGGTGTCCTGGGTGTTCTACACGAATCAGCAACATTCGAGCGCTAGCGAAGCGTAACCCGATGTCATCTTTCAAACTTGCAGGGCGGTTTGCCGGCACAGCTGAGAAGAAATCCATGGCAAATTTTTCCGGTCACTGGTTCACGACGTTCGGTCCCATGGAATTGACCCAGGAGGAGAACCGGGTTCAAGGATTTTATACGTTCCAACAGAATAGCTGCCCGATCGAAGGATCGGTCCGTGACGGCCGTCTCGTATTCACTTACCAAGAGCCCACGGTAGAGGGAGAAGGCTGGTTTGAGCTCGTGCGACACAGCAAATTCACTGGCCAGTGGCGGCCGAAAGGCGCTCCCACTTGGTCGTCGTGGAATGGCGAACGTGAGTTCGAAGGGATTTGGGATAGCTCCTATGGGCTCATGCGGCTGGTTCAAGAACCGGATCGCGTGCTCGGTTTCTACGAGGGTGTGGGGCCGGCTACTGTGGAAGGCCGGCTGGAAAACAATCGCCTCACCTTTCGCTATCACGAATCGCGCGCCCAAGGAGAAGGATTCTTCGAGCTCGCGCCGGATGCGACCAGTTTTCAAGGTGAATGGCGCGCAGATGGCACAGAGCAGTGGGCTCCTTGGCGGGGCCGGCGCCTTGCGCCGGTGCCCGGTTTACTTTGGCTCGTCGTTATCGAAGCCCACTGGCAACGTTCGTACTTCGAGAAGGAATATGCTTTCGGCCACATGCTGCGCGAGTTTTTCACGCGTTTGCCGCACTTGAACATTCGCCAGCGATTTTTCGAGGATGAAGCCGGCCTGGAACGCTGGTGCAGGGAGCTGATGTATTTGCCCGAGCCGGTGGCAGTTGTTTTTGCCAGCCACGGGACTCAGGACGGACTCTCGGTTCAGGGCAAGCCGCTCAGTACCGACCGACTGGTAGAGAGCCTGCGTTATGCCGACAATATTCTCCTTTTGCATTTCTCTTCCTGCCTCATGTTGCAAGACGACAAGGCTGGCGAGCTGGCGCGCGCGTTACGAGAAACGGTTCGGTTTCCTATCTCGGGCTACGATCGCAGCGTCGACTGGGCGGCAAGCGCGTTGATTGAATTTCACTATCTCGACATGGTCCTGGGCCGAGGCCTTTCGCCTGTCGACGCTGCTCAGCAAGTTCTGCGCTTGGTCGGCTATGCCGGCGATGAAAACCTGCCCGGTTCGCCATATCCGGCCGCGGGCTTTCGCATTTTTATTCCGAAGTTGGGGTAAGATTTGTCGCGAAATAAGGTTCCCGCAACAGCCGAACGCGAGTCGTGTCAGATCTACGGTAAATGATTCTGGCGCGGATTGAGTTGGTTGGTGGCTTGGTATGGACGTAATTGCTCATGGGCTGTGGGGTGGCGCGCCTTTCTTTTCCCAGGGCCGCAAGAAGTTTTTTGCCGGGTTTCTGATCGGTATGGCTCCGGATCTATTATCGTTCGGCGTTTTTCATGTCATGCATCCGGAATGGATCACTCTCCGATTGGCGGGGAAAATTTCCGGGCCGCCGGCGCTGACGATACTTCCGCCGTATGTGTTCCACGCCTACAACCTTACCCATAGTCTCTTCGTCTGGGCCGTCGCTTTCATTTTGCTTTGGCGGCTGACAAAGAATCCGCCATGGCTTTTGGGTGCGTGGCTCTTGCATATTCTCTGCGATATCCCGACGCACGCGGCGAGTTACTTCCCAACACCTTTCCTTTGGCCGTTTCCTACGCCATTTGTAAACGGCATTCCCTGGTCTACTCCCTGGTTTATGATCGCCAATTACGCCAGCATGTTCATCGTCTATTCCATTATGTTTCTCTATCTCCGCAAAAGACGTACGATTCAGTAGACTCGTTCGCGCCCCCAGCGAGATTCTCCCAAACCTTCAGCCGTTATTCCGCGCCAAGCTTTTTCGGTAGCGGGCCGCGCCCATATGGCCCACGCCGATCGTGAGGAGTCCAAGCACCGCATGAATCACTTGGATGACCCAGTGAAATTCACCGGCCATGAGCGATGACTGGTATAAGCCGACCGCAATCATGACCGCGCCGACGATCAGAGCGCACGCGGCGATAATCCCGCTGCCGCCTTTGCCGAAAAACTGCCCGATCCCGATAACCCAAAGCGCGCCGACTGCCAAGAGACCGAGGAGCATATGCAGTGAAATTAAATTCACCGCGCTGCCGATCCAGAGGAGTGACCCGAGAATTAAAGCGAGCAATCCAGCCAGAGTCAAAACAATGGACGCAGTGCGAATAACCATGCCGGCAAATGTATAAACTACCGATCGAGCTCTTACAATCGCCGTGGCGCTTCACAGGGCGGTGCCACGCTCGCACCATGGACGAGCGTCGCGTTACTTTTTAGGCGGGCGAAGGAAGAGGCTTAAGAGGGCGGAGGCGAACAGCAGGCCGATGAAGATGCTAAAGGAAAGAAGATAGCTTTTGGTGGCGTCGAAGAGAAAACCAAAAAAAGGCGGTCCGCCGGCGCTGAAGGCGTGGGTGAGTAATGAGCCCATGCCGCGGATCTTTCCGAGCGAGATGCGTCCAAAGTAGTTGGCCCAGATCATTTCCGCCAGGATTGAGGTTCCGCCCATGCCGATGCCGTATAGAAAAAAACCGGCGTAAAGAGAAAGAACCCCGGAAGAGGATAGGGCCAATAAAATCCCCGCGGCTTGAATCAAAAACTTAGCCATGATGAGCCTACCGATATCCGAGCGTTCGGCGAGGAGCCCCCAAACGATGGGCGTGCTGAACTGCATGAAAGCTATAGTGCTCATAACGAGGGCCGCCACCATAGTTGGATGGCCCTGATCGCTTACGAAGGAAAAGACGTGAAGGTTCAGACCGCTCACGCCGACGTGGGCAACACCAAAGGTGATGACGATGAGCCAGAAGGCCGGGGTGCGTAGCGCTTCGCTTCGGCTCCAGGCGACGTCGGCGACGGCGCTTCGGCGTGCTTTCGCGAAATCAATCTCGCGCGCCGACACGCCGCTTGGGTGCTGAGGTCTGCCGTCCGGCACGAGCCCCATATCTTCCGGGCGCCGGCGCATAAAGAGAAAGGAAGGGCCGACGACCAACGCCAGTGTAAGCAGGCCGAAAACAGCCCACGCGCCGCGCCATCCCACGTGCAATATGAGCGTGGCCGCCAGGAGAGGCATGGCGACTTTGGCAAGGCCGTGGCCCATGCTCGCCACGGCGAGGGCGCGACCACGCATGCGGACGAACCAGCGTGAGATGGAGACATTCACCACCATCTGGCCCATGAGTGAATCGCCGGGACTGATCAGGAGCCAGCGGAAAAGCAGGAACTGCCAAAAATCCCGTGTCTGTCCGAGGAGGAGAAAGCCGAGCCCCGAAACCACACCGCCGGCGGCCATCAGCCACTTCCCGCCATGCCGGTCTATCAGCGTGCCAACCATCGGCGCCGCGACCGCGCCGATGAGCACTTCACCCGAGCGGATGAGCGAGAACACACCGCGGGAAACCCCGAGGTCAGTCGAGAGAGGCTTGAGAAAGACGCTCAGCGTGCTCGATATCGAAAAGGCCGAGGCGATGTGGGCGAGAAAACCGACGGCGACGATCGTCCAGCCGTAAAAAAACTTTGACTCGTTGGTTGCCTGCTCCGCGCGGGTGAAAGATCGCACGGGTTTTCTTGTATCAAGGATCGGATTGGTACTACAAGGCGGGCACTAGTGAGGTCACGGATGGAATTTGATACAAATTGCGGCCCGCAAACGTGTGAAGGGGCCGGAAGCAGAGCTGATGGAAGAGTCCTGGTTTCACGATTTCTTCGCCATGCGGGGGCAGGGCTTGCAACTTACAGTTACACGCGCGCTCAAGGGATCAATAGTGGCGGCGTCAACCAATTCCGGGTGCTGAAAAACTTGATTGCACGCTGCTCAAAAAGATCTCAAAGACGAGGCCTAATTGAATTGGGGGGTTGGAGAAGTGGAGTATTGGAGTACTGGGTTTTAAGCGCATCACTCCATTACTCCATCACTCCAACCGAAAACTCAGCCCTTTTCTTAATTCCAAATTTTCGTTAACCCTAGCTGATGGCAAAAAAATTCAGTGCGCAACTACGACGTCGCGCAGAACGAATTTGGCGAGCGATCGACGGGCATCCATTCCTCAGCGAGCTGCATGGCGGGACGTTACCGTTGAATCGTTTCACCTATTTCATCCTGCAAGATTATGTGTACCTGCTCGACTTCGCTCAAGTGCTCTGCCAGGGCGGCGCCAAGTCGCCGGATCTCGAGACGCTGGAATTGTTCGCCCGTCACGCAATCGGCGCGGTCGAAGTGGAGCGTAGTTTTCACGCCAGTTTCGGAAAGAGCCTTGGCTTGTCGCGCAAGCAGTTGGATGCGGTGCCAAAGGGTCCGATCACGCAGGCGTATATCGGCCATCTGCAGTCGGTGGCGCGAAGCGGGTCCCTTAGCGAGATCGTTGCAGCGGTTCTTCCTTGTTATTGGATCTATGGCGAGGTAGGTCGGCGACTCTATAGAAATCGCCCCCGAAAGCCAAAGATTTATCGGCAGTGGATCGAGACCTATGCGTCCGAAGCGTTTTGGCAGCCCGTGCGTGAGCAAATTCAGTTGATGGATAGACTGGGAGCGGCGGCGAGTAGCAGCGAAAAGAAGCTCATGACCGAGCATTTCGTCCTGAGCAGCCGGTACGAATTCATGTTCTGGGAGCAAGCTTACCGGCTAGAGAGTTGGCCCGTCTGAGCATTTTGTTGCAGGCGTTCCAAGCGTTCAAATAGTTCCAGCCGTTTGGATTTCAAAGATATGATTTCGATTTCTTCTTCGTCGCAAGTTGAATTGCCCGTGCCGTCTTTCCGAAGTTGATTGGACATTAAGCGACAGGCGGTTCTCGAGATACCGGCGAAGGGGACATTTTTGCCGGCAAAAAATGCGACTTCGTCGAATAAAAAAACGGGGAGGAGATTACTCTCCTCCCCGCACTGATTTCCACTTTTCTGTAGCTGTTTTACGCTATGTCTAAACCGTGGCCGATTTCGCCATCGGCGCACATTACAAAGAGATCGACGATCTCACCCGTGGTCGGATCAACAATGCTTCCCCGGTAACAGTAATCCACTGACACTATTTGGAAAGGCTCAGCGGGATTTAATTGTCGAGCCCATTGATCAGTCGGGAACACTTCATTGACCGTGCCGTTTTCAGGGTTCATGGGGCCCGAAAAATCGCCACCCGCAAGAACTTTGGCAGGATTGGCTAAGACAATTCCTGCCAAAAATAGGCCTATCAAATTAGAATGTAGCCTCATGATTTTACCCTCCTTCCTATGTAGAAAAGGTCGCAAATGCAGTGCCACGGTAGTCACCGATTTTTCGTCGTTTTCTCGCGCTGAAATTTCGCTTTTGCAAAGATATGTAAGGAAATTTACGACTGTACTTTTTCCAATACGAAAACAGTCTTATGAATGCCCGACGGAATTGCCGTGCGTCAAGTTATTTTTTTATTGTCGAAGCCCGAAAATTTTACCGTACTCCGCAGTGAGCCGGTCTACCATCTCGGCGTGTTCCTGTTTCATGTAGATTACCTGTTTGCCCTGCGCATATTTATAAGCCGGTGTGCCCGGGACGAAGGCTGAAGTTTGGCCGCCGAACTTCTGCAATATTTCCTGAGCCGGAGCCGTCGAGAGAAAAGCCGAAAACAGGTGTCCGGCGTTGGGGTGTGGAGATCCCTTGAGCACGCCGGCATTGTAAGCCGGAGAAATTATCGGCGTGACGCTTTCGGCATGAACGATCGGCGCACCTTGCAACTTAGCCTGATGGGTGAAGCTATCCGTCATCGTTATAATGACTAGAACCTCGCCTAACTGCATGCGACTGTAAAGGTTCCCGAATTCTCCGAGAAGGGGCTCTTGCCGCGCCAAAAGTTTCACGAATTCGGTGGTCTTGTTTTCGCCCCATAGCGTTGCCAGCCGGGCCAAATGGTGCGTCGCGGTGCTCATGCCCAATTTGCCGCCCTTCCACTTGGGGTCGAGCAGATCCTGCCAACTCTTGGGGACGTCGCGAGGAGGCACAAGCTGGTTGTTGTATGCCGGCATGACAAACTGATTAGCCAATATAACCGTGCCGCGATCGTACTGGATCGCCTCAGGGTCGACACCGATCTTCGCGTAGTCGAATGATTTGTGCAGCTTCTTTAGCCACAGGGTCGCGTGCCCGCCGTCGTGAACCAGCATGACGTCCCATTCCTGCGGTTGCCCTGAGGCAGCAATCCCGACAATTTTCCCGACATCTCTTGTCATCGACCCGGAAGGGCTAAAATTCAGCTTGAGGTTCAGGCCGTATTGCTTATTGAATGCTTCACCCAATCTCTGGGCTCCTTGAGGAGTGAGAGTCGACGGAGCATAGAGTTCGATGACGCCCTCCTTCTTCGCGCCGCCAATGAGCTCGTCAACGGGCGCTGCATAGGCCGTGTGAACCAACCCGGCGACAAAAAACACCGCCGCTCCGCACGTCGTAGTGAATTTCCATTTGTTCACGTAAACACCCCCTCTGAACGATGGCGCTTACTGCACTGGTCGGCACTTTATTGCGCGCATCAGAGCTTGGCAAGATGATTTTACCGCAAAGGAGCGCGGCGATGACCGCAGTGACCGTTCATGCGTCAGATGCGCTCTAAACCTTCCACGGCGCTTTGTTGAAATAGCAGCGGCCATCCGCTAATGCCTAGAAGGACAGCGATTCAAGGAGGAGATACTATGCAAGTCGTTGATTCGGACGGACATCTACACGAGCCCTTCGATCTTTTCGAGCGCCACATGGAAAAAGAATTCTATTCGATGCGCCCCCGTATCGTGGATCTGCGTGATGAGCCAAGAGATACGGGACGTTGGCTGGTCGAGGGGCGGCTCGTCCCTCGTCTGCCTTTCACCAGAGGTGTGGGCGGAGGAGGTTATCGATATCAGACGCCGCGCCACTCCCAGATGAAAGCCAAAGATAATTCCCTCGATGATATCGAAGGCCGCCTGCAGGATATGGATCAGATGGAGATTGATTTTCAGATCGTTTATCCAACAGCGCTGGTTTGGGCTTTCGACGTGGAAAACAAGGAATTGGCCGCTGCCGTATGCCGGGCTTACAACAACTATGTCGCAGAGCAATGCGCGAAAGCTCCCAAACGGTTAAGCGGAGTCGCTCTCATGCCGATTCAGGATCCGCGCGCCGCGATCGCAGAGGCGCGGCGCGCGGTCAAAAAACTCGGCCTCAGCGGTGTCGTCATTCCGGGCATGGTGGGCAACAACCCGCTTCATGCTAAAGAATTCATTCCCTTCTTCGAGGCGATCAATGAGCTCGATGTTCCCATCGGATTTCACGCCGTGACCGGCATGCACTACACGCCCTGGGCGGACTGCTTCAGCGATTTTTTCTCCACACATGTGACGGCGATGCCCTTTTCGATGATGGTGGGCATGATGTCGCTGGTTCGTTCGGGCTTGTTAAAGACGTTGCCGCGTCTGCGCTGCGCGTTCCTGGAGATCGGCGCGAGTTGGCTGCCGTATTGGAATTGGTGGGTGGGCAAACATATTGAGCACGTCCTCGAGCCGCGCGCCGGCCGCAAAGAAAGCAGTTGGGGACGAGAGCCCTACGAATTGCCCGACACTGTCCATGAGCCGGGTGAAGATATTCTTGAAGGCAGGATTTTGAGCGGCTTTGAAGGCGATGAGAACCTGCGCTCGATTATCGACCAGCTCGGCAGCAAGGCGTTCATGTATGCGAGCGACTATCCCCACAGCGACATGGATTGGGGCCGCGTTCAATCGATCAAAGGATCTGAAGCTCTGACCAGCGCGGAGAAGGCTGCGCTGCTCGGTGAAAACGCCCGGCGCTTTTACAATCTGCAGATTTGAAAGCGGCGACGGGAGAGAATGAAAGAGGGGCGAATGCGGATCAAGAAAATTTAGCCGCAAAGAACCTAGCGCGGCAAAGCCGCAACCAAAGAAGAAAGAAAGATTCACCACAGAGACACGGAGTTCGCAGAGTTCGGAGTATGTCTTAGTCAGGAATTCTTTACTCCGCGTCCTCCGCGCCTCCGCGGTGAACCTTCCGAGAATTTGCGCGGATCGCGCAAATTTTGAGATATTGCAGTGCAAAGGACGCAAAAAGTTTAAGCGGCATACGGTGGGATTTGACGATGGAACATCGCGAAGATGAGTTCCCAGTCCCGCGCTGTTGCTTGTTTGTCGTGGACGTCGCGGTCCGGCAGTGAGTAGCCGTGCTCGGTGCCCGAATGAACGGTGAATTGATAACGCACGCGGCACGGCTTTAGGAGTTTTTCCAGTTCTTGAATCATCGGGAGCGGCGCATGCGAGTCGTGCTCGGCGAAGCCGCAATAAAATTCGCCACGCAGGTGCGCGGCCAAGAGATGCGGCGAGTCGTCACGGTCGGAGACGAGCGTGGTCCCGTGTAACGAAGCCGACGCGACGAAGTGTTCCGGATAGGCTCCGGCGGCGCCCATGACATAACGGCCGCCCATGCAAAAGCCGATCGCTCCCACGCCGCCGCGCCGCACGCCCTGTGTCCCGTCGAGGAATTTTAGGATGGCTCCGGTGTCGTCGATGACCATCTTGTTCGTGAGTTTTGGCCGCGCTTGGATCTCGCGCAGCGCTTCTCCTTCGAGCCGGTTTATTGAAATGGTTTGTTTCTTTTCGTTTCTAAACTCGAAATGGATTCTCTTGCCGTCGCGATAGTAAAAGTCCGGGACTGTGCAGTAGTAGCCTACGGTGCCGACGCGACGGGCGATATCGTAGAGCTCTTCACGCACACCCCAGATGTCCATGTAAAGGATCACAGCCGGAAACGGTCCGTTCTCTTCCGGGTGCGTGACGAATGCTTCCATCACGCCTTGAGCAGTTCTGATCTCGACGAATTGTTCTCGCATCTTGTATTCCCTCCGAATGGAAGACGGAACTTTCGCGATCGACTCAATTTCAGCGCAAAGGAGCTACGCCAAAAGGATTCATTGAAGGACCGGCTTACAGCGTTGAGTTTGACACCTCCGAATCTTTTCGGATAACTTCTCGGCGCGAAGGTGCAACAGGCGCGCCTGACAACTCCAAAGAACCTGAGAGCTATTCTGATCGACAATTAGGACAAAAAAGGAGGACAAAGCAATGGGAAAAACGACCATGAATCCCGAAGGACTGCCCGTCCCGCGCGGCAGCTATTCGCTTGTCGCCGTTGCCCAACCCGGGCGCATGGTGTTTATCGCCGGCCAGACGGCCTCAGATCCTCAGGGTAACGTCGTTGGCATCGGCGATGTTCGCGCCCAAACGCGCTATGTGATCGAGAAAATTCAACGGGCCGTGGAAGCCGCCGGCGGCACCAACGATGTTGTCGCTATGAACGTATTCACCACCGACGTTCGTTATCATCGGGACATAAACGATACGAGGCGAGAACTCTTGGGCTCCAACTTTCCAACCAGCACCATGGTGCAGGTTGTCGCATTGGCACGGCCCGAGTTGCTCTTGGAAATAAATGCGACGGCGGTGATCGGATAAGATTCCGAGGGAAGTTTTTCCGGCTCAAGAGAGTCCGGAGGAAGAAGTAACGTGGTGAACCAAAAGTTCGTTGCACAATTCGATTGTCATTCCGGGCAACCCCGGATCACAGTCCGGGGTGGCGCGACTCGGAATCCAGAAATTTCAAAGATTCTGGATACCGGCTTTCGCCGGTATGACTGCAAAGAAGGGAACGAACTATTCGGACAGGACACAAAAGAATGAAGGCAACCTTCCTATTTTTTGTCGCGCTGATTTTCTGCTCATCAACGCTCCACGCGGCAGACAAGATGACGGTTGCCTATGCGACGCTGGGACCGGGTCTAAGTCCCGGCTGGATCACCGCGGACAAAGGTATCTGGCGGAAGCACGGCCTCGATGTGGACTTAGTCTACCTTGGCGGCGGGTCGCGTTCGGTGCCGGCGCTTCTGTCCGGCAGCATCCAGCTTTTTATGGGGTCCGATACTGCCGCGTACGTCGCGGCGATCCAAGGAGCGAAGATCGTCAAGATCGGCGTCACAATGAATACGCTCGGCTATTTCCTCATGACCACGCCGGAGATTCGCAGCATCGCCGATCTCAAGGGAAAGGTGCTCGGCATCAGTCTCGGGCGGGACCTGCCGTACGCCCATCTGACCAAAATACTCCGGGATAACGGCATTGATCCGAAGACCGACGTGAAATTTTTGGCGCTTGGAGGTGGGCCAGGCGGCTATATCTCCGCGCTCAAAGCCGGACGCGTACAAGCGTCGATGCTGATCCCGCCAAATCATCTCGTGGCGGAAAAAGCCGGGCTAAAGGCGCTGACGAAGATCGATGTCACAACGCTGGCCGGCGGATTGAATACCAGTCAGCTGATTCTGGAGAAAAATCGAGACACGTTCATTCGTTTTCTAAAGGGCTACCTCGAGGGAATTCAGTTCATGGTCAAGAATAAGCACGAGAGCCTAAAAATTTTCGCCAAATATCTTCAGAACTCCGATCCCGCAGTGAACGGGTATCTCTACGATGACATTACCAGCCGGATCGAAAGGGATCTTCGGCCTACCATTGAAGCGATCCGATACATGCTCGATCTGATCGTGCTGGATCTTCCGCAAGCGCAGCGGGTCTCTGATAAAGACTTCTGGGATTTGAGCCTGCTCGACGAGATCAAGAAGTCGGGTTTTGTAGACCAACTGCAAAAAAATTAACAATCCTGGTTTGGCGCAGTAGAACACAGATAATTTGCCGCAGCTTGCTGCGTCAAAGTCCGTCATTTCCGCATGCTTTTAGCGGTGGTTCGACGGAGCTCACCACAGGTGAAACCTCTGAGTGTCCCCCCGGATAAAAACATTCGGGAGGGGGACAATGGGATAATGTTTCATTAATGTCCTTTTTTTCCGCCGCAGTTTTGCTGCGGAGTTGATTCGATAGCGAATTTCTAGGACACCGCTTGATCGGTTTATTTCCAGTCCCTTTTGTGGGTAAAATGCCGGCAACTAATTGCAAATTTCCGCAGCAACTGAAGCGAGAGTGAGGTCACTGGCAGGTGATGGGTGAGTATATAAAGGAACATTTCGACTTTCCGCTAACCAAGAAGAGCGAGAATAAACCGCTCAAAGGCGTGCGCGTGATCGATGCCGGCAATATGGTCGCGGCGCCGTTTGCGACGGTATTGCTCGCCGATTTTGGCGCGGACGTCATCAAGATCGAACATCCGAAATACGGCGATGGGCAACGAAAACTCGAGCCGATCATGGATGTCAAGCAGCTCATCAAGGGCAAAGACGTGATCGTCGAGAATTACCGTCCGGGAACGTTCGAAAAATGGGGCATCGGGCCGGAGGTCATTCGCAGCATCGACCGGCGTTTGATTCTCTTGCGCATCTCCGGTTTCGGCCAGACCGGGCCGTATAAAAATCGCGCGGGCTTTGGTCGGGTCGCCGAGGCGATGAGCGGACTGACGAATCTGATCGGCGAGCCGGACGGGCCGCCGATGTCGCCGGGCTATCCGCTCGGCGATTTGATCGCCGGAATTTTCGGCTCACTGTCGATCATGACGGCGCTTTATCACCGCGATCTGCGCGGCGGCGAAGGCCAGGTGATCGATCTTGCCCTTTTCGAAGCGGTCTTCCGCTTTTTGGATTTCGATCCGATCCAGTACGATCAAATGAAAATCGTCCATATGCGAACGGGCAATCGCGTCGCTTACGTTGCGCCGAGCTCGATGTTCAAGACCAAGGACGGAAAGTATCTCACCCTGGCGGCCAGCACGCAGAGTGTCTGGCTGCGTCTAGCGGAGGCCATAGGACGCAAGGATCTCACGACCAATCCAAAGTTCATCGATAATTCCGCGCGAGTTGAGAATTCGGTCGAGGTCAACGGTATCGTCGGCGCATGGATCGAACAGCACGCGCGTCAAGAAGTGATCGAGCACTTCGATAAGCACGAAGTCGCGTATTCGTCGGTATTCGATATGGAAGATGTTTTCCGCGATGTGCAATATCGCGCGCGCGAAGCGATGGTACGCGTGCCCGATCCCGATCTCGGCGAAGCCATCGTGCAAAGCGTCGTGCCAAAATTTTCTGCCACGCCGGGATCGGTCGATTTTCTCGGTCCGGAGATGGGCGCGCACAACGAGGAGATTTATTGCGGCGAGCTCGGGTTCTCGCAGGACCGGCTCACGGAGCTGAAAAACGCCGGGATCATTTAACTCCTTTTTCGATGGGCGAGCCAAAACAAGGAATCAAGTGACCGCCGGGCAGCATCATCGCATCCCTTCACGCCATCTATCCAATCGACGTCATCTGGAACAATTGTCGAAGCCCGACGGACTCGGTAGGCCCCCGTCCCGCGTGCCCGGCGGCACCGCTGCTGTAGCGCGGGTCGCTCGGCCAGGAGGGCCTGGTGAAAACTAACATGCGAATTTCGATAGTTCTCTTTGCGGTAGTTTGCCTGTGGACTGGATTTTACAGCGCGGAGGCTCAACTCATCCGCGTCCGGATCTCTCACCCCAATGAAAACGTGGCATGGTTTCCCATTTATGTCGCCATCAAGAAGGGGATATTTGCCAAGCATGGTCTGGAGATTCTGATGGTCCAGATCCCCTCCCGGTTGGCGATCACTGCGCTTGCGACTAAGGAGATCGAGTACATTTCTACCTTGGGGACGCCCATGAATGCGCTGTCCCGAGGGCTCTCGGGCAAGGTCGTTATGATCAACAATCACAAGCCATTCTTCGTGCTGGTAACCAGGCAGGAGGTCAAATCGCCAAAAGAGCTGCATGGTCGTACGGTGGCCGTGAGTCAGATCGGAGGGGCGGTGGATTTATCTCTATTGTGGATACTCGAAAGCTTGGGATTGAAAAGGACGGACATCAACGTGCTTCCCGCCGGTACGGGTGTCAACGCTTTTTTGCTGCTGCGGGCGAAAAAAGTCGATGCGGCTATGGTTAGCGTTCCGGCGGACATCGTGCTCGAAAGGGAGGGCTTTAAGCCGATGGTCTATTTGAAGGATCTGGTGGATGCTCCTACGGGCGCCTACATAGCTTTGGAAGAACGAGTGCGAAAAAATCGCGATGAGATCAAGCGGCTGATCATGGGCACACTCGAGGGCATCACCTACACCAAGACGCGCCGGGAAGAGGCGATACCTTTTCTCAAAGACTTTCTCAAACTTGATAACCTCGAGATGGCGGGGAGAGGCTACGACAGGATTAAGGATATCTGGCCCGATGACGGTATGGCGTCCGAGGAGGCATTGAGAAGAACGGCAATGCTCGCTGGGATAGCGCCCGACATGCCGATCAACCAACTATTCGACTGGTCCATTTTGAAGGAAGCTGTGGCGGGGCTCAGATAGATCTGAAATCAACCAGAAAGGAAGATCACAGGATGGCTGCCATGCATTATCGCGCGGATCAATTGGGAAGCCTGTTGCGTCCGGCGGAATTGTTGGAGGCTCGCGCCGCTTATGCGGCGGGGCGGATGACTTCGGAGCAGTTGCGGGACCTCGAGTATACGGCAATCCTGGATGCCCTAGAGATGCAGCGGCAAACCGGAATCGATATCTTCACCGACGGCGAGTATCGGCGCGGAACTTTTCGCAGTAGCTTTGCGGATTCCGTGGAGGGCATGGTTGCGGCCGAGTCTGGACGTCATTGGAGCGGTCAATCGGCCGGCGGGCAGGGTGATACGGAGCGAGTCGTTGGTGGAAGACTGCGGCAGGTTCGCCGGCTCACGGCGCACGAGTCATCGTTTCTGAAGCAGCACGCGCCAGGACCATGCAAGATTACCGTTCCCAGCGCGGGTTATTTGGGAAGCCGCGCTTACCGGCGGGGCATCACAGAGAAATTTTATCCCACGGTAGGCGATTTGTTGCCCGATATCGCTGCGATCATTCGAAAAGAACTTCAGCAACTGGTTGCGGAAGGTGTTCCTTACATTCAACTGGATGCTCCTGGGTACGCCGCGTTCGTTGATGAGAATCAGAGACAGCGCATGCGCACAGACGGAATTAACCCCGACCAGGCTTTCGAGGAATTTCTCACGGCCGACAATCTATCCGTGACAGGGCTCAAGCGCGAGGACGTGACCGTGGCTATCCATATCTGTCGCGGCAATAGCCGTAGCAACTGGCACTCACAGGGCGGATACGAACCGATTGCCGAGAAGCTGTTTAACAAACTGGAGATAACTACTTATTTGCTGGAATATGACACGGAGCGGGCAGGAGGCTTCGAGCCGCTGCGGTTCGTGCCGAATGGAAAGCACATCGTCCTGGGGCTAATCACGACCAAATCCGGGAGGCTGGAGCAGCAAGATGAATTGCTGCGCAGAATCGAAGAAGCGTCGAAATACGTGCCGATTGAGAACTTGTCAGTGAGCCCGCAGTGTGGTTTCGCCTCGGGAGCAGCGGGGAATTTGCTCTCGTGGGACGATCAGCGGCGAAAGTTGGAGTTGGTCGTCGAGGTCGCCAGAAAAGTGTGGCAGTAAAGACGGATTATCACGCTGTACACGATCGAGGAGCAAGCCCCTCCAGTCGCGGGCAACGGATTGTACCTTGAGGAGGCCTGCGTATCTAAGCGGTACCATAGGTCGAGTGAGGAACGCGTGCTTATAGCCAAGCACCACACGCGTCGGCGGCCTTTGTGTTTATGTGCCCGCTCGCTCCAGACTTACTCCTCGATCTGCAGTGTGTGATGCTTTCTCTTGCGCATGAACAATGCGAACTAAGTGGCTTTGTTTATTGATCACAAAAAGGAGTTCGAACTAAACCATGAAGCTTAGAGTTGGCAACGGCTGCTGGCATGCGGGGCATGTGCAAGCGGCAATGAATGCGCTTGAGGCAGGCTTCTTTTCCCAGGAAGGATTGGACGTGGAAGTCGTTCACGCTAAAATCAATCCAAAAGGTATGGAGTCGAGCCGGCCCGATGGCGAGCGTTATGACGAGGTCGGTACCGTCGTGCGCGACATGATCGCCTTCAACATCGACATTATTCCCGACGTCCATGTGCGAACGCCGTTTGCCGAGCGCGCTCTTGGCAACGACGAGTTGCGCATCATCGGCGGCTGGCGTAACTGGTTTCCGGCCACCTTGGTCACGGCGCCGGGGATAAAGTCGATCAAGGATTTGAAAGGCAAACGGATCGGCGATTGGTACAAAGGCGGCATCGCCACTATGTGGATCGAACATCAGCTGCGCCAAGCGGGATTAAATCCGGAGCAAGACGTCGAATGGAAAGTCGGCTACAAATACGGCTCCATGCGCGAGGCATGGAAGCCGCTTCACGCCGGCGAAACCGACGCGGCGCTGGTGCGCAACCAATTCGTTCCTGAGCTTTTGGAAAAAGGTTTCAACAAGCTCTACGATTTTGTCGAAGATTCCAAGCCTCATGGCCGTCCGGATCGCGTCACGGTAGCGCGCAAATCGTTCATCGCGCGCAATCCTGAGTTGATCAAACGTTACTGGAAAGCGACGATTCGCGGCTACCACTTCATGCGCATCGTGCCGGAAAACTTTCCGTTCCAACGCATGGTCGAAAGCAAGATCCGGGTGAACAATCCCGATCCGTCGGAAAATATGCGCGACCTGCGGCCGATTCGCATAATGGAAAGCGCTTTTTTCCCGCTTGACGGCCAACTTACGGCGGAGGGTGTCTGGCGCATTTTGGAAGAGCATCAAGACGCCGGCGTATTGTCCAAGTCGATCACTCGCAAGGATGTCGAAGATGTGGTGCGCCAGGAGTTGGTCAAAGAGGCTTGGGAAGAGATTTCGCAGACCGACGAGGTCAAACGCAATCTCGAACGACTGCAGCCGGTGGTAGAAAAATACGGCTACTGACGATGTTGCGGTTGCGAGGTTCGCGCATTCACCTAGCCTGGACTAGTCACGCGATTGCGTACGAGGAGTAAGCCTCTCCGGTCGCGGCCTCCGCGAAAGGCAGGGTTCCATTCGTTCAAATGGTTCAAATCGTTCCAGCCCCCACCTGTTTCCTCCCCCGCGACGCGGGGGAGGACTAAGGAGGGGGATTGAGCGTTTTGAGCGCAATTCAGAAAGGCTGCATGATTAATTCGGACTAGTCATGTTCTCGACAGCGTGATTTTGCCAAACGAAAACGTAGAAGATCGTAGCGCCGTGGAGCTCGACAAAGTCGGCGAGGTTCTGCGGCTTTATACCAAGGCGCTGAGCGGGCGCGAGATTCACCTCGTGGCCTCGGGTGCGGGCGGAACAAGGGGCGCCGGTTGGTTGACGCCTTCCGACGAGGGCAAAGCGGTCATCCT
>WNFU01003638.1_pt1 | contig 31040 bp, 33 predicted proteins | sample 5400121 | NCBI WGS metagenome assembly WNFU01 (sample SAMN13153360, study PRJNA577476) | soil metagenome | isolation source: 100 cm soil or saprolite under grassland replicate 1 | place: USA:California | collected 2016-06-15
CTCGGCTTTCATTTTATTGCGGATGGCAGGTACTCGCAACGATTTCTACCGCCGGAAGATCAGGTTCAGGACGATCGTCAGCACCACGGACAGCACGATCGACGTGCCGAGCGGGATGTACACGCGCGTGCTGCCCTTGACGAAGCTCAAGTCTCCAGGCAGTCGAGGGATCACGCCCTTGCCGGCCAGGACGAACACCAACCCGAGGACGACCAGGACCACGCCGGTCACGAGGAGGAGCTTCCCCATGCCCGAAAGGTCCACGAGTCCACTGTATCCGGGGGGCGAGGAAGACGAGGCCCTTCAGAAGAGACCGGGCGAAGCCTCGGGGGCCTGCCCGAGGTGGGCGTATGCCGCCGCGGTGGCCACGCGCCCACGCGGGGTCCTCTTGAGGAAACCGAGCTGCATCAGGTACGGCTCGTACACGTCTTCCACAGTGTCCGTCTCTTCCCCCACGGCCGCCGCGAGCGTGGACAGTCCCACCGGACCTCCCTGGAACTTGCGCACGAGCGCTTCCAGGATCGAGACGTCGAGCTTGTCCAATCCTCGCTCGTCCACCTCGAACAGCGCCAGGGCCTGGCCGGCAGCGTCCAGGGTGATCCTGCCGTCGCCCCTCACCTGGGCGAAATCGCGGACCCTTCGAAGGAGCCTGTTGGCGATCCGTGGCGTCCCTCGCGACCGTCCGGCGATCTCGCCGGCGCCCTCCGAATCGACCTCCACCCCCAGGATGCCGGCGGACCGGCGGACGATCTTCGCCAGATCGTCGGGCGAGTAGTAGTCGAGTCGGGGCGAGAACCCGAAACGCTCCCGCAAGGGCAGCGTGATCAAGCCCGGGCGGGTGGTGGCCGCGATCAAGGTGAACCTGGGAAGATCGAGCCGGATGCTCCGGGCCGAGGGGCCCTTGCCGATGACCACGTCGAGCTTGAAGTCCTCCAGGGCCGGATAGAGGATCTCCTCTACCGCCCTGGGCATCCGGTGCACCTCGTCCACGAACAGGACGTCGCCTTCCTCCAGGTTCGTGAGGATGGCGGCAAGGTCTCCTGCCCTCTCGAGGGCTGGTCCTGAGGTGGGCCGGAACCCCACCCCGATCTCGTTTGCCACGATCCCGGCGAGGGTGGTCTTGCCCAGGCCGGGCGGGCCCGAGAGCAGGACATGATCCACCGGCTCGCCTCGCTGACGAGCTCCCTCGATGAGCAGGCCGAACTGCTCCTTCACCTTGTGCTGGCCGACGAACTCTGCGAGCAGGCGCGGCCGCAGCGCCGCGTCGAACTCCTGCTCGTCCTCGGTAGCTTCGGGGCCGACCACCCGGGGCACGTCCTTGGCTTCCCGCTCCTCCGTCGCACGAGTCATCGCCCCACGCTCCGCAGGGCTTCGCGCAGCAACTCCTCGACGGGGCGGTCACCGTTCGGGGCCAGGTTGGCCAGCGCTTCCCGCGCCTCCTGGGCGCTCAGGCCCAGAGCCAGCAGGGCCTCCCGAACCTCGGCGATCGGGCCCGTGACCACGTCCTGTCCCGCGAGGCCCAGCTTGTCCTTGAGATCCAGGATCACTCGCCCGGCCACCTTCTTCCCCACACCGGGGATTGCGGTGAGGGCGGCCACGTCGCCCGTGGCGATGGCCCGGCGCAGGGCGTCGGCAGGCATGGAAGACAGGACTGCCATCGCTACCTTGGGCCCCACCCCAGTGACCGTGATGAGCTGATCGAAAAGGAGGCGTTCTTCCTGGGAAGCGAACCCGTACAACACCATCCCGTCGTCCTTCACCTGGAGGCGGGTGAACAGTCGAGCCGGCTTGCCCTGGGAGGGGAGCTTGGCCAGGGTGTGAACGGGAACGGCCACCTCGTAGCCGACGCCGCCGACCGCCAACACGACCCGGCCGGGGCTTTTCTCGGCCAGCTTCCCCTCGAGGAACGAGATCATCTCGTGGCCTCCCGGACGATTTCGCGCATGCGCGATTGCCGGAGATGACACAGAGCGACCGCGACTGCGTCGGCTGCGTCCGGCTCGTTGGGGACGGCACCCTGCCCCAGGAGCAGCGTCAAGCCCCTCCGGACCTGTTCCTTAGAGGCGTTTCCGGCCCCGGTCACGGCCATCTTCACCTCCAGAGGGGCATACTCTTCCACCCGAACTCCGGCTTCGGCTGCCGCCACCATCACCGCGCCCGACGCTCGAGCCACTTCCATGGCGCTACCGATGTTCTTCCCCCACATCAGTCTCTCCAGGGCGACGGTGTCCGGTCGATACGCCTGGATGGCCTCGCCAATGGCCCGGTAGATCCGGTGGAGCCTCTCTGGCGTGGGCAGGCTCGACCGCGTTCGTACCGTGCACGACCAGGTCAACCTGACCCGCGTCGTATTCCCGGCCACGCAAGCCAGGCCGACCGCACTCGTGCCCGGATCCACCCCCAGGACAACCCGCTCGAACATGTGTTCTCCCAAGACTACAGCCCCGTCGGGGACGGGGCAATCACACCCGTGTAATTTAGCCCATCCCGGAGACAGAAACGCGACAGCGTCGACAGCTAGAGGCTCAGCCCGCCTGGGCCAGGATCTCCTCGGGGATGTCGAAGTTCGAGTAGACGGCCTGGACGTCTTCGAGGTCTTCGAGGCCCTCGATCAGCCGGAGCACCGATCCGGCCTTGTCGCGGCCGATGGGGACGCCGGTCTGTGGAAGCATCGTGAGCTCGGCGGACACTACGACTATTCCTTCGTTCTCCAGCGCCTTGCGCACCGATACCAGGGCATCGGGCTGCGTCACTACCTCCCACTGCTCCCCGGAGTCCCGAAGGTCTTCTGCTCCCGCCTCGAGGATGAGCTCCAGGAGCCGGTCCTCGTCGGGCGCCGATGCCTTCCCCATCGTGATGAAGCCCTTGCGGTGAAACATCCAGGCAACGCCTCCGGGGTCACCGAGGCTCCCTCCCAGGCGGGTGAAGGCGTGCCTGACCTCCTGGCTCGTGCGATTACGGTTGTCGGTCATGGCCTCGACGAGGATGGCCACGCCGCCGGGCCCATAGCCCTCATAGACGACCTCCTCGTAGTGAGCGCTACCCGATTCGCCGGCCCCGCGCTTGATGGCCCGATCGATGTTGTCCATCGGCACCGAGTAATCCCTGGCTTTCTGGACCGCCGAGGCAAGCGTCATGTTGCCCTCGACGCTCGGCCCCCCGTCCCGAGCGGCCACCTCTATCGCCCGTAGGAGCTTGCCGAACATCCGGCCGCGCTTGTCGTCGGTGGCGGCCTTTTTCCTCTTGATCTGGGCCCACTTCGAATGGCCGGACACTGCGGTCCCCTCCCCTCTCAGCCCGACAGGCGCAGGAGGTGCTCGTGGAGCCGCGGGTCGCCGGCCATCTCCGGGTGAAAGGCAGCCCCGATGATCCTCCCTTGCCTCACCACCACGGGCGCGCCGCCGTGCTCGGCGAGCACCTCGACGTCCGTCCCCACGCTCTCCACCTGTGGAGCGCGGATGAACACCGCGCGAACCGGCCCGATGCCACGGACCTCCACATCTGCTTCGAACGAATCGACCTGGCGGCCATATGCGTTTCGTTGCACGGTCACGTCCAGGAGCGACAGGACCGGCTCGCCTCCCTCCACCCGACGGGCCAGCACGATCATCCCCGCGCACGTTCCGAAGATCGGCATCCCCTCCGCGGCCTGGTCCCTGATCGGATCGACCAGCCCATGATCCCTGGCCAGCTTGCCGATCGTGGTCGACTCCCCGCCGGGAATGCAGAGAGACGACACTCCCGCCAGATCCTCGGGCGTGCGAACCAGAACGGGGGTGGCCCCGCACTCGGCCAGCATGTGCGCGTGTTCCCGGAAATCGCCCTGGAGGGCGAGGACTCCAGCCTTCATGCCACGAGCAATCTTAACGAGGCAGCCTCACCCCGCTACCAGCCGCGGGTCTGGAGGAGCTCCTCCTCAGACATCGTGGCCACATCCAGGCCGCGCATCGGCTCACCCAGGCCCCGGGAGACCTTGGCCAGGATGTCGGGATCCTGGTAGTAGGTGGTCGCCTCCACGATGGCCCTGGCCCTGGGGGCGGGGTCGTCGGACTTGAAGATTCCGGAACCGACGAAGTTCCCGTCCGCCCCTAGCTGCATCATGAGCGCTGCATCGGCGGGGGTGGCAAGGCCACCGGCCGCGAAGTTCACCACAGGGAGCTTACCGGTTGCGCCTACCTGGCGGACCAGTTCCAGAGGGGCGCCGAGCTCCTTGGCCGCGTAGCCAAGCTCGTCGCCCCGGAGCGTGGTGAGATGCCGGATCTGCCCTTGGATCTTTCGCATGTGGCGGACTGCCTCGACCACGTTGCCCGTCCCGGCCTCCCCCTTCGTCCTGATCATGGCCGCGCCCTCGGAGATACGCCGAAGCGCCTCTCCCAGATCCCGGGCACCGCACACGAAGGGGACGGTGAAGCCCCACTTGTCGACGTGGTGTTCCTCGTCCGCGGGGGTGAGCACCTCGCTCTCGTCGATGTAGTCCACGCCCAGCGATTGGAGGATCTGAGCCTCGACGAAGTGGCCGATCCGGCACTTGGCCATGACCGGTATCGAGACCGCCTCCATGATCTCCAGGACTTTGGTCGGGTCGGCCATGCGGGCGACCCCGCCTTCGGCTCGGATGTCGGCCGGCACGCGCTCCAGGGCCATCACCGCGCAGGCTCCGGCATCCTCCGCGATCTTGGCCTGGTCGGCCGTGGTGACGTCCATGATCACGCCGCCCTTCAGCATCTCGGCCAGGCCGGTCTTCACTCGAAGCGTGCCGGTTTCGTTGTCCATCGCGACCTCCTCGACGACGGCCGATCCACCCCGTCGGCGTCCCTCGCTAGTGTACCTGCGGCCGGCAGGCCCCCCCTCGGACGAAATGGCCTTCCATCCGTGACGGATCCCTACCATCGGTGGGGAACATCACCATGTAACCTGACCGGTCATGCGCATCTTCTCCGGCATCCAGCCCACGGGCCGAAAGCACCTGGGCAACTACATCGGGGCCATCCGCCAATACGTGGAGGGCCAGGATCGAGGCGAGGCCATCTACTGCATCGTCGACCTCCACGCCCTCACGGTGGCCTACGACCCGAGCGAGCTGCGTGAGCGCGTGCACGACACGACGGCGATCCTGCTCGCGGCCGGCCTGGATCCGGACCGATGCATCCTGTTCCGGCAGTCGGACGTGAGGGAGCACACGGAGCTGTGTTGGCTCCTCGCGAACGTGACGTCCTACGGAGAGCTCTCCCGCATGACCCAGTTCAAGGAGAAGTCGGCTCAGCATCGGGAGTTCGTCTCTGCCGGACTGTTCTTCTACCCGGTGCTCCAGGCGGCGGACGTCCTCGCCTACCAGACCAACGAAGTGCCGGTGGGCGAGGACCAGAAGCAACACATCGAGCTGATGCGGGACATCGCCATCCGGTTCAACTCCCGGTTCGGGGACACGTTCGTGATCCCCGAACACCGAATCCCCGAGGTCGGGGCACGGATCATGGATCTCCAGGAGCCGGAGAAGCGCATGTCCACGACAGCGAGCACGGAGCAGGGCGGCGTCTACATCCTGGACGACCCCGACTCGATCCGGCGCAAATTCAAGGGCGCCGTCACGGACTCCGGCCGGGAGATCGTGCGCGGACTGGACAAGGCCGGGATCACCAACCTCATCGAGATCATGTCCGCTGTACGGGGGATCGCGCCGGATGCTGTGGAGAAGGAATTCGCCGGGGCGTCGGGATACGCCGAGTTCAAGCAGGCGGTCGGGGAAGCCGTCGTGGCGCGCCTGGCCCCCGTCCGCGCGCGTTACGAAGAGATCCGCGCCGACCAGGCGGCCCTGGAGGCGACCCTGGAGACGGGTGCCGACAAGGCCCGCGTCATCGCATCGAAGACCGTGGCGATGGCCAGGGGCAAAATGGGGATCGGCCCGGCTACCTGATGGTGACCGGGATATTCTCCGGTAGCAGTTCGACCCAGGTGTTCCCCGGCGTGAGCGGAATCTCGTCTCCGTTGGCATCGACGAACTTCGTGAGGTCGGCAGCCGAGTCCCGTTCCCATGTGCCCTTGATGACCTTGCCATCGCGGAACACGTAGGCCTTGCCCGTGCCCACCGAGATGACCAGCGGTGAGCGGACCCCGTTCGCGTCGGTGACGTCCATGAGCTGGGTCTTCACCACCTGAACGACCACGTTCCTGGCGGAGAACTGGGACCCGTCCGAAGACACGTGGGGAACGGTCCCGTGGAACCGCAGCCATACCTTCCTGGTCTTGCTCCACTTCCAGAACACATCCGAGGACGACGAGAAGGCCAGATGGACCTTGCGGGCCCTCACGGCCCCTTGGGGAGGGGTACCGGAGTACGTGAAGATGGGATCCGGTGCCTTGGGTTCGAAGAGATCCCTCGCCGATGAGTACAGCTCTCCCGTGCTCGTGTACAGGTTGTGCGGGGCCGGACGATTGGGATCGCGGTGGTAAGCCCGAGCGACCTGCCGCACGTTGTAGTTGATGTCGATGATGCCTGCCCTGCGCACGGCCTGGATCACTCGCGGCTTTCCTCCGGCGTAGGCGAACAGTGGGCGTCCGAACTGGACGAGGATGTTCACATCGGTCAGCCGGCCGCTCCGGACGGGTTCGATCCGCGATGCGTTCTGGCATTGATAGACGGCAATGAACCGGGTGATGCCTCCTTCCACAGGCTCCTCGTACACGATGTCGGCCCAGGACAGGCCGGTCTGCGGCCGGGCCGCGGGCAGGTTCTCCACCTTGACGGCGAGCGCGGGACGCGAGGGAACAGGGGACTTCGGGTTCAGGCCCGAGAGAGGGCACTCGGGAGGGGGAGGAGGGGTGGTCATGCCCGAGCCGCTCCCGGAGTGATTCCCTCCCGCCGACTTCGTACCTCCCCCGCCGAGCGCCACCACGGCGCCCACGCCGCCGGCGATCAGGAGGAGCAGGATGAACAGGCCGAGCATGATCCGGCCGCGTCTGGTCAGGGTCATGTGTGGGGGATCCTCCTCGGAACTCTCTCGGTCTGAAGGGGAAGACCGGGCTGCATGCTACCAGCGAGGCAGGCGAAGCCAACGATCTTCGTGTCACATTTCCGTGTCACATCTCCTCGAGTATCCGGATCCGTTCCTGGATCGGAGGATGCGTCGAGAAGAGGTTTTCCCACCAGTGGTTGCTCTCACCCGGGATCCGGGACGGCTGGTTCAGCCACAGGTGGGCGGTGGCGTTGTTGGCCACCCGCATCGGGGTGTTGTCGGCGGCGATCTTCCGAAGCGCGCTGGCCAGCCCGGGCGGATACCGCGTGAGCAGGGCCCCCTCGGCGTCCGCCAGGTATTCCCGCCTGCGGGACATGGCCATCTTGATGATCTGTGCGAAGAATGGTGCGAGGATGGCGAAGACGATGCCCAGGGCGAACAGGATGGCGAAGCCCTGCCCTCCCTCACGGTCCCGGCCGCGACCGAGACGCCCCCCTCCCCACCAGAACCATCGAAGCATGAACTCGGCGATGAGCACGACGGCCCCCACCAGGGTGGCCACGACAGTGCCGAGCAGGATGTCCCGGTCGCGTATGTGGGACATCTCGTGCCCGATCACGCCCTCCAGCTCCACCCGGTTCATCTTCTCCAGGAGGCCTTGCGTCACGGCTATGGAGGAGTGCTCGGGATCACGCCCTGTAGCGAAGGCATTGGGGGCCGACTCCGGCACCACATAGACCGTGGGCTTGGGGAGCCCCGCGGCCAGGGCCAGGCCCTCGACGATGTTGTGGAGCCTGGGTTCCTCCTCGTGACTCACCGGCCGGGCTCGGGAAGCCCTGAGCACCAGCCGGTCGCCGTACCGGTACGAGTAGTAGGACAGGGCGGCCGCGATCAGGAGGGCCACGATGAGTCCGGCGATTCCGACTCTCAGCAGGAGCCCGAACAGATAGCCCAGGCCGCCAGCGAACACGAGCGCCCCGAGGACGATGAACACTGTTCTCCGCTTGTTGCGAGCGATCTGCTCGTACAAGGGTTAGAAGCGCACCCCCACGGGGCCCCGGGCGGGCTCCTCGATGTCGAAGAACTCTCGTTGCTGGAACCGTCCGAGCCCGGCCACGATGCTCGAGGGAAAGCTCAGGATCAAGGTGTTCAGGCGCATCGCCTGGTCGTTGTAGAACTGCCGGGCGAAGGCGATCTTCGACTCCGTGCCGGTGAGCTCCTCCTGGAGGGCAAGAAAGTTCTGGTTGGCCTTGAGCTGGGGGTAGTTCTCGGCGACGGCGATGAGGCGGCGAATGCCCGCGGTCAACTCATTCTCGGCGCGAGCCTGGTCCTGGACCCCGGATGCCGCCTGAGCATTGGCCCGGGCGCTGGTGACTTCCTCGAAGACCTCGCGCTCGTGAGCCGCGTAGCCCTTCACCGACTCGACGAGATTCGGGATGAGGTCGTACCTCCGGCGCAGCTGGACGTCGATCTGGGACCACGCGTTCTCGCAGCGAACCCGCACGCGGACCAGACGGTTGTAGGTGAAGACCCCGTAGAGGAGGATCAGCCCGACGAGTCCCAGGACGATCCACAGGGCAAGCACGAGGTCATCTTACAGCCCGCTCCTTCAGAGCCTCCCGGTAGGCGCCCTCGATCTCCTCGAGCACCACGTCCCAACGGTAGCGCTCGGCTCTGGCTTTTCCGGCATCGACCAATCGCCCAGTGAGCGCCGGGTCCGAGAGCACCCGCCGAACGCCAGCTGCCAGCGCCACCGGATCTCCAGGCGGCACAAGGAGCCCGTCGAGATCCTTTCGTACAACCTCCCGGTACCCGGGAATGTCCGATGCCACCACCGGAACACCGGCCGCCATGGCCTCGACGAGCACGATCCCGAAGCTCTCCTGGCCGAGGGCGGGCCCCACGAAGACGTCGGCTCCGGCGACGTATCCGGGCAGGTCCCGGTGTGGGACCGAACCGGCCAGCATCACCCGTCGGCGAGCTCCGGGGGGTAGCGATGACACTGCAGTTCGATCTCGCCCCTCCCCCACCACGAGGAACGTCAGGTCCGGGAACTCGACGGCAAGTGAGGCGAACGCTCGAACGGCCACGGGGAACCCTTTCTGCTCGTCGAGCCGGCCGACCCAGAGCATCCGACGCCCGGGAGGCAAGCCTTCCCGGGCCCAGCCTCGGGCGAACAGGTCGATGTCACACCCGTTCGGGATCACTCGGATGCCATCGCGGAACCGCGCCCCCACGAACGTGGCCGCCGCCTCCGACACCGCGATGCGCACGCGAAGCTTCGCCCAAACAGGCCGCAGGAAAGGGGCGGCCACCGAGTACAGCGCCGATCTCATGGTGAAGGCGTGGAAGGTGGCGACGACGGGAGACCTTGACCGTAGCGAGGCCAGCATGGCCGTGGAAGGCGAAAACGGCTCGTGGGCGTGGATCAGGTCGGGGGCGAACGACCGAAGCTCCGACCCGATGAGGCGGGCCGATCGGACGGAGAAGCAGATCGGGGCCACGGTGCCTTGATACGGCACTCGCACTGCCCGCCCCACCAGGCGAACCCGCGGCTGGTCGGGAACTCGCCGCTTCGCTGGGGCGAAGACGAGGACCTCGTGCCCGCGATCCTGGAGGTGATCCGCCAGCTGTCCGATGTGGACCTGGACCCCGCCGGGTGCGTCCCAGGCATAGGGACATGCCAGGACGATCTTCACCTCGCCGCCGAGCCCTCCGACCCGTCCGGCCCCCCGTTCTCTTCCCAGGCCGGTTGGAACATGTGCCAGTCGACCGGAGCCGAAGCGATGTAGCGCTCGAACCCGGCCGCGATGACCTTGGTCAGCGCGGCGACGTCTTCGCGCATCACCCCGGTTCTTTCGATCTCGACCGGGGGGCCGATCTTCGTGTGCCATCCGGTCGGGGTTGTGAACACGGCGCACACGGACAGCGGCGTGTCGGTGGCCAGCGCCAGATACGCGGGCCCGGCAGGCAGGCGCCGACGAGCCCCGAACATGTCCACCACGACACCTCGCCCGGTGAGGTCGCGATCGGCCACGAGCGTGATGATCTGGTTTTCCCTCAGCAGCTCCAACAGTTTCCCCCCGACGCTGGCTGCGGTCGACAGCGGCACGATGCCCATCCCCAGCGCTCGTCTGTGACGAAGAAACAGCTCGAAGACAGAGCGTGGTTTGAGCTCCTCGGCTACCGCGGTCATCCGGTATCCCTTGATGCACAGCCAGTGCCCCGCCGCATCCCAGTTCCCCATGTGGGGCAGCGTGAGGACGACTCCCCGGCCTTGAGCCAAGGCTCGGTCGGCGTGGTCGAGTCCTTCCACGGAGAACCGCCGGTCGACCTCTTCGGGGGGCATGGTGCGCAGGGCGAAGGTCTCGTACCAGTACCGACCGTACAGGGCGAAGCACTCTCTCGTGGCCGTCTGCACCAGCGGGGAGTCCGGCGGGTGGCCGAGGACCCGGGAGAGGTTGCCGGCGACGACATCTCGCTGCCCGGCCCCCCCCTCGTACAGCAAACGGAAATAGGATTGCGCCGCCGGAAGGCCGATCCGCCTCGGCAGATGCATTCCGAGCCACTGTGTGGCCCGAATGGACAGATAGGTCAATCGGTCTGAGGCGGATTCTCGTGTGGAAGCGAACTTCTCCACCTCCTGCATCTCCACCTCGGTGCTCACCGTGGCGACTGCTGGGCAGAAGCGGCATGCCGCTCCTGAAGCACGATATTCCACGCCCGAGTGACCGCGGCGGCCGCCGCGACGACAACGAATGCCCAGAGAGCCCCTGCAACCCAACCCGTCAGGAGGCCGAACACGAGCAGCGCCTCGCGCGTCACCCGATAGCCCAGGCTCTCCGACCCCGTATAGCCCAGGGCTTCCCCACGCGCCCGTTGATAGGAAGCGAGATAGGCGACGCCGAGTCCGACGATTGCGAGGATGGCGTCCCAGTTGGACCCCGTCCGCATCACCCAGGCCAGCGGGACCAGGATCGAAGCATCGAAAAGCAGATCCCCGACTCGTTCTGCGAGGTGGGCGCGCCCACCGATTCGTTGAGAGCCCGAAGAATCTCGCCGCGCCAGGATGCTGCCCACCGCGAGCGCGATACCAGACGCCAGGCCTGACAGACCGGCCAGGAGGCGGTGGCGTGTAAGGAGGAGGGTGGCGGTCAGACCTGTCAACACGCCCGATGTGGTCATGGCCGCGAGCGCCCCCCGCAGGGCGTGCTCCGGCCAGAACGAAGCCTCCCTCGCCACGCGTTGGCGAGCCTATCATTCACTGCTTCCCGGTGGGTGAGAGCCGTGTGAGCCCATTGCCTATAATCGCCGCTCCAGGAGATCTCGCTCCTCTGCTTTGGTCACGACCAGGGGAAGGAACTCGATGAACGTCTACGAGCCCGAAAACATCCGAAACGTCGTCCTGGCGGGCCATAGCGGCGCCGGGAAGACCACCCTCACCGAGGCGATGCTCTTTACTGCCGGCACCCTCACCCGGATGGGCAAGGTGGAGGACGGGAACACCGTCTCCGACCACGATCCCGAGGAGGTCCGGCGAGGCATCAGCGTCTCGCTGTCACTGGTCCCGGTCGAATGGCGCAGCGTGAAAGTGAACGTCCTGGACGCGCCGGGGTACGCGGACTTCATCGGGGACGTGAAGGGTGCCCTGCCAGCGGCCGACTGTTGCCTGTTCGTGGTCTCCGCGGTCGACGGGGTCGAAGTGCAGACCGAGGTCGTGTGGGAACTGGCCGTGGAAGCCGGGCTCCCCCGGGCAATCTTCATCAACAAGATCGACCGCGAGCGCGCGTCGTTCGAGCGGACGATGGACGGCCTGGTCGGCGCGTTCGGAACCCAGGTCGCCCCGATCCACTTGCCCGTAGGGGAAGAACACGAGTTCTCCGGGGTGATGGACCTGCTCAACCGCAAGGCCTATCGGTACTCTTCCTCGCCGAACGGCGAGGAGGGTGAGTGGCCCGATGACCTGGCCGCCAAGGCCGAGCCGTACCGGGAGCGACTGACCGAGTCTGTGGCCGAGGCCGACGACTCGCTGCTCGAGAAGTATCTGGACAGCGGCGAACTGTCACCCGAGGAGATCGTCCGAGGGGTGAAAGCCGGGCTCGGCGAGGCCAAGCTTGCTCCTGTCCTGGTGGGTGCGGCCGGGAAGCCGGCAGGGGTCGACCGGCTGCTCGATTTCATGGTGGAGGCCTTCCCCTCACCGGCCGAGCGCCCGGCCGTGAAGGTCCTCGGCAAGGACGGGCAGGATCGGGAGATCAAGCTGGCACCCGACGGGCCGCTCGTGGCCCAGGTATTCAAGACGGTCTCCGACCCCTTCGTGGGACGCATCAACCTGTTCAGGGTCTACAGCGGAAAGGTTCGCCCCGACTCTTCGGTATTCAACGCAAACAAGAACACCGAGGAGAGGATCGGCCAGGTCTTCACCCTCCGGGGCAAGGACCACGAGACCGTCTCGGAGGTGCCGGCCGGAGACATCGGCGCCGTGGCAAAGCTTTCCCACACTGCGACCGGCGACAGCTTCTCGACCAAGCAGGATCCCGTGACCCTCCCCGAGATCGATCTCCCCGAGCCGCTGCTGGCCATGGCCATCGAGCCCAAGACCAAGGGCGACGAGGACAAGCTCTCAACCGCACTGGCGCGGATTCAGGAGGACGACCCGACGATCCGCGTGGAGCGCTCCCCCGAGACCCATGAGACGGTCATGTTCGGGATGGGCGAGGCCCATCTGGACAGCATGGTCGAGCGCATGAAGCGGAAGTTCGGGGTGGACGTGGTGATGCATCCGGCCAAGGTGCCCTACAAGGAGACGATGAAGGCCAAGGTCCAGGCCATGGGCCGCCACGTGAAGCAGTCCGGCGGCCATGGCCAGTACGCCATCGCCAACATCGAAGTGGAACCCCTGCCCAGGGGAAGCGGCTTCGAATACGTCGACAAGATCTTCGGAGGGGCCATCCCCAACCAGTTCATCCCGTCCGTGGAGAAGGGCATCGTCAAGCAGATGTCCGAGGGCGTCGTCACGCCCTATCCCATGGTTGACGTCCGGGTCACCCTGTACGACGGGAAGTTCCATCCGGTGGACTCCTCGGACATGGCCTTCCAGCTCGCCGGGATCCTCGCCCTCAAGGACGCTGCGGCGAAGGCGGGCATCTCCCTGCTCGAGCCGATCGTCCAGGTCGAGGTGCTGGTCCCGGACGCCTACACCGGGGATGTCATCGGCGACCTCAACTCCAAGCGCGGCCGGATCCTGGGCATGGAGACCACCGGCTCGGGCAAGCAGCGGATCAAGGCTCTCGTCCCCCAGTCCGAGATGACCCGGTATGCCATCGACCTTCGCTCCATGACGCACGGCCGCGGGGCTTTCAGCATGATGTTCGACCACTACGAGGAGGTCCCCTCTCACCTCGCCGAGAAGGTCATCGCCGAGGCCAAGAAGGAACGGGAAGAGGGCTAACCCGGCCTTTCGTCTCGCTCCAACTCGTCACGCAACGCCCCGAGCCACTCCAGAGCCAGCTTGTCCTTGGTACGGCCAGCGGCTTTCTTCATCCGCATGAGGTCGTCGAGAGAAGCCACCCGGACCGTGAGGCCGTCGATGTCCTCATCCGTGGCCGCCGCATCCAGTCCTTGTAGCCGGACGTGCGTGCGGGCGTTCCCAGGCAGTCGACTGAACCCGCCGACGTGTTGAAGGTGAAGTGATCCCCGTTCTTGATGCTCTGGGCGTGGAGCTGGAACGGCACATCGGGTGGGGCCCCACGCGGCTTAGCCTGCAGTTCCTGGAGCGCTTCCGCCAAGGCCTCCAGGTTCCGGTGATCGCGCGCGTGGCAGAGGTCGAGATCGCCGGTGATAACGGGCGAGCCTCGGATGGTTGCGGCGAACCCGCCGATCAAAACAGCGGCTTCAGCTTCTCGTAGGTATCCCCGAGAAGTTGCGGCAGGACGCGAGTCTCGCCCACCACCGACATGAAGTTGGTGTCTCCGTTCCACCGTGGGACGACGTGCCAGTGGACGTGCCCAGGGATGCCGGCACCGGCCACCCGCCCGAGGTTCATCCCCACGTTGAACCCATCAGGGCTGGACGCACTCCTCAATGCCTCGACTGAGCGCTTCAGGAGAGCATCGCAATCCGCGGTCTCCTCCAGCTCGAGGTCGACGAAGTCACCCACGTGGCGAAACGGGGCGACCATCAGGTGGCCAGGGTTGTACGGGAACGCGTTCAGGATGGCGAAGGCTCGTCCGGCGCGGGCCAGGACATAGGTGCCTTCATCGTCTCCAGCCTGAGGTTTCTCGCAGAAGATACACCCATCCGGATCCTCCGTGGCCTGGGCAGACTCGATGTACTGCATGCGCCAGGGAGACCACAAGCGATCCACCGAACGCCAGGCCATCACTTCAGGTCGTCCAGCGAGCTGCCTGAGAGCGCCCGTTCCTGCGTCTCTTTGGCCACCGCGTCCACGAAGGTTTCGAATGGGATGCCGCGGACCTCTTTTCCCAAGCGTTGGCGTGCGGCCACCGTGCCGGACTCGATCTCCTTGTCCCCCACAACTAACGTGTAGGGGATCTTCATGAGCTGGCTCTCCCGGATCTTCTTGGGCACGGTTTCCCGGCTGTCGTCGACCTCAGCACGGAGGCCCCGTTCACGAAGGCGCTCCGCCAGACTGCGCGCATGCTCGGCATGGCGGTCGGCCACGGGGACGATCCGGATCTGCTCCGGGGCGAGCCAGAGGGGAAACGCCCCAGCGTAATGCTCGACCAGAACTCCCGCAAAGCGCTCCACCGACCCCAGGATGGCCCGGTGGATCATCACTGGACGGTGCCGTTCGTTGTCCTCCCCCATGTACTCCATGTCGAACCGCTCGGGGAGAGCGAAGTCGCACTGGACCGTGGTGAGCTGCCACAACCGGCCGATGGCATCGTGGAAATGGAAGTCCACCTTCGGCCCGTAGAATGTCCCCTCGCCCTCGGCCACCTCGTACGGGAGGCCGCTTCGGTCGAGGGCCGTCAACAGCGTGTCGGTGGCGCGCCTCCACATGGCCTCGTCACCGATGGCAAGACCGGGCCTGGTCGAGAGGTGGACGACGGGCTCCTCGAACCCGAACGTCCGGTGGATGGCCAGCGTCAGGTCGAAGACCTCCAGGATCTCGTCGATCAGTTGATCGGGCCGGCAGATGATATGGGAGTCGTCCTGGGTGAACCCCCGGATGCGCAGCAGCCCGTGCAGAACCCCCGCCCGCTCGTGCCTGTACACGGTCCCCAGCTCCGACAGCCGCATGGGCAGGTCACGGTAGGACCTGGTTTTCGACTTGTAGATCAGCACGTGGAAGGGACAGTTCATGGGCTTGACGAAGTACTCGGCGTTCTCAGTCTCCATCGGCGGATACATGTTCTCCCGGTACTTCGCCAGATGGCCCGAGGTCTCCCAGAGGATCGACCGGGCGATGTGCGGAGTGAACACGGGAACGTAGCCCCGGCGCAGGTGCACCTCGCGAACGTAGTCCTCCACCTGCTTGCGGAAGATCCCGCCCTTCGGATGCCACACCACCAGACCCGCCCCCAATTCGTCGGGGAACGAGAACAGGTCCAGCTGTCGCCCCAGCCGGCGGTGGTCCCTACGCTCGGCCTCTTCCAGCCGATGGAGGTGGGCTTGGAGGTCTTCCTCCGTGGGCCAGGCGGTCCCGTAGATCCGCTGGAGCTGGGGACGTCGTTCGTCCCCGCGCCAGTAGGCCCCGGCCAGGCTCAAGAGTTTGAACGCCCCGAGGCGCGCGGTGCTCGCAACGTGGGGACCGAGGCAGAGGTCGGCCCACCCGTCGTTTCGATAGAGCGAGAACCGGTCGCCGAGGGCACCTTCTTCGGTCTCGGCGGCCTCGATGATCTCCTTCTTGTACGGCTGGTCCTCGAAGCGCGCCAGAGCCTCGGTCCGCCCCAGCTCCTCCCGCAGGAAGGGCTGGCCCTCCTTCTCGATCTCCCGCATCCTGGCCTCGATCCGATTCAGGTCATCGGGGGTGAGCTGTGTGGGGAGGTCGAAGTCGTAGTAGAAGCCGTCCTCGATGGGCGGACCGATGGCGTATTTGGCCCCCGGGAACAGATCGCACACGGCTTGCGCCATCACGTGCGCGGTCGAGTGCCGGAGCACCCGTAACCCATCGGGATCGGAGGCCATGACCGGCTCGGCGGCTGCGTCTTCGTCCACCGGCCAGGACAGGTCGACCAGCCTCCCGTCCACCCTGGCGCACACGGCGTCGCCCGGCAGGACCTCGCCCACCGGCGATCCGGCCGCGATCTCCTTGATATCCCCTCCGGGGAGCGTGACCTTCGGCATAGCCAAGGATGATAGTGAGCTTTGTCTCCCCGGCCTCGGGTAGGAATTGGCGGCGACTGGGCCGCGCAATGCACCGGGCAACCTGGACAGGGCGGAGAAGCTGGCCATCACTTACCTCCGGAGGCACCCGCAGGACTCCACCTCGTGGGAGATGTGGAGCGAGGTCCTCCGTACCCGAGAACAACCGGCGGACGAGGAGCGGATCCTGCGCAGGGGGGTCGACTTCACCGGGGCGCCACGTCTCCGGTTCCGCCTGGCCCAGATCCTTGCCTCGAGTGGTGATCTGGAGGAAGCCCTGGCCGTGCTGGACGCGTTTACGAAGGAACATCTGACGACGCTGCAGCCGGGACCCGCTGAGGTGGGCATCGTTTCCGTCGAGGGGTGACCATGCGAGCGGGCGCGAGACCAACCCCCGGCGCCCAGGCCCCCGTGCCTTGGGGCGTCTGGGCCTCTCGCTAGACTTGGCGACGGGCGAAGTGACGAATCTCACTGAAGGCCAACCCGCATTCGCCGCCATCCTGGCCAGCGATCTATCGGCTCGGGGCGTGCGGGCCCTCCTCTTGGGGCGCCCCGGAGCTGACGGCCTCTCTCCATCACGGGCACCGGAGGATCCGTCTGGACTGGAACTCCTGGTGCCCCGCGACGCGGCCTCCCGAGCGCGAACCGTGCTGGAGAGCTACGACTGGAGATACCAACTCGGAAACCTCGGCCCTTGGAGGATCCTTCCGCTCGCCATGTACCTGTGGGACGGAATGTCCGTCCATCTTTATTGGGGTATCCCGGCCGCGCCACTTCCTTCGGTGGCCTTCGTCAGCCTGGAGCGGACGCTCTGGCAAGGGGCATCGGCCGGCTCCCTGGGGTTTGCGGAGCCGGATCCTGAACCGCTGGCCGTCTTCCTGGCCCTGCAGGCGAGCCGCGACCGCTACCGGCGGGAAGAGAGACTCCGGCATCTGTCCAATTGCCTGTCGGTGGCTTCCTGGGAGCGAGCCGAGCAAATCGCGGATCGGTGCGGCATCGGCGCCACCCTGAGGTGGGCCGCCGGCGCGGCTCGCCGCGCGACTGTCGACGAGGAATCGGAGGATGGGACCTCCGCGCCCCCGCCGGACCCGACCACCCTCAAGGCCATATGGAGCGTGGGGTGGTACCTCGCTCGGCACGCCTATCCGCGACGGTTACGGCTGCTGATCTCCGGTACACCGCGATTGGGTGGCGTCGTTGGTCGCTGTCGTTTCGCGGGGGTGGAGGTCCTCGTCGGACCGGGGATATTCGTCCCTGAGATGACGAGCGAGCGACTGGTGAAGGCATCGTTGGACTGTCTTGCCCATAGGAGGAACCCCATCCTGGTGGAGACGGGGACGGGATGCGGGGCGATCGCCCTCGCCATCGCCGCGGGCCACCCGAGCGTACGGGTTCATGCGGTGGAGAAGTTCGGCCCACCGCTCATGTGGGCGAAGCGAAACCGGCGCCGTCTTGGGCAAACGAGGGTCCGCCTGTACCGCGGATCGTTGCTGGACTCGCTGCCCGGCGATCTTGCCGGTCGGGTGGCGGTCATCGTGGCGAATCTCCCTTACGTCCCGGTCGCCGTGTGGGCGGACCAGGGTCGGCTGGCGAAAGTAGCCGTCCGGGGAGAGAGCGATGACGGGTTGGGACTTTACCGGCGGCTGATTCATCAGGCCCGTCGGTTCCTCGAGCCTGGAGGAAGACTGGTCCTGGAGATGGGTCCCTACCAGGTGGACGCATTCAGGGCGGATGTGAGTTCCCTCGGATACGCCGTCGAGCGAGTCGAGCGTCCGGTCGGCGGAGCCGTCGTGGTGACCGCCCGACTATCTGCCTGAACCTAGCTTGGCCGCCTCACCGCTGCCACTTGGCCCCGGGAAACCGTCCAGTAGAATCTGGGCTCCGGCCCGGAGATCGTCCTTCAACGCGTATGAGCGCACATGCATGAGCACTGGATCCGAGAGGATGTCGTCGCCGAATACACCTCGTTTGAGTTCCTGTTCGAACCCGAGCGGGCGATCCTCCAGGAGATCCGTTCCCGCCTTGCGGGGATGCGGATGCTCGATATCGGCGTGGGAGGAGGCCGGACCACTCAATTCTTCATCGAGCACGTGGGCGAGTACGTGGGTGTGGACTACTCGCCCACGATGATCCAGGCGTGCAGCCGGCGCTTCGAGGGACAGGGCGACCATGTCTCCTTCCATGTCATGGACGCTCGGGACCTGGGCGCGCTGCAGTCCGAATCGTTCGACTTCGTTCTGTTCAGTTTCAACGGGCTCGATCTGGTTGGTGAGGACCAGGACAGGCTGCGGGCGCTCGAGGAGATCCACCGGGTATGTCGGGAGGGAGGGTTGTTCTGCTTCTCGTCGCAGAACATGGATTTCGTACGCGGCGCTTTCTCGGTGAGGCACTCGGTTCGAAGGCTCCTTCAGAGTCAAGTCGTCCGTGATCGTCCTGCTGATCTTCTCTTGAGGCCTAGAGCTCTCCTAGAGGCCGTGAGGCGACCGATACGGTGGAGGAAATTGAATCCCGATCATCGGTCCCTGGTGAGAGCGGGACACGGGATCATCGTGGAAAGGCGTTCCCGGTACGAGCTCACGAAGAGCTTTTATTCGCTTCCCAACGAACAGCTCCTGACTCGTATGTACTACATCCAGCCGCAACAGCAGATCTCGCAGCTCAGGCAGTCCGGGTTCAACGACGTTCGCGTCTTCGCGCCGGATGGAGCCGAGGTGACCGATCGAGCAACTCCCGACCTCATGGACCATCGGTGGCTCTACTACCTGTGCGTGCGGACAGCTTTGGCCCATGCGTAGGGTTCGATCCGATCGGGACTGGGTTACGGATCCGGCAGCCTTGGAGCTTCTGGAAGTGGAGGGCGGGCCGTTCGAATCCGCTCTGTATCGCCGCCTGTGGATCGAGTCATTGCCGCGATGGCGCGACGTGAGCTACGGGGCTCGAGCCCCGGATGGCACGTTGGCAGCAATCGCCCTGCTCTCGGATGCGGACGTCGCGGATTCAGTGCCGGGGAACTACGGTGGCGTGATTGCCTCCAGGCCGCTCGGCGCGCCGGAGATGAGATCGTTCCTACACGCCGCCCTGGGAAGTTCGGGGGCCCGGTCGCTAGTGGTGAAGACGGTGCCTGTGCGCCCGACGGAGCGCACCGCGCATAGTGGCGGCCAGGCCCTGGCGTGGACGAGCGTCATCTACATGAGCAGGGAGGAATCGCTGGTTCCGCGGTGGGCCTACAAGGTTCGTCGGGCCATCCGTTTGGCACGGAGCGCCTCGGCAAGCGTTGCGATCACCGACGATCCGGAGGCGTTCATCAGGCTCTACGAAGCGACCGCCAGTGCTCATCTGTTCCGCTATCCTTCCTCCCTGCTTCGCGGGCTCGCGCAGTCAGGCCTGGCTCGTTGCTATGACGTGTGCATCGGAGAGGATGTGGTCTCTTCTGTCTTCGTCATGACGTCGACCAACCACTGGATGGCTTTACTCGCTGCGCAGGACGAACGAGGGCGATCGGTACAGGGGAACTATCTGGCCGTGGCCACGATGCTCGAGGATGCCCAGCGGCGAGGGGTGAGGGCGGTGAACTTGGGGATCAGTTACGACATGCCCGGGGTGGCGCACTTCAAGCAGCGGTTCGACGCCGTGCTCGTCCCGATGATGATCCATCAGCTGATCCGCCCGGACGCACGGCTCATCGGTTGGACACGGGACCGCCTACGCACGGTCACCAGGGCGGCCTCCCGCAGCCTCGGTCCTTGGATCGGACCAGCGCGACGACGAAGGCAAGGCTCGTGACCAGGTCTTCGTTGGTGGGCGCGGCAGGTATTGAACCTGCGACCTCTTGCGTGTGAAGCAAGCGCTCTCCCGCTGAGCTACGCGCCCGGGACCGACAACGATACCACCCCATAAAGAGGCGACGGCGCGTGCCCGCGTCGCGCCGCCGCCCAAGCACGGGCAGCTAATGCGTCCTAATACGTCAATGAAGCGCCTGGTTCGCGGGCGGGGGCCCCACGTATCGCGCCGTCGGCCGCATGATCCGGGGATCCGCGAGCTGCTCCATGATGTGAGCGGACCACCCAACCATCCGGCTGAGGGCGAACGTCGAGGTGAAGAGCTCCGTCGGCACTCCCACCGCCTCGAGCACGATCGACGCGTAGAACTCCACGTTCGTGTACAGCTCGTGGCCCGGCCTGAGCTCCCGCAGCAGTTGGAGGCTCCGCTCCTCGACATGCTGGGCCAGTTCCACTCGCGGTCCTCCCAGGCGCTCGGCCACGGCACGGAGCAGCCGGGACCTCGGATCTTCGGTCCGATAGACGGCGTGGCCGAAGCCCATGATCCGCTCGCCTCGCTCGAGCCTGGCCCGGAGCCAGGCGTCGGCCCGGTCCCGGGTTCCGATCTCATCCAGCATCTCCCAGACCCGGCCGGGGGCTCCATCGTGCAACGGTCCGGACAGCGCACCCATCGCTCCCACCACGGCCGCCCCGATATCGGCCCTGGTGGAGGCGATGATCCTGGCGGTGAACGTGGAGGCGTTGAATCCGTGGTCGATCGTGGCGATCCAGTACTGCTCGAGCGCACTCGCCCGGTCCCCGTCGGCCTCCTCCCCGTTCAACATGAAGAGGTAGTCGGCAGCATGCCCAAGATGCTCCGCAGGCTCGATCACGGCTCGACCGCTCCGAAGCCGGTGCACCGCCGCCACGACGGACGGCGCGAGGGCACAGAGCTGAAGGCAACGGTCGCGGAGCTCCTGAGGGGAACAGTCCAGGGCCGGCCGAAGCTGGAGAGCCGCAGACACGAGCGACATCCCGATCCGCTCGGCCGAGAGGGGCGGCGCCGCGGGCAACCGAGCGACTTCTGGCAAGAGCCTGGACACGTCCTCGGGGATTCGACGCAGGGCTGCCACTTTCTGGACGAACTGCTCTCGCTGCTCGACCGAGGGCAGTTCGCCTTCCATGAACAGGTGCTATACGTCCTCGAACGTCCGATTCCTGGCCAGCTCGATCGCGTCGTACTGCCGATAGTGGTAGAAGCCCTCGGCTCCTCGGACCTGGCCGAGCGCTGTATCGGCGACGGCAAATCCCCTCAGCCCCGGCGGGGTCGCGCCGAGGTGCAGCTCACCCCCGCGGTCCGTCGGGTCTGTGGCGTCCTGCGAGCGACTCATGGGCACTCCTCACCGCCCAGCCACCGACCCCTGAATATCGGATCCTGTTCACGCCCGATCCCATCTGTTGGACCGAAGTCCCTTCGACGATAGGAGTGTTGCGTCGCCAGAGGAATCGCTGGCACCGAGGTCTGTGGGAGACGCTGTGGGCCCACCGGGATATGCTGTTCAACTTCGACGATAGGAGTGTTGCGTCGCCAGAGGAATCGCTGGCACCGAGGTCTGTGGGAGACGCTGTGGGCCCACCGGGATATGCTGTTCAACCCCCGGTACGGTCGTCTCGGGTTCATGGCTGTCCCCTACTTCCTGTTCTTCGAGGCGCTCGGCCCCGTCGTCGAGATGCTCGGTTACACCGTGCTCATCCTCGGGTTCTTCCTGCACATCCTGTTCGTGCAATTCGCCCTGATGTTCCTGGCGCTCTCGGTGCTCTATGGGATGCTGCTCTCGCAGATGGCCGTGGGGATCGAGACGCTCCTGCTGTCTCGCTTCCCACGCCTCCGCGACCGGGTACTTCTGGTGGGAGCGGCGTTTCTGGAATTCGTGGGCTACAGGCAGATCCTCACCTTCGAGCGGTTCCTCGCTACCTTTCAGATCAACAGGAAGCAGGGGCAGTGGGGGGCGATGACGAGGTCGGGCATCGGCCCCGGCGCCCATCGTGAAACGGAGTCGAGGGTCTCCGCGGTCCGATGACTGGGGAGTAGGCAAAGAAGCACCGGGGCTGACCCCAGTAGATCTCCGTTTCGGATCACGCGGCTTCACGTTGGTCGATGCGTCCATGCTGGCCTTTTGGAAATGGCCATCATGGTCCTGACCGTTCGGACCTTGAGAGGAAAGGAGGACTCGACATGATCATCCAACATGGGGGGCGCCGTCCCGACATCGATCCGAGCGCGTGGATCGCTCCCAACGCGGTCGTCTCGGGCGCCGTCTCGATCAGGGCCGATACGAGAGTGCTCTACGGGGCCGTCTTGACGGCCGAGGCGGGCGCCGAGATGGAGGTCGGCGCCGGCTGCGTGATCATGGAGCAGGCCGTGCTCCGGGCATCCGGCAGGTTCCCGCTCCACCTCGGCGAGGGGGTTCTGGTCGGCCCGCACGCGTACGTGACCGGCTGTGACGTCGGCGCCAGGAGCTTCATCGCCACCGGGGCGATGGTCTTCAACGGCGCACGCGTGGGAGAGGCCTGCGTGGTGGCGCTCGGGGGCAAGGTACACATCGACTCCGACCTCCCCGATGGAGCTCGCGTCCCCATTGGCTTCATCGCGTCGGGTCGGCCGGCGACGATCTATCTACCCGAGGAGGCGCCGCAGGTCCACGAGGACCTCGCTGGCCTCGATTTCATGCGTTACGTCTTCGGCGTGGACACCAAAGGCAAGGACAGGTCGCAGATCATGGACGAAGCGCTGTCCAGGTACACCCGCGCGCTCGCCACGCACTCAGCGGACTCGTTGCTGGGAGGCTGATCCACAGGAGGTTCGCCGGGCCGCTCAGGCCCAAGAGCGTGCCGAGACGGTCGCGATCGACAAACCCAGCAGGGCCCTCGCGCGTATTACCTAGGTTGTGATCCGTCTGGTCGCCCCGGGTGACGCGAGCGCAGGGTGAGCGCCGCGTCATCCATGTCCGCAGAAAGGGGAAGTCCCATGAAGAGGAAACCCCTGAGAGGTTTGCTTGCTGTTCCCTTGACCCTCGCCCTTCTGGTGGCCGGGGCCGCGGCCGGGAACGCGGCGGCACCAAATATCTACACGGTCACCAACCTCGTCTCCGACGTGCCGGGGGAAGCCGCGCACGTCGATCCGAATCTCGTCAATGCCTGGGGCCTCGCGGCCGGACCGACGACCCCCTGGTGGGTCGCGGACAACGAAACCGACGTCTCAACCCTGTACACGGGCGACGGGGACGCCATTCCGCTCGTGGTCCAGGTCGAGGGCGCCCCGACAGGACTTGTCTTCAACGGCGGCCCGAACTTCGTCGTGAGCGACGGTGCGGGCAACTCGGGTCCCTCTCGATTCATGTTCGCGACCGAGAGTGGCACCATCCGCGGGTGGAACCCGAGCGTTCCGCCCCCGCCTCCTTCGACCGAGTCCTTCGTCGTCGTGGACCGCTCTGACGTGGAGGCGAACTACAAGGGCCTGGCCATCGCCTCGACGCCGGACGGTGATTTCATCTACGCCGCCGACTTTCACAACGCCCGCGTTGACGTGTTCGACGGTGGCTTCAACCTGGTGACCAACCCAGGCGCCTTCGTCGATCCGAGAATCCCCCACGGGTTCGCGCCGTTCGGAATCCAGAACATCGGTGGACAGATCTTCCTGGCCTACGCCAAGCAGGATGCCGAGGCAGAGGACGAGGTCGCCGGCCAGGGCCTGGGCTTCGTCGACCGGTTCGACACGGGCGGCACCTTCCTCGGGCGCGTCGCCAGCCGTGGTCAGCTGAACGCGCCGTGGGGGCTGGCGCTCGCGCCTGCGAGCTTCGGCCGGTTTGGCGGCGACCTCCTCGTGGGCAACTTCGGCGACGGGAAGATCAACGCCTACGCGCGACGCCCGAACGGGACCTTCGCGTACCGGGGCGCCTTGCGAGGAACAGATGGTGAGGCGCTCTCCATCGACGGCCTGTGGGCGCTCGGGTTCGGTAACGACGCCGCAGCCGGGCCGGCCGGAACCCTCTTCTTCACCGCCGGCCCAGACGACGAGGAGCACGGACTGTTCGGAAAGATCGAGGCCGGCTAGAAGCGCACGAAGACCGGCTCGACGGGCGGGCGGCAGGTTCGCCAGCCGCCCGCCCTCTTGGTCCGTGGACCCGACTCCTCTTGGCCGTGGCCCGGTAGGATCTTCCTGGTTCGCCACTTCGGTGGCTCGGCTCGCTCGATGCAGACAGAGAGACGCCGGCAGGGAGAAAGTGGACGCCGAAGGCCCGACCCCAGCATACGAATCCCTCGTCCCCCACCGCCACCTCGGCGGGTGGACGATCGCCACGGCCATCGTCTTGGGGGTGGCGGCCCTTCAGCTCGCACTGGTCACCGAGTGGGTGATGAGGGATGCGGAAACCCAGGGGTTCCGGCGGGATCAGTTCTTCGTGGCTCGCAGTGATCTCGCGTTCAACCACTCCCGGCTCGTCTTGTTGACGAAGGGCCTGGGCCTGGTCTTAGTGGCGGCAGCCGTCCTCTGGCTGGTCTGGCTGTACCAAGCCCAGGCCAACCTGCGCGCGCTGCGTCCGGCTCGATTCCATCCAGGGGCGGTGATCGTGGCGTGGCTGATTCCCGGATTGAACGTGGCCGCCTCGCTGATGGCGATGAGGCAACTCTGGCTGGGCACCGATCCGGAGAAGCAAGAACTCCGGACGCGCCGGCCCCGGACCACGCCCGTGCTGTGGGTCTGGTGGGCCTCCGGGATCACCGCGGCGACCCTCTTTCTCCTCGCTCTGCTCCGCACCCCAGGGAGTGGGGCCAGCGCCGATCAACTGATCGCCCGGGACAACCTGCTCGTGCCGGGATGTCTCGTGGGCATTGCTGCGGCCGTCTTCGCCATCATCCTGCTCGTCAAGATCGAACGACGACTCGACCTGACGGAGGACGTAGTCGCCCGCCCAGGCTGGCAAGCCTGGTCCGAACGGCTATCGAATCGGCGGACCTCTGCCTAGATGTCTTGCGCGCCCTGGGTGCCGGATGATCAACTCACGGACTACGCTCATTGGTCCATCAGGCCGAGACGTGCGAACTCGATGCGCACGACATCTCCAGGGCATTATCCGGCACCACTCCGCAGCGCCTCGTAGATCATCACCGGCTGCGAAATGCCCTTCAGATCGAACTTCCCCACCTCTACCAGCTGGAACCCGTCCGGCGTCACTGCGCGCCGCGCGTCCTCGCCCACGAAGACCTGATCCGCACTGGCCTGCGACGCGATACGCGCAGCGATGTTCACCGTCCGGCCGAAGTAGTCACCCTCGTCGTAGATCATCGGCCCAGCGTTCACGCCAATGTGGGCTGGTGGTAGGCCGCGGGGATGGACGCTCTCAACGATCTCGAGGGACGCTTTGACAGCGTCGCCCGGATCGCGGAAGTGGAAGTGGACGCCATCGCCGAGCATCTTCACGACCTCCCCCTGGTGCCGCGCCGCGATCTCGCTCACGAGCTGGGCGAGCGTGAGCGAGACCTCGGCTGCCACCTCGTCGCCGGCCTGCTCGGTCAGCCTGGTGTAGCCGGAGAGGTCGGCGAACACGGCCGCCTCCACGCCCCGAGGTGACCTCTGACGTATCCCCGCCTCCTCGAGCGCCGTCTCAACGTGCTCGAACTGGTGCTCGGTAAAAAAGGCCTCGGCGTGACGTCGAAACAACCAGCCCAGCATCTGCTCACCCGAGTGGCCCATTCGGACTCCGACCTCGCGGAGGGCGGCCTCGAACGCTTCGTTGTCGCGGAGGCCGCGGCGTCGGAACGGCTGTTCGATCGTGTGGTGGAAGTAGTGGGTCTGGAACTGGGCCACCCGCCGCGCGCTGTCCCCCCAGATGCGCACCGCACGCAGCACGTCCCCCTCGCCAACCCCAGCTCCAAAGAGGACGGGAATTGCCTTGAGCACTGGGAGATCTTCCTCTCGCACGCGTTCGTCGGAATGCGGGCGCGGCAGACCGAACGCCACATAGAACCTCTGCAGGGTATCGAAGGGAATCCCCATGCTTTCGCTGAGCTGCGCGAACGTCTGATCCAGGCGAGGAAAGCGTCGCACTGCGCTCTCGACGTAACCGAGGGTCAGATGCCCGGACGCCAACGCCTGGGCGAGCCCGTCCGCGTCTATCCCCTTTGCTTCCAGCTCCAGGACGACCCGCGCTCGCATGACATCGCGACGGGGAAATGTCCCGCGCTCAGGCTCAAGGATCCCGAGGTCCGCGAGCTCTCGGACGCGTTCGACTCTCGTGCCCGCCCGATCGGCGAGTTCGTCTTCGGTTAGCCGGTCGCGCTCCATACGTGAACCTGGGGTCAAGCGACGTACGAGATCGGATCCGCCACGAACGCGTCGTGGCAGGCTTGAGAACAGAAGTAGTACGTCTTCCCCTCGTACTCGGTCGTCGACGCCGCGTCATCTGTATCGATCCGCATCCCGCAGACGGGATCCGTGGCCATTGCCATGGCGTCCTCCTTCTCCCAAAACTCCCGTGTCTCTCTCCATACATCCTGCCAGAGTGGACCTACACCAAGGGTCCTGCCGACGCGCACGAACAACCCGGCTCAGCCAGGTGGCTCCGCGGCGCCGACCTCGGCGAGCGAAGCGGATTGCTGGGGGGTCGTCATGCGATCGGCGAGGTAGGCAGCGTCTTCGTTGACGAACCCGAGAAGCGCGGAGCCCCGGGTATGCTGCCAGGACAGGCCGAGGAAGTACAGGCCGGGGACATCGGAGACGCCTCGACTGTGGACAACGTGGCCGTTGTTCACCACTCCTGGGACCTGGATCCACGAATAGTCGGATCGGAAACCGGTCGCCCAGATCACTACGCTGACATCCAAGGAGCTGCCGTCGGCGAATCGGACCGTGCGCCCGTCTGCGTCGACCAGACGGGGACGGAAGCTGACGCCCGCCCGCCGCAGCTTGCGCCGATTGGTCCCGATGACCAGGTCCCCACGGGCTTGCATGCGGCGGCCGAATCGGGAGTCGGCCGACTTCCCGAGAAGGCCGAATCGGGTGAGCCACCAGAACAGATCCTTCCCGAGCAACCGCTGCGGCAGCATTGGGGGGTTGGTGCCTACCGACAGGTCGACCCTGCGGGTTCCAGCCAACTCCTGGGCGATCTGCAACCCGGAGTTCCCACCGCCGACCACCAGCACCGGGCCGTCCGGCAGGGCCCAGGGGTTTCGGTAGGCGGACGTGTGGGCCTGGGTAACTGACAGGTCCAGCGATTGAGCCAGTTGTGGGACGAACGGCACCTGGAACGGGCCGGTCGCAACCACCACCTGCCGAGCACGGTAGGTCTCGTCGTCCGTCTGGACCTCGAAGTCCTGCCCCGTGTGCGTGAGCTTCGTCGCCCGGGAGTGCAGCCGGACGGGCAGGTCGAAGGCCGCTGCGTAGACCTGGAGGTAGTCGGCGACCTGGTCCTTCGTCGGGTAGGTATCGGCCCGGCCGGGAAACGGCATGCCGGGCAGGGCGTCGTACTGAGCCGGCGTAAACAGCACCAACGAATCCCACCGGGAACGCCATACATGCCCGAGCTCGGGACGCGCGTCCAGCACGAAGAAGCGCTGACCCCGCTCGGCCAGGTGCCACGCCATGGCTAGCCCGGCCTGGCTTCCCCCGATCACGATCACGTCCAGCAGAGGATCGCCCGGGGTGTCCTCTGGATGGACTTCTGTCTGCTGGGCGGTCATTGGGTCCCCTCCGGAGTGCGGGCCACGTTGAAGCTGAACATCATCCCGCTCTGGATATGCTCGGCGATGTGGCAGTGGGCCATCCACAACCCAGGGTTGGACACGTCGAGCAGGATGTCCACAGTCTGTCCAGACCGCACGAGCACCGTGTCCTTCCGCACCAGGTTGGACTCGGGCTCGCCGTCCCTCGACAGGATGAGGAAGTGTCCCGCTCCGTGGATGTGGAACGGATGGTGCATCGGGTGATCCGATCCCATCTCGTTGACCAGGCGGATCTTGACCCGGTCACCCACGGTGAACGCCCAGGAGATGGCGCCGTTCTCGGCCCCGGTCTCCCGGTCGATGAGCTGCCAAAACATGTTGCTCGGATCGGATGCCCGGTTGATCTCCGGCATCAGGTCTTCCCACTCCAGGCCGTCGCCGTGATCGTGCGCGACGTGCTCATGACCGGTCTCCTGCTGAGACTCCGGACCAGATGCCTGTGGTGCTTCAGACGCAACCAGCTTCATCCCGCACTTGGGGCACGTCCCCGGCTCGGAGGCCGTGACCTCCGGGTGCATGGGGCAGACGTAAGCGGTGGGTGTTGCAGGAGTAACGGCAACCAGATTCATCCCACACTTGGGGCACGTCCGAGGCTCCGAGGCGGTGACCTCCGGGTGCATGGGGCAGGCGTACTCGGACGCCGCGATACTCTCTCCCCCATACAGGAGGGGCATGCGGGAGAAGAACGCGAGCACCTTGTCGGGCTCTCGGTCGAGGTCGTGCCCGATCGACTGGTGCTCGGTGCTGAGTTCAGGGTCCACCCGCAGCACCCCATACGACGTCGCGGCGCCGCTGGTAACCACCCCGGAGACCGAGAACGCTCCGAGGTCGTAGACGCGATCCGGGGTTCGATGCTCGAGCCGGACCTCCCCAGGAGAATCGAACAGCACATCGAGAACCGTCCTCTCGGATGGGGCGAGCATCACCTCGTTAACGAACGTCTCACGCTCGTACCGACCGCTGTCGCCACCGACCTGCTTCATTCGAGCGCCGCGAAGGGCGAAGTTGAAGATCCGCGTGTTCGCCGTGTTCACAAGATAGAGACGCACCACCTCTCCCACAGCCGCCTCGCCGTCGAACTGCGTCTCACCGTTGATGAGCATGACGTTGCCGAACCGACCCATCGCCGTGTAGCTGGGTCCCGAGCGGCGGAACGGCGCGATGTGCCCGTCCTCGATCAGGAGGTCGTCGAGGGTGAGGGTCAGCTGCCGGTCGACCGGGGGCCAGTACGACGGGTCGGATGGCTCCACGACGATCGTGCCGTACAGGCCCATCTCCTGGGCGAAGTCCTCACGGACGTGGGGGTGATACCAGTAGAACCCGGCGTCGGGGAACTGGACCTTGTAGGTGAACGCTCCTCCGATCGAGATCGGGGCCTGGGTCTCGTGCGGGACCCCGTCGTAGCGGTTCTCCAGTCGCAGGCCATGCCAGTGCACCGTCGTTTCGATGGGGCCGTCGTTCACCACCTGGACGGTGATCTCCGAGCCTTGGTCGACGTGCAGTGTCGGACCGGGAGTCGAATCGTTGTAGGCGAGCATGCGCAACTCGGCATCCTCGATGCGCTTCCGCACGGGATGGATACGGAGCTCGAGGCGATCGCCGTCGTGGAGCCGGATGAGGCTCGGCCTCGATGCCTCCGGCAGTCCCTCGGTCTCGGTTGTGAACACATCGGGGAGATCGACGAGGTCTCCGTCGCCGACCTTGCTCACTGGCTCAGATACCGCTCGAACTCGCTCCATCGCGCAACCTCCACTCCATATGGAACCAGTGATTCGTGGAGGGCGAGGGAGGCTGACGAGACACCACCAGTCGATCGCTCGACGCGAACCTTCGGGGGCTTGGCCCGATGCACTAACCCTACACCATGCTCGCTACCACCCGCTCTGTGCACGAGGAGTCTGGTCTGGTCGGGCCCACGGGCTTGCCGTTCAATGAGCGATCCGCAGGGTTTGAATCGCGAGGCCTGCTCGGCGAGACTTGCTGCACGCCACCCAGGAGGACCGTACGTCGCCAGAGAGCCGGTTCCAACCGGCCGGCTAATGAACCACGAGAAGCACTTCCTCAACGGCACCGTCCAGTTCACCGAATACGGAATGTCGGAGTGCCTCGAACAATCGCTCGAGGAACCCAACGAGCAGCTCGGCGGGCTGGCGGCATGAGCTTGCCGTCAGCGCTCGACGGGATGGTCGCCGAGACGGCCGCGGGGCGGCTGCTGCCCGGGGTTCACCGGTGCCTTCTCAGGATCGAGACTCCCCGCTTGCTGAAGGGCTGGACTGCGGCGGCGACGACCCATCAACACGACGGTGACGGATTGGACGGCGACGTGGCCTTCCGGATCGCGAGCGTCACGAAGATGGTCACGGCCACAGCCCTCCTCTTGCTTGTCGATCAGGGTCGCTGCCGGCTGGACGATCCGACCGGTCGTTACCTCCCCGGGGATGTCGTTGACCGGTTCCGCGACAGTGGGGGTCGCGCCTACGGCGCCGCCATCACCCTCCGACAGCTCCTGGATCACACCAGCGGATTACCGAACTACTTTCTGCAGCCCTCGATCTTGGACGCGGTGTGGCACGGCGGCGGTCGGCGGCGGTTCACACCTCTCGATCTCGTCAACCTGGCGGTGGCCAGCGAACCCCCGTCATCGCCGCCAGGGACAGCCCGTACGTACACAGACACTGGCTTCGTGCTCGCAGGGCTCATCATCGAATCGCTCGCCAGCCGGCCGCTCCACGAGGCGTACCGCGATCTGGTGCTCGACCCGGCCGGGATGGCCGACACATGGCTGGAGAGCAGCGGCGAGGCACCCCGCCGCCCCGACATCGCGTCTCACGACCTCGACGGGCACGACATCACGGACATGGATCCGACGGTGGACTGGGCCGGTGGTGGGCTGGTGAGCACCGCAGCGGACCTCGCCGCGTTCCTCCGAGCGCTCACTCGGGGCCAGCTGGTGAGCTCCCGTGCTTGGACCGACATGACTCGATGGCAACCCGGTCCAGAAGGCTATTACGACGACTACGGGCTCGGACTCGGTCGCTACACGTTCCCGGCGGGGCAGGTCGTCGGCCACCACGGGGTCTGGGGCGCATTCGCGTTCTGGTCTCCCGAGCTCGACGCCATCATCACCGGCACCGTGAATACAGGGAAGGTGGACCGTCGCCCACTGCTCGGGGCGGTCGTGCGGGCGCTCAACGATTGAACACGGCGGCGCAGCGGCCCGCCA
>WNFU01005451.1_pt1 | contig 31026 bp, 19 predicted proteins | sample 5400121 | NCBI WGS metagenome assembly WNFU01 (sample SAMN13153360, study PRJNA577476) | soil metagenome | isolation source: 100 cm soil or saprolite under grassland replicate 1 | place: USA:California | collected 2016-06-15
GCAAGGTGCCGAGGTGCCAGCGTGCCGAGGGTGTTGCCAAATCACATCACTTCATCTACATTAGTTGATATGAAGGAGGCCGCAGCGCTCTTCCGGCTGCTTGGCGACGAGGCTCGCCTTCGCATGCTTCGCGTGCTGGCGCGCGATCGCTTCAACGTCACGGAGCTGACGGGCATCCTGGGGCTGGCGCAATCGGGCATCTCCCGGCACCTCGGCCTTCTCAAGGAGGCGGGACTGGTCGTCGAAGACCGAAGCGGGGCCTACAACTACTATCGCCTCGCACCAGATGTTCGCGAAAACGGGAACGGCGCGCTGTGGTCGGTGCTCGAGAGTCAATTTACCGCCGGCGATGCCGCCGCCACGGTGCGCGCGGACGAAGCGCGGCTGCAGGAAGTGCTGAGGCTGCGGCGCGAGAACTTCGACGCGCATACCGGCCCCGATACCCGCGACGGCCGGCAACTGGTGCCGGGACGCAGCTGGGCCGCCTGGGCTCGCGCGCTCGGTCACCTGATGCCGGACCTCGAAGTGGCGGACATCGGCTGCGGCGAGGGCTATCTCTCCATTGAAGCCGCGCAGTGGGCGCGCCACGTCACCGCGATCGATCGCTCGCCGGATGTGCTCGCGCGCGCCAAGGCGCTCGGGGCGAGACGCCGTGCCGCCAACATCACCTGGAAGCGCGGCGAGATGGAGAAAGTCCCGCTGCCCGACGGTTCCGTCGATCTCGCGGTGCTGTCGCAGGCGCTGCATCATGCGGCGGATCCGGCGATCGCCGTCAAGGAAGCCGCCCGGGTCGTACGCGACGGGGGACGTGTGCTGCTGCTCGATTTACGTGCGCACGAGGAAGCCTGGGTGCGAGAGCAGCTTGGCGACAGGTGGCTCGGCTTCAGCGACGAAGAGCTTCGATCCCTGCTGGAGAACGCGCGCCTCACCAAGGTGCGCGTCAGCGTCGGATCTCGCAGGGCAGGCGATCCGTTTACCGTTCTTGTTGCCAGCGGCGTCAAGGAACGTCGCAGAAAGCCGCGCACATGACCGATACGCTGCAGTTCCTCCACGATGCGCTCGCTGAACGCATCCTCGTGCTCGACGGGGCGATGGGCACGATGATTCAACGGCTGAAGCTTTCGGACGAGGCGTTTCGCGGAGAGCGCTTTCGCGATCACGCGCACGCCCTCAAGGGGAACAGCGATCTGCTGGTGCTCACGCGCCCTGACGATATCGCCGCTATTCACTCGCAGTATCTCGACGCGGGCGCGGACATCATCGAGACCAACACCTTCACGTCGACGTCGATCTCGCAAGCGGATTACGGACTCGCCTCTCTCGCCTACGAGCTGAACGTCGAAGGAGCGCGCGTCGCACGCCGCGTCGCCGACGAATGGACGACTCGCACGCCGGACAAGCCACGCCTCGTCGCTGGCTCTATCGGCCCGACGAACCGCACGCTGTCGATCTCACCGGACGTCAACAACGCGGCGTTCCGGGCGTCCACGTTCGATGAGCTGCGCGCCGGCTATCGCGAACAGGCGCGCGGTCTCATCGACGGCGGCTGTCATCTGCTGCTGGTCGAAACCATCTTCGATACGCTCAACGCAAAGGCCGCGCTCGTCGGCATCGAGGAGGCCTTCGACGAGACGGGCGTTCGGCTGCCGTTGATGATTTCGGTCACCATCACCGACCGCAGTGGACGCACGCTGTCGGGTCAGACGCTCGACGCCTTTTACGTGTCGATCGAACACGCCGGGCCCTTCAGCGTGGGGTTGAACTGCGCGCTCGGCGCGCGTGAGATGCGGCCGTACCTTGCCGAGCTCTCCCGCATTGCCACGTGTTACGTGAGCTGTCATCCGAACGCGGGACTTCCGAACGCGTTCGGCCAGTACGACGAGCTGCCGGACGAAACCGGCCAATTACTCCGTGAGTTCGCGGCAAGCGGCTTCGTCAACATCATCGGCGGCTGCTGCGGCACGACCCCCGATCACATTCGCCAGGTCGCGGCGGCTGTCGCCTCCGTCCGACCGCGCTCGGTGCCTGCACCCGAGACAACGCCGTTTCACGGATTGCCGCGCTATTCGGGACTCGAGACGCTCGTCATCCGGTCCGACAGCAATTTCCAGATGATCGGCGAGCGCACGAACGTGACGGGATCGAGGCGCTTCGCACGTCTCGTGCGGGCACACGACTGGGCAGGAGCCGCGGCGATTGCGCTCGAGCAGGTCCGCGGCGGCGCGAACGTCCTCGACGTGAACATGGACGAGGGCATGCTCGATTCCGAGCAGTGCATGACCGAATTTCTGCACTACATCGCCACCGAGCCGGAGATTGCGCGCCTGCCCATCATGATCGACAGCTCGAAATGGTCGGTCATCGAAGCGGGGCTCAAGTGTGTCCAGGGGAAAGCCATCGTCAATTCGATCAGCTTGAAGGAAGGGGAAGCCGACTTTCTCGAGAAGGCCCGAAAGGTTCGCCGCTATGGCGCCGCGATGATCGTCATGGCGTTCGACGAGCGGGGCCAGGCTGACACCGTGCAGCGGAAGGTGGCGATCTGCCGGCGGGCGTACGACCTGCTGACCGGGCGCGCCGGCGTGGATTCGTCGGACATCATTTTCGATCCAAACGTTCTGGCCATCGCAACAGGACTCGAAGAGCACAACGATTACGGCAAGAACTTCATCGAGGCGGCGACGCTCATCAAGCGCGCGTGTCCCGGGGTGAAGATCAGCGGCGGCATCAGCAACCTGTCGTTCTCCTTCCGCGGCAACGACGTGGTTCGCGAAGCCATCCACTCGGCGTTTCTCTTCCACGCGATCAAGGCCGGCCTCGACATGGGAATCGTCAACGCGGGCCAGCTGGTCGTGTACGAAGACATTCCACGCGATCTGCTCGAACACGTCGAAGACATCATCTTCAACAGGCGGCCCGACGCGACAGAGCGGATGGTCACATTTGCCGAACAAGTGAAAGGCTCGGCGACCAAGCGCGCCACGGATCTCGCGTGGAGGGCAGGCACGGTTGAAGCGCGGCTGGCACACGCGCTGGTGCACGGGGTCGTCGATTTCATCGAGGCCGACGCCGAGGAGGCGCGTCAGAAGTACGACCGGCCGCTGTCGGTGATCGAAGGGCCGTTGATGGACGGCATGAAAATCGTCGGCGAGCTCTTCGGCGCGGGCAAGATGTTTCTTCCGCAGGTCGTGAAGAGTGCGCGCGCGATGAAGCGCGCTGTCGCGTATCTCGAGCCGTTCATGGAGCAGGAGAAAGCAGCGCGCATCAGCGCCGGTCACTCCGATGCCGGCGGCGCCCAAGGACGGCTCGTCATGGCGACTGTCAAAGGCGACGTGCACGACATCGGCAAGAACATCGTGGGCGTCGTGCTCGGATGCAACAACTATGAGGTGATCGATCTCGGTGTGATGGTGCCAGCGGATCGCATCCTCCAGGAAGCGGTCGATCGCAACGCCGATATCATCGGTCTCAGCGGATTGATCACGCCGTCATTGGACGAGATGGTCTACGTCGCGCAGCAGATGCGGCACCGCGGCATGACCCTGCCGCTCCTCATCGGCGGCGCGACGACCAGCCGGCAGCACACGGCGGTGAAGATTGCACCCGAGTATCAACCACCCGTCGTGCACGTCCCCGATGCGTCGCGCGTCGTCGACGTGGTGTCGAGCCTGTTGAGTCCAACGCAGCGGCGCGGCTTCGAGGCGGCGAATCGCGGAGAGCAGGAGAAGCTGCGCGATCAGTACGCCGCGCGTCGCGAGCGGCCAATCCTCAGCTATGAGGAAGCGCGGCGCAATCGGCTGCGGCTCGATTTCAGCGACGCGCCTACGCCTGCGTTCACCGGCCGCCGCGAAGTGGACGTGGACGTCGCCGAGCTCGTGCCGTACATCGACTGGACGTTCTTCTTCGCTGCATGGGAACTGAAGGGACGATTTCCGGCGATTCTCGATCACCCCGTGCACGGTCAAGCCGCGCGGGATTTGTACGAGCAGGCGCAGAAGCTCCTATCGCGCATCGTCAGCGGCAAGCTGCTGCGCGCGCGCGCCGTCTATGGGTTCTGGCCGGCGACGAGCGATGGGGAGGACATTGTCCTGTTCGCAGACGGCGTGCGCTTTCCGATGTTACGGCAACAGGAGGTGATCGCCGACGACAAGCCCAATCGATCGCTCGCCGACTTTGTTGCTCCCATTGAAAGCGGGATCACCGATTACATTGGCGCGTTTGCGGTGACGGCCGGCGTCGGCATCGATGAGCTCGTGCTGCGCTTCGAGCGCGAGCACGACGACTACTCGGCGATCATCGCAAAGGCGCTCGCCGACCGTCTCGCCGAAGCGTTTGCCGAGTACCTGCATGCCCAAGCGCGCCGCGACTGGGGATTTGGAGTGCGTGAGCAGCTCAGTCCTGAAGAGTTGATTGGCGAAAAGTTTCAGGGCATTCGGCCGGCGTTCGGCTACCCCGCTTGTCCCGATCACAGCGAGAAGGCGCGCCTGTTCGACCTGCTGCAGGCACCGCGCATCGGTATGAACCTCACCGAGTCATTCGCGATGACACCCGCCGCATCCGTGAGCGGCCTCTATTTCTGGCATCCGCAGTCCCGCTACTTCGTCATCCAGCGAATCGGCGCCGACCAGGTCGACAGCTACGCCAAGCGCAAAGGCCTGAGCGTCGCCGACGTTGAACGTTGGCTGCGGCCCGTGCTTGCTTACGAGACCGTGCTGGTCTGATATCGCGTGTTCAGAACACCCTCGAACCCTTGAACCCTTGAACCCTCGAACCTTTGAACCCTTGAACCCTTGAACCCTTGAACCTTTGGAAGGTTACCAATCACACAACCACCAACCCGCCACTTTCTCTCCGCCCGTGTCGCACGGCTCGCGTTGGATCACGACGCCTGTCGGATCCACGCCGTTCACCTTCCGGCCGGCAATGGCTTTGTACTCCCGGATCCGTTCGAAATCCGTCGAGACAACCTTGATGGTCTCGCCGCTTAGATACGTCAGGATGTACGCGCGCCAGTAGTCGGCGAAGGCGATCGTGACGCCGCGAGCTTCGAGCCGCGTCTCGATCTCCCGCATCGGCGCCGGAGGCGGTACGGCGACCGCGCGCGCGAGCACGCGCACGTGATCGGTCACCGAACAGAGCGCCAGGAGCAGCAGCGCAATCGCCGCCACGCGACGGGTCAGCGGCCGCCGGTTCGCGTGCAGCATGATCGCGGCAAGGCCGATTGGCACATACAGCACGAGCAAGCCGTAGCGCATCGTGAAGGGGCTGATGGGCCGGGTCAGTGCATATGTCCCCGCCGCAATCGCGCCGATCCCAATGAGGTAAAGCGGAAACAACCAGGATCGCCGGTCGCTGACGATGCGGCGGCTCTCCGCGACGATCAGGATGAGGGCGAGCGCGGCAAGTGCCGCCGCCAGCGGCGCGAGTCGATCCCACCCCACAGGCACGTCGCTCGCCATACCGAGCGTGGTCGGTGTGATCCGCTGGAAACCAAACGCGGCGGGTATGAAGTCGCCGACGAGCGCCCGAAAGCGCTGGCCCAGCTCACCGGGATCCCAATGCACCCGCTGCACGGCCAGCGCGAACGTATCCTGACCGCCCGTGTCTGCCGGCTGGCCGGCGGTGCCAGGCCCGAACAGATCGGCGTACGGCTTGAGCGCCTGGACGCCTGTGAACACGATGGCGAACGAGATGATGGCCGACACCCAATCGATCACCACGGCGCGGATCTGATGTCGCGACTCGAGAACGTGCGCCGCCGCGAGCATGGGCAGCGCGTACATCGAGAACTCACGGTTGAGAAATGCAATCGCGAGGCATGCGCCGAGCGCCAGCGGCCGCCGTCGCACCATCCAGAGAACGAGCACCCAGAGAAACGGCTCGATGTTCCCGCCTTGCGCTTCCACCAGGCGCGACGACGTCACGACGGGGGCTATCCAGAATGGGCTGCTCGCAGCGACAGCCGCCCAGAGACGTAGTTCCGCATCCCGGACGAGAAGCTTCAATAACAGGAGGCCCGTCGCGAGGTTCAGCGCAACCAACGCCCCGCGCAGGGCCATGACCGTTGGTCCCAACAGCGCGATGAACGGCGCCGCTACCCACGCCTCCACGGCGAGCATGTACTCCTGTCCGTAGAAGAAGAGCGGCCTCGCTCGTCCTTCGGCGAGATGTTTGGCCATCAGGCCGACAATCGCCTGATCCGAATTGAAGTAGCTCTCCTCCCACGCCAGAAAAAACCAGGATCGCAGCAGGAGGAGGGCGACGCAGACCAGAACCGCAGGCCCCCAGTGGTTCACCCATTTCTTCTGGTCCGAACGTTGAGGCATGATGCGTCGGGCCTGAATGATACCAGCGCCATTTCTGCCCGGCTGCCCGTCCGCGCTCGATCGAGCCGCGTGGCTTGTCGTGTCTCAGAGTGGGATCGGCGCGGTTCATTGGCCGCTCACGCGTCTCGCCTTTGTCCTGTACTTCATTCCAGCGCTCGCTGTCACAGGCGCGGCTCTGTGGGCGTGGCGGACGCCGCGCGCCAATGTCCGCGCTGCCGTATTTCTCGCGACGCTCGCCGCGCATCCGCCGCTAGCTCTTTCGGTTGCCCCTCTGCTTCTCGGAAGAGAGTCGCATTCGCCGCTCGAACGAGGCAGGACGAGGCTCGTATGGCTGCGCGCCGCGCTCGTGATCGGCGGGGCACTGGCGATTCTGCTTTGGGCCACACCGCTGTGCAAGGTCCACCGAGGCGCCGACGTGTGGGCCATCGTGCGGGCCGTCGCGGAGACGATGAGACTGGCCGCCGGTCCAATCGTCTTGATGCTTGCCGCGCTCGAGACGCTGCGCCGGCCAGGCGCGCGGGAGACCCGCGTGGGGTGGAGCGTCTTTCTGGCGGCGTGCACTGCCGTGTTTCTGTTTCAGGATTTCGACGGCCGGCTGACGCTGATACCGGCGGCGGCGACGCTCTGGTGGCTCGCTGCGCGCGCCGCGTGGTGGCTGATCGTCCGCAGCGCGTCGATCGCAGGCCGAGTGGGCGCGGCGCTGCTCGTCGTGCTGGTGCCCGTGTTGCAAACCGCCACCGTGCTAGCCGCGCAGCCCTCCTCCGACCGCAGCGTGCAACCAGCCGCAGGCGACATCTTCCACGCGCTCGATGCGATGTGGACTCCTGCGGCAATCGTTGCGGAAGACGCGGCGCACGACCTTGCGGTGTCGCTGTGGAGAAGTCAGGCGAGCTCGCGCGCCTCAACGCTTCAGTTCGTCGACGTCCAGGACCCACGCATCGGCGAGAACGTCGCCGCGCGGCCAACGTATGCGTTCGCGCGCGGTGCCAGGCGACTCATCGAACGCGGGATATGGGCTGGTCCGATTGATCTGCCAACCTCTCGTGGCAACAGCGTGCTCTGGCGCGCGCTTGTGGCGGCGGGCTGCGAAACGCTGTCGTCCGAGTGGCGCGACGTGACGGACGTCGGTGCCACGGGTCAGGTGAGCGCCTGGTTCTCACACGGAGGTGCGGGCCCTCACGTGGTCCTGTACGCGGTTGTACCGCGTGAGGGAGCTATTACTCGAGTGGGATGGAGCGATGCCGCGAACACTGGGTATCTTGCGATGGGCTTCGATTTGACGGACCCTGCGTCGCGCCGTTTGCTGGACGAGACCGCGGCCAGCGATGCCTTGCCGTTGTCACTCTTACCGACAGGGGCGGATTTCGTCGCGAAGCTTCGCATCGAACACGTCGAGCGCACTGGCGGCGCGCTGCTCGTGACCTTCGACGTTCCGGCGGCGAAGCTGATCGCGCGTCGTGAGCGCACGGCGCAGGACACCGCGGTGCAACTCTGTCGGTCATCTCGAGATCTCCCGATCGTCGGATATCGCGAAGCGCCGCGCGTGGTGCACCTCGATGTCTCGGCGCCGGAGGTTGTCGGCCGCGGCTGGTATGGGCAGGAACGCGTGGGCGATCTGAAATTTCGCTGGACCGCCGCGTCCCGGGCCGAGCTCCGTTTTCTCGCGGTGCAGCCGGCGCCCCTTTCGTTCCATCTCACTGTGCTCGAGGCGGCCGGTGGAGGTGCGCGCGACGCGACGAGTGTTGCCCTCAATGGCGCGGCGGCACGCTGCAAGCCGACCGCCGCTGGATGCGAGTGGCTGCTGCCGGTCGAAGCCATGGCAGCCGGGCTGAATGTGCTGACGCTCGAAGCGCCGGTCGTTGCCGGATTGACCGCCGGCCCGAGAGGCCTCGGCCTGAAAGTGACCGGAGCGGAGTTGTATCACCTGGGTCTGACGGGCCGCGATTTCTTGCAGCGAACGCGGTGACGAGTGGGGCTTGCGTTGCGCCGAAAGGCGGAACCTTTATCCGGATGATTCAGCAGTGAGCGAACGCGTGCGTTGTAACGCGCGGCAAACCCTCGGAGCATCCCGTTCCAGCATGGCCGAAAAATGCGCCGAAGGCCGCTTTGGCAGATCTGATGGATATGCCCGGATCGCCCAACCCGCTACGAGACAGCGCCGCAAGTTATCTTGCTGGTGGTAACCGCCATGGCCGGAGGCGCATTTTACCGGGATGCGACGGGGTTTGGCCGCGCGTTGCAACACACGCGGAGCGACATCGGACGAACTATCCGCGTTAAGTCCCGCCGGAGCCGCAGCGGCGCGGCGCACGCCGCGCTCCTCGGTATCAATGCTTCTCACGAAGCTTCACGTTCTCCCGCAGCTTGAACCGCTGAATCTTGCCCGTCGCTGTCTTCGGCAGATCGCTCACGAAATCCACCCACCGCGGCCGCTTGTAGTCGGCCAGCCGCTCGCGCACAAACTGCTGCAGCTCCTGCGCGAGCGCGTCGCTGGGCGCGAATTCCGCGCGCAGAACGACAAACGCATGCGGCTTGACGAGGCCGTCGTGATCTTCACTGCCCACGACCGCGCATTCGAGGATCGCCGGATGCGCGACGAGCGCGTTTTCCACTTCGATCGGGCTCACCCAGAGGCCGCCGACCTTCAGCATGTCGTCGGTCCGTCCCGCGTACCAGAAGAAGCCGTCTGCATCCTGCGAGTACTTGTCCCCCGTCCGGATCCAGTACCCCTGAATCGTCGCGCGCGTCTTCTCGTGCTTGTTCCAGTACGCCGTGCACGTGGAGTTGCCTTTCACCAGCAGATTGCCAATTTCGCCGGTCGCGACCGGTCTGTCGTTCTCGTCGACGATCTTCGCTTCGTAACCGGGAATCACCAGGCCGCTCGAGCCCGGTTGAATCGCGTCGGGGCGATTGGCGATGAACATGTGCAGGGCTTCCGTCGACCCGATACCGTCGAGGATGTCGATCCCGAATCGGTCTTTGAAGCGCTCGTAGAGCGCCGCCGGCAGCGCTTCGCCGGCGGAAATGGCCAGCCTCACGCTCGAAAGATCGAACTCCTCACCCGTGTCGCGCCGATAGGCCAGCAGCATTCCGTAGCCTGTCGGAACCGAGAACAGCAGTGTCGGCCGATGCGCTTCGATGACGCTGTACACGTTTGCCGCTGAGGGCTGCCCTGGAAAAAGAATCGTTGTCGCGCCAACCGAAAACGGAAAATACATTCCGTTGCCGAGACCATACGCGAAAAACAGCTTCGCCACGCTGAAGCAGCGATCGCGCTGGTTGATGCCCAATATCCCTTTCGCAAAGAGCTCCGCCGTCACCACCATCGCCTCATGGCGGTGAACACATCCCTTGGGCAGACCTGTGCTGCCGGACGAGTACATCCAGAACGCCGAATCGTCTTTGCAGGTCCGTGCGGGCTGAAAATCAGCGTCGGCGTCCTGCAGAAGGTCGTCAAAAGACTCTGTGCCCGCCGTCTTGTTGCCAATGACGACGATGTGACGCAGATGGTGGAGCCGCTCGGAAGGAATGGCTGCAATCTTCGGCAGCAGCGCCTCGCTGACGACGAGCACGCGCGCACGCGAATCCTCCAGAACGTATTCGTAATCTGCCGGCTTCCAAAGCGTGTTGACGGGAACAGCGACGGCTCCGCACTTGATGGTGCCGAAGAAGCTGTAGACGAACTCGGGGCCATCGAGCGCGACCATGACCACGCGCTCTTCGGGCCGGACGTCCAGGCGACTGCGAAGCGCGTTGGCAAACCGGTTCACTCGTTCGAGCAGTTGCGCATAGGTGATTCGGGCCTCGCCGCACTCGATAGCCACGCATGCGCCGCCGCCCTCGAGAACGTTGCGGTCGACGAAATGCGATGCAACGTTGAAAGCCTCCGGCACCGCAACAATGGGCGCATTCATCGCGGCATTCACCTTTTCACCTTGGTCCTTGACGGTATTGCTCCAACAGCGTTCGATACTCGAGATCCTCGATCCGCTCGCCGACACCGGACGTAATCACGCGAAGCACGCGCCGTGCCTGACTGCGTCCAGGCGAATTTTCCGGCGCGTTCGCGGCACGCGCGAGGCTTCCGAGGCGAGCATGCAAGTGCGCGAGCGTCGCTTGCCGCGTGTCAGCGTTCTGTAAGCCGGCTTCGAGATCGAACACCTCCCGAAGCTGCCCGAGTTCGGCCTCGTCGTCCGATCGCTCGCGCGCGAGCGCTTTCTTCACCTCGGGCTGGCGTGAGAGGTCGGCGAGGCGCGCCTCTTCCCGCGCAACGTCGCGCAAACCCTTGAAATCTGCGACAACGTTTTCGAGTGCGTGCATCGTCTCGATGTCGCTTGTCGATGCGCCAATCAGCCGCTGCTCTTTTTCGAGATGGCGATCGAGAAATGCGTCGTCACGCACGCGCGCACCCGATTTGATCGCTTGCAGCTCGAGCCATTCAATGGCGTCGAGCGCGACCTCGTCAGGCGGCAGCGTGTGTCCACCGGTGAAAATCGCCAGGCGATGGGGCGATTTCAGCGAGCGATCGAGCTGCCGCATCTCGACGTAGTTGAAATCCTCCGTCCCGGCGGTCGCAAACACGGGGAACGGGAGGGTTGCGCGCGGCCGGCTGTCGGGATACGCGGCACTCGACGCGATGACGCCTGCAATCTTGCTGGTCCCGAGTGCCACTTGCAGTGCCACCCGCGCTCCGCCGGACATGCCGGTCAAGTACACGCGGTCTGCGTCAATCGAAAACCGCTGTGCGAGATCCGCGGACATCGCCCGAACGGCTGCCGCTGACACGGCCCACGACCCGTTTCGTGAATTGTTCGAGCCCGCGACGATGTAGCCGTACTGTTCGGCGGCCGCCCGGTACTTCTCGACCATCAAGCGCCCACGCGCGCTCGGATGAAATGCCATCAGCACGCTCCAGGATCGCTCGGGCGAGTAGTTCGACGGCAGGTAAAGCGCGTATGTTTGCGCGGAATCGCCCGCGCACGTGACGCTGTCGACAATCGTCCCGCGGGGCAGCTCTTGCGCGCGCGCAAACGAGGCGCCGGTCACAAACAGCAGAAGCGCCAGAGTCGTGATCGGCGATGCCATCGCGCTGAACCGGATGGTCAGTCTGATAAATCGACGCGACGATTCAACGTCACGAAGTCGATCTCGACGCACCCGTCACCACCGCTGACATCGAGGGCGAGCGTGTGGCTCCCGCTTGTGAGCGTCGGCTCCCCGGCGGCATCGGTGACGAACAGATTCCAGCCGTCGATGGCATCGCCGCTATCGCGGTTTTGAAACGTGCTGACGTTCACACCGTCAACGCTCACGTGGAGCACTTCGTTGGGACCTTCCTGACCGTTGGCGTACGTCACCGAGAGAGAGTACCGCACCTCCTGGCCACCAATGTCGAACACCCAAACACGGCGCTCGCCTGGGGCGAGATGCACGGTCTGCTCGCCGGAAGCACGGGAGCGATATCTCACTTGGCCATCACCGCTGCCTGCCTCGGCCTCGAGTTGCATGGTCATCGCCCGGACAACGGTAGACGGCCGCGTGGGCAACGCATACGTACTACATCCGCACCAGAGCGGCAGGAGAGACGCGGCCAGGGCCGCGGTTTTTCTCGAACGCCGACGGCATCGCGCCACGATCAAAGCAGCACGATGCTACCACTGCCCGCGGACAATCGATATGCTCGTACGCGATGATGCGTTCCGCGCGCAGTGCTCACAACGCCGCCGGTCTGGCGGCGGCAATCCTGCTGCCTGCAGTCATTCTCCTCATCCCAACGCCTGCCGCATTGTCTCCGCCTGCATGGCGAGTCGTTGCCCTGTTTGCCGCGGCGCTCGTGCTGTGGGTCAGCGAAGCCGTTCCGGTCGCGATCACAGCGCTCCTTGTCGTCGTGGCGCAACCACTGCTGGGCGTGAGCGATGTGACGGCCGCATTTACGAGCTTCATCAGTCCTGTGTTCTTCTTCGTGCTCGTCATGTTCGTCATCGCACAGGCATTTACGGTTACGGGGCTCGATCGCCGGTTTGCGCTGTGGCTTCTCGCGCAAGCGGGAGACGACCCGCGCCGGATCGTCTACGCGCTGATGCTCGGTTGCGGTGCACTTTCGACGATCGTCTCGGACGTGCCGGTCTGCGCGATCTTCATGACGCTTGCCCTCGGCGTGTTCGAGCGGCTCCGCATCGTCCCAGGCGAATCGCGGTTTGCGCGCGGCGTCATGCTCGGCATTCCAATCGCGTCGCTCATCGGCGGCGTCGGTACGCCCGCCGGCAGCTCGGTGAACATACTGGGCTTGTTTTTCATTCAGCAAAACGCCGACGTCAGAGTGTCCTTTCTGCAGTGGCTGGCCATCGGCATCCCGATGGTCGCGATTCTTCTGCCGGCGGCCGCGTGGGTGGTCATCAAGGTGCATCCTCCCGAGCTCATAGGCGCTGGTCACGCACGAGGCATTGAAGCCGAGCGCGAACAGGCCGGCGCGATCACGATAGAGGAAGTCAAGGTACTCGTGATCATGAGCGCGATAGTGCTGTTGTGGCTTCTTGGATCTTGGTACCCACAGATCGATACGGTCATCGTTGCGGTGCTTGGCGCGGTGGTCATGTTCCTGCCAGGGGTTGGCATCTTTCGATCCTGGAAGGACGTAGAGCGCGCCATCGGCTGGGACGCGCTACTGATGATTGGCGGCGTGACATCGCTGGGCGCTGTCTCCGCGAAAACCGGCTTTGCAAAATGGCTGGTCGATGTATCGCTGTCCGGCATTCACGACTGGCAGCCATGGGCCGCCGTTGCCGCGATCACGGCGTTCACGGCTGCGATTCATTTAGTGCTGCCCGTGAATCCGGTCATCACCGCGGTCCTCGTTCCGCCAATCGTGCTGCTGGCCAAAGCGAGCGGCCACCATCCGGCGCTCTACGGATTGCCGGTGGTGTTCACCGCATCTTGCGCCTTCCTGCTGCCACTCGATGCCGTCACGCTCGTGACGTACACGCATGGCTATTATCGAATGCCGGATCTCTTTGTACCCGGTCTCGTGATCAGCGCGATTTGGGTGCTGGCGATGACCGGCCTGCTCGTCGTCCTCGGCCCCATGGTGGGTTTGTTCTAGATCGGACGGCGGCGCTAAAGGGCCGCCACTACGCAGGTGTGTAGGCGACTGGTGTAGTGGCGGGGCTTCAGCCCCGCCGGCTGATGCCAGCCGGGTTCAGAGCTGCGCCTCGCGCATTCGCGCGCGCACCGCCTGCAGATCCTTCGTGATGATCGCCATGAATTGCTCTCGCGACATGTCGAGCTTCCAGGTGCCGAGATCTGACCCCAGCAGATTGTCGTGTTCGATGTGGATATTGATCGGTCCGTTGAACTGCGCCGCCTTGAGCAGCTCGAAGAGGCGCTTCAGGTCGATCATCCCTTCACCGACGGGAACGAATTCCGTCCGCCAGGTTCCCTTTTGATCGCGGAACCACTGGACGTCCTTGATTGCCAGCGCGAGGATGTAGGGCATCACGATGCGTGCGCCGTCCGCCCAGCCATTGCCGTTGCGTGCTGTTGCGTGGCCGATGTCGTAATTGAGGCCGATCACTTGCGGATCGAAGCCCTTAATCACTTCCCACAAGTCCCAGATGTTGCCGCCGATGTTCCCGGGCGCCGAGTGGGTGTGGTAGCACACTGCCGTCTTGTACTTTTCGTTCAATGCCACCAGCGTCGCAATGCGCGGCTTCAAGGCTTCCAGTTGCTGCGCGAGATCGCGCGAGTAGTCGTAGCGGAAGTACTGGCCGCCGCGGTAATAGCGAATGCCTAAACCGCTCGCCGCCTGGAGGATTGGCTCGGCGTAGGGCGATTTCGCGTCCTGAATGGACGTCGTGATCATCGTGACGGCCAGCCCTGCTTTACGCGTCAGCTCCACCGCGCGCGGCAGGTCGCGTTCGACGTGTTCGGGTTCGATATGACCGCCGGCGCGCACGTTCCACTCGATAGCATCGAAGCCCATCTTCGCTATGATGTCGATCGCGTCCTCGAGGGTGGTCCATTGCAGGTGACGCGACACGAGCCCGACCTGCAGCTTCGCAGGTGCAGCGGCCGCGGGTGCAGCAGTTATTGATTGCTGCGCTTCGACGGGTCGCACGGCCCCCGCGAGCGGCGTCGCGGCGAGCAGTTGCAGGATCTTTCGGCGTGAGAACGTCATTGTTCGGTTCGCGCGGTCTGACTATTTCTTCGCCGGGAAGTTGCGGCTCAAATAGTCGACGATGATCTTCGCTTCCTCGTCGGTCGCCTGCGCGCCCATCCCGATCATCGAGTCGACTACCGCTTTCCACCCCTCGAGCGTTCTTCCAGTTGCCGTCTCGGCTTGCAAGCCGTGACAGGTTGTGCAGACCCTTTCGGTGAGCCGACGGCCCTGCTCCTGGACTTCCGGTGACACAGTCACAGCAGCTGCCGTTGGCTGCTGCGGGGAGCCGCGTGCGCCGGCGGGACTGAAGTCCCGCCCTCCCGTGCTCGCTGGCGTGACGTCGCGTCCTCCCGCCGTGGTCGTCGCGCGATCCGATAACGCAAACGCGGCCAGCTTCTGTGGATAGTTTTCGGTTCCACCGCGATCGGTGTCGCCCGGGCCACCCGCCGCAACGACGACGTACTGCGTGCCGTTGCGGCCCATGAACGTCATCGGCGTCGCGCCTGCCGCGGCTTCGAGCTCCGCGTACCACAGCTCTTTGCCCGTCCTGGCGTCGAACGCGCGGAAGCGGCGATCTTTTGTTGCACCGATAAACACGAGACCGCTTGCCGTTGTTATGGGACCGCCGAGATTCGGCGTGCCGGTCGGCGGAATGCCTTTCGCGATAAGCTCCGGGTAGATCCCCAGCGGAATCTTCCACGCGATGTCGCCGGTGTTGACGTTCACAGCCGCCAGCTCGCCCCACGGCGGCTGCTGACACGGATATTTGTTGTCGTCCCAGAAACGCGTGTAAGCCAGCTCGTTGCCGTATTTCTCCAGACCCGTGCCCGGCACCATGCGGCCCACCGTCGCGAGGTTGCTGGTGTTGACAAACAGGTAGCCAAGTTGCGGATTGAACGCGGAGCCGCCCCAATTGCCGCCGCCGATCGTACCGCTGAAGACGACAGTCACGCTCTTGGAACCGTACGGCGTGTACGGCCCGTCGTTGTATATGTGCTCTTTGTCCCACCACTCGGTGCAGAACTTGTTGGATTCGGGAGTGACCGTCGTGATGTCTGATCTTGTCATGCCCAGCCGCGCCCATGGCGCCGGCTTGATCGGAAAGGGTTGTGTCGGCGCAGTCACTTCACGCGGCACGTCGCTCTTCGGCGCCTTGCGTTCTTCCACGCCGTAAATCGGCTTCCCCGTCTGCCGATCGAGGATGAAAAGCATGCCTCCCATCTTTGTGACTTGCGCGACAGCGGGAATGCGCTTGCCGTCGCGGACGACGTCAATCAACGCCGGCGCGGCGGAGAGATCCGCGTCGAACAGATCCGCCAGGATTGCCCGTGGGAATGAAGACCATTCCTCGTTCGGCGTCGACCGTCATCATTCCCCAGATGGCTGGCCCGCCACGATTCTTCCAACCCTCGCCCCACGTTCCGAAATTTCGCTCGCCGGGTTGCGGCACGACATGAAATCGCCAAACGAGTTTTCCCGTCTTGACGTCGAACGCCTGCGGATCGCCTGCGGGGCCAACCACTGAATTCTCGCCTTCGGATCCGCCGAGGATCGCGAGGTTCTTGTAGATGGCCGGCGGGGAAGAAAACGAGAAGCCGCTGCCGAACGCAGCTCCAGCTCCCGCGGGCCCGCCACGTCCTCCTCGCCCCTGACCGCCGCCTGCCCCGAGCGCAGTCGGGGGGCCTGCCCCCGGCGCCGTCGCGCGGCGTCCTCCTTGTTCGCTGTCGCTCGCGGGATCCGCAACGCTCGCCGGCGGCACCGATGGCTGACCGGGATGTACATCGGCGACGCCTTTCGTGCCGAAGCTCTCGATCAACTTTCCGCTCTTCGGATCCAGCGCAATCAACTTGTCACCCGCGCCGTAGAGCAGCCGCGCGCCCGCATCGGCATCCCCGGGCCAGTACGCGATCGCTCGCACGGATCGGCCGCGGACAGGCGTTTCGAACCGCCACAGTTCTTTTCCTGTCTCGGGTTCGAGCGCGACGACGCCGCCATTCTGCAGCGTGATGTACATCGTGTTGTCGATGACAACAGGCGTGTTCTGCCATTTGCGTCCGGGAACCTTCGTGTCGAATTCCCACGCTTTGACGAGGCGGCTCACGTTTTCAGGTGTGATCTGCGTGAGCGTGGAGAAGCGCGTGTGGCCTGGATCGTTGCCGTACGTCTTCCAGTCGTTCTGCGCGAGCGTTGCGACAGAGACGCACCAGACGCCTCCAATCACCAGCAGCCATCTGTTGTTCATCACCTGCCTCGCGGTTCTCTCAAATATCACGCGCGCGCAACGTTAAAACAAGTACTTGACCGCAAACTGCATGATGCGCGCATCGGCAGCCACGCCTGTGATGCGGCCGAAATCGGCGCTGCCAAGCGTGGTGTTTGGATTCGCGAGGTGTACACGGTTCGTCACATTGAACGCTTCGGCGCGAATCTCCATTCGATGATCGCTCGCTACGCGTAACACGCGTGAAAGCGCAACGTCGACGTTCCAGAATGCCGGCCCGCGCAAGAAGCCGCGCGGCGTGTCGCCCCAGCTGCCAGCCGGATTGGGTGCGAACGCGGCGACGTTGAACCACTGGCTGATCGTACGATCGTCCAGATCCGGATCGCCGACGACGATCGGCCGCTGGTTGCCCAGACCTGTCAGCGACAGATTTCCCGTGGTGCTCGGCGTCAGCGGGTTGCCGCTGCGCGCCTGCAACACGGTGCCGATCTGCCAGTCGTTCGTGATTCGATGCAGCCAGCCGCTGCCGACTCCGGAACTCTGATAGACCCACGAGCTGTTCAGGATGTACGGACGGTCAGCGTCGCACGGACCCCAGTTCGTGTTGGGATCATCGGGATCGGGGAAGTTGTTCGTGATGTCCACCCCAGGCTCGCCGTTGTTTTTGCAATCGGCCAGCGTGACATTGGTGTTCATGCTCCACCCACCGCTCAACCGGCGCTGCAGCGTCAACAGCACGCCGTGATAACGCCCCTTGCCGCCGACGGCTTCCTGAATCGTCGAGTAGTACTGCCCCTCGATTGGGTTGATCAGATACAGGCGGCGACGCGTCTCCTGGTTGGCGTTTGTCGACGCACCAGGAATGTAGACCGCTGGATTCAGCTCACGACCAATCCACGTTCCGCGGGTTCGGTTGCCGAGATAGGTCACGCCGGCCATCCAGCTGCCGCCAAACTGGCGCTGATAGCTCACGTTCCACTGCCGCACCTGCATGGGATCGAGGTTGAGCGGCATGCTCACGTACGTGCCCTGCAGCGGGAAACGGATGTCGCGCGGAGGTGGCAACGGCGTTGGAAATGGATTGCCGCCGGGATACCCGACCCACGGATCCGAGAACGATGCGGGGTTGTTGACCTGAATGGTGTTTCCAAACGGCGCGTTGAGGGGGTGGCGGCCGTACTGCCACAGACGCGGTGAGTCGTAGTACACGCCGGCTGCCGCGCGGATTGTTTGCACGTTGTCGCCCTTCGGATCCCACACCACGCCGGCTCGTGGCGCCACCTGATTGAGCTTGTTGAACGTGTTCGCGTTCTCAGGGAATCCTTCGTCGCCCTGGAACATCAAGCCCGCAGGTGCGTTGGAAAACACCTGGCTGTGACGCGCCGCGAGGAACCAGTCCATGGCGAAGTGGCTGTAGAAACCGTAATCGTCATGCGCGGCGAGATACGGCTCCCACCGCACGCCGGCGTTCACCGTCATGTGGCTGTTGAGTCGCCACACATCCTGAACGTAGGCGCCGAAGTAATTCATCTGCTGTCGGACAAGCTGGTTGCCGCCCTGCCGGTACTGGCTCGGCAGCCCGAGCAACATGTCCGCGACTCCAAGGCGGCCGCCGCCGGCGCGCGTGCCGTTGAACGTGAAGATGCCGTTTGCCTGAAATGGACCGACAACGTCGAGTCCGGGCTGAATCCAGCTGCCGCCAAACGACGTCTGATGTGCGTTCTTCACCCAGTCGAAGTCCTGCGACAACTGATACGTCGCCGACTCGAAGTCTCCAGGGAAGCCAGACGTCGGAAATCCATTGGTCACAGATAGATTGAAAAAGCTGAGACCAGGCTCCGTAGCCGCGGACCACACGTTCGATCCGAGGCTCGTGAAGTTCGGCAATTCGGCGCCTTGCGTTCGGAAAATACGCGATCTCGCGTACGCAAAGCGTGTCGCACTCACGATGTTCGGCGTGACGATGTAGTCGTCGCCCACCGACAACGTCTGCACACGGTTGTCGAGGCCGAGACCGCTGCCGGTCGAAAGCAGAAGGTTGGAACCGTTATAAGCGGGGGCGCGATCGTAATTTGCGATGTAGTAGCGCCCGAAGAATCGTTGTTTGCTGGTCGCCTGCCAGTCGAGCCGCGCGACGGTCTGTTGTTCGTCATTGTTGTCGGGAATCGCGTACGTGATGCGCCCGCATGGATCGGTCGCCACGGGCAACAGGTTGAGGATCTTCACGGCGATGGGATGGAAGAGGGAGGGGCTCACACGGTTGTCGACAAATGGCAAGGGCAGCGTCAGCGCACGGCCCGCGTTGCATTCTGCGGACGCCACCTGGGTGAAGTCTCCTGCGCGCATGGCCGCCGTCGGCACGAAGGTCGTCGAGTCAGACGGTCGCTGGCGATTGCGTGTCACTTGCAGCGCGCCGAAGAAGAACACGCGGTTCGCCTTGATCGGTCCGCCAACCGTGCCGCCGTACTGATTGCGATTGAGGCCGTCATCCTGTGTTGCAAACTTGTTGATAGCGTTGAAGCGATGGTCGCGAAGGAATTCGAAGGCGTTGCCATGCAGAGCGTTAGTGCCGGATTTCGTCACTGCGTTCACTGTTGCGCCGGTGTAAATGCCGTATCGCGCCGGCCGCACACCGCTTTCCACCTTGAACTCCTGGAGCGCGTCTGGAAACGGCATGGGCTGGCCGAGGTTGTTCACCGGGTCGTTGTTGAACGCGCCATCGACGAGATAGATCGTGCTGTTGCCGGTTCCACCGGCCACGGAGATGGCAACCGCCGACGGATACTGGCGCTGGCTGCCGATGAGGCCTCCCGTGTTGTTGACAACTGCTGCGCCCGCGGCCAGCACCAGCATCGACGGCTGTCGGCCGTCGAGCGGCAACCCGACCATCTGCTCCGCGCTAATCACCGTGCCCACTGACGTGCTGCGGCCTTCGACGAGGGAGGCGCCCGCGGTGACCGTAATGGTCTCGCTGAGCGTTCCCACCTTCAGCACGATGTTGATCACCGGGCTCGCGCCGACCTGGAGCGTGAGGCCGGTCTGCTCGTAGGTGCTGAAGCCTTGCAGCTTCGCCTCCAGCTTGTACGGTCCGATCGGCAGGTTCGGCAGCGCGTACTCGCCGCCGGAGCCGGTGATGACAAAGCGAACGAGACCGGTGGCCGTCTGCGTCACCTGAACTTCGACGCCAGGCAGCGCGCCGCCCGATTCGTCAGTGACAACCCCGGAGATCTGGGCAATCGCCACAGTCTGCGCGGCCGCGGCCGTGGGGAAAATCAGAAGCGCCGAGAGCAAACCGAGGAATAGCCGGTGCATGGGTCCTCCAGGGCAAACAGCCGTGAACGCGCTCCGTTGCCCGGCCGGGCTCGGCCCGGCCGGCCGCTCATTGATTCTATGCAAACACGTATAGTTGTCAATACACGTATTGAACCGGGCCGGTGCAGTAGGATGCCTCCAATGGCGCCCCGAACGACCGCGGCCGCCGCCGGCAGAATTGCCGATAAGGCCGTTCAGCATCAGCTGAACCGCATTGTCGCCAGCAAGACCTTTCACCAGGTCGATCGCCTGAAACGCTTTGTCAGCTTCATCGTCGGAGAGGCCGTGGCCGGCCGCGGCGGAGAGCTGAAGGAGTACGTCATCGGCGTGCAGGTGTTCGGCAAAGAGCCCTCGTTCGATCCGCGCACCGATCCGATCGTGCGTGTCCAGGCGCGCCGTCTGCGCGCGCGGCTCGTGCGCTACTACCGCGAAGAAGGCCAGGGCGACGAGGTCATCGTGGATCTGCCGAAGGGCGGATATGCGCCGGTGTTCAGGCGGCGCGAAGCGTCGGCGTCGCTCAAGCCGTCGCTGAGCGCGACGCTGGTCAGCAGGAACACCGTCGCGGTGCGGCCGTTCGCCGATTTGACCCCCGCGGGGTCGCTGGCCTATTTCTGCCGCGGTCTGCGCGATGAGATCGTGCACGCGCTCACACGATTCAAGGCGCTGCGTGTGCTGTTGAAGACCGGCGACAGCGACCGCGTCGAGGCTGCGCTGGTCGTCACGGGCAGCGTTCGCGCCGTGGGAGATCGTCTCCGTGTCACGACGCAGCTTGTCGACGGCACGAGCGGATACTACTTATGGTCTGAATCCATCGATGCCACGCTCGGAGATGAATTCGCCGCGCAGGAGAGCATTGCCAAAGTCATCGTCGAAAAGCTTCGGCCGGAGTTGATTGACTCCGATCGCTCGCCGAGTGCGCGGCACCTGACCGACAACCTCGCCGCGCGCAACCTGTATCTTCAGGGCCGCTATCACCTGAATCAACGCACCGAGGAAGGGCTGCAGAAAGCGGTGGAGTTCTTCGAGAAAGCGCTCGTCGAAGACGCGCAGTTCTCACTGGCGCACAGCGGGCTCGCCGATGCGTACGGGCTGCTCGCGCACTACGGAGTGCTCGGGCCGGCGGACGTCTGGTCCAAGGCGGCATCGAGCGCTGCGTCTGCCGTGATGCTCGACGGGCATTCGGCTGAAGCGCACACCTCACTCGCGCACGTCCGCGCGACGCAGGACTGGGACTGGACGGGGGCAGAGCGCGAGTTCCAGCGGGCGATCCAGCTGAATCCGAGATATCCGACGGCGCATCACTGGTACGCGATGTCGTGTCTCGTGCCCATGGGCCGTCTCGACGAGGCGCTCGAGCAGATGCTGCTCGCGCAATCGCTCGATCCCGTCTCGTCGATCATCGCGCGCGACGTCGCGGTCATCTACTGCTACCGCCGGGACTTCGAAGCGGCGCTCGATCAGTGCGATCAGACGATCGAGCTCAATCCCCACTTCGCCCCTGCCTATCTCACGCTCGGCCTGATTCAGGAACAGCGCAAGGACTTCGACGAATCGGCCGCCGCGTTCAGACGCGCAGTCGATCTCTCGCCGAACACCCCGCGCATGCACGGCGCGCTCGCGCGCACGTTTGCGCTGTCAGGACGCATCGATCACGCGCGACAGACGTTGCAGACGCTCGAGACGCTTGCCGAGTCGCGCTACGTGTCGCCGTTCGAGTTCGTCACGATCTACTTCGCGCTCGGCGACGTGGGCCGTGGCTATCAGTGGCTGACCAAGGCGTGCGACGATCGCTGCTTCGAGTTGCTCGCGCTCAAAGTTGATCCGCGGTTCGACGGCCTCAAGGACGATCCGCGATTCCTTGCCGTCGCGCGGCGTGTCGGACTGGAATAGGGCCCGCCAAAAAAGCCATCGGGGATTTACGGGATTCTCGGGATTCTGGGGAGCCGAGGCGAAGCGTCGGCGCGCGGCCTTCGGCCGCGGTGTTGAACGGGCACGGGTCGGGTAGACACGCCCGCGTCATTCGTGTGGCGCGTCTACCCGGCCCGTGCCCATTCAACACTCGCGCCGGCAAAGCCGGCGCACGCCGACGCACCGCTTTGATTCTGTCGTGAAACGCGTTCCCCTTAATCCCTGAAATCCCGCAAATCTCCTTTGCCTTTGGACTGCTGCTTGCACACTCGCTCAGATATGGCGTCCGAGCCACATCGACCGCCGATCGATGATCCTCAGACATTTCAGATCATCGGCGCTGCCTTCGAGGTGCATCGCGAGTTCGGATGTGGTTTTTCCGAGCCGATCTATCGTGAGGGTTTTACGGTCGAACTCCTGCGTCGCGGGGTGCCGTTCGCCCGAGAAGTCGCCCTGCCGGTGTACTACAAGGGTGATTTGCTGCCACTGCACTATCGGGCCGACTTCCTGTGCTTCGAGGATGTCCTCGTCGAATTGAAGGCGATCCCCGCTCTCGGGCCACGCGAGTACGCGCTGGTGAGGAACTATCTTCGCGTCGCACGAAGGCGCTTGGGACTGCTGCTGAATTTCGGCGCGGATAGTCTGGAGCACCGGCGAATCGAGCGGTCTGACACTCACGCGCGGCGGGTCGGACTGGAATAGGGCCCGCCAAAAGCCATCGGGGATTTACGGGATTCTCGGGATTCTGGGGATTCGAAGCGAAGCGTCGGCGCGCGGCCTTCGGCCGCGGTGTTGAACGGGCACGGGTCGGGTAGACACGCCTGCGACCTTGGGTGTGGCGCGTCTACCCGGCCCGGGCCCGTTCAACACTCGCGCCGGCAAAGCCGGCGCACGCCGACGCGCCGCTGATTTCGTCGTGACACGCGTCCCCGTAATCCCTGAAATCCCCAAAATCTCCTTTGTCTTTAGTCGTTTCCCACTCGCAGAAAATCCGCGATGTCCCAATAACCTGTGCGCGGCATCGGCACGTCGCCGCGCGTGCGCACTTCCAGCAGATAGGGCACATCCGCCGCAATCGCGGATTCGAGTGCGGCACGCAAATCGTCCGGCTCCTCCACCAGCGCAGCCTCGATTCCGAACGCCTTCGCCATCAGCATGAAATCGGGGTTGTACGGCGTCCCATCGGGCCGTGTGAATTCGGTACCGTAGGTGTTGTTGAAATACGTACTGCCGACCGTTCGAATCGTCGAGAAACAGAAGTTGTTGAAGAGCACCCACAGCACGGGCACGTTCAACTCGACGGCGGTCGTGAGCGCGCCGACAACTGACATCAGGCCGCCGTCGCCGACGAGGCCAATCACCTTGCGATCGGGCGCGGCCAGCTTGGCGCCAATTGCCGCAGCAGGCGCGAAGCCCATCGTCGCGAGGCCGCCGCTCGTGAGAAACGACTGGGGGCGCCGAGAGACAAGCTGCTGCCCTGCCCCGTTCTTGTTCCAACCAACATCGGTCACGAAGATCGCGTCCTCGGGGGCGGCTTCCGACAACTCCTTGAGCAGACGCGCCGGGTGAATCGGTTTCCCGTTGTCCAACTGGCTTTCCGTCAGTTCTTCCTGCCAGCCACGTTTTCTGTTGGCGATGACGTCACCACGTGACACGTTGGATGAGTGCGGCTTCATCGCGCGCACATGGCGAATCAACTCTCGCAGCGTTCGTTTCGCATCCCCGACGATGCCAACATCCACTGGATAGATCTTGCCGATCTCCTGAGGATCGATGTCGATCTGCACGAGGCGCGACGGCGGGATGGCGAACGTGTACTTCGGATCCCACGAGCTGCAGTCCGCTTCGGCGAAGCCGGTGCCGACGGCGAGAATAACATCCGCCTCGAGTGTGGTTTCGTTCGCCGCACGCGAGCCCCAGATGCCGGTCATGCCGAGCGACAGCGGATGATCTTCGGGAAACACACCCTTGGCCATGAGCGTCGTGGCGACGGGCGCGTCGAGAGTTTCGGCGAGATCTTTCAGCTCACTCGAGGCTTCGGATAACGTGACGCCATTGCCCGCAAAGATCACGAGCCTCTCGGAGTTCACAAGCACATGCGCGGCTTCGGCGATACCGTCATCGGGACCAACCGGGCGATCGTAGTTGGCGCGTCGCGCGAGCGTGACGGGTTCGGCGTCAACCTGTGCGGAGAAGACGTCCATCGGCACGTCGAGCAGCACCGCGCCCGGCTTGCCCGTTTGCGCAAGGTTCAGCGCGCGCGGCATCACGTCCGGAAGAAACTTCGCATCGTCAATCCTCCACACGCGCTTGCAGACGGGACGATAGATGTCGCCTTGCGACGCGTCAGCGTGAAAGCGGATTCCTTGATGCGGCTCTTTCGCGTGGTGGTACGACGGCGTGTTGCCGGCGATCACCACCATCGACGTGAAATCGGCGGCGGCGCTGGCGACTCCGGTGAGTGCGTTCGTCAATCCTGGCGAGATGTGCACGTTCACCACCGCCAGCTTGTGCGACACGCGGAAGTACGCATCGGCCGCGTGCGCGGCCTGCTGCTCGTGGCGGAACGACACGTATTCGATGCCCAGGCGGTGGCATGCGTCGATCAGCGCGTAATTGGTGTGGCCGCACTGGCCGAACACCTTTGTCACGCCCTCCTGCTGCAGGCAGCGGGCGATGAACATCGCTCCAGTCATGATGCCAGGACTCCCTACAAACTGATCGTGATCAGCCGCTCTTCCGTCATTTCCCGCATCGCGTACCTCGGACCTTCGCGGCCGACGCCGCTCTCCTTCACGCCGCTGAACGGCATGAGATCGACGCGGCTGCTCGATGGCTCGTTGATGTGAACGATGCCGACGTGAAGTTTTTTCGCCGCCCCCAGGGCTCGATTGATATCGCGCGTGAAGATGCCTGCGGCCAGTCCGAACGGCGTCGAGTTGACCGCGGCAATTGCGTCGTCCAGGGTGCTGAACGGAATTATCGAGACGACGGGCGCAAAAATCTCTTCGCACATCACCCGCATGGCCGGAGTGGAGCCCGTCAGAATCGTTGGCGAAAGCAGCGCTCCCTTTCGGTCTCCGCCGGCGAGGAGACGGCCGCCCTGCGTCACAGCCTCCTGAACCCACTGCTCAGCGCGCGCCGCTTCTCGTTCGCTGATCATCGGCCCCACAGCCGTCTCGGGATCGTGCGGATCGCCGACCTTCAGCCTCGCGGTAGCCTCGACGAACAGCTTCTGAAATGGCGCCAGGACAGACTCCTGCACGAACAACCGCTGCGTCGACGTGCAAGCCTGTCCGGCGCGGCGAAACGCGGAGTTCGCACAGCGCGGCGCCGCACGCTCGAGATCGGCGTCGTCACAGACGATGGTGCCTGCGACGCTGCCCAGGTCGAGCGCAACCGGCCGGAGACCAACCGACCGTTGAAGTTGCTTGCCAACTTCGGTGCTGCCCGTGAAGCTGAAAAACCGAATGCGTTGATTCTCGACAAGCCATCTTCCCAGCTCGCTGCCGGGGCCCTGCACGAGATTCACGTGACCTGGCGGCATTCCGGCCTCGAGCAGGATTGAAAAGAGCAGCGCGGCGCTGAAGGGAGTGGCCTGCGGCGCTTTGAGCACCACGGTATTGCCGGATGCCAGGGCAGGCGCCGTCTTGTGCGCCACGAAGTTGAGCGGCGCGTTGAACGCGGTGATACCGCACACCACGCCCCGCGGCACACGAATCGTGAACGCCATGCGGTGGGCGTTGCCCGGCGCGCCCTCGATCGGAACGACTTCGCCAGCCAGCCGTTTCCCTTCCTCGGCGGCAATCAGAAATGTCTGAATCGCGCGCGTGACCTCGTTAACCGCATCCGAAACCGGAAACCCCGCTTCGTCGGTGATGGTGCGCGCGAGCTCGTCGCGGCGCTTCTCGATGAGATCGCATGCGCGGCGCAGAATCGTGTAGCGCTCGTAGGGATCGAGCTTGGTGGTCTCGAACGATCGGTGAGCGGCGTCCACCGCGGCACCGACCTGTTCGCGCGACGCGCGATCGGCATGGCCGATCAGGGCGCCGGAGAACTTGTCGTACACAGGAAAGGTCTCTGTGCCCTCGACCCACTCGCCGGCGATGAGCAAGCGGGCGCGTCGGGTTGAAACGTCAGCCGCCTCTTCACGCGCCTGTGGAGGCGCAGACGAGTTGCGTGTCATGAGGTCCTCAGATGACGCCGGCGCGCTGGAGCTCGGCAATCCGGTCGCACGGCAAACCAAGTTCGGTGCCGTAGATATCGTGATTGTGCTGGCCCAGCTCGCCACCGGCCCAATCGATTTCGCCAGGTGTCGAGGACAGACGCGGCACGATGTTGTGCATCCGAACGGTTCCATCGCCGTTGGCGACATCGAGCGTCAACTGGCGCGCCTGCCAGTGGGGATCGCGTTCGATGTCCGCCACCGTCTGCACCGCAACCGCCGTCAGTTGGTTGCTTTCGATGATGCGCAGGTTGTCTTCGAGGCTGCGGCTCGCAATAGCTTTGGCAATCTCCTCGTCGAGCTCGCAGGCGTGCTCCACGCGCGCTTCGTTCGTCGCAAAGCGGGGATCGGATAACAAGTCGCCGAGGCCGTAACTCTCGAGAAATCGCCCGGCCATCTTCGGCGTCGATCCGCTCACGGCGATCCAGCGGCCGTCGCTCGTTGGATAGCACCCGCGTGGTCCGGCGTTCCGCGATCGGCTGCCGTTGCGCTCGCGCAACCGTCCGAGCGCGGCATACTCGGCAGCTAGCGGTCCGAGCAACGAGAAGAGCGACTCGAACAGCGCGACGTCGATGATCTGACCGGCACCGCCATGCACGTCCCGATGGTAGAGCGCGAACATGACCGCGTTGGACGCGTACAGCGCCGAGGTCATGTCGGCGAGCGGAAAGCTCGGGACGATTGGCGCGCCATCCGGCTCACCGTTCATGGCGGCAAACCCGCTCGCGGCTTCGACCAGCGTGCCGAAGCCGGGCCGCTGACTCGAGGGGCCGCTCTGGCCCCAGCCTGAGATGCGAACGAGGATCAGCTTCGGATTCCAGGCGCTCAGCATGTCCCAGCCAAGTCCGAGCCGTTCGAGCGTGCCGGGCACGAACGACTCCATCACGACATCAAAGCGCGGCACGAGCCGCTGCAGAAGATCCTTCCCCTCCCGATCCTTGAGGTTGAGCGTGATGTACCGTTTGTTACGCCCGTAGACCTTCCACCAGAGCGGATTTCCGGCCGACGTCCACTGACGGAGCGGATCCCCGCTGCCCGGCTGCTCGACCTTCACCACATCGGCGCCAAAGTCGGCCAGCAGCATTCCAGCGACGCCGCCCGCGATCATGCGCGAGAGATCGAGCACACGCACGCCTTCAAGAGGTTTCACCTCGCCCTGTCTCCTCCAGGCGCCCAACGATGGGCACCCCCGTTGCTAGGGTATACATGTACGGATAACTATACAAGTGATGTCAAGCGCATGTTATCCTGCCTCCGGTGTCCGTGATATCAGAGCACCCCACCGGCGGTCTCCAAAGAGAATTAGGCGTTCCGCTGTACCACCAGATTCAGCACCTGATCCGGCACCGCATTCACAGCGGCCAGTACCCGGCCGGCGCACAAATCCCGTCGGAACACGACCTCTGTCGTGAGCTCAATGTCAGCCGCGTGACCCTGCGCGAAGCGCTGCGCGAACTGGTCCGCGAAAACATGCTGGTGAAGGTGCAGGGCAAAGGCACCTTCGTTACGGCGAGTCCACCGAAGCGGCTCGCGCCCGTGCGCTATACAGGGTTTCTCGAAGAGCTGCAGGAGCGCGTCCGCAAACTGCGCGTCACGGAAGTGGAGGTGGGCGACGCGCTGCCGACGAGCGACATCAGGAGCGCGCTGCAGCTCAGTGGGCCGGTCACCGCGCTGATGCTCATCAAGCGGCTTCGTCTCATCGACGACGAGCCGTTCTCGTACACGCTCAACTATCTGCCGAAGGACATCGGTACCCGAATTCGCGTGAAGGATCTGTATTCCACGCCGCTGCTGAAGATTCTGCAGGAGGAGCTGAAGATTCCCATCCTGCGTGCGCGCGAGACGATCGAAGCGGCGCCGGCAGATCCGGATACGGCGCGGCGCTTAGGCATTCCGGTGCTCTATCCAGTGATGCACATGACGCGAGTGATGTACACCACCGGCAACCGGCCGTTCGAGCTCGTTGATATCTACTACCGCGCGGATAAATACCACTACTCGGTCAATATGGTACGCGTGAAGCGCGGCGGACGCTGGACGTGGACGACGGAAGTGGAGACGTCGGCGTAGACACTAGAGTGCCTGGACGTGCCTGGCGTGCCTGGACTGCCTGACGTGCCTGGCGTGCCTGGCGTGCCTGGCGTGCCTGGACTGCCTGACGTGCCTGGCGTGCCTGGACTGCCTGGACTGCCTGACGTGCGTAAAATCCTAACCACTAGGCGTGCCGGGCAGGGCGAACGCAACGATCTTCGTTCCCGGCGGCGAGCCGAGAAAGCTTCCGCCACCCGCGGCGACGACGACGTACTGCCGGCCGTCCTTGCCCATGAACGTCATCGGGATGGAATGCGCGCTCGCTTCGAGCTTCGACTCCCACAACTGCTTGCCGGTTTTCGAATCAAACGCGCGGAAGTAGCCGTCGATCGTCGCGCCCACAAACAGCAGCCCGCTTGCCGTCGCAATCGGGCCGCCGATGTTCAGCGTGCCCGTGTTGGCGATGCCCTTCTCCTTCAGCTCCGGCACGAAGCCAATTGGAACCTTCCAGGCGATCTCGCCCCTGTTGACGTCAACCGCCACGAGCTCACCAAACGGCGGCGCCGAACACGGAATCTTGTTTTGCGGATTCCAGAAGCGGCCGACGCTGCCTCCCCACGGCGTGGTGCGCACGTACGTTTGCGCACCCGACCGATCCGCAGCGAGCTGCATCCGCGCAACCTGACCGAGATTCATGACGTTGGTGAACACCAGTCCGAGCGCCGGATCGTAGGCGAGACCGTTCCAGTTGCCGCCGCCAAGTGTGCTGGGAAACGTCACCATGAATCCTTCGGTTCCCGGCGGCGTGAACGGACCTTTCGTGTACATGCCGTTCTTCGTCCACAGATCCTTGCAGTACGCCGCGTGTTCGGGCGTGAGCGTGTAGAAATCCTGTGAAGGGTCGAAGGTCATTCGCGCAAGCGGCTCGGGCTTGAGCGGAAACGGCTGCGTCGGCCAGCTCGCTTCGCCTGGAACCGTGCTTTGCGGAACGGGCCGCTCCTCCATGCCGAAGATTGGCTCCCCGGTGATGCGATCGAAGATGAAGAGCGTCGACATCTTCGTCATGACCGCGACGGCCGGAATCGTGCGGCCGTTTCGGCGCACGTCAATCAGCGTTGGCGCAGCGGGCAAGTCCCAATCCCACAAATCGTGGTGGACAAGTTGCTGGTACCACTTCAACTTTCCTGTCGTGGCATCCAGCGCGAGAATCGAATTGCCGTACAGATTTTTACCTTTCCGATCGGCGCCGTAATAGTCCGATGTCGGTGCGCCGACGGGTGCATAGACAATCCCGCGTTCTGCATCCACGGTGAAGAACGACCATGTGTTCGTTCCGGAGCGGTTCTTCCAACTCTCCCCCTCCCACGTCTCGACGCCCGGCTCGCCTGCGCGCGGCACGGTGTGGAAAGACCACAGGAGCTTGCCGGTTCGCGCGTCCCACCCGCGAATATCGCCGTACAAACCCGAGCTCGGCGAGCCTTCGCCGTTATTGCCGCCCGTGATGACGATGTTCTTGTAGATGGTTGGCGGCGACTGCATCCCGATACGACCGTCGACGTCGCCCTTGATGCCGAGATTGAGATCGATCCATCGGAAGCCGCCGAACTCCGATGCGAGCTTGCCGGTCTTTGCATCGAGCGCAAGGAGGCGATCGCCTGCGCTGCTGTAAATACGTGCGCTCGTTGTCGCGTCGCCGGCCCAATACGCGACTCCGCGGCGGCCGACTGGAGCCGGCGTTTCGAATTTCCACACGACCTTTCCAGTTTCAGGCTCCAGGGCAAAGACGTTCGAGCCGCCGGACAGATACATGACACCGCCTACGACGAGCGGCGTCACTTGCAGATTCGACGCGCCAACGTCGAACGTCCATGCGGTCGTAAGGGACGCGACATTGGCCGGCGTGATCTGCTTGAGCGGTGAGAAGCGGCGCTCGCCCGCGTCCCCGCCGTGATACGTCCAGTCCTGGGCCGCGCCCATCAATGACAGGCTGACGACGCAGATCACGCACAGCAGCATGCAAGGTGCGGTTTTCATCAGACGTCTTGTCACCGTGTGGCGGGCAGCGGACGCGGCATGGTGTCGCCGTCGGTAAGACCGAGGGCCCAGCGGATCGCTTCGAAATACATTTGCGAGATGTCGCGGTTATCCCATGTCGCAGCGTCATGCGCAAAAGACGAGTAGAACACGCGTCCTTTGCCGTAGGTCTTGGCCCACACAATGGGCATGTCGCCGTTCTTGCCGTGGTAGTCGGCATTCGGCGGCATCTTCGACGCATCGACCCGAAGCAGCACGCGCGCCTTCTCGCGCGAGAAGTCCTTGGCCTGATAGAACTCGTCAGTGAAGGTGAAGCTCGCCGGGAAATGCCTGGTCGCCGGAAAATCCGGCGCCTCGTTGATCACGGTGCTCGTCGCGGTCCCCCACGGATGCCCGTCGTAACGCCCGCCGATCAATTCGCCGAACGCCGGCCATGACTCGAAGGCCGTGAGAGCGGTGTGCGCCGCGACGAAACCTTTGCCGTCATCGCGCACGAACGCCAGCAATTCGCTCTTCTGCTGTTCGTCGAGGGGCACATCGCGGTGGCCGAGAAAGAAGATCGTGTCGGCCAGGCTCAGATTGGGTCCGCCGCTCGCGGGCTCGCCGGTCGTCCGTAACGGCTGCTTCGCGATGATGTTCGAGTCGGTCCGGATAAACGTGTCGTAAACGCCGGACTCATACCCGAGCCGCTCGATCACCGAGAGCGCGTGCGAGACGGACTCATGCTGCGCGATTCCGTTCCTGGTGTCGGCCCACGCGAGCACCACCTTGCGTGTTCGCGCACGCGGTGTCCCACCCGGACCGCCGCGGCCGCCGC
>WNFU01008506.1_pt1 | contig 31016 bp, 33 predicted proteins | sample 5400121 | NCBI WGS metagenome assembly WNFU01 (sample SAMN13153360, study PRJNA577476) | soil metagenome | isolation source: 100 cm soil or saprolite under grassland replicate 1 | place: USA:California | collected 2016-06-15
TGTGGCTTCCGACGCTCCTCACTGTGCCCGTCTCGGCGGCCGTGGGCGTTCTCTTCAGCGGCATCGGCAACGGCGCGTCGGTACGCGCTTCGGGCATCATCTGGTTCCTCTGGATCGGGCTCCTAGCGTGGCGGCTGATTCGCCTCGCGGACGGGAGAACGGTCAGACCGGCTGGGGAGGCGGTGGACTAGCGGCTCTGTAACTACAGCAGCGCGAGCGCCGTCGAGGCGCTTGACGAGCCCTTTCGTCAGCGCCAGAGCCGGTACGTTGAACTCGTCCATCAGGGGCTCGACCGCGTCTCCCGTACTGCGGAGTTGCTCGCCGCGAAGCGCCTTGACGCGCACGCGTCCGCGGTAGCCTCGACTTCTCGCGCTGGTAGCCAGGTCGATCTCCCAACCTCGATTTGGCCGGTCACGGCTCGTGAACCGATCTGGTTTGTGCGGCCGGAACACAAGCTCACCGACATAACCCGCCATTTTGCAGGCGTTTTTGCCTGAACGTTTGGGCCACGGGATTGGGCCACGAAGCCAAGGTCGCGTCCACATAGGCAACACATAGTGCTTGTTTGCAGGCACTTTTAAAGACGGGAGCGACGGGACTCGAACCCGCGACCTCCGGCGTGACAGGCCGGCGTTCTAACCAACTGAACTACGCCCCCGGGCGCGGGACAGTGTAGCTACGCGATTTCGGTCAGGCCGAGCTGGCGCAGGAGCGTCACGCCGTCCGAGTAGACGTCCTTGCGGGCGACGAGGCCGTCGCGAATCGGGATCACGTCCATGCCCCGATACTCGACTTTGCGGCCGGTCGGCTCGACCTTGATTCCGGAACGCGTCATCGGACCCTCGTGCGTGCCGCGGGCCGTCCACTCCTGGACGACGAGGTCGTCGCGAAGGTACTGGCGCCGGGTCTCGAAGCTCAGATCGGGGAAGACGCCGAAGATGCCGGTGATCGCGCGCCCGATCGCCTCCTTTCCGACGTTCACGTCTCCCGTCGTGTGGTTCTCGAAGACGGAGTCGTCTGTGTGCATGGAGAGGATCGCGTCGACGTCGTGGTCGCCCCACGCTGCGTTGTACCGGTCGATGAACTTCTGGAGCTCGTCTCCGTTCACGGGGGTTAGCGTAACCCGGGCGTGACGGTCATCGACTGGATAGCGCTCGGCCTCATCGTCTTTGCCGCCCTGGCCGGAGCCGCGCGCGGGTTCGTCTGGAGCGGCCTCTCGCTCGCGGGCCTCGCAGGTGGAGCAGTGCTCGGCGGGCGCGTCGCCTCGCACGTGCTCGAGCGCGGGTCTGGATCGCCCTACGCGCCCCTCGTGGCGCTCGGCGGGGCGGCCCTCTTCGCCTCGCTTCTGCAGGGGCTCGGGAGTGTTGCGGGGGCCAACTTCCGCAGTCGGCTCCGCAGCTCCGGCCTCCGCCGGCTCGACTCGATCGCAGGCCTTGCCGCAGGAGCACTGACCGGTCTCGCGATTGTCTGGGTGTTCGGCGCGGTCGGGCTTCAGCTCCCCGGCCAGACCGACCTTCGGCGCGAGATCCAGCGCTCGCTCGTCCTCCGGAAGCTGAACGCGATCGTGCCCCCGAGGACGTTTCTGCACGCGCTCGCCCGCTTCGATCCGCTGCCGGTCCTGACCGGGCCCGCACTTCCGCGGGAGCCGCCGAATCCGCGCGTTCTCGAGTCGGCGGGCGCACGGAAGGCAGCCTCGAGCGTCGTCCGCATCCTCGGCACCGCCTGCGGGCTGGGCGTCGAGGGGAGCGGCTGGGTGGCCCGCCCGGGAATCGTCGTCACTGCGGCGCACGTCGTGGCGGGGGAGGACGACACGACCGTGCTGCCGCTCTCGGGCGGGCGCCTGTCGGCAAGCGCTGTCGCCTTCGATCCCCGCAACGACGTGGCGGTGCTCCGCGTTCCCGGTCTCGGCGAACGGCCGCTTGCGATCGCCGATCCGCGCTCCGGCACCGCGGTCGCCATCCTCGGCTATCCGGAGAACGGTCCGCTCGACTCCACGCCGGGTCGGATCGGCACCACGACCTCGGCGCTCAGCGAGGACGCATACGGACGCGGGCCTATCCTGCGCAGGGTCACGAGCTTCAGCGGGCGTGTGCGGCACGGGAACTCGGGCGGCCCCGCCGTCGATGCGACGGGGGCGGTGCAGACGACCGTCTTCGGCTCGCTCACCCATGGACGCGGGGGTCTCGGCGTCCCGAGCTCGCTCGTCCGGCGTGCGCTCGGCTCGGCGGGCGGCGGCTCGGTCTCGACCGGGCCCTGCGCGCGCTAAGGCGCCGCTTGCGGTGCCGCCTCAGGACGCCGGGCTCCGCCCGGTGTCCGTCTGCAATGACCGGTCGACCCGATCCGAGCTCATTTCGACACCGCCTCTAAGCGCGAAGGAGGTCGAGGATCCCGAGCGGTCGCCGGAACGGCGCGACGACGTAGGCCCCCTGCGCGCGGTGGCGCGAGGCCGCGAGCAGCTTGCGTCCGACGTTCATGCCGACTTCGGCGGCCCCGGGCCCTGCGGCGCGCAGCGCCTCGAGGATTCGCTCGGGAACGACGATTCCCGGCACCTCGTTGTGCAGGCGCAGCGCGAGCTGATGGCTCCAGACGGGGAAGATGCCGACGAGCACCGGGATCGGCCACTCGCCGCCGAGCCGCTCGACGAAGCGGTCGAGATAGTCGAGGTCGAAGAGGACCTGCGTCATCGCGAACTGGGCGCCGGCCTCGACCTTGCGGTGGAAGCGCTCGAGCTCGGTCTCCAGGTCGTCGGCCGAGGGGTTGACGGCGACGCCGATGCAGAACGAGGTGGCGGCGTCGATCGCCCGGCCGTTGTAGTCCTCGCCACGGTTGAGGCGGGCCATCAGCTGCGTGAGGCCGATCGAGTCGATCTCGTACACGCCGCGCGACCCCGGGTAGTCACCGACCTCGGGCGGGTCGCCCGTGACGGCGAGCACGTTCCGAATGCCGCAGGCATGCGCGCCGAGCAACTGCGATTCGAGGCCCATGATCGTCGCGTCGCGGCTCGTAAGGTGGGGGATGGTCTCGATTCCCACCGCGCGCTCGATCTCGACCGCGAGCATGAGCGCGCTCGCCGCGGCCCGGGCGGTCGCGTTGTCGTTGATGTCGACGAGGCCGGCCTCTCCGGAGTCCCTGAGGACCCGGGCGACGTCGAGCATGCCTTCGTAGCTGCCGCCGAGCGGCGGGTCGATCTGCACGGAAAGGACCCATTCCTGCTCGCGGAAAGCCCGCGCGAGCTCCGTCTCCTGGCGCTGCTCGGGAATTGCGACCGAGACCTCCCGCTCCGCGAAGACAAGCGGGGCGCTCGGCTCGCGCTCCTCCTTGACAGCGGAAGCGATTGCCGCGATCTCGGTCGGCGTCGTCCCGCAGCAGCCGCCGATCACCCGCGCGCCGAGGCTGCGGGCGTGGGCCGCGAACTCGGCGAAGTAGTCGGGCGTCGCGTGCGGGTATACGATGCGGTTGCCGGCCATGCTGGCGAGGCCGATGTTGGGCATCGCGGCCAGCGGCAGGCCGTTGCCGCCCATCTCGTTCAGCGCCGCGAGCGCGGCCTGGATGCCGGCCCCGTGGTTCGCGCCGGCCGCGTCGACCTCGAGCTCGTGGAGGCGCTCCGCCGCGCGGCGCGCGGTGACGCCGGACAGTGTCTCCGCGCCCGCGTCAAACGTCAGCATGGCCAGAATGGGCAGCGAGGAGACGCTGCGCACGGCCTCGATCGCCGCTTCCAGCTCCTCGAGGTCGAAGAACGTCTCGACGGCGAAGAGATCGACGCCGCGCCCCTCCAGCTCGGCGGCCTGCTCGGCGAAGATCTCGGCCCGTACGTCGGCCGCCACGCCGCCGGGCTCGCCCAGAGGTCCGATCGAGCCGGCGATGAAGACGTCGCGGCCCGAGATCTCGCGCGCCTCACGCGCGAGCTTGACCGCCGCGCTGTTGATCTCGCGGAGCTCGTCCTCGAGGAACTGGGCGGCGAGCTTGCGCCGGTTGGCGCCGAAGGTGTTCGTCTCGATCAGGTCGGCGCCGGCCTGGATGAAGCCGACGTGGAGCTTGACGACGGCCTCGGGCGCGCGGAGGTTTGCCTCCTCGGGTGCACGCACGCGGGGCACGGCGCTCGAGACGAGGACACCCATGCCTCCGTCGGCGACGAGCGGCGCGCCGGTCGCGAGCCGTTCGACGAAGCGGTTGGCCATCGCCGGAGCCTACTTCCCGCGCCTATGCAGGTAACGGATCTCGCGCTGCCGGGGCAATCGGATCACCTCCATCGGTCTCGGCGGTAGCACCGCACCCGCGAGGGCCGGTTGCTGCGGCGTCATCGGGCCGAGTCCCTCAGCCGCTCTGGATGGACAAATTCGAGCCTACCAGGGCCGCGGCCGCCCACATCCCCACCCTTGGGTGGGGAGGAGGATCCACCCGCCACCCGCTGGGATCGTATCGGGCTATCCCGCGCTGATCTGGAGCAAGAGTGCACCGAATTCGCGGAGGAGCATCCCCGGCCGCGGGGCCACGACGGGTCGGTGAACCACGGCAGTCAACTCCGAAAAGGGGGATAGATCAAGCGACCTCCGCCGATGCACAATCGGGATACCGAGCAGGGCCCCGATGCGGCGGGGGCCACTCGGAAATCGAGCCGGGCCTCTTTGCGGATGGGCCCCTCGAAACTACAAGGCTCTCTTCGGAGACGTTGGAACGGGCCGGGCGGCGGCCCGTTCCGGCGTTCCCGGGCTCAAGTCCTTCGTCCCGAGTGTCGAAACCATTGGTAGCTCCTTCCCTCGCCGCGGGACTGACGGCAAACAGCCCGGGCACCTGGAGTCGAAGCGGCGGGCCTTGCCCGCCGTTTCCATGAACAGGCTCCGTGCGCCGGCCCTACCCCGGATCGCCGTGCACGACACGGCCCTCCATGCCTCCCGCGACGGTCACGATCTGGCCGGTGACGTGGCCGGAGAGCTCGTCCGAGGCGAGGACGACGACCTGCCGGGCGACGTCTTCCGGCCGCGCGACCTTCCGCAGCGCCATCGTCCTCGTCAGGCGGCTGACGAGTTCCGGATCGGCCAGCGTCGACCGCGTCATCGGCGACTCCGTCCAGCCCGGGCAGACGGCATTCACTCGACCGAGTGGCGCGATGCGGACGATCTCGTTCTTCAGGCTGAGCAGGAGCCCGTGCACGAGGGCCGACTTCGCGGCCGCGTAGTCCGCGTGCCCGGCCTCGCCGTAGAGACCGGCGGTGGAGCCGATGAGGACGAGGTTCCCCTGACCCGTCCGCTCGACCTCGCGCAGGAACCCGCGGGCCGTCAGGTACGTCGCAGTCAGGTTCACGCGCAACGTCTCCTCCCAGCGCTCGAGGGGGAGCCGCCAGAGCGGCACGTCCTCCGCAGGCCACTTGCCCGCGACGGCCACGCAGACGTCGAGGCCGCCCAGTTCGGCAGCGGCTCGGCGGAAGAGCTCGTCGACCTCCTCCTCGCGCCGAAGATCGGCTCGGGCGATCGGTGCGCCGCCGAGCTCGGCGCTCAGAGCCTCGGCGCGCTCGCGACCGCGGTGGTAATGGAGCACGAGACGGCAGCCCCCGGCCGCGAGCTCGCGCGCGCAGGCCGATCCGATCCCGCCCGATGCGCCGGTGACGAGCACCCGCTTGCCGTCGAGGCCGGTCTTCACCGCCGCAGTATCGCGCGGTCGGTGTCAAGTTCGGGGCGCTCCCGGCCGAAGAGGGAGGGCATGAGCCCCACCGACGACATGACCGCTCTCGAGTTCGGCCGCGCGATCCTCAGCAGCCTCGACTTCGACGAGGAGCTCACGCGCGAGGAGCTGAATGTCTTCGCCTGGCGCTTCGCGCAGCTCGTCGACCACGGGTATCAGGTGGAGGACGCGCTGGAGATCGCCCGTGCGAAGCACGTCGACCTCGAGCTCGCGCGCTCGCTGACGGCGACCTTCGGCTGCCCGCCGGAGCTCGCCGTGCGCATCCTGCTCTAGCCTTCAGCCGTCCTGGTGCGCTTTCATTCGGGGCGTGCCCGTTGTGGAGACTGATGCTCAGCTCGTCGCCCGGTGCCGCGCCGGCGACGACGACGCCTGGCGGGAGCTCGTCGATCGCTTCTCTCGCTACGTCTATGCAATCGCGGTCCAGGCCTATCGCCTGCAGGAGTCGGATGCGGAGGACGTCTTCCAGGAGGCTTTCGCCCGGGCCTACGAGAACCTGCACAAACTGCGTGACGACTCGGCGATTCGGCCCTGGCTCGCCCAGCTCACGCGCAGGCTCTGCATCGACATGCTGCGCGCCGGCGACCGCGAGCAGATCGAGGAGTCGCCTGAGCCCCGGGAGGTCGACGACACGCTGGCGAGGCTCGACGAGGCGCTCGCGGTGCACGAAGCGCTCGCGTCGCTCTCCGACAACTGCCGCGAGATTCTCGACCGCTTCTTCGCCCGGGACGAGAGCTATCGCAACATCGGCGCGGCGCTCGACCTGCCGGCCGGCACGATTGCGAGCCGCATCTCGCGGTGTCTCGTCAAGCTGCGCGGAGAGCTCGAGGGAAGAAATCCGGCCTCAGCCGAGTCTGGAGGTTGACGGCGTATGTATGAGCGAAACGAAGAAACCCTGGCTGAGCTTCTGAGGACGCTGCCCGCGGCCCCCCGAGCGTGGGTGCAGGCAGCGCAGGAGATCCCCCTCGCGCGGCGCGGGCTCGACGAGATCGTCGAGCGAGCCCTTGCCGACCAGGCGTTCCGCGACGCGCTGATCGCCGACCTGGAAGCGGCACTGAAGGGCGCCGGGTACGAGCCGGACGCCACGCTCACAGACGCGGTTCGCACGCGTCTCGCTCTCTAGCCAGCGACAATGGGCCGGCGATGGCCGGCGATCTCCTCGGTGCACGCTTGGGCGATGTCCTGGACACACTCGCCGGGGAGGGACCTGCGCCGGGCGCGGGCTCGGCGGCCGCCATCGTCGTCGCCATGGCGGCCGGCCTCGTGGGCATGGTCGCCCGCGCGTCGAAAGGACACTGGGCGGAGGCGGGGGGCGCCATCGGCCAGGCGGAGGCCCTTCGTGCCCGCGTCGCGCCGCTTGCCGAGGCCGACGCGGCCGCGTACACCCAGGCCCTCTCCGCTCTCCGCGACCGCGAGCAATTCGAAGCTCGGTACCGCGATCAGAAGCTCCAGGCGGCACTCGAGCACGCCGCCGAGATCCCGATTCGGATCGCCGAGGCCGGCACGGATGTCACCGCCCTGGCCGCGCTGCTCGTCGAGAACGGGAATCCGGAAGTGCGCGCGGACGCCGCGGCGGCTGCCGCGCTCGCGGAAGGCGGCACGCGCGCGGCCGCCAAGCTCGTGCAGATCAACCTCGGGGCAACCGAAGACGATCCGCGTATTCGCCACGTCAGCGCGCTCGTCGCAGCGGCCACGGAAGCCTCGGAGCGGGCGCTCGCGGCAGCGGACTGACCGGGTCGAGTCATTGCGGCGAGACCCCGGATAGCTCTAGCATCGGCGCATGGGAACGAGCGAGCCCGAGCGGGACAAGCAATCCGCACCGCACGAGCTGCGGCCGGCGTGGAGCCTGCCGGCCGGCGCCGGCGACACCATCGCGCAGGATGTCGAGTGGCCCGGCCAGGTCACGCGCGAGTGGGCGTGGGGAGGCTCGACGGGAGCCGGGGTGAGGGTCTGCATCCTCGACAGCGGCGTCGATCCCTCGCATCCACTCGTCGGGCAGGTGCAGCGATCCGTCGCGGTCTCGATCGGCGAGGACGACGAGGTGCTCGTCGAGGACGACGCGGAAGGGGACCTCTGCGGCCACGGGACGGCCTGCGCAGGCATCGTCCGCAGCCTCGCCCCGGACTGTGAGCTGATCAGCGTCCGCGTCCTCGGCGCCGGCTTCACCGGGAGCGGCGGGGTGCTGCTCGCCGGCCTGCGCTGGGCGGTGGAGCAGGGCTTCGACGTCATCAACATGAGCCTCTCGACGACGAAGAAACAGTTCGCGGGCATCCTCCACGAGCTGAGCGATGCCGCATACTTCCGGCGCACAGTGCTCGTTGCTTCGGCACACAACATGCCGGTCGAGAGCTATCCCTGGCGCTTCGCGTCGGTCATCTCCGTCGGAAGCCACGAGGAGCCCGACCCCTTGACCTTCTTCTACAACCCGTCGCCTCCGGTCGAGTTCTTCGCCCGCGGCGTCGACGTCGATGTGGCGTGGACGGGCGGCGCGCACATCCGCTGCACCGGCAACAGCTTCGCCACACCGCACATGTCCGCCATCAGCACGCTCGTCCTGGGCAAGCATCCGGAGCTGACCCCGTTCCAGCTCAAGAGCGTGCTCTACCTGACCGCGACGAACGTCGGAGGTGGAAGATGAGCGACGAGCTGAAAGCCGCGGTCGCCGCGGGCGTCGTCGGCTCGGAGGAGTCGTTCCGCTCGCTCCTCGATTCGGTCGTGGAGGTGGCGCGCGCGATCTTCGGCGCGAAGGCCTCCTCGATCTTCCTGCTCGACGAGGAAACGGACGAGCTCGTCTTCGAGGCGGTTGCCGGAGAGGGCGCCGACACGCTCATCGGACAACGGCTTCCGTCCAGCACCGGCGTCGCCGGCTGGGTGCTCGTCACCCGCCAGCCGCTCGTGATCGAAGACGTCAGCAACGATCCGCGTCACTCAAAGGAGATCGCCGAGAGCACGGGCTACGTGCCGCAGGGGCTGATGGCGGTCCCGCTCCTCCACGAGGAGCGCGCTCTGGGGGTGCTCGAGGTGCTCGACCGGCCCCAGCGTGCGCAGTTCTCGCTCGTCGAGATGGACCTGCTCAGCTTGTTCGCGAATCAGGCCGCGATTGCGCTCGACCTGCTCCAGCGTGCCCGGCGGGCGGAGGTTGTCCTCGGCGAGAGCGGGGCGGGCGCCTCTCTGCTCGCGAGGCTGGCCGCAACGGTTCAGAGCCTCGAGGAAGAGCGGCGCGAAGCGGCCCTCGAGCTCCTGGGCGGCGTCGAACGGGTCCTGAGACGCGACGAGGGCGGCTGACGCCGCCCTCGTTAGCACCGAAGCCGAGCTGTTTATTCGGACGTCTGGCCTTCCGTGTACTGGTGGGCCTCGACGTCGGGATCGTCGGAGGCGCGCTCACTCGTCTGCTCCGTCGTCTGGCCTTCCGTGTACTGGTGAGCCTCGACGTCCCCGTCGGTCTTCTCGGTCGTCTGCTCGTCACTCACGTCATTTCCTCCTTTTTCGTCCCGCACCTCTCTGCGCGGAAATCTGACCACTAGACCGATCTCAATGCAGGAATCTTCCCTCCTTTTCTGCACCGGCACAAGAGTGGTGAGATTCTTTGCGCGTGCTCGGGTCCTTCCGAGAGCGTCTGCGCGAGTCTCTGAACGCATTTCGCGCCGTGTTCACGAACCCCGCGCTGCGGCGAATCGAGCTCGCGTGGGCGGCCGCGATCACCGCCTACTGGGCGTTCATCGTCGCGCTCGCCGTCTTCGCCTACAACGAGGGCGGGGCGGCCGCGGTCGGCCTCGTGGGCCTGATCCGTGTCCTGCCCGCCTTTATCGCGGCTCCCTTTGCGAGCGTGCTCGGGGACCGGTACCCACGGGAGCGCGTGCTGTTCGTCGTCTCGCTCGTGCGGGCGCTCTTGATGGGGACGACTGCCGCCGTGCTCTTCGCCGGCGCTTCTCCCTGGGTCGTGTACGCCCTCTCCGGGGCGGTCGCTCTCACCGCCAGCACGCTGCGGCCGGTGCAGTCGGCGCTACTGCCCCAGGCTGCTCGGACGCCGGAGGAGCTGACGGCGGCGAACCTCGTGCTGACGACCGTCGAGAGCTCCGGAATCTTCCTCGGGCCGGCGATCGGAGGCCTGCTCCTCGCCGCGACCGACGCGCAAACCGTCTTTGCGGCGGCGGCCGTCTCCTTCCTCGCGGGGGCTCTCTTGCTCGTCGGGCTCGACCTGCAAGCGCCGTCTGAGCGTAAGGCCGGCGCGGGGCTCGGTCGAGAGTTCTTCGCCGGCTTTGGCGCGATCGCGGCCGACCGCAACCTGCGGCTGATCATCGGCCTCTACGGGGTGCAGACGTTGATTGCCGGCGCCCTGAACGTGCTCATCGTCGTCACCGCGCTCGAGCTGCTGGATCTCGGCGATTCCGGTGTCGGGTTTCTCAACTCGGCCGTGGGCGTGGGGGGCCTCTTCGGGGCCGTCGCTGCGTTCGCGCTCGTCGGGCGGCAGCGGCTGGCCTCGGACTTCGCCTTCGGCCTCGTTCTCTGGGGCCTCCCGATCGCGCTGATCGGTGTCTATCCGCATCCGCCCGTTGCGCTGATCCTGCTCGGGATCGTCGGCGTCGGGAACACCGTCGTCGACGTGGCGGCGATCACGCTGCTTCAGCGCACGGTGCCCGACGAAGTGCTGACGCGGGTCTTCGGCGTCGTCCAGAGCGTCTTCGTCGGCACGCTCGGGCTCGGCGCGATCATCGCGCCGCTCGCGATCTCCGCAGTCGGCATCCGCTGGGCGCTCGTTGGGACGGGCGCGCTCTTGCCGCTCGTGGCCGCGCTCCTCTGGCGTCGTATCACCGCGCTCGACGCGGAGGCGCTCGCGCCGGCGCACGAGCTGGCGCTGCTCCGGCAGATTCCGATCTTCAAGCCGCTGCCCGCGGGCACGATCGACCAGCTCGCCTCCAGCCTGGCCGCGCTGCACGCGAGCGCGGGCAGCGAGATCATCCGGCAGGGTGACCACGGAGACCGCTTCTACGTCGTCGCCTCCGGCGAGCTCGAGGTCACCACCGACGGCGCGCACGTCTCGAATCTCGGGACGGGTGACTACTTCGGCGAGATCGCGCTCCTGCGCGACGTGCCCCGGACGGCCACGGTGCGGGCGAAGACCGACGTCGATCTCTTTGCGCTCGACCGCGACGAGTTCCTGAGCGCCGTGACCGGTCACGCGGAGAGCGCCGAGGCGGCGAATGCGATTGTTTCGAGCCGCCTCTCGGGGCTCAGGCCGGGAGTGGCGTCCGTCTAGCTTTCGGGCTTAACTTGACACATTTGCCACGAGCGATCAGAGTCGAGTGCGTCACCGGAGAAGGGGAGGAACGATGCTCGCACGACTCCTATCGCTGGCCTGCGCCGTCTCGGCCCTGGCCTTGGCGCCTGCAGCCATCGCCGGCCCGGCGCCGCACCTGTACGAACAGCTGATCCGCGACATCGATCAGCTCGCGATCGGGGATCCGAATCTCAACCCGCAGCCGCTCCTGGCGAGCGCCGAGGCGTCGGCGGAGGCGAACGCGCGTGGAGACGACTGCGCGGCCCTGGGCGCGCTCGGTGCGCTCGAGAACAAGCTCGACGCGCAATTCGCGGTCGGCGACCCGAACATCCGCACGATCCGAGACGACATCGCGAACATCGAGAGCGAGCTTCCGCCCGGTCCCTGTTAAGGACGTCTCAGCGCTGCCAGGGCTCGGTCGGCTCGCGAGCCGTCGCGCGGACGAACGAGTAGAAGACGAGGTACGTCGCGGCTAAGAAGGCTGTGAAGAGCACGGTGACTGCGATCACGCGCGGGTGCTCGCCGGGGTCGGCGAGGCGTGTCCAGAGCTGCCCGGCGAATGCGCGCGGCCGCACGAGGACGTCCCAGGAGTTCGAGCGCTGGAACCGGCCGAGGTAGATCCCGAACGAGCTGAGGGCGAGCACACCGAGGACGAACGCCCAGGCGCTCAGCGCATTGAGTGCTCGTCGCAGAACTGCCTGCATCAGGTAGAGCGAGATGAAGCCGAGGAGCAGTCCGGCCCAGGCGGCGGCGGAGACGAGCACGACGTCGTACCAGAGCGGGGCGCCCGTCCAGGTCCGCAGCCACTTGAAGTCGGTGACGATGTAGGGCGCGTTCGGGAAGAAGAGCAGCAAGAGCAGGCCGGGAAGCGCGAGCTGGAGCAGTCCCGCCCCGTAGTAGGGGTTGCCGCTGTAGGCGACCCGGACCGCGACCATCGCCACGACGAGCGCGGAGAGCCCGGCAAGCGATCCGAGGATGGCTAGTCGCCTGTCGCTCATGATCGCCAGGGTACCGGGTCGGCTACGACGGCTTCGCCAACCGCCGGCGCGGCGTCCGAGCGGCGAGAGATCGTCCGCACCTCGCGCACGAGCAGAACGGCGAGCGTGGCGGTCAGGCTGATCGCCGCCGCGCCGAGAATCGTCGGCCGGGTGCCGAGCCCCTCGGCGACCGGCCCGGCCACGGCGAGCGCGAGCGGGATCAGCACGAACGAGCCCAGCGCGTCGTACGAGGAGACGCGTGAGAGCTTCTCCTGCGGGATCTCCTGCTGCATCGCCGTGTCCCAGAGGATCCCGAAGACCTCTGCCCCGATTCCGGCGAGAGCCGCCGCTGCGACGATGCCGGCAAGCGGAAGCGGCACGGCCAGCGCGAGCAGGAACGGGATCGTCAGCAGCACGCCGAACGTTGCGACGAGCAGGAGCCGGTGCGGCCGCAAGCGGAGCAGGATCAGACCGCCGGCGAGGAGCCCGAGCGACTGCGCCGTCAGGACGAGGCCCCAGGCCGCAGCGCCGCCGAGGTGAGCCTTGGCGATCGCCGGGCCGAGCACGCTCTGGGTTCCCTGCTCGACGGCGTTGACGAATCCGAACTGGAGGACGATCACCCACAGCCACGCGCGGGAGATGAACTCGCGCCAACCCTCGGTGAGCTCAGCGAGCAAGTGAGGGCTCTCCATGCGCAGGCCGGTTGGAATTCGGATCAGGCCGAGGCAGAGCGCCGCGACGAAGAAGCTGCCCGCGTCGCAGGCGAGGCCCACGGCAGGGCTCGTCACGGAGACGATCAGCCCGCCGAGCGCGGCTCCGCTGATGAAGCTGGCGTTCGTTCCGAGGCGGAGCACGGCGTTGGCGCTCTGGAGCATCGGGCGCGGCACTGTCTGGGGGACGATTCCCACGGCGGCGGGGAAGAAGAAGGCCGAGCTTGTCCCGTTGACCGCGGCGAGGGCCATCAGCTGCCAGATCTCGGCCTGCCCGGCGAAGAGGAGGGCGGCGATCGCGGCCTGGCTGAGGCCGCTGACGAGGTTCGACGCGACCATGACCTGATGCCGCGGCAGGCGGTCGGCCCAGATGCCGCCGGCGAGGAGGAAGACCACCTGCGGAAGCGCCCGGGCCGCGAGCACGTAACCGAGGTCGGCCTTTGACCCGGTCAGTTCGAGGACCGCGAAGGCGAGCGCGACGTTGGCCATTGCGGAGCCGGAGAACGACGCCGTGCGCCCGATGAAGAGGAGCCGGAACGACCGCTCGGCGAGAGGGCCTCGGAGGATCACGTGCAGATCGTCCTACATCGGCCGGAGTGAACCGTTCGAGGGATGAGAGCACAGAAGAGGGTGCCGAAGCTGAACCGGTGCGCGCATTCGTCTACGCCCTCGGAGTCGCCGGAATCTTCTTCGGAACCCTGTACGTTGGCGGTCAGGCTCTCGGAACCTGGGAGGGGCCGAAAAAGCCCGCTTCCCGACTGGCCCCGGGCGAAGTGCCGCGGCACTGGAACGTTCACGAGGCAGCCGGCTTCAGAATCGCTCTGCCGAAGAGCTGGAAGCTGCTCGGTCCGAAGGAGGATTGGGATCGGGCGAAGTTCAGGCGCTTGAACCCGGAGTTCGTCAAGTACCTCGGCGAATCCGCGAGGCGCCGGCACCCGAACAGCAAGCTCCATGCGTTCGACGTCGGCCGCAGAGCACGGCGAATCGCCAGCCGCGAGCTCTTCGTCACCAACATGGGTGTCATGAAGACGCCGGTCTCCGTGCGCCGGCTGAAGCTGTGGAGTCGGGATCTCCGAGCGCTCGAGAGCCTCCCGAACCGTGTGGGATCGGTACGCCGACGGGCAGTCTGGATCGGCGGTCACGGTGCGATGCGATTCAGGACGCTCGTCCGGATGCGCTCTCCCAACGGAAGGCGCTTCGTTCTCTCGCTCACCCAGTGGAGCGTGGTGGCGGGCCGCTACGAATACGTTCTCTCGTTCACGACCACCAGGTCCGGCGAGGCGGCGTACGCGGCCATGTTCGACAAGAGCGCGAAGACCTTCGCGCTGCCCGGTGTGGCTCTACGGGACACCGCCCGCGGCAGATTCATCAGGGAGGCGAACCTGATCTGTGCCTCGCACTTCCCGCCGTCGAGCATCGAGAAGCTGGGGCCGGTTCAGCAGCTGCATGTCCTCACCGGCGTCGTCGCCGCACAGATCCGCGCCATGAGACTCCTCTCGCCGCCCGAGGAGAGCGCGCGTAGCTACGAGCGCATGCTCGACAACGCCGATCGCCTGCTCGTGGGCATGAAGCGATATACGGCTGCGCTGGCGCGAAACAACCCGGGAGCAGCCCGGCGGGCGAAGCGGGTGTCAGATCGTGCTGGAACCAAGGCCTCACGACTCGCGCGGGCGCTCGGCCTCAGAGACTGCGAGTAGGCCTGCGGTGAGAAAGACGGGCCTCAACGACCCGTCTCTCTCACCGAGACATGCGGTCCGTGTTCGGCTAACCCGCTGTGATCCGGCCGAACAGGCCGTGCGTCTCGTCGTCCGGACCGGCGGTGAAGAAGAGCGTGTTCCTCGGGCCGGCGTTCGCACCGTTCCCGAAACCGATCGCCCACAGTCCGTCGATGACGAGCGGATGCTGGTCATCACGCAGCTGGCCGCGGAACGCGTACTGCCCGTTCGGCTGCGGCTCGTAGGCGCTGATCTTGCCGTCGCCGAAGTTGCCGACGAGCAGGTCGCCGCTGAAGCGTCCGAAATCGGCCGGGGCGAGCGCAAGCCCCCACGGAGCGTTCAGCAGACCGCGCTGCGCCACGCGCGAGATCAGGTTCCCCGACGTGTCGAAGACGTCGATGAAGCCCAGACCCGGCCCGGCGACCTCGTCCTCGGCGTCAGCGTCCTGCTTGGCGAAGGTCACGAAGATCTGCGAGCCGATCGCCTGGATCCCGAACGGCGCGAAGCCGGCCGGCAGTCCGTGATCGGTGAACCTGTCGACGAGGTGCCACGTGTCGTCGAACACGGCGACTTCGCCGTTGTGGAAGTCGGCCGCGTAGAGCTTCCCGGCCGCGATCGCGAGGCCCTTGAAGTTCGCATCGGGATCGCCCTGGGCTGCGACGACTGCGTGCGTGGGATCGACGGTCGGGTTCCAGCCCCGAAGGATGCCGTCCTCACCGTCGAAGATGAACCTCGCGGGCCCGGACACGCCTCCCTGCATGACGACGAAGCCGGGGCTGCCGTTGAAGACGACCCCGGTCGGCCCGCTGTCCGTTCCGACGCTCACGACGAGCGCCTGCGGCTGGCCGGTGTTGCCGTTGTAGAGCGTCGAGACGCTCGTCTCATTGTCTGCGACCCACCACGGGCTCGTGGCCGAGGCTGCCAGCCCCCAGGCGTTCACGAGATTCGTGTCCTGGAAGAGCGCTACGCCCGGCTGGTCGGACACGAGCGCGTCGACCGTGTACGAGTTCTCTTCCGCAGCTTGCAGCGGCAGGGTCGCGAAGAGCGCGGCAACGACGACCGCGACCACCAAGCCCCACCGACCAACATGTGTTCGGATCACGATGATCCCCCTTTTGTTGGCGAACTCAGCTCCCCGCGATAGGTACGAGGCCGGGGCTCAGTCGGTTTGATTAGGCGTCCGCGTACGGGGCGACGCTCATGTACTTGAAGCCGGAGTCGACGGCGAGAGTGACGATCACCGCTTCCGGCCCCAGCCGCTCGGCGAGCCGGTGGGCCCCGACGATGTTCGCTCCGGTCGAGATGCCCGCGAAGATCCCTTCGTCGCGCGCCAGCCGCCCTGTCATCTCGAGGGCTTCGTCGTCGGCGATCGGCTCGAGATGGTCCACCCTCTCCGAGTCCCAGTGCGGCATCACGAGGCCGGTCCAGCCCTGGATGAGGAACGGGCCGCGCTGCCCGCCGCTGATCGCTGCCGACCCGGCCGGCTCGTGGGCCTGGATGAAGACGCCGTGCGGCCTCAGCGCCTCGGCGACGCCCATCAGCGAGCTCGCCGTCCCCATGCCTTGGCAGAACGCGCTCACCCGTCCCCCGGTCTGCTCCCAGATCTCGCGGCCGAGGCGGTCGCGATGGTCGGGGATGATGTACGGGTTGTTGAATTGGTCAGTCGCGTAGTGGCCGGGCCGGGCCGCGAGCTCGGCTGCGCGCGCGACCATGCTGTCGATGTCCTTCGAGGTCACCTTCGGGCGGCCCTCGACGGAAGGGACGACGTCGAGCTCCGCGCCGAGCGCGCGCATCAGCTGGAAGCGCTCCTCGGTGAAGCAGTCGGCGATCACGATCAGCGCCTGGTACCCCTTCGCCCGGCAGACGAGCGCGAGCGCCGGGCCTGTGCTGCCGCCGGTGTACTCGACGACCGTGTCACCCGGCGAGACCAGGCCGTCTCGCTCCGCGCCCTCGATCATCGCCAGGGCCATCCGGTCCTTCATCGAACCAGTCGGGTTGCGGTACTCGAGCTTCAGCCAGAGCTCGGCGCCGTTCGCGGGCGCGCACCGTTGCAGGCGGACGAGCGGGGTGTTACCGATCGTGCCGAGGATCGACTCCACGCCAGCGATCATCGCCGAGCCATGCGGCTGGGGCAAGGCAGCGACCACTCGCAGCGTATCCCGAGCCTGAGGCTGGTTCGGGGGAGCATAGACTTGGCCGCGTGGACGAGCGACACGAGCGCATCGCGAAGAACGAAGCGGTGTTGCGGGGAGTCAACCGCGAGATCAAGCACGCCGAGCAGGAGGCAGGCGGCACGACCGACGGAATGCTCGAAGTCCTCTGCGAGTGCGGCCGGGAAGGGTGCAGCGGCGTCATCAGCATGACCGTTGCCGAGTACGAGGACGTCCACGCGCAGGCCGACCGCTTCGTTGTCCTCCGGGGCCACGAGAGCGACGAGATCGAGAAGGTGGTCGAAGAGCGGCCCGGCTACCTCGTCGTCGATAAGTTCGGTGAGGCAGAGGAGATCGCAGTGAAGGAGTCGACTTAGGGCCGCCGGCGACGTGACCGCCAGCGATTTCGTGCGAGAGCTGCAGACGGGCCTGTGGCACTGGGAGGCGCGGCATCCCGACTGGACCCCGGAGCAAGGCTGGACGCCGGAGCAAGGCGGCTCCGCCGGTTGGGGGCCTGAGGTCTCGTCCTACGCCATCGACGACGGCGAGCGGCTGCTGCTGTTCGACCCGTGGCACTGCCGAGCGACATCGAGGAGCTCGCGGCCGGCCGCGAGACGACGATCGTGCTGACCTGCCCGTGGCACCGGCGCGACGCCCCCAGCCTGGCGGAGCGGCTCGGCGTTCTGATCTACGTGCCGCCGCCGAACCAGGCCGACTCGAACCCCGTCGAGGGGCACGTGTTCTCGGCCGGCGAGCGACTCCCGGTCGGGGTCGAGGCGTTCCCGGGAATGGAGCCGAACGACCTCGTGCTCTGGATCGAGAGCCGCCGAGCCCTCGTCGCCGGTGACACGCTCGCCGAACGTGGCCGCGGCCTCGAGTTCCCGGCCGAAGCGGGCGAAGTCGTCAAGGGCGTGCCCGCCGAGGAGATCCTCGAGGGGCTGCGCCCGCTGCTCGAGCTGCCGGTCGAGTCTCGTGCTTCCGACGCACGGGGGGCCCACCGACCGAGCCGCCCTCGAGCGTGCGCTCTCCGACGCCCGAGGCTTGCTCAAGGGCCGGATCGATCGTCGAGCGCCGGCGCGCTGATCTCGCCCCCGACAAGGCGACGCTCACCATCGGCGTTGCCAAGAAAGAGGCTTCCTGAGCGATGGGCAGAACCAGACGTTGCGCAAACCATCCCTTGGTCTCGGCCCCGTCAGTGCAGATCTGAGTGCGAGCCGGCTCGATCGTCAGGCAAGCGCGCGTTCGAGGGCGGCTTTGTCGGTGGGGCCGCCGTGGGTCGCGAGCACGAGCTCGACCGGCAGGTCGAGCAGGAGACGCAAGCCATCGGCGATCTGCTCACACGCCACGTCCCGGGGTAGCCATTCGGCCGGGATCTCCAGGCCCTGGCCGAAATCGACGAGCGTGTCGCCGGCGATAACCGCGCGATGGCTCTCGATCCACAGAACGAGGTCGTTGGGCAGCCTTCCGGGAAGTGCCTCGACTCCGACCCGTAGCCGCTCGCCGGCCGAGTACAGGTTTGCGTAGCCCCTGTCGCCACCCAAGAGCCAGGCGACGTCGGGGGTACCCTCGTCTGGGGGTGGCGTGAAGACCGGCGAGCCGAGTCGCTCCACGAGGCTACGCGTGTCGCGCTCGTGCCATGGGCAAGTCAGCACCACCGCCGCCTCGCGGCCGGCCGCGAGGCCCTCAATCTCGCTCGGAACGCCCAGCGGATCGAAGAGGAGCAGACGCTCATCGTCCCGGATCGCGTACGAGGAGACGACCCCGCGTGCCGCCTCGTTCGGCGTCTCGGACATCGCCGCAAGACGCTCGCGAAGCGCCTCGTTCTCAGGGCCCGCCCAGTCCGGGTGCGGCGCCTCCCAGTACCAGACACCTGTCACCACCTCGCGCATGGAGGGATGCTACGCGAAGGCTGACGCGATTCTCGAGTGGGCGTAACTGTGCATTGGACGAACCAAACGCAGGTTCGTTTTCAGGCCCCCAGGTTAGATGTCTGACAAGGAATTGGAACTTCGCTGTTTGTCCGTTTCAGACTGGGGATCCGAACCAGCGATGTGGCTCCGAAAGGGAGACCGGCGACGCTGCCTGACTCTCGTCATGGTTACTGTCGCGATGTCGCTTTTCGCGCTTCCTCAAGGTGGAGCGAGCTCGACCACGCCGCAGACCTACGTCGTCTTCCTCTGCGGCGAGGGATACGCGAATCTGTGCAGCCTCGTACCGGAAACCGGCGAGCATCGGCAAACTGACCTATGACGGTGATCCGCAACGCCCAGGTACGCGTGAGTATCGCCTCTACCACCGAGGCTACCGGGGGCCATCGCTTTCGCGCGACGGGAAACTGCTTTCGTTCGCTTTCGAGGGGAAGGGCGTACATAGCTCAACAGAATGCCGAAGCTCGTGTCCCGGTTGGACAATCGACGAAGGTGGGGTTCACGTCGATGCGACCCGACCGGCGCCGCCTGGCCCTCTTCGATCGGGGGCTGCGGTGCATCGGATCGCCTGAGACAGGTTCCTGCCACGGTTGGTCGACGCTAAGGGTAGCCACGGCAGAGGGAACGGTTCTGAAGCGGGTCCCTGACGTGTGGGAGGCCGACTGGGCTCCCGCGCAACGCCTTGTCGCATCGCGTGTGCCCGATCGCCTCTCGCTCTTCTCGGGTCGAAATTTTCGGACCCAGCGTGTGCTTGTCGAGGGGCGAAAGCTCTTTCTGTATGAGCCGGCCGTTTCACCGAACGGCAGGCTTATCGCCGTGAGAGTTGGGACTCAGCACAATCGTTACTACATCGGCGTGTTCTCCCTGGCGACCGGGAAGTACCTGCGGCGACTGACCTCAGGGCCACGCGACAGTGACCCTGAGTGGTCGCCAGACGGAAGACGGATCGTCTTCAGCCGCAACGCGAGTCCATGTTTGCCACCGGCCCCGTGCGGCGAGCTGTTCACGGTCCGCTCCGACCGGCGTGATGAGCCACGCAGCCTCGGCGTTCAGGGAGTTCAGCCGACCTGGGGCGAACGGAGAGATTCATGAGCGCGGGCGCAGTGCAGAACCCGGACTCGCTGGCGAGATCGAACCGACCTACCAGTTCGTCCAACGGCCAAAGAGTGGGCGGTGCCGGGCTCGAACCAGCGACCTCCTGCTTGTAAGGCAGGCGCTCTCCCAGCTGAGCTAACCGCCCTGGGTGGTGCACCCAGCATCACATAATCCGAACCAACTGGCGAGCGTCGAAATTGCTTGCGGTGCGGGACGAGCTCGCCTACCCCGGCTCTCGGGCGAGAAGCACGTGAGCACGAACCTCGGCGATGCCTTCCTCGTAGGCGAGCGCCACTGCCTGAGCACGGTTGTGGACGCCGAGCTTCGTCAGAACCCGCTGGATGTGCGTGGCGACCGTCCTCGGGCTGATGAAGAGCCTTTCGGCGATGTCCTTCTGGCCCAGACCTTCCGCGAGGAGCGTGAGGACCTCACGCTCACGGCCCGTAAGGGTCGCGCCCGGGGGATTCGACCCGTTGCGCTCAGCGCCGTGGGAGTTTCGAGAGCGGCGAAGGGCGGCTCGCACCCGGGCCAGCAGCTCGTCGGGGTCGAAGGGCTTGACGATGTAATCGTCGGCGCCGAGGAGCAGGCCGACCACCCGATCGTACGGCTCGGTCCGATCAGCGGACAGAAAGATGACGGAGAGATCGTCGCCGAAGGTGTCCCGAAGCTCGCGGTACACCTCGTAACCGCTCACCTCGGGCAGGTTGACCTCGAGCAGGACGAGCGCCGGGCGGCGGCGGCTCGCCGCTGCCAGGGCCTCGTGGCCTGTCTGCGCTTGCTCGGTCTCGTAGCCGATTCGCTCGAGAAGGGTCGTGATCTGCCTCCGGCAGACGCCGTCGCTATCAGCGACGAGTATTGGGCTCGGGCCGCTCGTGCCCAGGACTCCTCCTGCAGGTTCGGGGACCCCCTTGTTGTAGCGCGCTCCGGCGGATGACACAAGGGGGGTGTACTACATTCGACGTAGGACGTACGGGAATCGCGGCAGGGTCAAGACACTGTGAATGCCCTCTTGTGGGCCTGCCGGAGCCGGTCCTAAAGTGTCGAAAGAACTGCGGCCTTCGATTTCGACGCATCAGGGAGGGATGCGGCGGTGCGAAAGCTCGGCTCCGCAACCGCCGGGCTCCAACTCAGCCACAGGGAGGTAGATGATGCTTCATAGAGGCGTACCTGAGCCTCATGCGGAGAACCGCCCCGCCTCGCGAAGACGGCGGCGGCGGCGACAGGCCGGCAGGCTCGGCCTGTTTCTCGTTGCCGTGGGCGCTTCATTGGCGCTCCTGGCAATCGCCGGTGCGGTCAACGTTGCCGGCTTCGAGATCGATGCCGGCAATACGACGGCCACCGATGCGCTCTACTCTGGGAACGAAGGCGGCGACGACTGGACGCTCGGGAGCTCCGAGCACGGCGTCTTCGTCGAGAGCACGGAGGCACCCCATACGGCGGCCGAAGGCTGCTACGACTCGAACATCGACCTCGGCACCGCCGCCGGCAAAGCCACGTTGATCTGCGACGGAAACTCGGACCCCAAGTTCAGGACGCTCGAGCCCGAGCAGAACATCGTCAGCCCGTCGGGCAAGACCCCCGACGCTTCGTGGCCCATCAAAGCGGGGAACGTGAGGCCGAAGAACGACTTCTCTCACTCCTACATCCACGCCGTACTGATCGATTCGCCGTGTGACGACGACGCGTTGGAGAACAACATCGCGCTCGATCTCGCCGGCCACGTCGGCGACAACGAGGGGGACCACTTCTGGGGCTGGGAGTTCGACCAGACGGTTCCCACCAACTTCAACCAGCTGAAGAACAACAGCGGTGACAGCTTCGACCTCGGCTTCAACCGGACGGAAGGGGACTTCTTGATCTCCGCCACGGTCCCCGGAAACACGTCGAACCCGGTTCTGCTCGAGGTCTTCACAGTGACCGGTTTCGAGCCCAACGGCGATGCGATCTTCTCCCTGGCAGAGCCGGCATGTTCGGACGACCTCACCGCACTGGCCACCAACAACTTCAACCAGATCACGGCTCCCAAGTGGAACGTCCCGGTCTGTGATCCCACCGCGGACAACTCGCACAACACGTGCCGCCTGGCGAACGGCAACACCACGGCCGAGGATCTGCTCGCGGAGCGGGACTTCGCCGAGACGCGAGTCGATCTGACCGCATTCGGGATCCTGCCCTGCGTCAGCACCGTCATCTTCAGCAGCCGATCTGCGCACGTGCTGGGCGGTGCCGACGTCCAGGATGTGGGTGGCGGCGAGTTCAATCTCTGCGGCGCCAAGAGCGGAGTGAAGTTCCATGATCACAACGCCAACGGTGTCAAGAACACAGGCGACGAAGGCCTGAACGACTGGACGATCAAGCTCTACGGGGACACCGACGGCGACAGGATCCTCGACGCCGGCGAGGCGACCGCCCTGCAGACCGCGACCACCGCAACCGTTGACGGCGTTGACGGCTTCTACAAGTTCGAGAGCCTGGCGAACGGCGACTACATCGTCTGCGAGGTCAAGCAGGCAACGTGGAATCAGTCGTTGCCGAACAGCGGATCCGCGGAGGACGCGGACTGCACGTCCCAGTCGGCGGATACCACACTGGCCGATCACGGTTACGGCTTCACGATGGCCGGCATCGACCAGACCGGCAACGACTTCGGCAACTTCCACAACGGCACGAAGAGCGGAACGAAGTTCGTGGACACGAACGGTGACGGCGACCGCGATACCGGCGAACCCGGGCTCGCGGGTGTCCAGATCCACCTCTTCGGCACGGACGGCGGAGGCAATGCCGTTGACGAGCACACGACTACGGACGTGGACGGGGCGTACAGCTTCTCCGTCGCGCCCGGCTCGTACACGGCCTGCGAGACGATCCCGAACGGGTACACGCAGTCGTATCCGACCTCGGGGCCGAGCTGCTCCGGCCACACGGGAGCAGGCGGCATCGGCTGGTCGGTCACGCTTACGTCCGGGGATACGGACTCCGGCAACGACTTCGGGAACTTCCAGAACGGCACGAAGTCCGGAACGAAGTTCGTGGACACGAACGGGAACGGCAGCCGTGACACCGGTGAGCCGGGGCTAGATGATGTCCAGATCCACCTCGTCGGCACGGACGGACGAGGTAACCCGGTCCATCTGCACACGCCGACAGCGGGCGGCGGCCTGTACAGCTTCAGCGCACCGCCCGGCAGCTACACGGCGTGCGAGACGGTCCCGACGGGGTACACGCAGTCCTATCCGACCGCGACGACGCCGGACTCGGTTGCTTGCACGAGCCCGCACAGCGGCCGCGGCTGGACGGTCACTCTGACCTCCGGCTCGACCGACTCGGGCAACGACTTCGGCAACTTCCAGAACGGGACGATCAGCGGGATGAAGTTCAAGGATGCCAACGCCAACGGCGTCAAGGACGACGGCGAGATCGGCCTGGGCACCTGGATCATCCATCTGTTTGGCACGGACGGGCAAGGGAACGCCGTCCACACGCAAACGACGACTGCCGCCGACGGCACGTACTCGTTCGGCGGGCTGGCGCCCGGTACCTACACGGTGTGCGAGCAGACCGCTCCCGGCAAGCCCGGTTGGGTGCAGTCCTTCCCGACCTCGGGGGCCGACTGCACCGGCCACACGCACTCGGAGACGATCACTCCCGGTCCCAACGGTTATTTCGTGACCCTCACTTCCGGAGGGACCCCGGGCGGCAAGGACTTCGGGAACACGCCGCTGTCACGGGCCGTGGTCACATTCGAGCCGCTCGCGGATCTCCCGGGCGGTGCGGATGCGACTCACGCGACGTCGATCAGCTGCGTGGACACGAACGGTGCCAGCATCGGCTCGGTGCTGAACCTGAACACGCTGACCACGAACAACGTCAAGACCAACCAGTCCTCCCTGACCTGCACGATCACGTTCATCGATCCGTGAGCTAGGAGGACGTACCAGAGGAAGGACAACGAGAGGAGGCCCCCGACCGGGGGCCTCCTCTCAATGCGGCTCAATGACCTTGGGTCGACGGCGCTACGGGCTCGCCTGGAACGACCATGAGGCCGCGACGCGCCACCGGTTGTGGGAGCGCACGGAGGCTCTGACCCGGTACAGCCCCGCGCCCCACACGGTGCTCGAGTACGAGAACCTTCCGGATGAATCGGCGAGCTTGTTCAGGGCGAGGCAGCATCCGCCGGCTTCCGCGATCTCGAGCGGGACGATGCTTCCCGGTGTGAAGCCGCACCCGTTGACGGTGTAGGGATCGCCGACGCGGGCCGAAGCGGGACCCGTGAGGGTCGGGCTCGAGCAGCCGGTTCCGCCCCTCCGCTTGGCGGCGGCCGGGCTTGCGGCCACGGCGGTGGCCAACGCTGCCAGAACGAGAATTAGCGTGATCGAACGTCGAAACATGCGGTCTCCTTATCTGGAACGTGCCGGCATCGGCCGCAAAAGTCCCAACGAGCCCGGCTCCGAACGAAGCATTTGGGTTCTGGCTCTTATCGTCTCGATCGGAGCGACAGGGAATCCCTCGAACGGGCAAGTGCCCCCAGCGGGATTCGAACCCGCGCTACGGCCTTGAAAGGGCCGTGACCTGGGCCGCTAGTCGATGGGGGCCCGCCGGCCAGGATAGCCGCCACCGCGCGGCCACACTCGTCAGCTAAAGGGCCGGTGGCTCGGCACGGAGCAGCCGTAAGGGAGGCGGACTCTCGATCAATCCTGCCTCAATCTCTCCGTGGCAGTTGGCGCACACGAGGGCGCACTTCTCCTCCCTGTAGGCAGCGATCGCCTTGCCGCTCGCGACGCTGATCGCGAATGACTTGGTCGCCGGATCCACGTGATGGAAGTGCAGACTGACAATGCAGCGGTCATATCCGCAGACGGCGAGCACCCTCCCGCTTCCTCGACGAGCACGCGCTTGACCTTTTGCAGTCGGCGCGTCACGGCCTCCCCGACGCACCTCTTGCACCGCCATCGGCGCTCTCCCTGGCCCCGGGAGTACAGCGCGAACTCAGTGAGCCCGTGCCGCACGCAAGTGTGCTTCTTGACCAGACACGTCCGCGTTGATGAGGGCGGCCGTCCAGTCCTCTGCAACGTGTGGTTTTGGTGGGCGGACGCGCTCTTGCATTACCGAACATATGTTCCTAACGCCGTCGGACAGAGCGAGCATGTTCGCCCTACCATGTCCACTATCGTCGTCGATTACTTCCACCCGGGGGTGTGGCCCGAAGGTCGGGCAGCAGACTTTTAATCTGTCGGTCTCGGTTCGATTCCGAGCGCCCCCATCTCACCGACGATCGCTCCCCATTGACTTAATCCGAAGCTCGCAGGTCGATTCCTGGCCGCCCCATTTCCTGGTGCACCCGGTCCTGACCTCTCAGCTGAGCGCCTTGAGTAAGTCGGCGGCCCGCCCCGGGCTGCCATGATCGACGTGTGCGGGAAGGCTCTCAGCCGGCCCTGAGTCTCACTGATCTGGACGATCCGGCCAAGACGCTCGCTCTCTCATACGCTCCGCTCGAGACGGGCGGCTTCGGCACGCTCTTCGTCGAGGTTCGCGCCCGCGACCTCATGTGTCGCGCCGGGCTCCTCACTCTGGAGGGTGACGGACTGGACGCGTTCCTGGTCGAGGCTCCGACAACGTCGCGCGCGCCCCGCCCGGAAGGGGGTGGATGACGCTGACGGGAGAGATGAGGCTCAGCATGTGGGGCAGTGGTTCGGACGGGATCGAACTGCGGCTCGAACTCTCACCGGATCAGGAAGCTGGCTATTGGACGGTAGAAACGTCCATGCGGGTCGAACAGGAGTCTCTTCTTGAATTAGCAGCCGAACTTCCTCGCCTGTTCGCTCAGCCGCCAGGCATCCGTCAGCCGCCGACATTGCCGGCTGTCGGTGTGCATGCGGTAACGGCCGAGGAAGCCGCCGCGCTCGCGGCCGACGCGCAGCGCCGGGATTGGCCGGTGTTCCTCGTCGACGGCCCCCGCACGGAGATTCAGCTTGGGCGCAAGGTGGTCTCTACCCTTCCGCTCGACCCGCCGATCGTGTCCCGCGACCACGTGAACTGCGATGCGCTCAGCGATTCATTGTTCGGAGGCATCGATGGCCTCGACACAAGCAACGTCCTCATCAGGCATGCGCCTACATGATGTCGGTCCTCGTGCAGCTCGTCGAAACGCTAGGCGACCCCAAGTACACGGACGGGGATCCGACTGGCGTCACGGTCCTCGTTACGGCTTGACCCCTCAACGAGGTCCAACACGAAGCGGTTGTTCATTGCACTGGTCGCATTGCTCGCAGCCGGTTGCGGGACGACGACTTCCGGCCCGGTGGTGCAGCCTCAGGTCGTCAAACTCAAACTGGCACTAGAAATTGCAGGCCTCCGACGAGCCCACTCCTCCCGATCACGTTTGACTCCTCCGAGGTCTCCTCGGAGCGCTGCTCCTCCTCTTGCTCACTCATCTCGGCCTCCGACGGCTTTGTCGTTCGGACCCAGGGTCTGACCCCGTAGGCCTTGACAGGGTCTGACCCCGTTAAGCTGAGCCCGTTGGCTCCGCTCGAGCACAAGACGGCTGTCGTCACCGGCGCCTCGAGCGGGATCGGCGCCGCAACCGCGCACGCGCTGGCGGAGGCGGGCGCCCGCGTCGCGGTCGGCGCGCGCCGGGTTGACCGGCTCGGAGACCGCGAGGGCCTGTACGCGCTCGACCTCGACGTGAACGACCGCGAGAGCAGCGAGCGCTTCGTCGAGCGCGCGCTAGCCGAGCTCGGAGGGCTCGACATCCTCGTCAACAACGCGGGGCTCGCGCTCGGACTGGCCCCGTTCTGGGAAGCGAGCGAGGACGACGATGTGACCGTGGTGGAGACGAACGTCCTCGGCCTGATGCGACTGACCCGACTCTGCCTGCCGCACATCCGGGACGGCGGCCACATCGTCAACATCGGCTCCGTCGCCGGCCGCCAGGCCTACGAGGGCGGCGCCAGCTACATCGCTTCGAAGTTCGCCGTCCGCGGCTTCACGTACGCGCTGCGCGAGGATCTCCTCGGCCGTCCGATACGGGTGACGACCGTCGATCCGGGCCTTGTCGAGACGGAGTTCTCCATCGTGCGCTTCCACGGCGACCGGGAGCGCGCCAAACACGCCTACGAGGGTGTCGAGCCGCTGACGCCGGAGGACATCGCGGAGTGCGTGCTCTTCGCGCTCACGAGGCCGCCGCACGTGAACGTCGACGAGCTCGTCGTCAAGGCGCTTGCCCAGTCGAGCGCGGCCCGCATCCTCCGGAAGAGCTGAGGCGCCGTGGCGATCACGATCCTCGAGGGCTCGACCTTCTGCATCAGCGATCAGAACGGAGACTTCACCTTCACGACCAGCGGGCTCTACGCCTCCGACACCCGCTTCCTCTCGTTCCTCGAGCTGCGCGTGAACGGGGAGCGGCCGCTCCTGCTCTCAGCGGGGAAAGCCGAGTACTACTCCGCCGCCTACTTCCTCCGCAATCCGCTCGCGGGCGAGCTCGCGCAGGACATGATCTCGATCGGTCGGCACCGCTTCGTGGGCGAAGGGATGCAGGATCGCCTGCACGTCCAGAACCAGAGCGGAGAGGCAGTCGCGTTCGAGCTCGCCCTCGAGTTCGGCAACGACTTCGCCGACATCTTCGCGGTCAAGAACTTCGACGTCACGCTCGGCGACCCGCTCAAGGCTCTCCCGCTGCCGCAGCCGGCCGAGGTGAGCTACGACGAGGAGGACAACCAGTTCGTGTTCGCCGACGACGCGAGCGCCGCACGCACGCACGTGATCCTCTCTCAGCAGGGCCTCGTCGAGGCGGGCAAGGTGCGGTACTGGATCGAGCTCGACCCGCGGGCGACCTGGGACCTCCAGGTGGACGTCGTTTCCTCGCTCGACGGAGCTGAGGTGCAGCCGCATGTCGCCCTGCGTCGCTTCGGCGAGGAGCGTGCTCGCGTGGACGCCTCACTGGCCGCGTGGAACCTGCGTGTCCCGAAGCTCCGCTCGTCGTGGGACGAGCTCCACCACACCTTCCCGCGCTCGGTGTCGGATCTCGCCTCGCTCCGGCTGCGCGGCGGGAACGGGCTGGGCAACCTGCCCGCGGCGGGCATGCCCTGGTTCATGACCGTGTTCGGCCGGGACACGATCGTCACCTGCCTCCAGACGCTGCTCTTCGGGCCGGAGCTCGCCCACAGCGCGCTCGAGGTGCTGGCCGAGCTTCAGGCGACGGAGGACGACCCCGCGATCGACGCCGAGCCGGGCAAGATCGTGCACGAGATCCGTCGCGGCAAGGCTGCCAGCAACTGGTTCAGCTCCTACTACGGCACGATCGACGCGACGCCGCTCTACCTGATCCTGCTCTCCGAGGTCTGGCGCTGGACGGACGACGCGGCGCTGGTGCGGCAATTCAAGGAGCCGGCTCTGCGCGCCCTCGCCTGGATCGACGAGTACGGAGACCGCGACGGTGACGGCTTCGTCGAGTACCAGAAGCGAAGCGAGACGGGTCTCGACAACCAGTCCTGGAAGGACTCCTGGGACTCGCAGCGGTTCTCGGACGGGACCGTGGCCCAGCCTCCGATCGCCCCGGTCGAGGTTCAGGGCTACGTCTTCGACGCCAAGCGGCGCCTCGCGGAGCTCGCGCGCGAGGTGTGGCGGGAGCGGGAGCTCGCCGAGCGGCTCGAGCGCGAGGCGGCGGAGCTGCGCGAGCGCTTCGACGAGTCGTTCTGGTCGGATGACCGCGGCGGGTACTACGTGCTCGCGCTCGACGGCGAGAAGAAGCAGGTGGACGCGCTCTGCTCGAACATCGGTCACCTGCTCTGGAGCGGGATCGTCCCCCCGCATCGGGTGGACAGCGTCGTCGACCGCCTGATGGGGCCGGACCTCTGGTCGGGCTGGGGCGTGCGGACGATGTCGGCCGCGGACGCCGGCTTCAACCCGCTCTCGTACCACAACGGCACGGTCTGGCCGCACGACAACTCGCTGATCGCCTGGGGGCTCGCGCGCTACTCGCGCTGGCCCGAGGCGCACCGGATCATCCGGCGGATGCTGAACGCGGCGGGTCATTTCGACTCTCAGCTGCCCGAGGTCTTCGCGGGTCTCCCGCGCATCGAGACACCGTTCCCGATCGCCTATCCGACCGCCGCTCGGCCGCAGGCGTGGGCCGCCGGAGCGCCGGTGCTCCTGCTGCAGATCCTGCTCGGCCTGCAGCCAGACCGTCGCCGATTCCATCTGCGCTCGGTGCTCCCGCTCGATCTCCCGACCTGGGCCGGGTCGATGAGCCTGACCGGGGTTCGCGCCTTCGACCGCATCTGGGACGTGCGAATCGAGGAGTCGCGGGTACGAGTGGAGGAGCGTGCCTGACACGTTGAAGATCGCGGTGCTGTCGCCGGCGTGGTTCGCGGTCCCGCCGACGGGATATGGCGGGATCGAGCTCGTCGTCTCGCTGCTGGCGGACGGGCTCGTCGACGCCGGGCACGAGGTCACGCTCTTCGCTTCGGGCGACTCGCTGACGAAGGCAGACCTCTCGTTCGTCTTCGAGCGGGCGCCGAGCGAGCTGATCGGCCGCTCCCTGCCCGAGCTCAGGCACGCGCTTGCCTGTTACACGCGCGCCGACGAGTTCGACGTCATCAACGACCACTCCGGGATGACCGCGGCCGCGCTCGGCGGGCTCGTCCAGACGCCGGTCGTACACACGGTGCACGGGCCTCTGGACACGCACGAGGCGCAGGACGCCTACGGCGGGATTGCAGAGGCTGCGTCCGGCGTCGGCCTGATCTCGATCTCCGAGAACCAGAGGCGGCCGATGCCGGACCTGCCCTGGGTGGCGACGATTCCGAACGCGATCGATCTCTCGCTCTACCCGTGCAAGCCGCACCGTGGCGACTACCTGCTCTTTCTCGGCCGGTTCAGCCCCGACAAGGGCGCCCACCGGGCGATCGCCGTGGCGATGGAGCTCGGCCTCCCGCTGAAGCTGGCCGGGAAGAACCGGGAGCAGAAGGAGCGGCAGTACTTCGCCGAGTTCGTCGAGCCGCACGTCGGTCACGGCGGGATCGAGTACCTCGGCGAGGTCAGTCACGGCGAGAAGGTCGAATTGCTGCAGGACGCGCGGGCGACGCTCTTTCCGATCGAGTGGGAGGAGCCGTTCGGCCTCGTGATGGTCGAGTCGATGGCGTGCGGGACGCCCGTGATCGCGACGTCGCACGGGGCCGTCCCGGAGGTGATCGAGCACGGGAAGAGCGGCGTCATCGTGGAGAGCTACCGGCAGATGGCCGAGGCGCTCGACGAGGCGGACGCGCTCGACCCCATGGAGTGCCGGCGCTACGTCGAGGACCGCTTCGCGCCCGAGCGCATGGTCGGCGACTACGAACGGACCTACCGGCAGGTCCTCACACCCCAAGGGGGGTCAGACCCTTGAGGTGCGAGGATTAGCCAAGCGCGCGACTATCTGTACAGCTAGCCCGTCGCGATCGCGGAACCGGCGGCGTTGCAGCCGTCGAAACCGTTGATCGTCAGGGTGTCGTCGACGTGCAGGTTGACGCTGACCTCGCGCCCATCCGGCTGTGCGTATTGCCACGCTACACCGCCCCGGAACTCCCCGGGGGAGAGGATGGTGACGGGTACGCCGGCGGTGCTGTTCGAGCTGCCGCCCTGAAAGGCGCCCGAGACGGTGACCCTCATTCCACGGATCAGGGACCCCGTGACCGAGCCGATGCCCGTCAGCGTCGGCTCACCGGAGCCGTCACACGCGAGCTTGAGCGTGAAGCCGCCCAGGGTCATGACGGTTGTCGCCGCCGTGTTCCTGGGGATCAGCAGGTTGTACGTCTTCACGGTCTGACCGTTGACCGTGTCAGCGGCAACCGCATGAGTGGCGTTGGCGGCGTTCGTCGCGTTCGTCGCGTTGGTGGCGTTGGTCGCCGAAGGGACCGGCCCCAGGCTCGACTCGTTGACGTCGGCGCCTGAGATCGTGTTGTTCTTCACCTTTGGGGAGGTGACGGCATTGTTCTTGAGCTGCTTCGTCGGATTGACGCCGAGGCCGCCCCCACCCGCGCTCAGGCCACCTTGTCCCAGTAGCGCTTGAGACCGAGGTAGGACTGCCAGAATGGGGCGGCGCGCTCGTAGTACGGCGCCTCGCCCTCGTCGGCCTCGAGGTCGGCGCGCGCCGCGGTGACGAACTCCTCCTCGTCCATGCCCTGTCGCACGCGCTGGGCCCAGAGCCGTAGCTGCCGGCGCAGCCGCCGCAGATGGTCGCGCGGCTGATCGACGACGCCGAAGTGGATCAACGCCAGCCGCTCCGGCGCCCGTAGCTCGATCTCGTCCATCGTCCTTTCCCAGGCGTCGAGGTCGACATCGGGCGGCGGCGCGACGGGGAGGATGTGGCGATCGGGCATGACGCGCACTCCGGCGGCGTCGCCGGCGTAGAGCGTGCCCTCGCGGTCCAAGTAGCAGACGTGGTGCGACGCGTGCCCGGGCGACGGGAAGCAGGCCAGACCGAGCACGTCGTCCCCCACGATGTGGACGTTG
>WNFU01002960.1_pt1 | contig 31013 bp, 23 predicted proteins | sample 5400121 | NCBI WGS metagenome assembly WNFU01 (sample SAMN13153360, study PRJNA577476) | soil metagenome | isolation source: 100 cm soil or saprolite under grassland replicate 1 | place: USA:California | collected 2016-06-15
GCTGAAGTTCAGTCAACAGGGCAAATCAAACGGGAAATTTAAAAGCGTGTTTGGCTCGAGGCGTGCCTGAGGCCGAGCGCACGCGTGTTGGTCATTGCCGGGAGCATTTCGCTGCACAAAGACCAGACGGGTGAAGTGTCTTTGCGTTCACACGAGTGGCCCCAATTGCCGCGAGCTGTGGAATGATCGAAAAAAAATTCGATTGAAAGCAGAATTACAAGGTTCGTTGGCTGAAGATCCGATTATCCGCGCGGTCTTGCAGCGGATGGTGATGCGCATGGAGGGGAATCCCGACACTCAGGAAGATCTATTCCAGGAGGCATGGGTCCATTTATGGTCACGGCAGCAGCAATACCCAGGGCGACCACCCGGCTGGTATTTGCAAGGCGTCAGATTTCATCTCAACGACTTGAGGAATTCTGGACGCAGCCTCGATTCGCCCAAGCGCTGCGGGGGACGGGCATTTCCGGACGATCGCGAGCGGCAGGACGAATGGCTCGACACCTTGGATTGCGACAATGGCTTTCTTTCCGCCGTCACCGCCCGCGATATCTTTTCATTGTTGGTAGATCGGTTGAGTCCGAGGGATCGGAGAATTCTTGGCAAATTGGCCGAAGGGCACGGAGTTCGTGACATTGCCGGACAACTAAAAATCTCCCATCAGTCCGTAATCAGAGGTCGAGAGCGGATTGCCGCGCTGGCGATTGAGCTTGGCGTGGTTCCGCCGCCGGCTTGACCAAACCTCGCCACTCTCGACGCGCAGCAGTCCCTCATCTTAAGGGCTTGGCAAGGCACTGGTTAAGGCTCTCTGAAATTCAAAGCCCTCGGCTTCGCACTGTATCCGGTGAAAGACAAGTCCGGGTGATTACAAAAATAGTTTCTGTCTGCGCGATTTTTTCCGGACCAAACGACCGAGAAAAACCCTTGTACAATATATGTGGACCTGATTCGTCACAGTGCTTGGCGCTCGGAAGTGGAAGGCTCACCGGATAAGTCGGGACAATCTGTCGAGAGACTTCCGCGCCGTGACCAAAGTGGTTCACCTGTATTGTACATGTGATGACCCAATAGCAACCCGATTACCAAAAACGGAGTATAATGCCGTTGACAATTTCCACAATCGAGGCGGGGCGGAGCCCGCGCTTGGGCTCTCAGCCTGCGGAGTTAAAAGCCTTTTCCGACATTGTCTGCAAGACTCGGCAAGATTCACCACCGTCGGTGGACCACGGGCTCAGCGATTTCAGCCTTTCTGACTGGATCGCAGAGATTAGACGGACTTGGGCTCAGGGCGCGGACAGCAGGCTGGAGTTGGCCAGCTTGATAGCCACGATCAGGAGACGGTTGCCTCGAGGCCACTGGACTTCACTCTGGGATTCGGATGAACTTCCTTTTGGAAAGCGCAAAGCGGAGAAACTGCGTGCTATCGGCGATGGATTGGGGTGGGCGGTAAATGCGAACGTGTGTTCGCATTTGCCCACCGAGTGGAACGTCCTTTATCACCTCGCCAAGCTCGAGCGCAATACTCTGGAATGCTTGATCCGCCAAGGACTGATTCATCCGGCGCTCACGTTGGCGCAGGCCCGGCAGTTGGCCGCTCGATTTCGCGGAGAAACCCTGAAGACCCGCTCGGCTCGGGCCATTCTCCGGGAGCGGCTGCGGCGATTCGGCGAGTTCGTCGCCAACCATTTGGCGGAATGGAGCGGGGACGAGCGGGAGCTGGCGACGGAAGAGTTGACTCGACTCATTGAACAGGTCGCCATTTTTCACGGCCACGGGCCAAGCGGCAATTCCCGGAGTTCCACCGCGCGACGCGACGTTTTAAAGGATCAACTGAACAATTTATGAAAACCAATTCGCTATTATTATGAAAAACCATTGCGCTGTTTTGTTCGTCCTGTTGCCCCTCGGCCTCAACGCGCAACTCGCGCCTGCCGCTCTCAACACAGATGCAGGTGGGGCGGAGCTGAGCGTGACGGCCCGCGACGCCAGTTCGAGCACCGTGGCGTGGACGGAGAGCATCACCAACGCCGTCACCGGCGCCGTCTCTCAGCGCAATCACAGCTATGTGCAAGTGGGGTCCGGTCTTAATTATCAGGACGAGGCCGGCCAGTGGCAGCCGTCGCAGGACTTGATCGAATTGACCGCAGATGGCGGAGCCGCGGCGTTGCGGGGACCGCACAAAGTTCACTTCAACCCGAATCTGAACACCCAAGGTGTGATCGCGCTGACGACCGTCAGCAATCGCGTCTTTCGCTCCTCCCCGCTAGCTCTCTATTATTTTAACGCGGAAACCGGTCAAAGTGCGCTTATTGCCCAGGTAAAGGATTCGATTGGCGAACTCCATCCGCCAAACCAGTTGGTCTATCCGGATTGCCTTGAAGGTGCCAACGCCGAGTATCGCGTAACCTACACGAAAGCCGGCATGGAAGCCGACCTCGTTCTTACGGCGCAGCTTCCGCCGCCGGAAACGTTTTTTGGGACCGTCAATTCGCGCTCGGTTCGCTTGGAATGGGTGACCGAATTCCTCGACCCGCCAACTCCGCAAAAGCGGACGAGGATCCTGGACCAGGGTGCGGGACAGGTGGACGAGATCGTCCTGGATTTCGGTGATGTATGGATTCCCTCGGGGCGAGCCTTCCTCTGGGATGGTTCAACAAACTCCGAAACCAACACGCCGGCGCAAATCCGGCTGGTCAGTCCAAGTTCCGATACCAATCAGGTAGTGGTGACCAAGCGCTGGTTGCAGACATCGGACGGACGGACCGTGTTAGTCGAAAGCGTGAATTGGCAGGACATCGCGCCCAAGCTGGAGTCGTTGCCGCAGCCGGGCCGAGTGGCCAGCGCGTCGAATCGGAAAGACCGCGCTACCCAAAGGCGGCAGTTGCCCACAACCCGGGTTGCCGAGCGGAAACAGACAAGCCGCGCGATCAAAGTCGCGAGCCTGCCCTACACTGCCAGAGGCGTCGTTTGGGATTACATAATTATCAGTGTTTCCTATCCGAATACCTTTCAGAGTGGAGTTACTTACTTTTTCGATTGGTCGGTCTATACAGGAGACACGCTCACGTTTGAGCCCAACTGCATTTTGAAATTTGCGAGCGGCAATTACGCTTTGTCGTATGGCGGAATCGTCTGCAATGGCACCGCCAGTAATCCGTCAATCTTCACTTCAAAGGACGACGACCTTTACGGAGAAAAAATTTACGGAAGTACCGGTACGCCCACGTATTCGGCTAATCCGGCCATCAACACGTATTACTTGGATTCGAGTGTCTCGATTACGGGAGTAAGAATCCGTTGGGCCAGCATCGCAGTGGAATTCGATTCCAACGATAGCAGCATCACTCAGACCTTGCAGGACTCCTGGCTCGAACAATGCCAAACCGGGGTTTACGCGAATAACTGCAGTGTTTCTATCGCGCCTATCTGCTACAAATGCGGAGTCTCCACGCCGACCACCGGTGCGGGTACTTATTCTTTTTCCGGTTCGTTTTCTGACGGCTGCTATGGCGACACCGATTCCGATGGCCTGCCCGACAGTTGGGAGACCACTTACTTCGGCAACATCACCAGCCAGAACGGCACCGGCGACCCCGACGGAGATGGACTGACCAACGTTCAAGAATATCAGGCGGGCACCCATCCGAACCTGAAGGTCTGGATCACATCGCCCAAGAGCAATTCCAACATCCCGTAATTCGGAAACCCAACGAGTATTATGAAAACCAGCTCTATCCGGATGCGAAGATTCGCTTTCACTGCAATTCTCGCCGGTCTTCTTTTCGTCCAAACCGTTGGAACCCGAAGCGAAGAACCGATTCCGTTACCGAATTGCGGGTTGATGTCCTTGTACGAAATCGCCCGCCTCTTGCAGCCGACCAATGTCGGCGTCGCCGCGATCTTAAAGGTAACCGCGCCGCCCCAAGGCGTCTCAATGGCGGAACTGACCATTTTGTCCGACCGTTTCCAGCTCGGCTTGGTGCCGGTTGAGCGCGCGTTCGGCGGACCACTGCCCGTGCCATCTGTGGCGCATTGGAAGTCCAACCATTTCGTCGCGATTCTGGACAAACAAGGAGAAAGCTATCACATGTTCGATCCCGCCTCGAATAGCTCGCGTTGGTTAACCGGCACCACCCTCAATAGGCACATGAGCGGGCAGTTTTTGGCGCCCGCTGTCCGATTGCCTGCTGACTGGAGGCAGTTGACTTTCGCCGAAGCTCAATCGGTTTACGGCACTGTTGTTGTCACGAATGCGGCCAAAGCGAAAGACCTGAGCGAGGAGCTTTGCCCCAAGGACGAATTTCAAAATGAGAAAAAGTGCCCGACTTGCCACAACGATGATGAGTGTCGGCCCGGCAACAATAATCCTAATGACGCAGGCTGCGACGGATGCAGTGTTAGCCCCGGGGGGTCTGGGTTTGCCATGCCGGTCTGGAAAGTTGCCGAGCCCTACATCAATTTGTGGATCATCGACAAACCGATGTTCTACACGACTTCCCACGATGACCTGGTCGGCTTCACATTGGCCTACAAACAGCGCAACACAGTAAAGGACACCAACATTTTTGGTGTGGGGCTCAATTGGGAGTGCAACTGGCGGACGTGGCTTCAGCCGGACGCCGTTTACACCAACCTCATGAATATGGCCGTTGCGGACGGTGGCGGGCGAGTCTATGACACCAGTGGCGACGGCTGGCATGTTGCCAGTGACACACAAATAGCCCAGGCGCAACAGCAAATCGACCAGTGGGTAGTGACTATGGAGGCCATGCATGCAAATACGTACTTCCATCCCACGCTGCTCCTTGCGGGTGGCGCCGTTCTTTATTACCGCACAGACCAGGTGGACTCCACGGGTCGGACCAACCATTTTGTTTATGAGACCAACAACAACGTCGTGCAACTGACCAAGATGATTGACGCCGACAACCTGACCAACATCGTTCGTTACCAGAATTCGAGTTTTCCCGCGTGCATCACCGAAGTCGAAAATCCGTATGGGCGCAAATGCACGCTCAAATACGATAACCAGGGACGCTTGACCAACATCGTGGACATGGCCGGATTGAGCAGTTCCTTCTACTACGATTCTCAGGGGCTGATCACCAATATGGTTACGCCGTACGGCACCAATGTTTTTCAGGCCACGACCAACACCTACAGCGGATTTGATTTCGGCGGAGACAACATCGTGAATCGCTCCTTATTGATCACCGAACCCAACGGCGGTCACCAACTTTACATGTATCGGCAAGCCGCCAGCCAACTCAACTCGGCCGACAGCACGCCTTTGATTCCGGAATCGTATCCACTGCCCGATACGTCGCCGTTTGCCAACACGCTTGAAACCAACGCCATTTCAGCGCGGGACAGCTTCTACTGGGGCCGCCAGCAATACGCGGTGCTCTCCTCGTCGTTTCGGTCCAATCCCACGAATTTCAATAATTTGAGCACCAACGACTACAACCTGGCCCGGATGAAGCACTGGCTTTACGAGGGGCAGACCAACCAAACGACTGTCGGCCAGACCCTGGGCCTGTTGCGAACGCCCAGCCCGGACGGGGTCACGCCCGGAGAACTGATCTGGTATGACTACGCGGGCAAAGTCTCGGGGCTCAACTACAATGACGGCACCAACTCCCGTCCTTCGCTCATCGCCCGGCTCCTGCCTGATGGCACCTCTCAGTTTGTCCACATTGAACGGAACGGTTGGAAACGTCCTGCGCAGTTCGTTTCCACTTATTCGACGGTGGGGACCAATGTCTATTTGCGCACGAACACCGTCAGTTACACCACCGACGGGGCCGACGTGCGGGAAGTCCGGGGGCAGGCCAATGAATTGCTGGTTGCTTACGGAAACTATGACAATCACCAGCCGGGCGTCATCACCAACGCCCTGAACGAAGTCACGACGATTACCTACAACAACACGAACCACCAGGTAATCCGCATTCAATGGCCCAGCGGTCTAACCACGACGAACAGTTATTACACCAACGGGTCGATCAATTTCTTGAAGGAAACAAAAGATCTTGAGACGACCAATTCCATCTCCTTCACCTACACCACCGGTCTTGTAAAGGATTTCACCGACGCGCGCGGGTTGACAGTGACGCTGAATTGGGACGCGCTGGAACGGCTGACGAACGCGGTCTTCCCGAACGGCACCGTCAAGATGGCGTACAACAAGCTCGACCTCTCCTCGTTCACCGACCGCCTGACCAACACCTACAATTTCACCTACAACTCCATTCGACAATTGACCCAGACCGTCGATCCTCTTAACCGGACCAACACGTACACCTATTGCGATTGCGGGAACCTCGAATCCATCACCGATCCGCTGAACCGAACGACTTCGTTCTTCTATGACAAAGCGGGCCGCCTCACGAATGCCGTGTATCCCGGGGGCTTTTCGCTCACGAACTTTTACAGCCTGGTCGGTCGCCTCACAAACGTTACTGACAACGCGGGCTACAATGTCACCAACTGGTACAGCAACCAGGGATTGTTTACCGCCTCCAGCAACACCTTTGGCCGCGTGTTCAGCGCCGTTTACGATCACAAGGATCGGGCCACGAACGTCGTGGATGCCAGCGGCGTAGCCATCAACAGCACGTTCGATTTGCTGGACCGTTTATCGACCCGTTCGTGGCCCGACGGCGGTGTGGAGAAACTGTTCTATAACGCGCGCGGATTGACGAACTACACCGATCAGTTGACCAACATCACCCAGTATTACTACGCCCTCGGCAGCCGGTTGACGAATCTCGTCCATCTGAACATCGACACCAATCGCTTTGAATACAATGCGGCGGGCGATCTGCTGCGGCTCTACGACGGGAAAAACCAACTGACATCGTGGGGCTACGATCAATATGGCCGGGTGACGAGCAAGGTCAATGCTTCCAACGTCACCGATTTCGTCTATATCTACGACGCCAGCGACCGGCTGACCAACCGCACTGACGGGTTGAGTCGCCAAACCACGTACCGCTACGACGCGGTGGGCAATCTGACCAACGTCGTTTATCCGGGCTTCACCAACAAGTTCGTCTATGACGCGCTGAACCGGCTGACGAATCTGGTGGACGCGGTGGGCGCCACGGCATTCACGTACAACACCAACGGCCTGCTCGGCGCCGAAGACGGCCCGTGGGCCAGCGACACCGTGAGCTACGGCTACAACGCCGGGCGTTTGCGGAGCAGCCTGAGCCTGTCGCAACCGATTGGTTCCTGGACGCAGAATTATTACTACGACGACGCCCGGCGGCTCTGGACCAACACGTCGCCGGCAGGCACGTTCGTTTACGCCTATTCTTCGGGTGTGGGCGGTCTGACATCGGCATCCGATCTGATCAAGAAACTCAGCCTGCCCAATGGCTCTTATATTACGAACACCTTTGACAGCGCGGCGCGCTTAACGGGGACGTATCTCAAGAACAGCGGCAATACCGTGCTCAACTGGCAGAGCTACGCCTATTACCTGGACGGCACACGAAGCAGTCAAAGCCGTAGCGGCAGCTATGTGAATTACACTTACAATAAATTGGGTCAGTTGAGAACAGCCAGCGGCCACGAGGATAGCACGGACATGTACCGTTGGCACGAACAGTTCAGCTATGGCTATGACGCAGCCGGCAACCTGAATTACCGCACGAACAACGATCTCGTCGTGACGTTCAACGTCAATAATCTCAACCAACTCAGCAACGTGACGCGCACGGCCGCAATGACGGTGGCGGGCAACGCCAGCAGCGGGGCAACAAATGTTTCGGTCAATAGCGCGAACGCGGTGCTTTACGCGGACAAGACCTACGCTCGGACGAACGTTAGTCTTGCGAACGGCAACAACACCTTCACGGCGATTGCGACGGACAGCAACGGCAGGACGGACACGAATTCCGTGACGCTCAATCTGCCGACGCCGGTGAGCTTCCAGTACGACGCGAAAGGAAATCTTACGAGCGATAGCAGGCGCGGGCTGGAGTACGACGACGAGAATCAACTGACGCGCATTACGGTCACGAACGTTTGGAAGAGCGAGTTCAGTTACGACGGCTTGTTCCGCCGACGAATCCGCAAAGAATACACGTGGAACGGCAGTTGGGTTTTGACCAAGGAAATTCACTACGTTTATGACGGGCGCGTCGTGTTACAGGAACGGGACGGTTCGAACAATCCGGTAGTGACGTACACGAGGGGAGTTGATCTGAGCGGCACTCGGCAAGGCGCCGGCGGGATTGGTGGTCTGTTAGCACGCACGGACGCGAACAGCGCGTTCTATCACGCCGACGGGAACGGCAACATCACGGCCATGATTGACGGCAACCAGAATGTGGTGGCGAAATACTCGTATGATCCCTTTGGCAACACTCTCGCTGCCTCGGGCACGTTGGCCGACGTGAACACGTACCGGTTTTCGAGTCAGGAGTATCACTCCAATTCTGGCCTCTTGCTCTATCTCTATCGAGCTTACGACCCCAATCTTCGTGGGCAATAAGCCAATTACTCGTGTGGACCTGCTGGGTCTGGGATGGCTTGACACGCCGACATGGATAGACCCGAACGGGGTACTACACTACGGCACGCCACCCAGTGAACAACCTCCTGAAAAACAATGTACCTATGGCGCATTGGCCGGCCTTGATAATAATTTCAACGGCGTGGGTATGGAGGATCTGACTCGGCAGGTTACCGCAGCTCCCTTTAAAGGCTTTGGCGAAGCGTGTATGATGTTTTGCGGTGCAGGTGAGGCAAGAGCGGCTGCCAAGGGTCTGAAAGGCTTGAAAAGCGCAGAAGAGGCGGCGGCGGGTGCCAGTAAAATCGAGCATTGCATTCAAGCCGCGGAGAATGCGTCACGTGGATTCAAGTCTTTCGACGAACTTAAAGCCTTCCTTGGATCTCCTGGTGAGGGAAAGGTCTGGCACCACATCGTGGAGCAATCAAAAATAGATCAGTTTGGCGCCAAGGCAATCCACAATGTGGATAACGTGATTGCGATCCCGGAGAAGGTAAATAACAACCTTAATGCGCTCTACTCCTCGATCAGGCCCGACATCACCGGATCAAATCTGACGATTCGAGAGTGGCTTAGTACGAAATCCCTGCAACAAAATTACGATTTCGGACGTTGGGCTCTCCAACATGTTTCTGAATGAAACCAGAGATGAGTATGAATGAGAACTTTAACAAGTTGGCCGTGCAGTTCGTGGATTCGGTAGTCGCGCAAAATGCTGCGATAGAGCGACACGATCCCACGGTAGGTAACGAATTCGCAAAAAGGTACATTGAGGCAGCTGACGCTTTAATTAACGGTGGCCGGGAGGGCATTGCTACTTTCGCGCATTTGCTGAATGACGAAAGGGTAGCTGTGCGCGTGATGGCGGCTTCATATCTGCTGCCTTATCGAACAAGCGATGCACTTCCGATTCTCGAACAGGCAGCCCAGGGAAAGGGGATTACGGCCTTAGGAGCGTTAATGACATTGAAGCGTTGGAAAGAACGCAAGCGGTAAACGGGGCCGTTTTCAATCCTGCTTTGATCGTAATCTCGCCCGCCCCTACGATACCAATTCGGCGCAAAAACGGCACTTCTTACGGCGCCAGCTCGGCCTGCAACAGCGAAGCGCGGGCAGTTCCGACGGCTTGACTCGGCTCTTGGTATAGAGTACGAGCAGGGTCCATGACCACAAACCCGTTAACCAGCCTAACCGTTCGAGATCTCAAGAAGGCCCTGGCGTTGCGCCAGAAGATTGACAGTCTCAGTGCTGAGTTTGCCCGGTTGGTTAGTGTCGCCCCCTCGTCTCGTGCCGGCGGTGGAAACCGGATGCGGCGGAAACGCCTGCCGGCAGGAAACTCAGGAGTCAAATCGGACTGGCGAGGCCGTCAACGAGGGTCGAAGAGGAAGGAATTGAGTCGGACAGCCCGTGCAAGGCTTTCGGCGATGGCGAAGGCACGTTGGGCAAAAGCCAAGGCTCGCGGCAGGAATCGACTGTAGCGATTTGCGTGTCGAGGCTGGCCGCTGGAATCAAACCGCTCACGGACACGAACTCATGGCCAGCCTTTCTAACGTCCCAGCAAGACGAACGACGCATTCTCTATCGCCCGCGCCACTTAACCCTTCAACCGCCGTGACCAACGCGCCCTCCACTCCGCTCACCGATGACTCGTCGCCCCGTTTCTCCCCTTCGACCGTGCCCGGTTCGCTTCATTGCGGTCGCGCTCTTCACGGACGGGCCAATCAAAACGCCATTCGCGTCGCGGTTCCGTCTGAAGCTTGGCTCGGCGCCGTTTCGCTCCGGGCTCCACTCCACCAAACGCTCCGTTCCGGCTCCGCTACACTCCGCCCCCCCAACATTCAGACCGAAGCGGACTCAAACTAATCAACGCTTTGGCGCATAAGGCGGAATTCCAAGCTGAATGCGTTTGTTGCGCACCGATGCCAGAAACCATCCGATGCGGCGAGCCACTTCGCCATCCGGCAACCGCCCCAACATCCGCAACTCATGAAAGCGAACCGCGAACGATCGCGGGGCCGTGACCAACGCGCGGTTGCTTCGCTCCACGGGCTTCCGGTCGGCCCCATCTCCCTCTCGACCACGCCCGTTCCACTGCGAAACCGCGCGCTCGTCACGAGCGGATTACATCGCGCAAACGCGCGCGCTTCCGTTGTGAGCTTGGCTCCGGCGCTCCGCTACTTCCTCCGTCCCTGTCCTCCCCACTTCGGAATCGCTTCGCTTCCGTCGCCAACATCCCAACCGAAGCGCCAGCAGCGGCGAGCGTCGCCGCTATCAATCCGACGGAAAGGCTAGGTGCATCCGCTCCCGTCAATTCGACCACGATCCTTCGGCGAACCACAGGTAAGTCTTCGTTGAAACAAATATGACGAGGGGCCATCCTGGGATCCCACACGAGCGAAAGGCGTACTGGAAAGCGTCCAGCGCGACGGAGACGCCGACAAGTCAATGTCGCAAAATCTTCGGCCGGCGAATGCAGCCCTCAGAGGGAGGTTTACAGCACAACAGGGATTCCAAGACGCATCCTTCAAACCACCGGGACCAACGGATGCTCCGTTCCGTGACCGGCCTGCGCTGACTTCGCTCCGGCTCGGCTCCCTTCTCTCCGCACCCGCTCGTCCCGAGTGGTGAAAAGCGCAGACGCGCCCGCTTCCGTTGGAAGTCGGCTCTGCCGCTCCGCTACTTCCTTCGTTCCTCTATGCGCTCCACTTCGGAAACGCTCCGCTTTCCATCGCCCACTTCCAACAGAAGCGAAGGCGAACATACCAATGTCATCCGCACAGGTCCGCAGAATTCCGCCGGGCTAATCGCTCCGAATTCAACCCGCCTAAACGGCCTTCACGGTCGCTGTGCAAGCGCGATGAGACCGAGGGCGATTATATGGCGGCGGTGTCCGGCGTCCGCTGCGCTCAATATATTGCTCGCCCCCTTTTCCCCGCTGCGCTCCACATTGACCCCGGACACCGCCGCCAAGGCCCTCGCCTCTAGGTTCAATCGCGCACCACCTGTCGCTGCGCGACCAAAACAGTAACCATGAAAGAAAAGCCAAATATGTTCGCTCAAAATGATAATCCTGTCTCCATCCATGAACGCGTCGAATTGCTAGACGAGCAAATCCGCGCTCTGGCGCCATCTGTATTCGCTTTACAGCCGATGCCCGGCGTCACTTCGCGCTACGCGTTTGTTCCAACAGCTCAACTCGTCGCCCGATTGCGCGACGCCGGCTGGGCTCCCGTCTCGGCGGTTCAACAGAGGGTCAAACTCGACGCACGCCGCGGTTTCCAAAAGCACTTGATTCGGTTCCAACGCCGCGATGTCGTTCCGGTCAAAGGCGAATACACTCCCGAGCTTTGCCTGATCAACTCCCACGACCGTAGCAGCGCCTACCAACTGCACGCAGGTCTCTACCGGTTCATCTGCGCGAATGGCATGTTCGTCGGCGACGGCAACGCATTTGAAAGAGTCTCTATTCGTCACGCCGGCTTCACGCCGGAGGAAGTCATCGAAGCAAGCTTCCACATTCTGGACCACGTTCCGGCCATTACCGCCAGCGTCGAAGCCTTCCGGGCGCGGCAATTGACAGGCGCCGAATTTCGAGCGTTCGCGACGGCCGCCTTGCGCCTCCGTTACGAAGACGCGCAGAAGGCGCCGATTGGACCGGAGAAGCTTCTCGAAGCACGCCGCTATGAGGATGCCGGCGACGATCTCTGGCACGTTTTCAACAAGGTCAGTGAGAACTTGCTTCGCGGCGGGTTGAAAGATGAGACGCGCTGCCGTGCCGATGGGAGACGCTTCGCGCGCACCCGAGCGATTACGGGGCTCGACCGCAACGTCAAGCTCAACAAGGAGCTTTGGAGCCTCGCGCAACGACTGGCCAACGGCGAACCGTTGAGCTTCGCCGAGTAGCGAACACCGGGCGCTCTCCGTCGAGGGGAGTGCCCGCTTTTCCAGCGACCGCCATGAATCCGACTCTTCTTATTTCGCCATTGCCAAGCACGTGGCCCGACTCTGTAACGGTGAACTGGCGTCGGCTGTCCCACGGACTCTGGCGCGTGCCCGAAGGGGATATTCACGCTGCCTACTCGGCCGAGACTTTTCCACGGGTCGGGATATTCATGCACGAAGGGCGGTTGTTCACAAATCTCTCCGTTCACTTCCACGGGGCCGTTCACGTCGAGGCGGATTGTTATCCATTGATTCCCGCCGACGAGTATCGCGGGCCGGAGGCGCGCCAGTACACCTACGAAGGCCGTGAAGCGGCCTACCGTGGCCAGGTGTTCCGGTTCGGTCCGAAAGTGGTCTTCAAAGCTTCCGATCCAACCGTCGAAGAATGGCGGCGACTTTTGCGCGTCCATTACGCCGACGGCGGCATGTTCGCAGCGGGCTGCACATACATCGAGTTTCTCGACCAACGATTCGCCCCAAAGTCGGAGAACGAGGAATCCGCCCGCCAGAAGGAACTCACTGAATGCGCACGGCAGGGAATGCCACGCACCCAAGCGGAAATGCGTCGTTTGCTGGAGTTCGCAGGCGACTCTGCGAACGCGGCGCTGCCACCCAAACAAACCGATCTCGCCCTATGACTCCGCTCAATAAAACCGTCCGGCGCGTTACCGTCGAGGAATACGGCTACGGTCGCAATCGCCGCAAGTTGGTTGTTGCGCTGGAAAAAGGCGACTTGATTACGCTGCGGGAACAAGGCCGCCGCACGCTCCACACAGCGCGGCCGTACGACGTTTATTGGTGGATACTCCGTTGCGAAGTGGACAAAGCCCGCATGGAAAAACTTAGCGAGCGCAAGGCGCGGAGAACGGCGCGGCTGGCAGAGCGTCGTCAGCACGCCGCCGAAAAACAAGTCTCTCGCCGCGTTCGCGCATAAATGCGCCCGGAATCTGACGTGACGGTACGGATTCGTAATCTACACAATCCGCTACTCAAGGTGTGCGAGCACTCGTTCCGAACGAGTCATGAGAGGAGGCTTTCCTGCTCAAATGCCTTTCGGGTTTTACGCAGCGCCCGACAGAGGCGGGTCAATTCCTCGTGCTGACTTGACTCGACTGAATTGAGAAACTTTTCCTGACTCACGTAAAGGTCTCTCTTGCCGCGTTGTTCAAGGATTGCTTCAAAATCCTGCGGGGCCAGCAGGCGGGCCATTGGTTCATGTGGCAGAACCTCGGTCGCAAAAATCCTCAATCCGGCTGGATCGTAATCTGGAAAGTAGAGCAATTGGCCCCTCCAACCGTCGAGCCATTGGCGCCAGGCGTTACCCCAGTGCCACCTCAGCACGAGAGCGTATTCCAAACCGGCTAAATCTGGAAAATACTTCTGAACCCTTTCGAAATTCCAGAGACATTCGGCGTTCTCGACCGCGATCAAATAAGATGCCTCAACCCTGAGTTTCGGCAGATTGCCCAAGGTAATCAGAACGGCGCTGCCCGGAGGGCTGATATTCAGGGGCTTGTCCGCCAGAAAGCAGTTGTCAAACGAGCGGATGAAGATTCCGTCGAAGGGACGATTCGGTAGCGCCTTGGAATCGCCTGCGATATCCGCTAACACACCTCGGCTGCGGTTATCTGGTGCGGCCTGAGCATATCGCGCCAAATCCCGGATTCCCCAGTGCTGCGCGACAAAACCGGCCAACTTCCCAGGTAAACCACGCACAACATAACTGGATCCAGACTTCTCCAGAAGCACGACACCCCCCTGCTGCAGGGGTTGCAAGAGACTCTTGGGCAATTGGCTTCGCGGCAGTGACTCCCCCGCTTCCAAGCGAACAAGTTTTGCTGCTTGGGCGCAGCTTAATCGCCCTAATCGCATGTCAGCACCTTCCGTAATACGGTCTGGCCACCGAACCGCTGGCCGCGTTTTCGGACCCGGACCCAATTTTCGAAACCTACCGTCTGCTGCGAATGTCCGGCCGTGATGAGTATGATCCCTCGCTCCTTCGCGTATTCGAGAATGCGACGGACGTATTTAGGCGCGAGTACTCCGGTTTCATCCAAAACACAATGAACGGTCGAGCCCGCCTTGGCATCAATGGCCCGCTCACGGTAGACCTCGATCAGGGAGAGATAGATCAGCATCTTCACCAGGTAATCGGTCCCGGTTGAGCCTATGTGATCCAATGATTTCCTCCATCCCATGTCGTGCCCATTTTCATGCACGCGGATCAGGAAATCGAAGTAGTCCGTCAGTCGCAGGCGCTTGTCACGGTAGTTTTCAATCTCGCGCACAAGACGAGCGAACGTGTCAATCGCCTTATCGATCTGAGCCCTGTCCGCACGTTTGCCGAAGAGATCCCGGTCGGTACCGAAAGTCAGCCCGGCAAACGATTCGAGCTCGGTGAGTATTTGGGTCAGGTTGTTGTCGACGCGCTCGATTTTCAATTCAATGGAGTCGAGCACATCAACGAAATTATTCTTCTCCAGATTCGACTGAACGAGCGCCGCAGTCTGCCTGACCTGGCGTATGCCATCTTGGAAGTCTGCGTTCTTCCCACAGATGTTGCGGATGAGTTGCTCGAACTCCTGAGTTTGGATCTGCTTCATCCCTTGGATGCCCCGACCGTCGACGAAGGGACGCAATTCGGCGCCGACGAAGACGTACCAATCGAAGTGCTCGTGGATGGGAGAAAACCCCAGCACCTTGCGTTCGAGAGTTTCCGCGTCGAAATGGTTGAGGAAGGAACGCGCGCTCTTGTTGCCCCGCGTTTCGATTTCGACGCGCTTCTCGTGCGCCGACTCTGCCATTTGTCCGGATTCGCGCGCCGCCCCAGAACGATAGAATGGCGCCGGTTCGAGGTTCTTGTCATCGAACAGGCTCCACTCGAGGAGAAATCGTCGATCACCACGAAACCGGTTCACCGCACCCTCATCCAACTCCAATTCTTTGCGGTGCTCCGCCAATTCGTTATGACGCAGTTGGAAAGCGTTCGTCACTTGGTGGTTGAGCTCTTCGATCCTGTCGAGTCGGCGCGTCTCCGCATCCAGCGATTCATTGGTATTGCGCCATTGGGAACGAAAGGAATCGAGCGGATCGACAAACTCGCGCTTTAATCCCTGGAATTCGATCACCTCGTTTGCGTATCCTTCGATCCGTGTGATGCTCGTGTTGGCCGAATCCGCCCGTTCTCTGGCCGCACGGATCAGGTCCTGGTTCACGCCCTGCTTCACCAAAGATTCCTGGAATGTCTCTTCGATACGCTCGCGGTCGGCATCGCGTTTTCGCGTGCTTTCCTTCTCCTCCCCCGCGATCACCGCCAGCCGATCATCGCGCTTGCTGGTTAGTTTCGCCGTCCGCGCGTTGAAATCTGCTTCAAGCCGTTGCCTCCGGGACAGAAACTGCTTTTCTGAGTCGGTTTGGTCCGTGCGGAGTCGTCCTTCATCGGCCTTCAGTTCGTTATCGCGCTTCTCCAGTTTGTTTCGCCACTCACCTTGGTGTGCTTGGAACTGGCTCTGAAGCGTGATGATCCGATTTTCCAGTTGGTCAGCCTCGCTCGAAATAGAGCGGCACAATTCGGCGCAGCAATCGATTTTGGATTGTAAGCCGCTCTGCGCTTCCGTCGCCTGCTTTTCAAAGGCGTCGACGACTGCAAGATACCGCTGTTGCGCCGCTGCAAGTTGATCCTGGTCGCGAGCCAAAGTCTTCTGCAACTCCTGTAGCTTCGCTTCGAGTGCGTCCCGGTCATAACCATCCGCCGTCAATGGCAGCTTCTCGGTGGAAAACTCCACCCCCCAAACTGAATTCGTGCCGGCGCTGACCGGCTTCGCTTCCAACTCGCCCGCATCGTGGAAGAGCGTCTCTCGCGCGAGCGTTTTGGCAGCGCGAGGCCAGGTCTCGGGGGATTTGCTCTGGAAGAACCGAGCCAGCGATCCGTCAAAGTTCTCCAATTCCTCCGCAGTCCGATCGCGTTTCGCTTTACTATCATTGACTTTGGTCTGCCAAGCCGCCCGCTCCACCTCAGCATTCTGGTCGATCTTCTCCCGTGCGCGGTCGCGTTGTTCCTTTTGAAGCGTAATCTCTGCACGCAATCCCAGTAGCCGCGTGGCCTCTTCGCCCTGCTTGTTCCGCTTTTCCTCCAGGTTTTTCCGAGCCTTTTTCAATTCCTCGGGCTCCATAGTATCCGCCCAGGTCCTAAATTCGTCGTGGATTTTGCCGCACGCAAAATCGAGCCCCGCCCGCCTTGAGGCGAATGATGCCTTCGCCCGCTGCTGCTCGTCCTCTAGGGCACCGAGAGCCTCCGTACGCTCGCCAGTGAGCTGCTCCATGGCATGGGCCAACGTTCGTTCGACTTCGGTCTTTCGTTTTTCAAATTGTCGGCTCAGTTCGGTCCAGCCCTGCTGGATGTTCGCCAGCATCCGTTCCTTGCGGTAATTTTCATCGTCGTACTTCGTCGTCAGTATCGCGTAATCTTCATCTGCAAGGCGCCTTTCCTCGCGCAACGTGGGCAGCGTCTCCAATTCCGCCGCCTTGCTCTCGATCTGCCGCGACGCGTAATCCATCTGGGTCTGCTCGCCTTGGCGAATCTTCTCATCGAAAACCGCGATGGTTTTTCCCAACTGCTCGATCACCGACTTCAACTCGGCTTTTTCCTTCTGGTATCGTTCGGTTGCCTGGCTCCGCTCCTGATCAAGGGCGGTTTGTTGCTCCTGAATCTCTCGCGTCCTTTCTGGCAGGCGCTTCGCCATCCGCACCAAATCCTCTATCGCCCGTTGGCGCTCGCCCTTGGCCATTTCAAACTCTTCGGCCACGTCCACAAGTTGCAAGGCATCGTTCTCGAAACGGAGGAAGGTATTCACCGCTCGGTTTACACGACGGAAGTTCTCCAGTTGACCCTTCAGCGACAGGAGATCGAGCTCGGTGGTGAGCGAATCCTCTTGCACGCCGCAGGTCAACGCTGCCTTGAGCTTGTCTGCGTCGAGTTGGCTGACGGTGAAGATTCCGCTGATGATCCGCGGCAGGATTGAGACCTGGCCGGAACTCCTCGGAGCAGGACGAAAAACGGCGTAAGGGGACGGGACAATCCCGTACAGGCGACGAGCGAACTCGTCGTACGATGCAACCAAATCGTGAGCACATCGCGCGTCCCGCAGCCGTTGCAGGACCCCATCGATAGTTTGTACGAAGCTTCCGTTGAGGTAGTAGTCCTTGAGAAACGGCGCGTCGATGAACTGAAACTGGATGCGCCCGGATGGGCGGGTGACCGCGATGTGATACGAGGGTTGGCCATTCCCACGCGCTACCTCGTAGATGAGATAGGACGGTGGATCACCCAGGTAGTGGCTGACGAAATCGGTTTTTGTCTCATGCAGGGCGTAGGGGGCCTTCTCGTTGGTGCCCAGATAGAAAAACAGGATCGTCCGCAGCAACGTTGACTTGCCGTGGCCGTTAACCCCGATGACCTGGCCGTGCCCGCCAACCGGAAATTCTAGGTAATCGAAACCCGCCGAGTTGATCAGAACGATGCGGTCAAGCTTCGGCATTGGTCTCCTCCGTTTCGACCGCCTCCCCATGGATCTCGATCCGATCCGCGAACTCGAAGATGTAGTTGATTGCCGAAAGGACCCTGTACTCCTGTCGGCTGGCATCATATTCGGAGAGGTAACCCTGTCGCACCAGCGATTGCAGAAGGTTCTCCAAGCGATCCGTGTTGGTCGCGCCCTTGCCCGCATACTGAAGGAAGCGTTCCGCCTTGGGGTCGTTGTTACACCGTGCCGCCAGCGCCGGCGCCGAGAATATCTGCCCCTCGCCAAAGTTTTCAATGTGCGTGGAGAGGAAATCAAGAATTCGGACAAGTCGGATCATCCGCTCCAGCTTCATCTCCAGGTTGGCTTGTGGCTCCTCATCGGTGGTGAAGTAATAACAGTTGTCGCTCTTCTGCAAACGAAACCCGAGCATTTCGAAGAATGTCCGGCAGGATCCCTCATCCAACTCCAACCGGGTGAACAGATCCGCGTCTTCACTTGACCCGTTGCGCGACAACAGAAGATTGTCTCCCCGGCAGAGCCGGGCAAACAGCCGACGGACGATGGGAGGTGCCTCGATATTCATGTCGTCTGTAGTGCTGACGGCTGGACCACGGCGTATTCCCAGCGCCCATCCGTGGACATCTCGAATGGACGGTCGTCCCACGCCAACGCCCAGTCTTCGTTGGTGATGATGGCGCAGTAACCGTCGATGCGTTCCTCCTCCGTCAACGGTCGCCCCTCTACCCGGACCTTACCGAGAAACACGAACAGGTCGTCCTTCTGTTTCGTAAATGCCTCATAAACATTCTGCCAGTCAATGACCGGCGGGATGTCGTCCGCCGGCTCCTGGTCGACCTCCACGCGCCTCGGTTTGCCGGCGACCTCGCCAATCCCAGCGCGGGTCAGCACTCGCTGCAATAGGTCCGGGCGGCCATCGACCAAGGTGGGATCCAACAAAGTGCGAAGGCGGAATTCATGGAACCAGGGGCCGCCCGCCGTCGCGGCGACCTCCGCCAAACTGGTGGCGGTTAGATGTTCGTGGCGTTCAATCAGTCCGCAAAGACGGATGAGCTTTCGGGCACGTGCATAATCGCGCTGAACCCGGTTGAGATAATCCTCGATGCGCTGGTAGACATCGATCAACGCATCGCCCACCTGGCTGCACCTTAGGATTACCTGCCGGCGCAGGGAAAGGATCTCCATCTCTTGATGGACTTGAAAGAATGTATCGTTGCGAAGCAGGTTATTTAATTCGTCGGTGGCGTTACCATAGCTCTTCGCCCTCTGGAGGTGCCACTCCAGCTTGATGAGCTTCACCTCGTAATCCGAGCCGGCCCGGTAATCGTAGTCAACCGCGGCCTTGACGTCCTCAAGGTGCCGCTGAATGCGGCTCTTACACGTGCGCAAGAGACGGCAAATCCTGCGAAGAAGCACGTCGCCTTTGCTGGAATCGGACAACTTGCGATAGCCCTCGATCGAACGGCGGATTTCCTCAAGCAGGCCCACGAGCCAATCCGCTTGGGCGATTTCAGCCGCTCCCAACATCTCATCGAAGAATCGCTCCACTCGATCATCGAGACGGTACTCACTGGCCTCGCTGTCATATTCAACGAGGTCCAACGCAATCAACCTGTCCAGCGTAGCAGGATCGACGAAATCGCCGGCAATTTCTGGCGTGATACGAGCATGGCGGTTTTCAAAGAACCGCTGTAACGTGACCCGGAGATCAGGCTGGAAGATTCTGAAAAAGCTATCTTTTTGAACCTGCATATAAATAACAGGTCGAGACTTCTCACCCTGTCAAGATGTCGTTATCGGCGGCGGTCACGTCACCGCGTTCCTCCACCCCCTGCTTAATGAGCGCCAAAACTTCCCCGCGATCCAGCCCTTGGTTTCTCCGGCCCGCTTCGCAGGCCAGCGCGTCAAGTGCATCCACGAAAAACAGTGCCCGCGGACGGGCCAACACCCCGGAGAATTCAAGAATTCGGAGCGGACTTCCCGAATTAGATTGGGAGCGTATGCGGACATTGGCCCGGAGTCTATCAAATCACCTGGGACAAATACAGTCTAACCGTGTCGAAGCCGCAAACAACTTTCTCTGAATCCGAAGCCCTTGGATGCCAAGGAGAGGGAGCATGCAAGGATACGCTGGGACATGCCTTTCGAATACGATGAATTTGAGGAATGAGCTTGGCGCCGGGACCAACAATTGCTCCGTTGTCCTACTTGCCCACTCTCCGACGTTGGCCGTGAAATGCGTTTTCAAAGCCTGGGGCCTGCAGGAACCGGATCGAACCCTCAAATTGAAGACTGCTCGGTCCAAAAAATTCCCGTGTTAGCAGACCAAAGTTCATGTAAACTCTAATCCCAGATTTCGTTGAAGAAAGCCCGTGTCGTATGAAGCCCGAACACCTGCAACCAGGACGACGTCTCCGGGACCCCCAGCCCTTTACCTTGGCTCGGATGAGGAGCGGCGCAAACAGGCCGCTGAGCATGCAGTCCATCTGGACACGGTTCGCCCGTCATCTCGTCGTCGTGCTTTTCTCTGTCAGCGGAGGATGATGCCGATGCTTCGATCAACATTCACGTGGCTGGACTACTCCGAGCACGAGCGACGAAAGATGCTCGAAGTCATCCATTCTTTTGACGAAAAAGGCACGCGGGATGAGCTGGGGATTGGGACGATCCGAGACGGAATGGCGGACTTGCTGTTCCCGGGCTCTGGTACCGTGCAGACACGAGCGCGGTATTTTTTGTTCATCCCGTGGATTTACTTGGATTTAGAGCGACGAAGTACACCTTCTCGCGAAATTGCCCAACGAGCGCGAAAGCGGGAAATCGAGTTGATTTACGCGCTGGAAAAAGGCGGCGAGAAGACTGCGGGCGTTATCGGTGTTGAGGCCCGCGAGGATCTGCAGCGACTTCCGAGCAATATCTATTGGCAAGGCCTCGGCGCATGGGGTGTCCGGCTATTCAAGGGATCCCAAGATCAATATCATCGCTCTCTTGATTCTTGGTATCAGCAGCAGATTGACCGGCCAAAGGCTGATCCGGGCGAGAGCGGAGAAGGTGGTGGTTTGCAGTCCAACTGGCATCTCGGGATTCCAAGTGCTCCCGATGGTTGGCGCTGGAACACAGATTTTCGGCTCCGGCGAATAGAGGCAAAGTTTCTCCGGGATGGCATTCTGAATCGCACGTCCGGCTCGCTTTTGGCGCATCTGGTGACCATTGACAAGCCATTGGCGGAGGCTGGGTTTTGTTGGACAAGCGAGGCGTACCGAGACTTTCCGGAGGCTAATCGAATCCAAGTGGATCACGCGCGGGCTTTCTCTGAGGTCATCCACGGCGCGGCGTTGATTTACAACCTGTTGCTGGCGGAGAAGGCAAGCAAGAAGGATTTAATTGACGAGTATGTCGAGGAAATTCGCGAATGGTCGGACATGCTCGAACAGCGAGGTAACGCAATCGTTGCCTGGAATACCTCCGTATTCTGGTCGCTGCTTCGCGACCAACACGTTCGCGTAACGCGCCGCACCTGCGCGTTCGTAAACGACTGGATTGAGCGGGTACAGCACACCAAACACCCCCGTATACTGATCGAGAGCAAGGAGGTCCGTCGACTAATCCAGCAACGCGAAGCCGATTTGAAGAAGGAACTTGCCCGGTTAGAGAATCAGCGGGCACTCGGATTGTGGAACGAGGCGGCGGGTACCGGTCGGTTGGACTTCAGGTGGGCTGTGTCCAGGCGGTTGGTGAACGACATACTGGAGGGTCTCGGCCATGCTTGAACCTCTGGATCGCCGACATTTATTTGACGCGCTTCGTCCGCCTGCCGGCTACGACGTGGATGTAGCCATCGGCACGACTTATTCGCTCGACCTCATGGCGCTTCTGGCCATTCCGCTGGCCTTCGCGCTTTTCGATTGGGAGGACGATTCTGGGAAGGTCAACGCGGATCCGCTGGCACTGTTGGAGGCGGCGCGACGCTACGCGGGGAAGACCCACATATTTTGCCAAGCGGGGCAGATCCACCTTCCGAAGCAGAGCTCCCCGCTCTTCTTTGAACTTGAGCGTATGGTGAAGGAAGTGCGCCCGCCTAATGACCGGGGCGTCTTCCACCCAAAAATCTGGGTCCTGAGGTTGACTCCGACGACGAAGAGAGAATTGGTCCACTACCGCATACTCTGCCTAAGCCGCAATCTGACGTACGACTGCTCGTGGGATACAGTACTCAGTTTGGATGGCGAACTGGTAGATCGGGATCTCGCGATCGCTGCGAATCACCCATTGGCGGATTTTGTTAAGGCCCTTCCCAAACTGACGACTCGACCTACGGATGAAAACCTGCGCAAGACAGTGAGCAAAGTGCAGAATGAGTTGCGGCGAGTGCGATTCGCAATGCCCGATGGCATTGACGAAGCACGCTTTCACCCACTTGGCCTAGATGAACAACAGGACTGGTGGTTCCCTGGACGATGCGAGAAAGTCCTGGCTGTCGCACCCTTCGTGGACGGAGTCCTATTGAAGCGACTAGCTTCGCGAACGAATGACAACTGTGTGTTGGTTTCGCGACTCGAACAATTGCAGGAGTTGCCGGCGAAATTGCTGGCTAAGTGTGAACATGTTTTCTACCTCCACCCCGATGCCAGTGAAGAAGATGCCGACGTGGCGCCGGCATCAGCAGACGAGGCGGAGCCAGATGAGTCAGACGCACGCAATGATGACGGACAAGAAATCCTCACCGGATTGCATGCCAAGCTATACATCACTGACGCGGGATGGAACGCCAGCGTGTGGACAGGATCGGCCAACGCAACAAGTGCTGCTTTCTCTCGAAATGTCGAGTTTCTGATCGAACTTACCGGCAAGAAAAGCGCCATAGGCGTGGACGCTTTTCTCGAGCGTCTGAAGGGGCAGACACGTTTTGCTGACCTGCTGCACAAATATGAGCCTGAAGGGATGGTTATCGAGAAGGATCTCGAAACGCGGGCAGCGGAAAAACTGGCAGAGCGCGTCCGCGCTGCATTGCTCGACCCGCCGTTAAAAGCTGCTGCGTCCCCAACCCCAGATGGCTCGGCGTTTCAGATGGAAGTCACTGGCGCTCCCAGAACCCCGGCGCGCTTGAAGCAGGAATCCATTACTATCGGTTGCTGGCCCGTGACCCTGCCGGAGCGTGAAGCCGTTGATGGACGAGGATTGCTCTCGGGCGATCCCGTTTTGTTTCCCAAGCTGACATTTGAAGCGCTGACTGCATTTATGGCATTCGAAGTGCAAGCGACAGTCGGGAAAGGGACGCATCGACTTCGCTTTGTGCTGAATCTCCACGTTGAAGGATTACCGATCGATCGGTCTGAACACATGCTGCGCCTCATTTTGCAGAACAAGAAGCAAGTCCTACGGATGCTGCTGCTCCTGCTGGCCGACTCCGGTAGCGACGTGCTTGCTGGCTTGACGCATGCGCATGGAACCTCAGATGATGATTACGATGAGAGTGCGAGTCCTGGCCTCGGGGATCTTGCCCTCTTCGAACCGCTTCTCAGGACCCTTGAACGCAGTCCAGACACGCTGGTCCGGGTGGCACGGTTGATTTCGGACTTGGAGAAGACCCCAGACGGTGCGGACTTGCTTCCGCCCGGCTTCTTGAACGTTTGGTCACCGGTGTGGTCTGTGGCCCAACGTCTAATCAATGAGCGAGGAACACCATAAACCCGATACGGAACATGTCCTGAAGGCGCTGAAAGACTTTCAGCGCCGCACGGTCGATTATGTCTTTCGCCGGATGTATCTCGACGCCGACCTCACGCGGAGATTCTTGGTCGCAGATGAAGTTGGGCTGGGCAAGACACTCGTCGCGAGGGGACTCATCGCAAAGGTCGTCGATCATTTATGGGACCGTGTCGAGCGGATTGATGTGGTTTACATATGCTCCAATGTGGACATTGCCCGGCAGAACATCGCCCGCCTGTACATCGCCGATAAGCACGATTTCACTCCGCCTTCACGACTGACACTGCTTCCGCTGCATCTTCACGGCCTCAAAGACGGCCGGCGCCTCAACTTTGTGGCCTTTACCCCAGGCACGTCTTTTGACCTCAAGTCAAGGCGAGGTACCGGCTGGGAGCGGGCGCTCTTGTTGCGAGCTCTCCGTGAACACTGGAAGCTCTCCGGCCGCGCACCATACAATGTTTTTTCGGTCGGGATGATGAATCCGGAAAACTTTATCGCCCGATGTGACGAAATGGGCAACGAGAGGGTCGAAGAAGATGTCATAGCTGCGTTTCGGGGTTCCCTGGACTCCCAAGAAGTAAATGATAAATCGGCAGGACGCCCCGGGTTACGCCAGAGGTTTGAGAAACTCTGCGGGGTATTCAGCAGGAGCGATGCCAGACCTCCAGCAGAGGCCATCGAAGAACGCAACAGAGTACTTGGAGAGTTGAGGATGCAGATGGCGCTGACCTGTCTGGAGTGGCTCCAACCGGACCTAATCATCATGGATGAGTTCCAGCGGTTCAAACACCTGCTAACGCTGGATAGCGAGGCTACTGATCACGAGAAGGGAGCTTGGGAATTGGCTCACAGCTTGTTCGATTACTCCGATAAACACTCGGCTGTCCGTGTGCTGTTACTCTCCGCCACTCCCTACAAGATGTACACTTTGAACGATGAACAAGAAGGAGATAGCCACTATGAAGATTTTCTCGGCACATTGAGCTTTTTGCTGAACGACACCGCTAGGTCCGCAGATGTGGAGCGTCTTCTGGATGCGTATTCGAAGGAGCTCCATCGCCTTCCGTCCGTCGGAGTGGAGACGTTGGTACGAGTGAAGACCGAATTGGAGTCGCAAATGCGACGCGTGATGGCACGCACGGAGAGGTTATCCATCTCGAAGGATCGGAACGGCATGCTGCGCGAAGTACCACCATCCATGATGGCGCCGCAAACTCGGGATATTGACCACTATCTCGGACACGCACGGATTGGGCACAGTCTAGGCAGCGGATCATTAGTTGACTACTGGAAATCCGCGCCCTACCTCCTGAACTTCATGGAGGAATACGAGGTAAAGAGGGCGTTCCGGGGCCGAACAGAATCTAATACTGACCCGACTGTAAGGCAGTTACTCTTGGAATCGCCGAGCGTGTTGTTGTCGCACGCAGACTTGAAGCGGTACCGAGCAGTGGATCCATGCAACGCCCGATTGCGTAGTCTCATCCATGATGTAGTCGAATCTGGGGCGTGTAGGTTGCTTTGGCTGCCACCGTCTTTGCCGTACTACGCTCTTTTCGACGAATTTGCCCAATCGGCGGTGGCGACCTTTACCAAGCGGCTCGTTTTCTCCTGCTGGAATGTCGTTCCGAAGGCGATTGCTGCCCTCGTCAGCTACGAGGCGGAACGGCGCTGTCATCTAATGCAGCACTCCAAAGCCATCAATACGCCGGAGGCGAGAAGGAAACGACGAGCGCTTCTTCGCTTTGCTTTTTCAGACGGCCGCTTCACGGGAATGCCGATCTTTGCGCTCATTTACCCCGGCGTACATCTTGCCAAACAGACGGATTCGCTGGCTTTGGCTAAAAGGAATTCATCGGCGACAGATGGGGTATCATCTTTCCCAGAGTTGTTTGAGCGGGCCAAGACACGGGTCAAGTCAATGCTCGCCAGCATTCCTGTCACAAAGCGCGCAGACGGACCTGTGGATGAGGACTGGTATTGGGCAGGTCCGCTACTAATGGACCTTGTCCACCAGCCAGACGCAACCACTCAATGGCTGGAACAAGCTGCGCTGGCTCAGCTTTGGTCTGGTGAGGAGGATAACCAGGGGCAGGATCGGGAAAGCCGATGGCGCGATCACGTAGAGAAATTGGGTAAACTGTGCGATGACTTGCGTGCTGGCACGCTCACACTAGAGCGGCAGCCCGATGACCTCGCGGATGTTCTAACATGGGCCGGAATGGCCGGACCGGGGTGTTGTTGTTTGAGAAGCCTATGGCGTTTTGGTTTCTCGGGCTACGATCTGGAGTCTCGGAACGCGGCTGCCGCGATGGCCTATGCTTTTCTCACCCTGTTTAACCTGCCTGAGACAATGGCGATCATACGTGGAATACGAGGGGGCGACGAAGGGACAGAGCCGTACTGGCTCCAGGTGCTGAAATACTCAGCAGCTGGTTGCCTTCAAGCTGTTCTCGATGAGTACGTTCATATCCTGCGTGAAAGCCTCGGCTGTATCGACTCACCACCTGACAAGACACTGACGGACGTGGCAGAGGCGGTTTGCTCTGTCCTGCGATTACGAACCTCGCGCGTCGGATATGACCATATAATTGCGAAACCAAGGCGCTACCTACGGCTTGTGCCGCAATCAATGCGCGTGCGTTACGCCATGCGTTTTGGCAAGCAAGAAACCGAAGATGGGGGCGAGCCCACGCGAGAAGACCTCGTGCGCGCTGCCTTCAATTCGCCGTTTTGGCCGTTCGTTATGGCTACGACTTCTATTGGGCAAGAGGGCTTGGACTTTCACCATTACTGTCATGCGGTGGTCCATTGGAACCTACCCACAAACCCCGTCGATTTGGAGCAACGAGAAGGCCGAGTTCACCGCTACAAAGGCCACGCAATTCGAAAAAACTTGGCTCACAAGTACCGGCAAGCCATAAGCGAGGGAGTCGATCCTTGGACTTCAATGTTTCTGAAGGCCCGGAGCGACTCTCGTCCGGGTGCCAGCGAGATCGAGCCGTTCTGGGTCCTGACACTAGAAGGCGGGGCTTACATCGAGCGGCACGTCCCGTCGATACCAGCCAGTATCGACGAGGTCCGGCTTGTCCAATTGAAACGATCGCTTTCTCTCTATCGATTGGCCTTTGGACAACTAAGACAGGCTGACCTTGTTGAGTTTCTCGGAAGCCACTTGGACGGCCAGTATGCTGAGGAATTGTCGCGTACCATTCTACTGAACCTTCAACCTCCAGAGGCAGAAAACGTACCTGGCGGCGGCTCCAGTCTCCCGAGAACTTGATCGCGCTGTCGCATTCGAACTGCAATCCCTCTCAAGCGACCCTGTAGTGTCTCGCGGTTGCTTCCAAAGTTTCCGCAACCGCTTTTACGAGTTCTGCTGGTGCCAATGCTTTGGCGTGGTTTCCCCAGCTCAATATCCAGCGAAGGATTTCAACCGTGCTCGTCAAGGTCAGCTTCAGTTCGATTTCGTCCTTGGGCAGCCGGCGGATCTCCTGTGACTGATGCCAAATACGCTCCTGCACCAACCTTGCCGCAAATGAATCAAACCAGATTCGGATTTCGATCGGATTATCGCCCGAGAAAGCACCGAAACTTCCTTTCAAGAACTTGTCAGCAGAGAAGTTCTTCGGACGAACAAACCTCGAATTGAGCACTCGGAGCTTCTGCATTCTGGCGAGTACGAATCTCCGCTCCTCCTGTCGGTGTGTGTCGAAACCGAGAACGTACCACTGCTGGTTGATACATGTTAAATGATATGGCCTAAACTGGCGCCTCTCGAAAGTTTTCGATCCGAGCTTGCAGTAGTCGAAGGCCACTTCACGGCTGGTCCGAACGGCGATGCTCAGGTCCTTGAAAATCGTGATATCGACGGGATTGGTCTCGATCATGCGGAATGATATTGCGGCGTCGAGGTCGCTCCAGGCAACGGAGAATTCGCCATCGAGATTTTCTATCAGCTTCGCACAAGCGAGTCGAAGAGGTTCCTCGAAAGGTGTGCCATGGTACTGCGCCAGAACCTTTTACGCGACGAAAAGCGCAATGATCTCGGCCTCTGAGATTTGCATTAGGGGGAAGCTCGTAACGGGCTGGGTGAGGTGGTAGCCGTATTTGTACGGGTTGTATTCGATCGGCAGTCCTTGTCGATCTCGCATGAAATCGATGTCCCTCTGGACGGTCTTGGTGGTGACGTTCAATTCGTTCGCTAAATCCTTTCGACTCGGATAGTCGCCCTTCTGGAGGCGCCGAACGATGGCGTGCATCCGCTCCAACTGCGGCCGCGTCCCAACGCTCATGAATTTTTTTGAAGTTGAAGTTTTCTTTGCCATGGGACCACGGATGTCTCAGGGGTCATGCTATTCTCGTGCCGAATGATGGAAAAGTGCTATTTCTGCCACGGTGGCGGGAAGAAGCGAACAATGACAACAAGCATATGGGAATCAACCAACATGTCGTCAAAAGATCGGGCGGTTGGGCTGTCGTCGGTGAAGGCAACAGCCGAGATACATCCATTCATCCGACTCAACAGGAGGCTATCGAGCGCGCTCGTGAGATAGCCGTTAATCAACAAAGTGAGGTGTTAATTCACGGCGAAGACGGGAAAATTCGTGACAGGAACAGCTACGGCAATGACCCTTTCCCGCCCCGAGGCTAATTCCATGGATGCTAATCAATCCACTATTCAACGGTTGGAACACGCCGTTCAGATAGTCGAGGCTAAGCTCGGTAACGGTTCAGCAAACGCGAACGCTCAGCTCGTAGCTGCTGTTCTTCAGTCGCTTACGAACGATGCTCAGACGAAAGAGATTTGTGCGGAATTGGAGAGGCTGGGCGCAACCATCGCACAATCCGCAGCGGTTGCCGCCGGCTCCTGACCCAAAGAAATAACGGCTCGACGGACATGGAACAGAAAGATGTTTATATTTGCTACAATGGTGTCGACCTGAATTGGGTGACGCGCCTCGCGGAACAGATCGAGTCGGAAACAATCGACGGAAGCAAGACGTCCCGGCCGACAGCAGAATCCAGACGTGCTCCGCAACCTTCTGTTCTGGGGGGCCGTCCTCGCGAAAAACGAAAAAACGATACGTATAGAAACCGGCAATCAACCCATTGTGCTGAATCCCGTTCCAGCGTCCGCTCAATTGGATCGAGGGATAGCCTTTGACGAGATCAGGATCAAGGCGCTCTTTGCCCTCAAAGACGGCGACTTGGAGAAGGCCGCTACCGAAATCCAAACAAGTGATGAGGCCGCAAATGAAGGAGATGAAGGAGATGACGACACTCCGTTCGAATAAGTCACCCCATAAGGCTGCGCCACGCCGACGGGATAAACCTCGGATTCTGGACGAATTGATCCGATCGAATTCCCCCGAGTTTAGCGCATTCTACATCGAGGAACCCAAACTTGTCTTTGGTGGCGGCGCGCTTTCAGTGGATCCAAAAGCTGGCCTCGAAAACCACGGACCATTTGCGTGGGAGGCCTCGATTACGAAGACGGTTCAACTCGGACTGATCGGCACTGGCGAAGGCACTCAGGCGTTCATCAACTTCCTTCAGAAATGTCAGTCGCGAATTCCGGCCGGCTTTAACACTCGCCACAAACCCCTCGATCCTCATTGTTTTCCTGATTTTCCCGGTTGCTCTCCCGATCACACGTTCAGGGCATCCTTTACTGCGGACAATCCTTCGCATCGCAAGACAATTCACGAACAATTATTTGAACATGCAGCAGCAGAACACGACGAACAAAAACGAATCGAGGCAGTTGTAAAGTTGGTGGTCGATCAACTCTCCGCCCTCGCAGATCTGGAGCCGGCTCCGGACGTCGTTGTGCTCGTGATGCCCCCGTCAGTTGAAGCAGCCTGCGCTTCGATTGGCGCTGTCTTCGCGCGCCAAAAGGTCCGCCTGTCACCGCAGGAGAGCTTTCAGCGCGCGCTGCAGCGGGAGGCGGCTCGAACTGGCCAAGGCATCCTCAATCTGGATTTCGACACGGCCGACGAAACAGAATTGATCTCGCGCGTTGGCTTTTTCAACATTCACCATGCGTTGAAGGCTCATTCCATGAGAACTGGCATCACAACGCAGGTCGTTTGGGAAAGCACTCTCAGGGATCAAAATCCAGCCTCGGTGGCCTGGAATCTTTTTACCGCGCTTTACTACAAGGCCGGAAATAATCCATGGCGGCTCCAATCCTTGCCAGACAATACGTGTTACGTCGGCATCTCCTTTTTCAAGGAAAGCCCCCGCGCGGGTTCCGACATTCAGACGAGCTTGGCTCAAATTTTCGGTGCAGGAGAGGGAATCGTTCTGAAAGGTGAAAAAGCGATTTTCAACAGGGAACGTGATCGCAAGCCGCATCTCAGCGAGGAAGGGGCGGAGAGCCTTCTCGTTCGAGCAATCCAATCCTACTCGCTCCAACACAATTCACCACCAAAGCGTGTCGTGGTACACAAGACTTCGCGCTATTGGCCCGAAGAGAATCGAGGAATGAGGAAAGCCCTGGGAAATATTTATCACTACGACTTTCTCGCGCTCGAAACACGAGAGACGCGGTTCATGCGAGTCGGGAAGAGACCGCCACTTCGTGGAACAGTGATCCAACTGGGACGAGGGAATTATCTCGTTTACTGCAATGGTTATATTCCATACCTTAGAAGTTATCCCGGGAAACGCATTCCGCGCCCGTTGGAGGTCATTGAACATTACGGAGACTCGCCAGCCGTGACCGTCTGCCAGGAAATCCTGGCTCTTACGAAGCTCAACTGGAATACCTGCGCATTCGGCAGCGGGATTCCGATCACAATTCGCTTTGCCCGCGACGTTGGGAAAATCCTGAGCGAACTCCCAGAGGACGTTCAACCGGAGACAAAATACAAATTTTACATGTAGGGCGCGCATCGCGCGATGATCGGACAGGCGGAATCAAAACCCGACAAACGCGGTTGTGAGACCAATGCCGCATGGCAAGGAATTGCGGTTAACACCGAAATTCGTATTCTCCCCAACCAGCCCAAATAACCGCCCCAACACACCGACGGAACTACTGACCAGCAATGAAAAGAACCCCCTCCGGCCAACTGCTTTACTCGCCGAGTGATCTCGTGCGCTATCTCGACTCACCGTTCGCGTCGTGGATGGATCGCTACTACTTGGAGGACCCCGGCGCGGTCACCCCGGACGAAGAAACAGAAGATGAAAAGCTCATCGCCCAAACTGGTGATGAACACGAGCGTGCGGTGCTGAATGAATACAAGTCATCTACTGCGGACCTTCTCGAGATTCCAAAGGACGATCCTGCC
>WNFU01001672.1_pt1 | contig 30992 bp, 14 predicted proteins | sample 5400121 | NCBI WGS metagenome assembly WNFU01 (sample SAMN13153360, study PRJNA577476) | soil metagenome | isolation source: 100 cm soil or saprolite under grassland replicate 1 | place: USA:California | collected 2016-06-15
CGATGCTTGCGAGGTCGGCCAATGTAAGTGCTATGAGGAATTTCAACCGCGCGAAATTCGGCTGGCTTCCGAGGAGTTTTTGAAACATCTGGCCTTCTGGAAGAGGAAAAACGTCAAACGCTTTATTCTTTTTGTGGCCTGCCCGATGGACACAACACAGCGACTGGATGAGATAGCCGAGCAGGTCAAGACGTTCCACGAGCTTGGCATAGAGTATGAAGTCTGGTCGGCCCGCACGCTGAGGACAAAGTTGAAAGATGCGCGCGAAATCGTCCTCCGCTATTCACGATCCCAGGAGTGGGTGGAATCTATCTGCGGTGTCGCGCAGACGCCGGACATCGGCGGCAGTGTGGGCGTTGATCGAGCGTTTGCTTTGGTTGAAACCATCGTCAGTGGGCGTCTGCCTGTTTACGCCGCGGAGCATTCGCGGGAGATATCCAGAAGGCTCGACGGGATTCGGGAGCTCTATCGCAAAGGGCGCAAAAAGGCCGCTCTACAGGAGCTTGAGGAGATTCGAGGTGGCGCGAGCTGGGAAATCATCAATGCGCCCCTCAAGGGAAGACTGTTGCGCCAGCAGGCGGCTTATATTTTGGATTTAAACGGCGACGCCGGCGCAGCCCACAGACTGGCGGATGAGGCCACGAAGCTCGATCCACAGGGCGATCAAAACACCATCCGGTCCATCCTCTCCTACTACGCTGAAGGGCCGGACGCCGCTTTACAGATTGTGGCCCCCGACGCAGGCGTCCACTCATTCAATCTCAGGCTGGCGCTCTGATAAAAAGCGGGCGGGCGTCCGAAGCCCTTGATTCGCTCCGATCGGTCCCGCAGACAGTCCAGCCCGATAACGAAACAAGACGACTGAAAGCGCTGGCGCTACTCCTGAGCGGAGACGTAGAGAACGCTCGCGCTGAAATAGAGCAGGCCCGGGAGTCTGAACCTGAATGGGAGGGCATGCGCTACACATCGGCGGTGATCAACTATTTCAGTTCCCTGCCGCCAGCCTCAGTCCCAAAGACGCTGGCCTGGCCGGAGCCGCCGGGCTGGGTTGTCCTCAAGCGAGACGACATCTCACTGGGGCGTCTGAAATACGCGGAATCGACATTCGCCGCCCTGGCCCGGAATGCGGAACAAGACGAGCGCCTGGCTGATCTCGAAACGTGGCGCCTGGCTTGTGTGACGAATGATCCCTATCGCCAGGAGGAAGCGCGCTCGCTTTGCATCGAGCAGCTCGATCGGGACCCGCGGCGTTACCGGGCGCTGATTTGGGCCATCGCTCGCAACTATGAGTTGGATTATTCATCCTGCGAGCAGGCGCTGAGAGACTTCGTAGAAGATGACTCCGGCGAGCGCGCCGACCATCAAGCGGAGGCGCTGGGGGTTTTGTTGACTCTATACCTGAAACAGAATGAGGTGGCGCAAGCCGACGCGTTGCTTACGAGGCGCGAGAGCCTGTTCCTCAATATTGAGGAGAGACAGCGTCTGGCTTTCCGGCGTAATCAGATATTGATCGCCGGCGGGCGGCCACAAGAGGCGGAGGACCTCGCCCGAAACGAGAGGGATCCGGAGACGCGGCGCGTCCTACTATTGTCGGCGTTGCGCGCGCAGGCGGAGCGCAGGGAGAAAAGGGGGGAGTTTCTTCGATATCTGAAAAAAAGCTTTAAACGAACGGACCGGCCTGAGCTTTTATTTGAGATGTGTTTGATAAAGGCGGACCAGGAGAAATGGGATTTCATCGCCGAACGCGCGGAGGCGCTGGTCGAAGCTTGCCAGACGGCCGCTGCGTTGCGCCTGGCGGCGAACGCGCTGTCGAAAGTCAAAAGCCCGGGCAGGTGCATCAGCCTCCTCAACAACGGCGCTCGATTCTTCCGCAACAATCTTCTCCCCGGAGATCTGGGGAGGCTTAAAGTCCAGTGTCAAATCGCCAGGGGCGAGCTTCCGCAAGCCGGCGCCGAGGCCAGGGGGCTTTTAACGCGCGAACAGACTCCCGCAAACATACTGACGTTGATGGAAGCGCAACGGAGGCGCGGCGACCTGAAAGAACTTGTAATCACCGCCCGCCGTTTGCTCCAGGCAGGCCCGGCCGAACTGGAAAGCATCGGTCCACAAAATCTGATCCAGGCCGCGGACCTGGTTTACTTCGAGGATAAAGCGCTGGCTAAGGATTTATGGCAGGCCGCTGCCAGGACCGTTGACAATCAGCAAGAGGCGCTCGCCGAACTTGTCGCCACGGGTTACGCCCTTGGTCTCGACCAGGAGCTCAAGCCTTATTTCGCCAAGATGGTCTCCGATTCGGAGAAAGGCGCCGGCTTGCTAAAGAGAATCTCCCTGAAAGAGCTGATGGACCTGCGCCAGAAGCAGGCGCAGGAGGCGAGGGATGCGGAACTGGCATACTACGGCGGCCTTCGCCCGCTTCATATGCTCACGCCACAACTCAGCCTGACGATGGCCGGAGTTCTGCATAGCCTGCCGGAACTGCACAGGAAAGATTTCAAGCCTCTCAGTCAACCGCGCATCTATGTCAGGCACGGCGGACGCCCGCTTCTAGACGAGTTAATTGAAGATGAAGGTAATCGCAAAAGTGTTGAAATCGTGTGGGAAGGACTGGGCGTCGATGCCGCGCCTACAAAAGAGTGGGTAATGGGCGAGATTCGGCGGCTTATTCAGCAAAACGCTGCTCACTGACCGATGTGCGCCGCATCCAGGTTTCCCGCACCCGGTGAAAGATACGGCGTCTGCAGGGCCTGACTGAATGATCATAATGATGAACCTCCTACAGAGCAGGCTCAGAGCGCGTGTTGCTCAAAATCCGTCATATACTTCTCAGCGCCCGGGTGAATGACGGGCTTGCCTGCCGCAGTCCCTGCCGTCTCTCCTTACCGAATCATTGCCTGAACTATTATCCATCATAGCAAGTAGCGATTGTTCATTTGGCCGCATCGACTTCCAGTAGGCGCCCCACAAGCTAATTGAATCGTCCGTTTCCCGCACCCATACTGCTACGACTTGTTAGAGCACATCGACTTATGCCGTAATTACACCAGCGAACAGCGGCAAAACGGAATGTCTGATCTGCGCCGCCATCTCATCTTCCGTCGGACGCCGCAACTGTTCGATCAGATCGGTCTCCGCCGAAACCATGAGTTGCAGCAAGTCTTCAGCCGTCTCTGGAGATTTGCGAATGACTGAGCTGAACAAACCTTGAAGAAATAGCTTCTTCTCTCCGTTTTTCAACTCCACCGATTGGCCAGCTCGAATTACAAAACAGCGCAGGGCAACCCCCTGCTCGATCCAGCCACCGGTCCTGTCTACTCGCAGCGTCTGTCGAAGGAAAATCAGAGTGCCGAACGGTAAGGCAAATCTGGGGAGTGCTTTTTCCGCGTCCGGCCATCTGAGGTATGCGGCGCCGCTAGTCTGTTCCGGGAAGGCGTATTTTCGGATGATTTCGGCCACGGGCTTCAGATTCAAACCCAGTTTCGTCGTGATTGTCTTATCCGGCCCGAAGACGAGCGATTCTCCATAATCGCCGCATACGTAGCGTTTTCCATCGCTAAGTTGCAGAACGGTAGCATCTTCATCAATGCGATTGACCGTCCTTCCTTCTCGCTGAAAACGTTGTCGCCTGTAACCATCTTCACGCTGAGCGCCACCCAACTCTTCCAAAAAGAAGGCCACGTCATCCCAGGTCAACAATCCAGGATTTTGGCGCTCCAGCGATCTTTGCTCATTTCCGAACCGATCGTGAAAGGCTTTCCAGTCTTGAAAACCCTGGCGGATCATCTCGGAAAGCTTTTCTTCATCCTGAGAATTCAATGGCGCCGCCGGAGCGTTCAGCAGCAGGTTCTGCAAAGCGTCCTGTGGTAGAAGGCACATGACTCGCGAGAAGACCGACTCGAATCGATTTTTCTCAACCATCGTGGCCGTAATCAATCTGAGTTTGTTTCGGGCAATTCTGTAGGCGTCTGCTTCACGGCTATCTTTGACCACCACCGTGTCCACAATAACAGTCTCGCGCGACCCAAAACGGTGGATGCGTCCAACGCGCTGTTCCATATCCATCGGGTTCCAGGGCACATCAATATGAATTAACCGCCGCGCGACCTGCATGTTCAGTCCCTCGCCGCCTGCTCGCGAGGAGATCAGATACTGAGGCCCATCCGGATCCCAGAAATCATCTACTTCATGTTTTCTTTCTGCGTCGCTTTGACCGCCGATGATAAGCGCCGGTTTCGCCCCGGTCGTACGTTCGAGAAAACCAGCTAGTGAGGTTACCGTTTCTATAGGCTGAGCGAATAGAACGACCTTTTCATCTCCGGCCGGCTTAAGCAGCTTTTCGGTAATGATCTCCCACTTCTCGTCACCCGCGTTCTTAACCAAATCAACACCTTCGAGCAGCAGTTCCTCCAATCCCCTACTTGATAACCAGTCTCGATCTCGTCCTTCGACAAAATCTTCGATGTCTTCGATGTCAGCATCCCTCTGCTGCCGATCTACCTCTTTCACGATCCGATTGAACAGTGCATCGAGCGGCTCATTGGCAGGGCCAAGCCGATAAGGTCGCAGAGTGGCCATCGCGGACTTCAAGGATTCGTTACTCAAATCCCAGCCGTAGCGCACAGCTTGCCTGACAAGATAGCCAAGTCCTGCCAGCGGGCTTGACGCCGCCCACTGCAAGGCCTGGGCGCAGCGCCAACCAGCGGCTCGCCGCCTGGCGGCGCCGAGGCGGTGAGCGTCGTTCGGTGGGCGATAAAAATCATGTATGCGTTGTATCCACTCTCTGTGTTCTGGCCCAAGGTCAATAACCAATGGCTCGTTCACCTGGCGAGGTGGGAAAACCGGATTACCCTCCCAATCCTGTATATCGTCCTTCGTCCGGTAAATCACCCGTCCAGCTATCTGGTCATCCTCACCTGGCGTCTCGCGCAAGAACTTGAGTAGGTTATCGAAGCGCGTCTCATGCCCCTGATGCGGAGTCCCGCTCATCAAAATCACGCGGGCATCCTGAGGCTGTCGGGCGATCAGATCTCGGACCAGACGGTAAGCCTCACTCGGGTCACTCCCGTCGGCCGACCATGCCGATAGGTGATGGCATTCGTCCACAATCAAAACGTCCCATGGCGGCGTCTCAAGCAGATTGTTGAAGTTGTTGTCGTGAACTGCGCGATGAATCGAAGCAATCAATTTTGGGTCAGTAAGACGAGCGTCACCTTCCTGAGATGTCCACTGACGGAAAGGAAGCCGCAGGCGGTCGAACTCACGGCGTACGTTGCTGACCAAACGGGCAGGGGCTAAATAGAGCACTCGCAGCCCCGGACGCTGCGCCAGTAATTCCTTCAGCAGCAGGCCTACTTCCACGGTCTTGCCGAGGCCAACTTCGTCAGCAATGAGCACGCGCTTCAAGCTTTCAGTCTGCAGAATGTGCCGAACCAGACTGACCTGATGAGACAATGTCTCGACTTCACGCGCGTCCATACGGCGCTGTGGGTCCTCGCAAATCAAGTAGTGGGCGTGCAGGCGGGCCAGGCTCCGGCGTGAGTGCGACTGCCAGTTGTCATTGTCCGGCAGCGCATGTAGTAACCGCGCCGGCGAAGGCAACGACTGCACGCGACGCAAATCAACTCCTTCTTCAACCAACACGTCCAGGCCATCTTGATCGCTCCAGAATCGCCTCGGAGGGTGAACCAAATCAATCGTCTTCAATCCCCATTCTTCGTGCTCGCGAAGAATCCCAAATGGAAATAGACTTCCTGGTTTGGCGTAAAGATAGTTCGTTGGCATAACCGACCTCCACTAGACCGTTACGTTCGCCCTTGAATCTCCTGGCATGCTTTCCTCCACCTCTCGCAGTTCTTCCAACACACGCTTCTTCATTTGGGCGTCGCTGCGCTTCAGGTATTTTTCTTGTGAGCTAACGATCGCTTCGGCCACGGACTTGAGCGGATCCTGATGATCGGCGAAAGCGTCGAGAATCTCTTTCTCGACGCCTTTAAAGAGCTTCAACAGGATTCGCTTGGCCGGCTCCTCGGCCGCTTCGGTCACTTTATCCGGCAGGCTCGCATACAACTCCAGGATGCGATTCCGGACTCCGGGCCCGACATCCAGGTTTTGGCGCACGAAATCCTCGCAGGACTTCTTGATCGGTTTCTCAATCGCGTCAATAAGCATGGTCTTGGCGTCATCACGCATTTCCTTGACCATCTCCTGCCCGACATTTTCCAGTTTTTTAGCATCGGCGCGGATGGCGTCCCGCTGCGCCTCTACGACCTTCGGCTGAACGCGCGCGCCTTGCGCAAGCCCCCATTCAGTGACCTTTTCAACGATGGCGACGCAATCCTGGGCGTATTCCCGAGTCTCTTTGCGGATGTCTTTGAGGATTTCTTTCCCCCAGACCTCAGCCACCGGCTCTTCGAAGCGCAGCGCGAATTCGGTCGGCAAGTTGATGTCCGAAGCGCCCGAGTAGCGACCGCCCCGGCGGACCGAGGCGCGCAATGTGGCCCAATGACTGGTCCCCACTTTTCTGAGATACCTGTAGATCTCGCTGCTGGCCCTGTGCCTGGCCGCCACGACCAGATCTTCTATGCGCTGTGGCGCTCCCTTCTTCAGAAAATTCCGGTATGCCCCCTGCCGCACGCCCAGTTCCCTGCGCAGGGGCTGCATAAAAAACTCCAGTTCCTCGCGCAGGCGCGCGGCCTCCTCTTCAGCGCGGCTCTCGGTCTCCCATTGCGCCCTGATCAGCCGCAGTGTCGCGCTTAGCCGTTCGTGAAAAAGGGTGGTTTGCTCCTTCAATCTCTGGCTAGCTCTGGCGCGTCGCTCTCTCGCCAGCGCGGTAAGACTCCCCGCAAAGCCAGGCACGCCGGTCTGGTCAAGATTTTTCAGGAAAGGCCGGTCGTCTTCGTCGTTAGCGATAAGCTTGGCGTATTCGGGCGCGGACAGCGGATGCACCTCAAGTTTACTGAGCAGGTTGCGAACCACCTGTTTTCGCGCGTCCGTAGCGGCTTCGGTGTCATTCAGCCAGGTCTCTTCCAGGTATCTCCGCACATCGTCCCGCAAACGCGTTTTAGCTTCCTCCGTCGCTTCGAGAAAATATTCATATTTCCTCCTGCTATTATCCTGCCGATAACGCTCACCGGCGACGTCGTCCATACGAGTTACGGCTACCATAAGAATTGGGTCGTCAACTGGTTCGTCCGCCGAATAGAGCAGCGAGTTCAAGAATTCACTCTGCTTCAGCGCCTCGGCCATCGACTCCGGCAATCCGCGATTGTCCACTACCAGGACCAGCGCGCGCGCTTTCTCACGAATCCATTGCCGCGTGACATCCTTGTGAACGTCGCGCACGATCCCCACGCCCGGAAGGTCAACCAGCATTACACCTTCTTTTAGTAGGTCAGCGGGCAAATTCAATGTCAGACTTTTGATCAGCGGAGCCAGAAAGCCCGTGGCATGTTCTCGCAGAGCTTGCTGAAACTCCTCTTTTGGCGCCGTACCGTTCAGTGCGAATTTTTCGCCCGATTTCGAAAATGTTAAAGCCGTTTGGAGCTGTCGAATGCGCGCATCATCTGTGGAATCGGCATGCGTACCCCAAATCCTCTTTGCGCCAACCGCCTCACGCAGACTATCGAGCAGGTAATGCAGATCACGCGTCTGGTACTGGCTGCCGGTGATCAATAGTTGCGCGCGCCTGCGCATTTCTTCGCGCCGCTCACGACGCCGCTGCTCCTGTTCCTTTAATTGCTCGTCGTCAATTGCCTCCTCGTCCGCTCCTATTTCTTCCGGCAGTTCTGATTCTTCCAGGCCATCAATCCCAAGCAGTAATTCGTGGCTTTCGGCAGGAACACCCAATTCGGCCTTGAACGCCTGCTCAAGGCCGAAGATAGTGCGCCATAGGCGGTCGGTCTTGTGATATTCGACTTCAAATCCAGGAGTCTCATGATGTCGGACGACCACGGCCTGCGCGGTGAGCGGACCGACCCCGCCGGAAGGCACGACCGCTTGCTCACCGCCCAGTAGCGCGTTAATCAGCGTGCTTTTCCCGACCCCCGAACTACCCAGAAAGCAAACGGCCAATTCAACGTCAAATGACTTGACGGCCTTCGATAAGCGGGCGTTGTCTCTGTCGAAATCCGCCACTTTCTCCTCCGCCGTCTTCAGCAGAAATGGCCGCGCTGTCTCTTCGTACCACTTAACGAATTGTTTTATCTTTTCTATCTCCACTTGCATGTGATTTCACCTTACCTGATTAAATGGATTATGGGGTCAACTCTGAAACCAGCTCTCCTTGAGCGTGGCGCGTCGCTTCCAGCGCCCCTGCATTGGCTGAGGGCGCCGAAAAAGAACGGAGTCGCAGGCGAAGACCGGCGCGCTGGAAGCGATGCATAACCCTGGGCCGCGCTATTCACTTAACCAGGCAGCTTCGATGAATCCACGCACCGCTGCGCTCCTGATCACAGGTGTCTTGCAGGATGGTTTTATCCGTTTCCTGGGTGATCAATCTGATGCGCGACGTGACCTGTCGCTCGACTACCTTATATCGCCCGGCGCAGTTCAGGTACGCTTTAACGTCGGCGACAGGCGCCGGATCGAAGGTCTTCCCTTCCTCGAATTCGGCGACCGCTTCGACCGCGCTGGCTTTCAGCAACTTCAACCAGAGCTTTTTGAAAAGCGCGCCTGAGGCGTAGAGATCGGCGCTGTTGACTTTGCCGTTGATCGCGAATGCGTAGCCGATCACACTGCTTCGCCTGTCAGCGCCATCAATGATGGGCGCCAATCCTCGCACGTATCGTTTCACTCTCTGGTCGACCTTATCGTCCTCCAGCGTCAATTGGAGGCTGGTCGCGGAACGCCTGGCTTTCACCGATGCGCCCAACTTCGCGCTCAACTTATCCTGGGCTTCCGACACCTTGTCCCAGACCTCGGATTGCGAGCGACTGTCAAGGACAGCGAACTTCAGGTCCTTGGTATGCACGCGTTCCGCCGAGGAACAAAACAGAACCGACGGTTCCTCTTCCCCCGTCTCCGCTCTCCTCGTACTCCACCTTCCCTGCTCCACGCAGAATGCGCCGGTCGGAATCTTCCCTGACCGCGCGGGTACGATCACGTCATAAGCGAAGACGCGATCCTGCAGCCCGCCTTTGACGATGTCGCCCGCTTGCACGTAGACCTCCTCCAACGACAGGTTTTCAATCGCCAGTTCATTGACGTTCCCGGTCTCATGCACGATCAACTTCTTTTGCTCCAAAGCCTCCTGCAGGGTAAGGAAGTTGGCTTCAGGCAGTTTTTCCTCCCCATGAATCAGAAAGATTGTGAGGTTGTCGCAGGCATATGGCCGCGAGACGGTGTAGTTTTCAGCGAGCATAAAATCTCCTTTCGATGGCGGGTGCGCAAACTTTACGGGGAAGCGCCCTCCAGCAATTTCAATTTACCCTTCACCAGGGCCTTACGCTCTGTAGTGTGATTTCGCTCGCTTCGTGTTCACATCTTCCTTTCTTGAATGTAGCCACAAGGGCAAGGTGATCGGAGGCCTCGATCTAATGATGTCTTATCTTAAGCTCTTCCTGACCCACTTGTATTTCTCGTATGCGATATCCATACAACGATTGTGAGCCGCATTGGTACGTAGAAAACTATAGTTGCCATCTGTAATTGCCATTCTTTATTTACCTCGCTGTTGAAATTTCGAGCCTCATGACCAACGGCGCAAAAACTTTGTGGAATGTTTCGAGATTTGTCCGCAGCCACTCGTGCTGCCCGGGCCAGTCTTCCGCGTTAAAGAAATCAGCGCTGCGGCGTAAGTAAATTCGGCACATTCGTTTGTCCGGCGGGTTGTACCAAACCAGTGGATGTCCGATTTCGCTCTCGATCTCCTCCTTCTGCTGCAGCAACTGCCCGAAGAAGGACTTGGAGTCTTTTGCATCTATCGCCAGTTCGACGCGTATTTCAGGGTCCCACGCCTTTGTCTCCGAGTTCCAACCCGAGGTTATGCTGGAAAGATGTACCCCGCTGCGTCCGATTGAGTGATTCATCCAATGCTGGGGGTACGGTTTTTGACATCTCACAGAGCTCCGTTGTTGTTCCATGTACTCCTTGAAAGCCGTCCAAAAATTGAGCTGCGTTTGTTTCACATCTGTGAGTGGGGTCGAACGCTGGGCGGCGCTCTGCACTGTGCGAGCCCAATCATTCGGGCTGGAGACGATGTTAAACTTGGGAGCGACCGGCGATTCGCCTATGCGCCAGAGTTCTATCTCCAGACCGATGAACGCAAATTTCTCCCCGGTGATCTGATTGAGCCAGTCGAGCGCGGCGCGGTGCTCTTCGGTGAACCGCTCGGCGACCCAGATGATCGTCACCGCCTCCAGCCCCGCGGCATAGGTCAACAATTGGCCGAGATGCAAGTGGTCAGTGCGCTCCAACTGGTTTTCGATCAGGACCCACGAATCGTCGGCGGTGTTCTTGCACAACAGATCGGCGCGAAAGGGGCCGACTTCGGCCTCCTGCGCTTCCAGCTCAAGCTCAATGCCCACGGTCTCGCCGAGCAGTTTCAAGTTATCTTCGAGGGCCAGCCAGGGGGTGAAATCGTTGGCTTCGTTTCCCCATACTTGCCTCAGGTTCACGCGCATCAGTCGTCCAAGAGATTGATTGACCATTTAGTCCACTCCTTGTCTTTTAGATTTACCCTTACCTGTTTCCTGCCTGACTAAGAGATTCGTGTAAGTTTCACTTTGACCAAATTGCTTCATTTCACCTGACCTGCCTCCACGCTATGGCGTAATTGAAAAAGTATCTCCTCAACCGAATCGAGGCTATGCCAGAGAGCTTCAACATTCTCTGGTTTACGGATCAGGGACATAGTGGGATGGGCTATACGGTTGCGCCACTCTTTTAACTCTTTCAAGGCAGTTTGCCTTGCCGGCGAAATCTCCAACTGGGCCCATTGTTTCGGGGCAAGCAAGCGGATGAGGTCCGAAAAATACAAATATTCAACATAGGGCGCATCTACACCCCGTTTCTGGTCCTTTTTGTAGCGTCTTTCAACCTCAGAGAGTTTGGGAGATTGTGATTGAGAAAAAGCATTTCTGATCTCGTCCTGAGACATGAGCGAACTCAGGTATGCCGCCATTGCTGTTTCCAATTCGCAAAACAGGCTGAACAGGTAGATTTGCACCTGCCTGTAATTCAAATTGCCAACGGTCACCAAGCCCACTATTCGATTCTCCGATTCGAGGAAATAGAAATTGCGCTTCTCGGCGACGAATACTTTGATGACATCCCGGATCGGAGTCTGGTAAGAGATCACATCACGGTAGGTGATAGGCTTCTGCTCTATTGATGTGTAAACGCCCCAATCCTGCGTGTTGAAGTACTCGCGGACTCGCTGCCCGTCATCGATCGGCAGAACATCAAACCCATTCGCCTTCATGATCTTTTGCGCGTGTTCAGTTGAGGCGTCGGTGGACGCTACTGCCGTCCATCGGCTGCGACTGATTCCAACGACCGCCGCGTTAATGTCAACTATACCTTCTCGCTGAAAATGGAATTCGTGGATCAAAGCTTCCTCCTACAGATAGAACAACTCCTCATTTTCCTCTCCAATCCGTAATCACAAGCGGTCTTGTGTCCGCGGTTTTGGCTTTCGGTCGGGGCTGATTTGGCTACTCGGATTGTTTGTGGGGCGGCAAACAACGAGAACTACTGATTGGCTGTCTACTCGCGAATTAAGGCCGTAAGCCCGCGCGAGCGCCGATGTCTGTGACCTGAGGCCGAAGCGCAGCAGGCTAAGTCGACAACCAATGCTTCAAAATAGATCAGTCTGCTCAGATGTTTGGTCGTCCGCGGTCGCCTTTCTTCCCCGTTGAATTTTGTCGCGGAGGGTTCGAAGGGAAACCCATTTACCATCCCCATCGCGTTGATAGAAGACCTTATCAAAGACATTCCCAGCGGCAGTTCTTCGGTGTGGTTCGAAGTAAGTGGCAATAAGGGTGTAAGCATGGTTGATGCTTATAGCAGCCGGCGGATCCTCTCTACCCTTCAAAAAGGGAGACGAACAGCTCACATCCTCCAAAGTCGATTTCCGCCCAGTTCTGAGGCGAAGATTAAGGTCGTCGATCAGGGCGATTTCGACCAATGCGCATTTTTCTATGCGGTCCGGGGATTTGTGAAGAAAGCCTTTGAGTTCCTGAGGGACCTTCTTGGCGTTTACTTGCGCCAGGAGTTTGGTCCCTTTGGGAAGGAAAGGAACGACTTCGTCGTCTTCGATTTCGATTAGCCTTGATTTGTCCGGAATATAAGTCGGATCGATCAGAATTTCGAAGGAAGCGCCTTCGCTAAACTTTGGTAGGGGCTTCTGGTCAATCGCTAAGACGGGCACACCATTTTTAACGATGACAGGGATTTTCAGTAGCTTTTGAATGTGGGGGGAGTTCATTCAATTCTCCTTTCTTTGTCTTTCCGATATTCAATCTTTGTCCTCAAATTTGAGTTCTTGCTGCGGGTCTTCAGATTGCCACACGAACAAATCCGACTGCTGTTTATCGCCAAGGATTGCCGGCTGTGTTACCAATTTTGCCTCTACTTCCTCTTGCGGTAGTTCCGGCGGCGTCCAACCGTTCGCCGGCGGCGGATCGAGGCGCGTTTGATTAGTCGCGCCGGTATCCATCGCTCGCTTCATCACGTCGTAAATTTCCAGGATCACGCGCTTCGTGCGGTGCTCGCCGTGCGCCTGTTCATCTTTGCGTTTGACGATGGGGAAGGTTTCGAGGATGTAATCCACGTCTTCGCGTTCAATGCCGTAGAGGTGAAAGTAGGCTGCGTCGAGTTCGCATCGCAGCAGGAAGCGGCGCTCTTCGTCCCAGCGGAACGGCTCGCCCGTGTAGCCGCAGTCTTCGGCAAAACCACGTAGGTCGTTGGCGTTGTAGGTCAGTTCCAGCACGCGAGGCGCCAGCCATTCGCGGAGTGTTTGTGACCGCGACCACGCGCAAGTTTGGATGCATGTTGATGGTTGCAACACAGGAAATTGCTTTAGGTAAAAATATGCCAGCGATGTGCCGCCCATCTTCTGCCTTGCAACGTAATCAAATACGAAGCTGTTGAGATTGGCGTTTAAACAAGCGATCTCTGCCACATTGACTTGTATCAGCATCATCAATGGGAATTTGTGTCCAACGCCTACACGCGGCAACACGCTCGCAATCACCGTGCGCTCATTCGTCGCATTAGTGATGTCACGAAAGCCGAGCAGCCAGCGCGGAGCTTTCGCTTCGATCAAACGAGCTACTTTCGTACCCAAATCTTCCCAGCCGTGGCGCAATTCGTGACATTCTGCGGCGGTGATCGGGTAAGCGTCGAGGAATTCGCGCGCCATCGTTCGCCGCTCGCGGCACGCCTGTCGTTTTTTGGCATCGAGTCCGTCCCAATCCTCTTCGCTCTCGTGCGCGTAGTCCCAAGCGGAAAGCCATTGAAGCGCCGCTGTACGCAATTTGTTATCGTCGCCATCGCGATACGCCTTCAACAAGTCCGGCGGCACGCGGGTGATTTTGTAAATGACCTCTTCGCGCGGAACCCAATAACGCGGCTGCACGACGTAGGCCGGATCCCGCAATCGCTCTAGCGGCACGTCCGGCAGCGATGTGTTCTGCGAATCCTCTGGCTTGTCCTCGTAATCGCCATAACGATGGGTGAAATGATGAAGCATCTTGGCTTCGTAAAGCGGCAGGTAGCTTTCATCATCTTTGCTGAAAATGTTGCCCGACAATCTCCAGCCATCCTTCAGCGAATCCTCCTGTGTGCGGAACAGCCCAGAATCATTCGCCATATCAATCATCCGCTTAAACTCAACGCCCCACGGATTGTCATCGGCTGCGCCATTATCCTTGCCTTCGCGGATGAGCACAGGCACGCGGCTGTAAATAGCTTTGGTCAGCTCGGCGTCGCGTTGGCTTCGGAAGATGGGGCAGGTGCGCGTGTTGGGATTTAGCAGCGCGATCTCTTCGGCGGAAAGCTTGAAACGACGGCCATCGTCACGCAAATGTTCGGCATTGCGTAGGAAGAACGCGAACTCGATGCCCGTCGCGTGCGGACTCTGCTCGCCTGCCAGTGTCAGCAGACAGAATTTGAACCGCGCGTGTCCAATCTCGCTAAACAATCCAGGCCCGCTTTGAAAATCATAGAGGCTGACGAGCAAGCGATTCTCCACAACGTCTTGGAAAAATTCCTTCGTCGTGTCATCAGTCGCAATGCCCGACGGCACGATGCATCCGACACGTCCCGTCGCGTTGATGAGCATCCGGTTCGTCTCGGCGAAGATAGCGTAGGTGTTGATATCGCCCGTACCGCACAACGGAAAGCGTCCGCTGTTGCGAGCCAGATGGCTTTCTCCTTCGGATTTACGGCGGTCATCCAGAAATGCCTCGTATAGCGCCGGGTCAGTTTCGATCAACTCTCTGATCTTGCGCTGCCTCGCCGCCGCGTTTGCCGCAGTGGCGATTTCAGGATTGCGCTGCGCGAACCATTCCTTTTCCTGAAGTTTGATGCGGTCCCACGGCGGATTGCCCAGCACGACATCGAAGCCGCCGCTCCAACCCGCGTTTGGAGTTCCGCCTTCAGGCGGCAGGGCTTCGTCAGCGTCCGATTGACCGAAGTCTGACCGCCTGAAGGCGGAACTCCGAACGTAAAAGACATCTGGGAAGGCCAGATGCCAGTGGAAGAACTGATACTGGCGCGCCAGCCGTTGAACTTCACGTTGCATCCATTCGCCGCCGTGCGAATTGCCGTGCTGAAAAGGCCTGATCTCGATCTGCCGAAAAATAGCTTCGGTAATAGGGTATGGAAACTCGCGCGTCTTCTTCCAAACGAAAGCCGCGCACCAGGCATCGGCCAGGAAATTGCCAAACAGATAGTCGTCTGATCTGACCATCGCTTCGTAGCGTTGCTGTTTAGCCTGTATACCAGCGATGTTCCTGTCGTTAATCGCTTCAAGCTCAGCAATGCTCGCGGCCAAGTTGCCGAGCTTGATGGATTCGTCAATCAAAGGGCGGCGGCGGTCATTGCGCTCCTGCCGGTTCTGTTTTCTGTATTCGTTGCACCACTCCCTGTCGTCTCCCTCGATCGGTTTGAATGCTTCATCGGGGATGCCTTTTCTGATTAGGGCGGGCGTCGCGCCGATCAGCGAGTTGCCGCATTGGATGCGGTGTTCGAGGAACGAGAGCGGTTTGCCGGGTTCGAGCGCCTCCATCCACAACGAGACCTTGCACAATTCGACGGCCATCGGATTGATATCTACGCCGTAAATCGAGTGCCCGATCACGTCGCGCAGGGCTGTACGAGTGGCCGCGGGCGAAGGTTCGTCATCGCCCGTGCGAATGGACGCAAGACGCTTAGCCAACCGGTGCGCTGCGGCGATCAGGAAATGACCGCTGCCGCATGCCGGATCGCAGATTTTAAGATTGAGAATAGCCCTTTCAGGATCGGACTGTTTAATCGCCTCGCCGACGACCGGATCAAGCGCCGAATCGAGCAGGCATTGCACAAGGCTTTCGGGCGTGTAATAGCTGCCGGTTTTCTTGCGCTCGTTGCCGGCGACTGGCGGTGGCAGATCAAAATGTCTGGCCTCGGCGTTGATTTCGGGATGGAGTTCGAGCAGTGCCTCGTAGACGCTGCCGAGCTCTTCCGAACGCAGGTTCTTGTAATCGACCGTGCGCAACCCGTGCTGATCGGTCAAATAGGCAAGTGCGCGGATCGCCGCAAGCAGATGCGCGTTTTCAATCTCGCAATCGTGCAGATCCTCGACGGCTTTTTTCTCAAACAGGAAACTGCCGAGCGCCGGCAGGGCGAGATCCTGGTATCCTGCGTTATCTTCTTCCCCGCTGAGCTTAGCCATCACCAGCCGCAGCCCTTGATAAAGATCGTGATGTCGTGTGCCGACGCGCTTTCCGGCCAGGCGGCGCAACCGCGATAGCGAATAAAAACGGGTGTAGCGTTCGCGCGCCTGCGTGGCGGCTTCCAGCGGAAAGAGCAGTTCGCGGTCTTCGGCGACGAAGAGAAAGATCAGGCGATAGACGAGCCGCAACAACTGGCGATAGTAATCTTGTTTGTCGAGCGCTCCCGAGCTGAGTTTGTCGAGCAGCGGTTTGTTGGCCGGATGAGCGATAAACCCCTGGCCCAGGGATTTAATGGCCTCTTCGACGCCGTTGCGCAATTGATCGAGCGCGCGCGTCCCGATCTCAATCGCCTTCTTCGACCATTTTTCGAGCCAGAAGTCAGTAGGTTTGTCTGCGCTGACGCGCGACTCGTGGCACAACAGCCAGAGCATCGTGAAGTCGGAGTAAAGCTCCCCTGTCATCATCACTTCGAGGTCGAACTCGACGAACGCCTGCCGCGTCAGGCTGACGTTGTCGCGAAGGATGCGCAATTGCAACCCGTTCGACACGAATCCCCACAGATAATTATCTTCACGATTGAGCAGTTCCTGCAGCATCCCGTGCGGCGACATTTTGGCCGCGCCCGCCACGCCTGCGGTGCGCTGATCCAAATCTACACCGGCGCCTACCAGATGTATCGGGACGTTGTTGCTGATATTGAAAACGGCGTAGCTCCTACCTTCGATCTCCACGGCCGGCGTCTGCTTCAACCGCCCGTAGTTAAGCTCCTGGAAGAGCGGCAACAGCCATTTTTCTCGCGTGACGGTGGTGGCGGTATCGTTCGGCGCCAGTTTGGCGCGAGCGGTTTGAAAGGCGCTCCACGCGCCTTTCATGCGGTTCCAGGATTGATTGATCGCTTCGTTGAGTTTGACGCCCGACGGCAAATGGTAGTCTTCGGGCGCCAAGCCTCCGAGACTATGATCGAGGTTGTCGATCCGCTGTAAGAGGTCCGCCGGCAGAATGGCCCCTTCGGTACGGACGGCTGTGAATAATTGGCGGTGACGAAGTTGCATAAGTCCTGTGCTATTTGGCTAAAGCCGGCAGATAAACGTATATTCCCAATACGTCCGGCGGCAGCTCGGCATTCACATCGTAGCTGACGCCTTTGACGTGCGCGGCGGCCCGCACTCGGCGATGGGCGTCGAGCAGTTCCGCGGCGCGCTGCTGTTTGTATTCCTCAAGCCGCGGGAGCAGCAGGTCAAAACTCTCCGTGATTTTGCGCACAAAATCTGTCGCCTGATCCGGCGCAATGTTTGCGGAGGGAATAGCGTCCAGCAGGCTTTCGGCGTCCGCGCCATTCAGCCATTCGGCGTTTTGCGGCGCTCCAGCAAAAGCGAACAACCGGCAGTCTTCGGCCAGCAACGGATACTCTTCATCGCCGCGCCGCGTGATGATGTGGAAGCGAAAGCGGGTCAGAAGCAACGTCGTGCGCTTCGTTACCTGCGCGGTTCTGATGACGCCGCATCGTCGTGCTACGCTATGTCCCAGCGAGTCGAGCGCGGTGTCCAACACATGCGCTGCCAGTCCGGCCACTAGCGGATGAGTGCGGTTGAGATAAAGCTGGCGTTCTTTCACGGGCATTTCAATGCGGGCGTCAAACCGCAACTGCCGATCATCGAGGCCGATAGCTTCACGCAATGCCTTGGGCGTCTCGGTCAGATCGAAGCGAACCACGCCGGCGCCATTATCGGAAACAACGCCGCCGTATGACTGGCAGGAAGCTTTGACGAACCTCGCCACGTCTACGCCCGCGCCGATGGCCGAGCGCACCGATTCCAGCTCTTGCGCCACGTCGTCGAACTTGATCGTCTCCTGGGCAAACACCGTCCGCGAGCGTTTCTCGCGCTCAAAGACCGATTCCCATTCGGCGTGCAGCCGCTCGCGCCGTGGCTTGATGTAGTCCTCAAACAGCGCCAGTTGTTCCTCAGGCGTCGCATTCTTTTGCCCGCGCAGTAGCAGGCCTTCAAACAACGCCTCGACGACCTGATCGGTGTCTACCGGCACCGGAACGGAGATGCCAAGGCGGCTGCGGATGGTCTTGTGCTTACGCAGGAGCACGTCGAGGACGATGCCGTCGATCTGGTTGTCTATGCCGTAGTAGGTCAAAGCTCTGACTTTATCGGCCGGCTGGCCGTAACGATCCACGCGACCTTCGCGCTGTTCGTGGCGCGTCGGGTTCCACGACAGGTCGTAGTGGATCACCGCGTTGAAGTTCTCCTGCAGATTGATGCCTTCGCTCAAGCAGTCGGTGCAAACGAGCACAGGCTGTTTGCCTTCGGCCGCCGCGGCGGCAAGCTGGGCGATGCGCTCCTCACGCTCCTCGGGCGGCAGAAGACCGGTGACGGCGGCGACTTCGACAGTGCGGGATTTAAATTTTGCGCGCAGCGATTCGGCGACGTATTCCGCAGTCGGGATGAAGCGGCAGAAGATGATCGGGTGAAAGCCATCTTTAAGCAGGTCGGCCACCAGAGTGATTGCCTTCTGCAATTTTTCGTCCTTCGCGCCCATCAGTTTTTCGGCCTCGCGCGCCATTTCAAGCAAGCGCCGGTGATTTTGTCTGGCGTCGTTGTCCTCTTCCTGACTTTCGGCGCCGGGATCGCTTCCGGGAGTGAGGTCCGCCCCTTCGATATTTTCGTCATCGGTCAGATCGAGGACCGTGCGGCGGCCGATCGCGTCGGCTTCTTCCGGCGTTTCGGCCTCAGCGTTGGCAGCCCGGGTCCGCAATGTGGCTGCTGCTGCTGCCGGGCTTGAAGCCAAAGACCTCAGCAGGGCGAGCGCCGACCACCAGCGCACGCGCTGTCTGAATTGAGCGCCGCTCGCGTCGCTGACGACTTCGCGCGCGTAACGCAACACGCGGTCGAAGAGCCGTTTGTATTCAGCCGAAAGCTTGTAACTGACGTCGGCCTCTTCACGATCCGGGAAAGGAGTATCGGTTTGGAGATAATCGCGTATGTTTTTGCGCCGGCGCTGGATGAAATGCGCCGCCAATTGACGGCGATGTTGTTCGTTCTGCGGACCAGAGATGTCTTCGGGGAGTTTGGCGAAAGCCGGGTTGAGCAGCGTGAGGAGCGAGCGGAAAGCCGCTTCATTGCCGCTGTGCGGGGTGGCGGTGACCAGGATCATGTGACGATCTTGTTTGGCCGCCAGTTTTGAAACCAGCTCCCATCGCTGGTGACGTCCGCCACGGCCGTCGAAGCCGTAAGCGCACGTATGGGCTTCGTCCACGATGACCATTTCAGGGCAGGTCCGCTCGAACTCGGCGCGCCGGCGCTCCGACTTGATGAAATCCGTAGAGACGATGACGTGCGGGTAACGCTCAAAGAGCGACTCGCCGATGCGGCAATGTTTTTCCAGGCGGTTGGCCGTCGTGGGCAGAACCAGCTCGGCCTCGATATGGAACTTGTCGCGCAATTCGCTCCGCCACTGCGGCGCGAGCTGCGGCGAACAGAGCACGGCAATCCGCTGTATTTCGCCGCGATCGAGCAACTCGCGCGCGATCAGACAGGCTTCGATCGTTTTGCCGATGCCGACGTCGTCGGCGATGAGGACGCGCACGGGGTCGAGTTTGAGGCCGACCAGCAGCGGGACGAGCTGGTAAGGGCGGGGATCTACGTTGATGCGCGCGAACGACCGGAACGGCCCGGCGCTCGACCGGAAGCCCAACTTGACAGCGTCACGCAGCAGCCGGCACGAGCGATGGTCGCCAGGCTGGCGTGGATCGGGCAGCGCGAATTGCGCCGGTTCGACCTTCTCCAAAGGCAGATAGATGCCGGTGACCTCATCTTCCGTGCCCCCAAGCGGGCGCAGCATTAACAAGTCCTCTTGTGATTCCGGCAGCACGACCCATTCCCTGTCGCGCGCTCTGACCAGTGACCCGATGGCAAACGACATTCAGCTTTTCTCCGTCCTCATAATTCCGGCAGGAACCGGCTCGGGGCGCCAGACCAGCAGATGAACAGCTCGTCACGCGCACGCGTGGCGCTGACATAAAGCAGTTGGCGTTCACGCGCGAGCACGTCCTCGCGCAACTGCGGGTCTGTAGCCTCAGCCAGAGCTTTGGCCAGGGGCAATTGCTTATCGTCGGCGTCTATTACAAAGACGACCTTGAACTCCAACCCCTTGGCGCGATGCATCGTGCCAAGGTTGATCGCGGGCGATTCCGGCTCGGCATCCTTACTCAAACGAAAGGTTGGCAGGCCTTCGACCTTGAGAGCCTTTTCTACCGGATTCAGCAGGTATGCCTGGCGCGCGAAGATTGCGATCTCATCAGCGGAGCGCCCGTTATCCAGTAATTTTTTTATCTCCTTTACGGCGAATTCCATCTGCCCGGCTCTATCAGGAAAACCTTTGAGCGCAGGTTGCGGGCCGCGGAACAGGCTGCGAACGCCGCGGCGCGACTCCTTTCCGCCATCGAGATCGTCGCTTTCATACCCCAACACGTTGTCGGCAAAACGTCGGATCTGTTCCGTCGTGCGATAGTTCAGGCGAAGAATATGAGAGCGGCCGCGTATGTCGATTCCGAGTGAACGCAACGAATAATTGCCAGGATAGATGCGCTGACCGGCGTCACCAACGATCGTTAAACGATCAGGCGCCTTGTTCTCTCCCACACCTGCCAGTGTGGCGATCAGTCTCAACTCCTGTGGACCCAGGTCCTGAACCTCATCCACGATTACGGCGTCATAGGGGATCGACAGGCGACCGGCCTGCAGATGTTCGCACATGCGACGACAAAGGGCTGAATACTCCATTTCTCCTTCACATTTCATCTTCAGGTAAACCCTGCTTGCAATCTCCCAGACCAGTTTCCGGTCCTTTATGCTGAGCGCTCGCCCCCGCCCGGCGCGGCTGGCGCTGCGGTATTGCTCCCACGAGGTAATGCCCTGGGCCTGAACGACAAATTTCCATTCGGCGAGCAGTGATGCCTTGTCGAGGGGACAATCGTGTGATTCCAGCAGCCCCTCGATGTATTTACCTACGGCGTCATCGCTGATCGGCGTATAAACTTCGCCCAGCTCATCAAGCTTCGTTTTCGCCAGATGATGAACATTGATGACATCTATCTGTTTGAGTTCGTCTTTTGTGCAGAAGAGCGTGAGATTACGCCTGAGGTTATTGCACAGAGTTTTGACAAAACTGGTCAGCAGAACTCTCTTGCCTTGCCTAGCCAGATGTCGCGCCCGATGCATGGCGACGACCGTTTTTCCGGTGCCCGCGGCGCCGGTAATTTTGACCGGGCCATTGAAAGAGCCCGTTGCCAGCCTCTTCTGTGAAGGGTGCAGAAAAGCTATCCAGGTGGCCAAGGGCGCGGCCAACAGACTGCGCAGATCATCGTCGCTCTCAATCAAATAGAAGTTCCGCCAGGCCTGTGTAGAATCCCCGGCCGTATCGCGTTCGCTGATCGGCGCCGGCGGAGCGACGATTTCACCCGAGGCGAGGAGGAAAAGACGTTCGGCGACATCGTCAGGGAGTTTCTGGTAAACCTGGTATAGAAAATCATCCTCCGATTCGACGGCTTTGACGACCGGCAGCCAGCTCGGCGGCACGCCGAGACTAAGCAAATAGTCGTCCTTGTGCCCTGCGAAAAGGCCTGCTTTCTTTCTCCTCGCGGGCGAGTCATTTTGCGAAAGGCTGACGGTCGGCAGCTCGACGACCTGCAATTCCCCAGTTTTAACGTGACGCCCAATCTGCCTGCTGGAAGCCCAGTCGTAGGCATCATCGTGATGGCCGATATAGATGAAGCGCCAGTCCTCTCCATCCTTATAGAGGATTGCCCGCAAGTCACGGCTGACCCTGGCCGACCACAGATTCTTCTGCGTGGTCTGAACGACACGTTCCAGACTGACTCCCGGTTGAGTCGGGTTGGCGCGAAACTTCTGGACAAACTCCCATCCTCTTTGCGCGCTGTTGGCGTCAAGTCTGAGCGTGGCTTCAATGTAAGAACTATCAATAATAAAAGGCATTGGACTATCTCCCGGTTAAGACGCGGAGAATCTCCGGCGCCATTTCCGCCTGACGATCCGCTTCAAGGAGCAAAGCCTGGAAGCCTTGCTGCACCAAAGCCTCTCGAATCTGCTCCGCCGCCGGTTCATCGACAGCGACCAGATAAATAGCTTTGTCATTCATCGACACCAGCGCAAAATAGCTGCCAATGACTCGACCGTCGCGCATCACATCTTCACCCGGTTCAATCTTAACGCCGTCCAACTGTTTCGCCAGATTCAATAGCAGGTCGTGCCACCGCGCTTCGTAGAGATCCAAATCTACGGGTAAATCAGAGACTTCCTTTTGCCCTACATCCGACCTCCGCGCCGCGCCGAAGATGCTTGGATAGTTATTCAGGATCGCCCCCCAATCCGAGGCGTGCCCGAAACGGATGACGGTGTAGCCCTGGTCCTCGAGTGATTCGGTCTGTTGCAAGTCGCGGGACTGCCGATTTGGGTAGTCGTGGTGGGGACCGTCGACGTAGATCGCGGCGCGCTCGTCTTCATAGACGAAGTCCGGACGCGTTTGACAGGAGGAGATCAGCATCTGCGCGAGAGAGGGAAGTTGATAGCCACGGGCATTCAGAAAATGCAGCCATTGCTTCTCCAGCTCGCTGTCGCATTGTGAGAGGAGACGAGTAAAGTGATCGCCGCGAGAGGCGGCCACGGGCGAGCTGATGACTCGCGCCTGCCACATTTGGAGCAACAGGTCTCGAATCAATTTGCGATCGAGAATACGGTGCTCCATTTGGTTGTAGTAGCTCATCAGACAGTCATAGCAGGCAGCCTCACAGTCTTCGCGGGAGTTGGGCGCGCGTCCCAGGTCACTGCCGTCCGTATCAAAATGGCAGAGCCTGAGCGCCTCTTCGGCGACCTGGGAGATGGCCTCCGGCTCGTCGATTAAGCGGCGTAATACGCCTGCCCCGCCTTCGGCCGATTCGTAGAAGAGCAGCAGACGACGGTTGCCGGTATCGGGCAATGGTTCTGCGGCCAGTTCGTTGTCCTCGAGTTGGTAGCGGACCTGGATGGCGTTTTTAAGGGCTGACTGCAGCGAAGCCATGGTCGCGACATCGAGCGCTATCATCGGTTCAAGCAGCAGGCAGTTGCGAGTGTCTTCAACAAAAGGCACTACGCGGGTGGTATTGGGCGAGAGATCGTCATTGATCTCCTCAGGGTCATCGGCCGCCTGGCTTTCCTTGGCCCAAAAGCCGCGCTCGACATCCAGCACAAAGCCGAGTTGGTTTGGATAGCGCCGCCGTCGCTCACCCTTGTTGATGCGCCAGAGCGTGGCCGCCGCGCCGTATGTCATTCGGAAAAGAGCTTGCCCTTCTACCTCGAGAGTCGCAACGCGGGAGGCAAACTGCCCGCCGTATTCGGCGAAACGAACCGCCGTAATCAATTCGTACCCTAGGCGACGGCGCTCCTCTTCATCGGAGCTGATCTTATCGCGCCTTCTCGCCGACACGCTCTGCATACGGAAGAGTTGTGAGATTGCCCTATCCAATGTGGCCCCGCAACGCTCACACAGGTCCAGGCCTTCGCCCGCTATGACCGGATGGAGATAGCCGCATTCCGGACAAAGCTTGGCCCGGCTGGTCGGGACGCCCGCGCCGTCGCGATCGCCGACGGGCAGAATTACTCGGTTAACGACGTACCGCGAACCTTCGTGATAAACAACTGCCCGGGGACCGAACTCCGCGATCGCCAGGAACCGCGGGCGCGACAGGTAGGACTCATCGCGCTGTTTGCCTTTGCGGCCAGGGATGTAAGCCGAGATCGGCAGGCGCGGGAAATTGTAGCCGGGCAAAAAACCTTCGCTGGCGAAGTAACGATAGCTGTAAAAGTCGGACTGGGCCGGGTTTTCGATCTCGGTCAGCAGCCGCAGTTGCCGCTCGGCCTCGCTACGCAAAGCCTCCGCCTGTCTCTTATCCTGCGGACTCCGTGAGGCGTTGCGAATGATGTCATCCTGGATTCGAGCCTGATTCATTGCCGCGCGGTAGAGGTCGCGCCATCTGTTAAGAGTGCTGTTGAACCTTGCCCCGGATTGATTGAGCGCGTCATCGAGCCATGTGACGCTGAACCAGTCGGCTTTCCCCAGTTCTGTTTGCAACATTTGCATCAGATGCGCCGCGCGAACTCTGGCGCGCTGCTTGGCGGCGTTGCTATCAATGCTGCTTTGGATCTCCGGAATCAGCTCAAGCGATGGATCGAGCCCTTCGACATCGAGGATGTCTTTGAGCGAGCGGCCAAGATCGACGCCCGTTTCCGCGAGCCAAATGGCGTGGATATGGGCGCGCAGGAGATCCTCATTGCTCAGGTCGAGGCGCGGCGGCGTGATTTTGCCGCTGACCATACGATCGGGACGTTTAAAGAAGAACTGGTCGTGAGGACTGCCCGTGGTGCAGTAGGTGAAGACCAACGCCGGCTGGCCGCTGCGCCCGGCTCGCCCGCTGCGTTGAGCGTAATTGGCCGGGGTCGGCGGGATATTTCTCATATTGACTACATTCAATTCGGCAATATCCACGCCCAATTCCATCGTCGGCGAGCAATAAAGAATCGGCAACTCGCCTGACCTGAACTTCTGTTCCCGTTCAAGACGTTTATCGTATTCGACCTGCGCGGTGTGTTCACGCGCCTCGAGGCCAGGGAGTTCCTCACCGATCGAGCGGTAAAAATCTACGAAGAACTGATTGGTTCTGCTGCCTTCCTCCGGCGCATTCGGCACGCGAATACGGTCGTGGAAGGCTTTGGCGCCATCGCCCACCAGCCAGCGCATGCCGGAAGCCTGTAATTGATAACCCGGGACATCGTCGTCCCCGCGCGGCTCAACAACCTGTGAGACCAGACCGGCCTCCTGCAGTGCCGAGAGCAAATCAAGAATAATCGCTCTCCGATCATCCAGACTTAGTTCTGCGTTTCTGAATTCACGCCGCAGATGCTGGCCAAAGCCCCCGCGAGGCGAAAGAAACACATTTTCTTTCTTGTCACGAGGCGTCCTCGATCGCGGGAAGAGAATGCTGGCGAACTCCATCCTCTCATTCTCGTCAATCGACCAGGGAGAGATCAGATGGTTGTAACTCTGCTGTCTGATCCGTTCTTGATAGCTGGAATCCAGGTAGATAACATTGATTGCAAGCTCGCGGCGCATGTAATCGAGGAGGTCTTTGCAAATGCGGGAGCGAACTTCGGGAGCCGCCGCGGCCAGGGTTTCATGTCTATTAGCCCACAAATCCTCCGCTGCGCATGCGTCGGCGAGAGACTCATAGGTGATCTCCAGTAACCCGCATTGTTCCAGGTTCGGGGCGGTAATTCGCCAGCCGCGCCGTAAATCGCGGTAGAGCCGATATCCGATCATCTCGCGCAAAGCCCTTTCAGTGTCTTTCAATGCTTGAAACCTGATCTGGGGATTGGCCGCATAGAGAGAGATAGGCAGGTTGAGGGCGTCAAATACGGCCTCGGGAATGATTTCATGAGCGATGCCTTCGCTTCCAGCTTTAAGGACCGCCCGATAAAGGGCGCAGCGCAGCAGGGTTGTTTCTATGAAGTCATTGAAATGCCCCGCCTGAAGAGAGGCGTCCTGACGGTTGTCGGTAAAACTCAGTAATTTCTGCGCCCTTTGATCTGGTAAAGCTCGCCTCAGGTGGCGAATGGCCGAAAGGCTTAAGATGGTTGTCGCCGTACTGCGCCCTTCAGAGCCCAGGGGCGCCAGCTTGGCGAAATCGTCACGCTGGTGCGCGTTGTAAGAAACCCGGCAGTTGAGACAGAAGCGGAACGGCGCGCCGATAAAACTGAATGAAAGCCCATCCTCAGACTCCTTGCCTTCAGTATCTACGAACACTCTCTGAGGCAAATCTTCTCTCGACTCTCGACGCGGCAAAAGCTGACCGTTATTCGGCTCTACGAATTCGTCGGGCAGCCGTTCGGCCTGCTGGAAAGGGTCCTCAGGCCAGGGACTGTTTGAGTTTAGGTATAAAAAGCCGGGTTGATTCTCCTTCTCTTTCTGCAGGTCGCGCAACTCGCGTGACTGAAAGACCCAGGTGTTGCTGCCGGCTAATTTCGTGCGGCGTACGAGGTAGTACTCCTGACCGCACTCGCGGCAAAAGATCATGGGTACGAGGACATGTTGTCTCGACCCGGCTCGATATTGCTGGCCATAGACGGTCAAATGTCTGGTATCTTCGTCCTCCAGCGTCGCATAAACCATGTCGCCGCGGCTGATGAATTGATGTAGCCGGAAGGCAAACGGCCTCTGGCCGGTGATCGGATGAGGGCTGCACCCATAGCTTGATAGAAGGCGCCTCTGAATGGATTGCGCGCATTGTTCGAGGTCGACTCCCGTCTCCCGGTTCAGTTGCTCCGCGGCGCTCTCTTGCTGCAAGAACCCCTGGCGTATGCTACGGGGCTCGCTCCTCGTCAGCCGCCCTTCCTGGTCTCTCTTGACTCCGAACGTGCTCTCAATCCACACCGCCAGCGGATCTTTAACAAATTCGGCATAATCTTTCTGCATCTCGAAATCGACCGCCGCGACACTTTCTCTCAGAGCCTGTCGAAACTCCGGATCATCAAAATCTCTTTCGGGAGTGGCTCGTTGGAGGGTCTCAGAGATGACGCTCTCTGACTTTACCTCTGCGCCGAATATCTGACTCGCGACTAATGCAACCTCCTCCTGCTGCTCCCTCAAGCTGCCTTTTCCCGCAATGGTGGCCGAAGTTCCGACGCACTGAAGTTCTCCAGCGGTCATACGGTCTCTCACGCGACGAACCAGCAATGCCACATCCGATCCCTGCCTGCCGCGATAGGTGTGGAGCTCATCCAGGACCAGGAATCGCAACCCTTGCGCGGCTCTGATCAGCCGATCTTCATTGGGCCTGGTGAGAATCAACTCGAGCATGACGAAGTTCGTGAGCAGAATGTCCGGAGGGTTGGATAGAATTCGCTCTTTCTCCTCAAGCTTCTCCTGCCCCGTGTAGCAGGCGAAAGTCACCGGGCTTTTGCTGTTCTCATAGCCTCGGGTAAGAAATTTAGTCAGCTCTTCCTTCTGAGAGTTGGCCAGCGCATTCATCGGATAGACGACGATGGCTTTGATGCCACGGCCGGAGCCTTCACCGAGTACGTGGTTCACAATCGGAATGATGTAGGCCAAGCTCTTGCCTGAGCCGGTCCCTGTGGTCAGCACGTAATTGCCGCCGGTTTGCGCCGCATGGATGGCTTCGGTCTGATGACGGTGGAGACGCAAGCCAACGCCGTCGCTCTTGTCACTCTTGTCCTTTCGGAAGATACGGGAGCATTCCTGATGAAGCGCCCCCGCTCTGACCAGTTCGTCAATCCACTCGCCAGGCGCAAAAGACGGATTGAGTTGGATCAACGGCTCCGGCCAGAGGCTCTCCTCATCCAATACACTCTCGACATATTCTTTAATCCTAGTGTCTCGAATCTGAATGAAGCTTTTTACGTACTTTCCGTAGTCGCCGATCAGTTGATTGCGAAAATCGAAGATGTCCACGAACTTCCCCGGAGCGGACGCCTGATTTCGATCGTCGGGCGAGGCGGGCGTCGGTTGGATTTTCTCGACGGCCTTATTTTCGATTATTTCCTCGCGAGAGCCCTCAGGAATAATTTCTGTGTTTTTCACGCTTCGGTTAGTCATACTTTTCAATCTCTCGCGTCTGCGGTTTGAGGTTTGGTGTTTACCGCCGGACGCTCTGTCAAACGCCTGGCGGATCCGGCGGTGTTCAGACAGCGACTGTTCGTCCCCCAATAGATGGCGATAGAGCGAAACGCGCTCGCCAATGCTCAACTTGTCGTCAAAAAACTCCGCCCGCTTGTCGGCGCTGGCGAACTGATCTTGATCCTCTGCGCGATTCTGAAACGCCACCTCACTCGCTGGAGGGGCGGGTACCGGTTTATCAATGCCGAACCGGCGAAACAGCCGATCAAACAACGGCTCCAGACCGGTTTCGGGAAGGCGGTCACCGTAAACCCGCCACACATCGTCGCGAACGCCGGCGGCAATCCGCTCGACCTGTTGCGGCGCTAACGCCTCTTCGGCTGCCAGTACTTCGCTCACGCCTTTAATTATTCGCTCAGCGCGCAGGCGCCACTCCTCAAAGATTCGCAACTCGCCTTGATCGCTAGCTTTCTCTTCTTTTAAGGCTTCGGGTAATAGGTCGAATGGCCGTAATTCTTCCACCGGAAGAGTGGCGAATAATCCGTTCGCGCTGATATCGGCATTGGCCAGGTCAGACCGCCGGACAAAACCGAGGATTTCCACTCCGAGCAAATCCCTGTCCACCTGGGCGCAGACGTAGAAGTCCGAAAGCGCGCCGACCATCATCGGCATAGTTGGGACGTATAGAGCCTGACGCTCGACAGCCATCATTGCCCGTGTCTCAACAAACCAATCCCAAACTTGAAAATCGCAAATGTCGAGCAACTCTACATATTTCAATTGAGCAGATCGCCCGTCACGTGTGGAGAGGTTGAGAACTTGTTCCAGATGTGATCTCAAAGCCTGCGTCGCAGACTGCGATACCAATACACGCTCGCGCACGACAGCCGTCGAACATTGACGCGCCAGTTCCGTCACTCCTTTAAGATGATCTTTGTGTATCGATATCCATGTCGGGCGGTTCATTCCAAGCCCCCATCGTTAACATGTGTGATACGTCGGTCAGTTTGTTCATGACGGGCAAATTTCTCCAAAAATCTCTCTCTGATCAGCCCGTCACAGGCGGCCGATAGGGAGCTACGCCGGCGATAAATCATCGGGCGTGAAGCGCTTTTCACTTCCTGGTAATTAGCCTTGATGTGATCGGCCAATTCCTGGTCCGTGTCGCGAATTGGGGCTCGGGTCTCCAGGTTGAGTCTCATCTGGTCATATTCCGAAATCAGATTCCAGAAAACATTGTGCCAGGCGATGGGACAGTAGCCGTCGACAGGCTTCTTGGCGTGCATTTCCTCAAGCAACCCGACCAAATCGGCGCTGACTCGCTGACCGAGGATCTGTAGATCAATACCTAGCGCAATATCCGGCCGCGTGACCGACTGAAGGACGATTTCAGCGATCGGAACGACGCCGTAATCAAAACCTTCGTCCGCCATACCATCGTCAGCCTCATCCAAGATAGAAACCAACATCGAGCCATGCCCTTGCCTCTTTTTGAAATCGTCCCAGCTCAGTTCCAGTCTCTTAGGAGTTAAGGCAAAGGCAATTTCGTCAAAATCCTTATCCGGCCTCCCTCCATCTCCCAGGGTCGCTACGATCTCCGGTGGTAGCGGTATCCGGTACGCGAGGAAGGACCGTAAGTGATCAGCAACCCATGCCTCTTTCCACTCTTGTGAGCGCTTCAGGCCTTCTTCCCAGGGAAATAGATCGACCAGTTCCGTGAGGGTGGCGGTAGGATAAGCCAGGCAAAGTTCTATCAACCTCAGAGGCTTCTCGGCGCCGGTCATAATGTCATCCAAGAGGTAATCGACGAACTCTCTTTCGAACGATTGTACAAGGGAACGCTCTTGCTCCGGCAACTTGATAGAGAATCTCCTCACGGCCTGTGGCAAGACCCCTTTATATTCACGGCTTCCGTGCGCCGACGAATCGAACTGGCGCAACGACTGCGGCAGATCGAGCGCCAGCATTGCGCGAGCTTCATCGGACTTGCCGTTTGCGCCGAGTATCAGGATGTCTTTCCACAAGCTCATCAGATTTCGCTTCCTTGCCTTTCCCAGTCCTGTCAGCGCGCCAGCGCCAATCCGCTGTTTGCGACAATTGGCCGAGGCCCCGTCGCCGGGGCGCATTCCTCAAAAACCATTCGTTTGTAGATCGCTCGCGTCAGCTCGACGTCCTTTAAGCAGTAGTCGTGAATGGCGCGATGCTCGCCGGCCTCGAAGAGGCTGTGGATTTTCGAGCCGTTGACGCCGTTTTGCTTCGATGATTCAAAGCCGAGCGCTCTTGCGAGCGTTTCCAGGCCGACCTTCGATCCATAGCTCCACCGCTCCCACTCATACATCGTGTCGAAGATCGGCTGGTTGCGGTAACGCGCAAATGATAGATCCACCGTTGGACGCACGCCATGAATGATTGAGCGTTTGAGTATGAACTTCAGATCGAAATCGTAGATGTTGTGGCCGACGATGCGGTCAACATTTGGCCGGAATGTTTCCATGCGGCGCCAAAACTCCGTCAGGATAATTCGCTCATCACCGTGGAACGCTCCCGGTTGGGCGTCCCAGCCGATCACACCACGCTCAATCTCGCCGCGCGTAGACTCATCAATGAAGCCGATGCAGAGAAGGCGGCCGAAGTCGCCATTCAATGCCGTCTTGAGGTGGTTCTCGTCAGTTGAGGCCGGCTTTACGGGTGGGGAACCACTCGCGGGTAGATTTAGAGCAGGTAGGGTTTCAATGTCAATGAATATTGTGTATTTCATTACCAAATTTCCTTTCTAACAAGCCGATTTTCTTAATCTTGATGACTCGTCACGTACGTTTTACAGGTCAATCTCCATAATCAACGTCCTCGTTGATCCGAAATTCGGAAGTTTTCCTCTCCCGCTTTGTTCGTGTGATTTCAGGGGTGAAGTGTTCAGGATCTGCTGAGGCCGACCAGCACAATGGCGAGTGATGAAAATTCCTGCGCGAACTAGGTGAGCATCATTCGTCTTCCCTGCCCTTTTCCATTGTCCGGATCATTACTGCCACTCATCACGCGCCCAGTAAACGGATTCCGGGTTCGAGAACGATTCGCCTTAATGCCGCATGCGGCATTAAGGCGATTGAACTAAACCGCTTCGCAGTAGCCGCGATCCACCCATCTCGAAATCCTTTTGTGCAGTAATAGCGCCCGTCACAAAAAGCCTTCCCATCAACAATTGAGGCCCGCCATCACCTTCCTCTATTGACCGCGATCTCTCCCAGTATCATCCCACCGGAATCCGATCCAACAGCACCGCGCTGTTTCTTGCCATAGATCGATTCACTTTCAACCTTCATCAAAAGGAGTCTCTATGTCCGCATTGCGTCAAAAAATGATTGAGGATATGCAAATCCGCAATTACTCTCCGCACACGATTGAAGCTTATGTCCGTTGCGTGGCTCACTT